>Ga0068859_100007373_pt1 | contig 11158 bp, 9 predicted proteins | sample KBSSwiS22_FD_66585 | JGI IMG/M metagenome (GOLD analysis project Ga0068859, IMG submission 66585) | Switchgrass rhizosphere microbial communities from Kellogg Biological Station, Michigan, USA - KBS Switchgrass S2-2 | ecosystem: Host-associated > Plants > Roots > Rhizosphere > Soil ... | reverse complement strand
GAGTTGGAAAGCTGGCGTTGTTAGTCATCGCCGTGACGATTTGCCGGCCCTTTGCAATCTTTTCAGTGACCGTCAGGCTTTTAAGATTGAGTCTGATTCTGGGCATGAAGTTCTCCTATGATTGGTTTGGTTAAGGGGAGACAATTTTGGGAGTGAATTGCTCATTGCATTTGCCGTGACCTGTATTTCGATCCACGTTTCACTTTTGGAAGTGACTGGATCCCTTCAGGGATTTGCCAGCTCTATTTCGGGAATTGACCGGCGCCAATTCGGAACTCTTAAACTGCTTCTCGGAACTGCGAATACCTGTCTGCACCTTTGCAGTTCTCAATTAGGTTCTCAGAAACCCGAGAAGGGGTGACGCCAAATCCTGAATAGGATCTCGCGAACCCGAGACAGGGATTGGCTCTTCCCACTTTTTAATTCACAACTCCGATCAGCTATTTGCCGGTTCCGAGATATCAGTCCGCGGCAGTCTCGAAGGGTTGCGCCAATTCCTGTAACGGGTTTGCAGTCGAGAGACAGCAAACACGGCAGTACACTCGGGTTGGTTGAAATGTAATTAGTCGACTCTCCGGCTAATACTTGTGGTGTGTCCTGTTTGGCGCCGACTTACAGTTTCCGTTCGAGCGTTTGGCCCTGCACTGGTCGCACATGTTGCCGGACTTAGGTTTTTCTTTGCTCGATTCGTAGTTTGTTTTGGGCCAATGACGGCAGTTCGCGCAGAAATGCCAGGTGTCTCGGTTCTGTTTGCGTCGATAGGTTTGTGTCATGGTGTTTTGTGCTCCTGTTGGAAGGTTCTGGGCTAATGTCAGAGCCTCGGTTGAAAACACAATGGGGAGACGGGAGAAATTGAAAAGCAGCTAGCGGCAAGCGCCTTTCATTTTTGAAAACCTAAAGCGCGGGCAGGGTAGGTAAGGGGTCGCAGAAAAGTCCTTAGAAAGTTCTCATAAAATTCTAAGAAATTATTTTTAGAACTTTGTTCATCGAGAGGGTTTGCCTTAAGAGTGGTAATCGCACTTGGATCGGGTCAGTACAGGGAGCGGTAGCGACCTGGCCAGTGATCGGCATTTGACGCCAATGGTTTGACCAGGTCGCTACCGCTCCGTGTACTGACCCGGTCCAAGTGAGACGGGCCAAATGTTCTAAGGAACTGAGGGCCTCGGATGCACACTACTCCCAGCATCCGAGGCCTCTCGGCTTTAAACGTCTCAGGATACGAGCGAGCTGTCTGCCAACAACTCGCCTTCGACGAGTGGAAGCTGAGCGTCGACCATTCCATACAGGTTCAGCTCAGCGCACCGTGAGAAGGCAAAGTGCTTGGCTGTGTTCGCAAGTAGTTTGGGATGCGTGGAGTTTTCCAGCATTCCCATCAAGACGAACATTGCGGCCGCAGCCTCCTCGCCAGCCCGACAGATTATCTCTGCCAGTGCTTCGACCTTTTCTTCGTTCGAATCGTCTTCGTTCTCTTCGGATGTTTCCGAGAAAACCGTCGTGTCGATGATCATTTCGCCTGCGTCGGCACGCCGCACGAGATCAGGAAGTAAAGGATCGTTGATCTCCAAAGCGTAACGAACAATGTTTCGCCACTGTGGATCGATTGACCCGCCGTTTATCACTGCCTCTGCGCGACGTCTAAGAGCATCGCTGATTGTGATTTGGATTGTTTCGGTTTCGTGAGGTGTTTCTTCAAGCGCTGATGCGCTAACATGCGTAGTCATAACTTTCAGCCTTTCTGTTGAAGGTTGACGGTTTAGGGCTGACTTCGTGCTGGTATCACAAGTCGGCCCGCTTCTTTTTGTGTTGGAGGCGTGAGGTCACCATAGCACAATTATTTTCGTTTGTGTCAGAAAAAAGTGATGTTTAGGAGCTCTTAATTGATCGGCGTTGGACCACGGATTTAATTGTGGTGATGGCACTACTACTTAATGTTCCGAGCTGAAATAAAGACCGTCAGAAGCAGTCGTGGACAGTGGCCGGTGAACGTTTCGTCTGTCCAGTTTGGCGCTCTCACATCTCGCAGAGTATGCAGACCTCGGTCGAGTTTCTATTCGTAATCACTCGCGAGCGTTCCAGAGAACAAAACCTCCGTGTCTTTCGCTTCTGCAATGGCATTACGCACGTTCCTCCGAGTTAAGTCCAGAACTCGTAGTTTGCCTTTGATTGCAGCCACCGACTCGATGCGACGATAAACCGTCTCATACCTTTGCGCGTATTCCGCTAACCCGTGGAGTTTCTCCAGACCATCAGACAAATGAAGCCCGTGAGGATCGACAATGTCGGCGACGACTTTCCCGTCCTCAACAATGGCGAAGAAGAGGAAGTCCGGTCTGGCAATCCTGTATTGCTCACGATGCAAGTAGGCAATGCCAAGCGTAGATTGCCCGGGATATTGCGGGTTGCGATACCAGAAACCGAACCCTTTTCGGTTTGACTCAGAATGTAAGACCGCCATCTCCCAATTATTTAATTTGGCTGGGTATTCTCCATTCTCATCGCAGAGAACGTGGTTCCTGTGGGTCGGAAGGGCTGTTTCGCTTCCATCCTTCTCCTGAACCTTAGTCATCTCGAACCTTGCTTCCGGCTTAACTAATTCTACATCCTGAGGCTCCGCGCTCATCTCGATGATCTGCCGATACGCTTCTCTACGCTCATCGGGGAGTTTCTTGATCTCCTTCTTGTATTTATCGAGCCAGGCCTTCGCCAGGTTGTTTGCCTCCCCATCGAAGTACTCCTGCACTTCAGTCACGAGACCAAGAGCGGCGATTGAGACCCTTGCTTCGATGAGTGCTTCCTCAAACTCTTCAGCCTGATCGGGTGTAGTAACTTTGAGGGCAAGATAGTCGGTGTATGTTCGAGAGATGTCTGGGGTGAATATGCGTGAGGCGCGTCTGTAGGCATCGTTGATAACGGCCATGTCTGCGTGCTCCCAAAAATCGTCGAAACTTTTGTTCTTCGTTATTAGATCGGCGATTATGGTTTTGCCATCGACTGTCAAAACTGCCTTCCGCTTAGCTTCGATCTTCGTTTTCTCAGTTTCCTGGAAGATGTCGAGCGCTTTGTGCATCGCAGCGTGAGCCAGCTTTCCGGCATTCTCAAGAATGCCGTCAGACGCCAATTCGTGAGCCAGGGCTGTGAGGCGCTTCGCGGGCTTTGCACCCTTCTGGGGACGCGTCTGACAAGGAAGCTCTTCAAATAACTCCCATACAGCCGGCGGTACTGATGGATTGGGTTTCATCTCGATCGGGCTGACGAGAACACGTCCCGACGGAGGCATCGTGTCATCGCCATCCATCAGAGCCCTGACCACATCATCGACTGTCTTCTTGTTGAATTTCGGCAGTAGACAGTCCACGGAGTTCAACCGTTCGTTGCCGGGAATACGTCGGGCCAAGGGAGATCGAACCATACGACCAAGCAACTGCGTGATGTGTGTACGGTCTACGGCAGCGCGGAACGACACCATTACCTCCGCTCTTGGACAGTCCCAACCGGTACTGATGGCGTCTTTGGCTATGAGTACCCGAACCCAGGTTGAGTCTTGTACGCGCTCGGGCGAAATATAAGGGACATTTCGAGATCCAAACTGCTGCGTTGTGTGGTCCCCAAATACATGCGCCAGGCTGCCGTTCGGTAATTCCGGCCACTCCTGGTAAATGATGTCGAGCGCGCGACCGATATCATCAGGATTGGGCGTGTTGGGCACCTGCAAAACCATGAGAGGAACAACCGTAATCGAATCGCCCTGAGTCTTTGCGTACTCTGCCCATCCCTCCATAGACGTTTTCAGTTTATTCGTTGCACGACGCACCAGTACTGTATCGAAGTCGCCAACCTCATCAGGAATATCGAGAAGGATCGTGTCCTTTATCAGACCAGATTCCTGAACCTTCGTAGGATCAACCACCACATTGGACAGAGAGATGCGGTTCTCCTTGTGTTCCATAGCATCGTTGAAGCGTTTCACCGTTGCTGAAATACCCCACACTACCGGAATACCCGGTACACCATTGTTGCCATTGATGAGACGCTGAACGATAGTGCCCTTCTCCGTAGCCGCTGGAGTACCCATGCCGCGATGCGCCTCGTCCAGCACCAGATAAAGAGTAAGATTAGGGTCTTCAATTGTGTTCTGGATGGTGTCCCAAATTGTGAATGAGTGCAGGTCAGGACGCATATCCAAAAGCCGAGTACCAGTTTTCGTTTCCACCTCTTCCTGATCGAAGCCGCGTACGAGTAAGCTCTTTTTCCCGAGCTTCTGCGTATTAAGGAAGTAAACCTTCTTTGCGTTGAACTTGGGCTGATTAAAGGTGTTCTCCACCGGAATGAGGGCGGTATGAGCGAGGCGATCACTTGCTTCCATCAACCTGAAGCGCGTCTGTTCGTTCAGAGACGGATCATCACTGAACCAAATCACCACTGCGCCGGGATCGGCGTCGAATTCAAAATCGTCGTTGCCGTGAAACAGAGCCTCAAACACAGCGGCAGCCATGACCGTCTTGCCTGCGCCAGTAACAGCCGTCAATGAGAACGAACTCCTCTCTGCTTCGCGGTGCCAAAACCTCCCTGCTTTCTTTAGATTAGATAGCACATCGCGCACGGCATCGGTTTGATAGTCCTTGAGTGTGAACTTCATCGGTTATTCCTCATTGGCAAAGCTGAAGTTAGTCAGGTAAGACTCATATAGGCGAACTGGTTCGACACCTTCCGGCAGTCGTTGTGCGATCGACTGAAATCGGCGGTCGTCGTCAGTCAGTATGAATGCGATTCGTAACCCCTGAGCCTTACTTACGGCCTTGATGAACGGTGTTGCACTATCTACGTCAACTAACAATCCATACGAGTCCACCACGGCCCACCCGTTGGCTGGTAACTTATCGATCCGTTTGCCGCTGCTACTTGCACGCAGCCATAAGAGCGGTGCAATACGGGCAAACGCAAGGTTGTGGTTAACCGAGAGCGGAGTTTCGTAGGTCAGGGTGAAGAACTCGGCATTCTCCTCAAGGCCGTCCGCCATCGGGAATTCGTCGGTAAACTTGTAGTCGCCCTTGATCGGATCACCGTCTGGCGTCTTGCCAATGATCGCCGCCTCGACGCGCGGCTTGGTGATGTAATCGCAGATTCCGAGTCTCTCCCAGACGGCATCACCGGGGCGCAGACCTTTTTGGCGCAGTGCATTTTGTTCGCCCGCGCTAACTTCGTTGTTTGTCACGCTGATGCACTGGCGTTGACCGCCGTCCTGTCTGTTGAGCCGCATTACTGCGTGGGCGGTAGTGCCAGAGCCCGAGAAAAAATCGAGGACGATTGCGTTGGCCTTGTTTGATATGAAGAATCGAAGAGTATCCTCGACTGCATAAAGAGACTTTGGGAAAGGAAACTTGCGTCCGGGGATAATGGACCGCAGTAAGGTGGAGCCGTACACGCTCGCGTTATGAGATCGCTTGTTCCATAGCGTCCTCGGCCATGAAAATGATTCCGTTTTGACCGTGTACACGGGATACCCGAATTTGTCGGTCCCGGTACGAACTATGCCCCCATTTGCGATCTGCTTTCGCTCCCCCTCTTTCAAATAGGTAATGGCATAAGATCGACCGACGCGCGCCATCCCAGCCTCGAGGACCTTGACGAAGGTATCTCGCCCGAGCTGCCATCGTCCTTCTGTGCCGTCGGACCTAATCGGCCACTTTATGATCTGACCGTCACGTTCCTTGAGATCGTCAGGAATTGGGTTTCCCGAACCCGGCGGATATCCAATCTCGACCACGCGCCGAGTCTCTTTCTCGATAATGATTGGATAAAACATGTCCTCTCGTAACGCCCGTGTTGCATCAGTGCCGCGGCGAATGAGGCTGTCCCAAGTGACGTTCATTTCAACAACGGATTCCTTAGAACCCTTATCTATCTCGTCATCCGCCGCCGCGTCATCCGTGGTCGCAATCATTGCGTCACCAGTCGGTATTGCACGTGCCTTTCCGAAGAACCCGCAAAAAATGTATTCTTCGATGCGCGAGAAGCGGCCAGGACGTTGAGATCCTTGCGGGGCAATGACCGAGCTGGTCATTTGCCAGGCGGCTTCCGGAAATATTTGCTCTAGCAACAATCCCAGCCGCAGATACTCCTTCTCGTCGATCGTGACGATTAACACCGAATCCGCCGGATTCAACAACTCCCTTGCCAGCAGCAAGCGTCGCTCCATCATCGCCAGCCATTTGCTGTGACGATACAGATCATCACCCTCTACATAGTCGTTGTTGTATTTCCAGTCCTTCGCTCCTGTGTTGTAGGGCGGGTCGATGTAGATGGCGTCCACCTTGCCTCGGTGCGTATAAGTTAACGCCTTGAGAACGTGGTAGTTCTCACCATTGATGACAGTGTGGTACGGTTTGCTTCCACCACGCTCTACTTTTCCGGTGCTAATTAGCCCCGGGTAGATAGTTTCACGGAACTCGGCAACGACCACCAAGTCATCTACGCTGAGTGACTGTGTCTCCGATTGGGCCACCCCGAGCAATTCCAGATCTGCCCGCCTGCCGTCGCCCTGTTTGCGCAGTCCCTTGACACGCCAGAGCCGCTGGTCGCCCTTTTTCGTGGAGCCACGAGGTGACAGTATCCGCACCTTGTCTCCCTTGCGGATCGGCCGCTGCGGCAACTCTACCGCCTCAGGGCGATGCCGCTCAAAGTTGAGTCCAAACGGCAACCGTGACGACAGGACCTTGAACTCCATGTCCAAGTCTGCTCCCAACTGCGGGTCGTTCGCTTTGGCTTGGGCAATCAGATCCGTCAGTCGCGACACAGGCGTCTCCTTTGTCCTGCGGGGACCGCAGGAGGTCGATGAAAAACTATTCGGTCTCTAATTGGGTTCGCTACAGAACTTCTCCACCACGAAAGCGGTAGTGTAGCAGACTGGAGACAGGCGGAACGTTTCCAGTTTTCGACAAACCGAAATTGCTGGATGTCTGCAGAGCCAGCAAGCGTCACACGGAAAGCGGACATTTCACTTATCTAAACCGGACATTTCATTGCTACCCACACCGGAATCGATCCCAACTTGACACTTCGCAAGGGGTAATGGCACCGTAAAGGCCCCCGACAAATACCTCATGTCAGTTGATGATGTAGAAATCGATGCTGACGAGAGTCTCTTCCGTTTATTTCCAAGGAGTATTTTCACATGAGACAGCGCATGACTTTCGGGATCACCCTTTCTCTGGTTTTTGTAATAGCTGCAATCATCATCAGCCCCGGAAAAAGCCAGGAGCAAAACCCGCCGCAGGGTAAGGGTCATCAGTCTCGGCCGTTTGATGAAAATCGATTCCCCATAGCTGATTACTCAGCGCCCGAGCCGTCTGATCCATCGGAACGTTCAAAAAGGCAGGTTAGAGGGAAAAAATACGACAAGTCACAGTGGAACATTTATCCAAATACACAGTCGAGCATGGCACGAACACATGCTCTCGACCCGAATCTGCCAGCTCTACCCGTCGCCAAGAGTTCGGCTGTGATAGTTGGTCAAATTACCGACGCCAAAGCCTATCTTTCCAACGATAAAACAGGTGTCTATTCTGTTTTTACCGTTCAAGTCCATGAGGTGATCAAAAACTCTTCGCAACTCTCATTGTCGACCGGATCTTCGATTGATGTGGAACGAGATGGCGGGCGCGTAAGATTTCCGAATGGTCGGACGCTTATTTATGTGGCGACCAACATGCCGCAAGTCGGACTACGTTATGTTCTCTTTTTGACCAACGCCCAAAGTCAATCGGATTTTCAGATTTTAACTGGCTATGAGTTGCGCGAAGGTAAAGTTTATCCTCTCGATGACTTGCCTAATCTTCACACTTATGAAAATGCGGACGAAACAACCTTCCTAAATCAACTTCGTACTGCGAAATCTTAACGTTCGGTAAGTGTGAATCATGAAAGAGTCTTATTCCTTGCCCGTTTCACTTGCCTCAATCGTCCTGATGTTCTGTTTAGGTAGTTTGGCTCTAGCTCTAGATGTGCCGTGTGCGACTCCTGCGCGCTTAGCCCGAACCAACGGTGCTTCATGGGCTCAAGGCACCATTACGGTCATAATAAACCCAACCGATTTTCCGACCGAGGAACAACGAGGAGCCATTCAGTCTGCCTTTACTGCCTGGCAAAACGCCAATCCGAATTCGGGCGTTACGTTCACATTCACTACTGGTACTCAACCTGCGCCAGGTACGCAACTAAACACTTACTATGTTAATCGCGGTACCACAACTACAGGTGGCGATACGAACATCGGGTATAGTGGCTCACCTAGTACCACAGGAAATATAACGCAATCTGCCGTTACCATAGTTGACTCGAGCATCACTCGCCTCTCAACTATTACTAACGTGATGCTGCATGAAATTGGACACACATTCGGTTTGGACGACTGTATGGATTGTGCGCAAGGCAGCACCGTCATGAGTACTTACCGGACTGATTGTTTTTGCGAGTTTTATGCCTGCGACCAGCAGGTTCCGTTTAATGGGATGCGCTGGGGCTGTCCTCCACTTACAGAACCAAGGGATTGCGAGGTTGCAGCAGTAGCCTCACGAGCAGGGTACCCCACGCCCACGCCAACTCCGACGCCAACCCCGGGTCCATCCCCATGTCGAAATCTTTCAGCGAAGTGTACAGGGCAACAGCTTTTTGGTGGTTGGTGTTATGGGCCAACTGACTACTGCACCCACCCCTTCACGGGCTGCGCGTCGGGCTTGGAAGATAACGGAAGCGGATGCTGCTGCACGTACGCCACGCCGATTCTTATCGACGTCGCAGGTGATGGTTTTGCGCTTACAAGTGCCTCGGATGGCGTTCAGTTCGACCTGAATGATGATGGTGAGCGCGAGCAAATTGCGTGGACATCAGCGGATAGCGATGATGCCTGGCTCGCGCTCGACCGCAACGGCAACGGAATCATAGATACAGGCAGCGAACTCTTTGGCAACTTCACGCCGCAACCAGTTGGGCCAATTCGTAACGGGTTTCTGGCTTTGGCAGAGTACGATAAGCTGGAGAATGGAGGAAACGGAGACGGTATTATTGACGTTCTCGATTCGATATTTCTCTCGTTACGTCTCTGGCAAGATCACAACCACAATGGTCTATGCGAACCGAACGAGCTTTCTCTTTTACCGTCGCTGGAGATCGATTCGATCCACCTCGAATACAAAGAATCGAGGCGCAGAGATGAATATGGGAATGAGTTTCGCTTCCGCGCGAAGGTAGGTAGATTAAGCCACTCATCTCGTGGCCCTTGGGCTTATGATGTGTTTCTGCGTGTCACCCAGTAATTCGTCGTAGTCATCATTTTTTGATCCACTACCTCGGTCAAGCGTTTAAGTCTTGAGGAGGAATCGCTTCTCACAATCTGATCTCCTCGTTGCGCGGATCGTCGTTCGGATTCACGTATTGAAGTCCCAGTGCACCAAGCGCACTTACCTGTGTGATGTACTCACCGGACTTGGCCCAGTGGAAGTGTGGTGTATTGCCGGGCAGGATGATTACAGCGCCCGGCGGATATGCTTGCAACTTATCATTATCGAAACGATCTCCGAGGCCGATATAAAAGATGCCGGAGATCACTGTGTACACGCGATCCTCTGGGTGGGTATGTGGCATCAACTTCACGTCGTGAGGCACTCTAACCCTGATCACGTAGGGGCCCTCATCCGATGGTTGACCCACGATGACGGCAAAGCGAACCGGCGCAGGCAAAGCAGCAAACGGCTTCCAATCAATGTCCTCCGATAATATTGCTTTGAATAAAGCTTGCCCTGGCTGATGAGGCCGACCTATGCCGTCAGTTACCATAACGTTCTCCGCTGATGCTTCATCAAATTCGTCTCTTGCTTCCTTGCCCACTTCTCACCGCGTGGCGCCGAGGACGCCGCACCAGTCGGTCGTCAACGAGTTTGGAAAGGATTCGAGAAAGAGCTCGTCAACGTAGCACCAACCCCAATCTTCACCCGGTTCGAAGGATTTGATGAAGGGATGATTGGTTGAATGAAAGTGTTTGACCGCGTGTTTGTTTTTTGAATCATCGCAGCAGCCAACGTGACCGCAGGTTGCGCAAAGGCGCAGATGAATCCAGCGGTCGCCCAGTTTCAAACACTCTTCACAACCGTTCGGGGTTTTCGGAGTGACGTTACTATTTTCAGGTAAGTGCGAACAGCAGCTCATCGTGGTCCTCCTTTGCCACAAGAAGGCACATAAGGCACATAAAAGAAGATTGTTTGATTTTGTGCCTTTTGTGCCTTTTCGTGGCTAACTATTCCAGTGTCCGCCAGATCGGGAACGGCCAGTCAGCGTCGGGTTGAAGATGGAAGGTGTCTTCATCCGGGCCATACCATGGATCATCGATTGTTACCAGCACTTCCAACTCTTCGTCGCTCATGTAAACCTCCTACCGACTCAGGCTCTTTGAGACTTTGACTGTTCCTTCGTAATAAACTCGAGCAAGTCAGCATTGATGAGATCCTTGTGAGTTGAGCACATGCCGTGCGGTAAGCCCGGATAAACTTTTAGTGTCGCGCCTTTCACGATCTTTGACGACACCAGCGCAGTGATACCGATCGGTACGACCTGATCATCGTCGCCATGCAGGATGAGCGTCGGCACGTCGAACCTTTTGAGATCTTCAGTGAAGTCGGTCTCACCGAACGCCTTCACGCAAAAGTAGACATTGGGAAGACCGCCCAACATGGCTTGCAAACGGAAACTATCGAGTATGCCTTGAGAGACTTTGGCGCCGGGACGGTTGTAGCCAAAGAATGGGAAGCTGAAGTCGTTCATAAACTGGGCGCGGTCAGCTTGTATTCCGCCGCGTATCTGATTGAGCAACTCCATCGATAGTCCATTCGGATTCTCTTCCGTCTGTAACAGCAATGGTGGGACTGCGCTGATCAGCACCGCCTTAGCTACCCGCGCCGTGCCATGACGCCCGATGTAGCGAGTTACTTCGCCACCGCCGGTCGAGTGGCCCACGTGAATTGCGTCCTTGAGATCGAGCGATTCGACGAGCGTGTTGAGATCGTCGGCGTACGTGTCCATGTCGTTTCCATCCCACGACTGGCCTGAGCGACCGTGTCCACGACGATCATGAGCGATGCAGCGATAGCCATTCTGGGCCAGGAAGAAC
>Ga0068859_100007366_pt1 | contig 11164 bp, 2 predicted proteins | sample KBSSwiS22_FD_66585 | JGI IMG/M metagenome (GOLD analysis project Ga0068859, IMG submission 66585) | Switchgrass rhizosphere microbial communities from Kellogg Biological Station, Michigan, USA - KBS Switchgrass S2-2 | ecosystem: Host-associated > Plants > Roots > Rhizosphere > Soil ... | reverse complement strand
AGCTCACGCACTCGCTTTAACTTTTCAGGATCCGAAAACCACGCCTGTCCGCCAGCGAGTGCTATTCGCAGCGCCTTTTCGATCTCGTTCTCACTATCGGCAGCTACATTCACACCTGGTTCCTCGGCCTGTGCCTGGTGCCATTGTTCAAATCGACGCCAAAGCGCTTTTTCAGCATCAGCACTGCCATACTCTCCGAGCACACCAGCAGCCTGCGCGACTATCCCGAGTTCCTCATCGTCGAGAGCAGTTGTCGCAGCCTCCTCGAGTTCCGGCGACATATGCAGCTTCGCCACATTCTTTAAGACCTCGGTATAACACCGCGGCCAGCCCTTCGCTCTCGCGGCCAACGCCTGGTTGAGATACTCACCACCGAGCGAGGGCGCAACCCGAAGAAAATACGCAAGCAAAGGCGCCTGCGAGCGGCATTCCCACTTCCCAACTTCGCGAGCTTCATAAACTGCTCGCACTCGCGACAGGATCTCGTCGGTCGCATATCGCTCAATGAGCTCGGTGATTTCGTCCGTATACTGACCATTCCGGCGAGCCTCCTCGAGTTTGCTGATCAACGCGTTATTAAGTTCGGGTAAAACTTCGTCGGGCAACGAAAGCAGAACGTCCTGATTCATTCGCAGTTTGGGACGGCGAATTTCTTCCAGGATGAGCGCACGCCCCTCGTCTGGCGCCAACTCGTAGATCCTCTTCAACGCGAAGCTGCGCAAGTTCTCCTCGTCGAATACGCTGAACAAGTCGTCGGGTGAGGCGTTGGCCGGATTGCTGGCAGGGTATTTAAGAACGCCGCGCAAAACCGGAAGCATCGCGGCGCTCGCAATCGGCTTCCATTGGTACTCCAATATACGAAGCTGTTCACTCAGCGGTAGCTGACTAAACACTTCGGGCATCGAGGCCAGCAGATCGGACCATTGCGAGAAATCACGCGTACTAAACTCCGACTGAAAATCGAGTAGTGTTTGCAGACTCGTCGCGAGCGCTTGTCCTCGCTTTTGTGGAAGCGCCATCACCAGTTGCCGCAAATACTGTAGACGCAACTCGTCATAAACACCTCGGCGTTGATCATTTTGCGTCCGCCATTGCTTGATCCGTTCCTCACTCGCGTCCGTGGGGTACGGTGGAATCACCAGCGCTCGCTTCGTAAACTGAAGCAGCGCCAGCGTGCTGATAAAGTGCGAAGTCACCGCTTGCTCGCGTAAGCTGATCGCGGTTTCCATCTCGCTGATCACGAAGTTGCGTTGCGGCGAGCCGATCAAACCAAACTTATATTCCCACTCACATTTCTTATCGTCTCCACGGAAACGTTTGACCATTTCCGTAACCGCCGCTGTCGTTCCGAGATATCGCAAAGCTGTGCACGCCGCGTTGCGATCGCCGTTTACTTTTGCGAGCGCAGTGATCGCTTCGTTGAGCTTTTGCCTGGCCCACTTTTTATCCGCCGGCACAACCTCAAATTCAATTACGTTCGAGACAGCGTAAGAATCACTGTTGGCCAAAAAAGCTGCTCGGCCGCCCTTCCTGCCGACTCGACTCGAAACCACGTACAACCGGTAATGCCCGGGCTTATCAATGCGGCGCCATTCATTCAAGTCCTCGGTTATGAGGTATGGCTTATCTGTAAGATCTGGTATTCCACGTAAACCTCCCATCATGAATGGGTGCAATCCAGAGTTGAAATAATCAGTCAGAGGATCTGGCGCGGCGTCCTGCTGATCGAGGACAAAACCATCGCTGAAAAGCCGTCCGCTCCGATCGTAGGTCGCAGCGTCGAGGGTGTAGGTTGCAGGCTTCGAGGTGGCGAAGCTGAGTTCAAGTGTGATTACTTCGCCCACATGAAATTGTTTGCGGTTTTCTTTGAGTCGGACCTTAAACAACAATCCTTCGGGATTCTTCGCGTCGCGCTCGTTATATTCACGAATGAAAGGGTCAATTTCTTTCTGAGCGTTAACAGCGGGAACACTGTACGCAAACAAAAGCAGTAAAAGGAGCAAGCCTTTCATCGTGTCCGCGTTATATCACAGGTCAGGATTGGGCCACGATGAAAAGCGTGCTTTTGTGCCTTTTTATGGCTACTGCTTTACGGGCTGGTTACCCGGACATTCATGGCTCCTATTTTGTTTCCGCTCGGATCGATGCTGACCGTGAATGTCCCGGTCGCGTTCAATGTCTGTGTCGTCATATTGAAGTTGGCGCTGCTCGAGATGGATGACGTCACTTGTGTACCATCGGGCTTGAGCAGTTTTACCGTTATCAGGCCAATAGCGTTGTTCGTGATTCGCACGGTTACCACTTGCCCGGACGTACCGGCGAACGTCACTTTCGCGTTCTGCCCCGGCACGGTAGTCACCACGCTCACCGCCGCCGCGTTGATTGTCGTTGAGGTAGAAAAGTCGGCAGGCACATCGTACAGCCGCAAAGTTCCGGTGCTGGTATTGAAGCTGTTCGGGTCTACGAATATCGTGTAGGTCCCTGTTACCGGCAACACTTTCGCATCGATGAACCCGGTGCCACCATTACTCACAATTGTCGAGATGAGGTTCGTTCCATCGGGCTTCCTAATCGTGACCGACAAGATCCCGTTGTTCGTTACAGTCACGCCCGTAACATCCAGACTGACTTGCTGATTGATAACGCCATCGAACGTCAGTACTCCGTTTTGTCCCGGCGTGTTTGTCGTGACCGTGACCGCCGAACCGCCAGGTGCGATCGGACCACTAACATCAGCAGGCACGTCGTACAGTGTCAACGTCACGGCGCCCGTCGCTGTATCGTTCGGATCGACCTGCAAAGTGTAGGTGCCAGTTACCGGCAACACTTTGGTGTCAATAAACCCGCCGCCGGAATCGACAAGCAGCGAAGTCAGGTTCGTGCCGTCGGGTTTCTTGATTACTATGTTGGCCCGATTACTGGTACCGCCAGTCAACACGACACCCGTTACTTTTAGCGATACACGCTGATTCACCGTGCCTTCAAACGTCAGGTTTGCATTCTGCCCGACAGACGACGTGGTCACGGTGATGGCCTCTCCGCCCGGCGTAATACTGCCAACGAGATCGGTCGGCACAGCGTAAAGCGTCAGCGTCGCACTGCCGATAGTCGTATTCGACGGATCGATCAGAATCGTGTATGCGCCATCCGCAGGCAGAGTTTGCGTGTCGATAAAGACGGTGCTGGAACCGAGGGTCGTCGCAGCGAGATTGGTACCGTCTGGTTTTTTGATCGTAACGCTCGCGATGTTAGTCCCGCCTGTTAAAGCTGGACTGCTGACCTTTAGAAGCACGCGTTGGTTAGCTAAACCCGCAAAGTACAACTGTGCGTTTTGTCCCGGGACCGTAGTCGTCGCCGTCACTGACGATCCGCCGGGCGAGATTGAACTGCTGAAGTCGGGCGGCACGTCATAGAGAGTCAACGTGACGCTGCCCGTGTTTGTGCCCTGGGGATCTACCAAAATCGTGTAGGTGCCGGTCACCGGCAACACGCGCGTATCGATAAACCCGCCACTCGAATTAACGAAGCCAATCGTAAACAGATTCGTACCGTCTGGCTTCTTGATCGAGACGTCAACGTACCCGTTACCTCCTGACATCGTGACGCCGCTGATCTTCAGGCTCACTCGCTGATCGGCGTTGCCGTCGAAGGTCACGAGCGCGCTCTGCCCGACGGAAGTTGTCGTTACAGTTACGGGCGATCCACCTGGGACAATACTCGAACTGACGTCGGCTGATACATCATTGAGCGTCAAGGTGACGCTGCCTATCGTTGATGTTTGATGGTTAACCAGAATGGTGTAAGCGCCCGTGATCGAAAGCGTTTGCGTGTTGATAAATCCGCCACTCGAACCAACGAAATTCGCGCTCGCCAGGGTGGACCCATCCGGTTTCTTGATTGTCACATCGGTGTGAGCGTTACCGCCGGATAGAGAGACTGAGCCAATGTTCAGCGTGATGCGTTGACCGGCCGTGCCGTTGAAAGACAACAGCGCATTCTGCCCGGGCACTGTCGTCCCAATAGCAACCGCAGCACCACCAGGTGTGATATTGGCGGTCGAATCCGCCGGCACGTCATACAGTGTGACCGTCGCCGTGCCGTAGCCCGTATCGCGCGGCGCGACGATTAAGGTGTAGGTCCCAGTGACAGGTAATGTCTGGACATCAATGTAACTTCCGCTCGAAGAAACGAAACTGTCCGAAACCAGCGTGGTGTTGTCTGGCTTCATAATCGAGATCGCAATGTAAGTGCCGCCGGTTACCACGACACCACTTGTCAAAAGGCTGACGCGCTGTCCCGCCGTTCCGCTGAACGTCAATAAACCTCTCTGCCCGGGCGTCGTCGTGGTAACTGTCACAGGCGACCCGCCGGGTGTAATCGAGCCCGTTATGTCAGGCGCCACAGTTATGAGTTTCAACGTCATGCTACCCACGTAACTGCCAACCGGATCGATGAGGATCGTATACGTGCCCGACGCCGGCAAGGCTGGCGAATTAATGAAGCCACCAGTCGTACCGATTGAGGTTGGTGCAACGAGGTTCGTTCCGTCAGGCTTAAGAATCGACACGCCGGCAGAAGTGATCGTCACACCGCTCATGATTAGTCCGACTCGCTGTCCTGCCGTTCCCTCAAAAACAGCACGTGCATTCTGATTCGCGTTCGTAGTTGTTATGGTTACAGGTGGGCCGTCCGCCGTTATCGTCATGAAGACATCGTTCGCGCCAAAAACTGTGAGCGTTGCGGATTTTTGTTTTTGCGCATAGGTGGCCCTGAGAGTGACTGTCGACGTGAGTGCGACAGGTAACGTCGTGATGGGAAATGTTACGGATAGTGCGCCACCCGCAACAGTGACTGTATCAGGCACCGTGGCTATGCTGGTATTTGTCGACGTTAATGACACCAACGTGCCGCCAGCTGGAGCGGGATTGGACAACGTCACTTGACCAGTCGCAGTGCTACCAGCACCAATGCTGCTCGGCAGTAGTGTCAGGTTTCCGATTGAAGTCGGATTCACTGTGAGCAACTTCGTTTGGCCCACGCCGCTTGCTGAAGCCGATATGGTCAATGCCTGCGGCGATGAAACTACCGTGGTGACGATGTTGAAGGTTGCATAGTTTTGGCCTTCCGGTACGGTTACGTTGGGTCCTAACACGGCTACGACCGGATCGCTACTTCCAAGTGTCACCAACGTGCCGCCCACTGGCGCCGGGCCGTTCAGGAAAAGTGTTCCGGTTGAAGTTTCACCTCCGGTGAGATCGCTTGGCGAAAGAGACAAGCTACTGGGCACAACTCCAGGTGTGATACGCAAGTAAGCCGACGAATTCACACCTTCAAACGACGCCTTGATAGCAACTGACGTTGGCACGGTTACAGACTGTGTGGAAACAGCGAGAAACGTTGAGAAGAAGCCGGCTGGAATCGTGACTTGCGCAGGTGTCGTGACGATCGCGGCGTCGCCGCTTTCGAGTGTCACCGTCGCTCCGCCAGTCGGTGCAACGTCTCGTAAAGTGATGGTTGCCGTGGCAGACGCACCGCCGACGAGTTGTTCAGGCAACACACTAATCCCATCCAGGGCCGCAGGATAAACTCTCAGTGAAGCGGATTGACTGATGCCGTTTCGAGTTGCCGTGATCTGAGCCGTTACCACCGCTCCGACGGGGTCCGTGTTGATAACGAAGGCGCCTTCAGTCGATCCTTCAGCAATGGTGACTGACGATGGCAAGCTCGTTACCGGCGAGTCGTCGGTAAGGGTAACCGTCGCGCCGCCTGCCGGTGCGGGACCATTCAACGACACCGTTGCCTTCACCGGATTTCCAGCGAGCACTTTGTCTGCGCTCAAGTTCACCGACACCAGCGCATCGTCAACCGGTGCTACTTTCAAGACCGCTGTTTGGGTAACCGTTCCGTACGACGCGGTGATCGTCACCGGAGTCACAGCGCTGACCGGTGCGGTCGAGATCACGAACGACTCCTGGCGCGAGCCAGCCTCTACCGTGACTGTTGCCGGCACCGTCGCAACGTTGGTATCGCTGCTGGACAGAGTGACGTCCGTACCAATTTCAGGAGCAACGCCATTGAATAACCTGATCGTACCTACAGACGGAGTGCCGCCCAGAATACTCTGGGCGCCGATTTCCAACTCGGGTGCGATCATCAATTCAGTGACAGCGTAGTTTTTTGCTTCCGAGCCGCCAGTACTCGCAACAGTGAGCGTAACGGCATCGGCGCTTCCCGGCAGGATGTCCGCAGGAGCCTTCACATTTACCGTCACCTCGATAGTCTCACCGTTGTTAAGCGTGAAGGCTGATGGGCTGACTTTGCGGATTAGGTTCTCGCTATCAGAGACGTCGATCTTGAACGTGTCGGCGACGCCGTGGTTCGTAATCTGGGCTGTGTAAGAGAAGTCTCGCTCCGGATAGATTTCGGCGCCTCGCAGTGCGGTCATCTGGACCGTCTGCGCCTTGATGCTTTTCGGCACGACGCGCTGAAATGTCTGACCGTTTAGATCCGTGCCGGTCACCTGTGCTATGACAGGTACGGCAGGAAACGTCACCTCACCGAAGTATTGTATGTTGGTATCGGTTTCGTCATTCGGGATCTCAGTCAACGGCAGAGTTTGAAGGAGAGTGCCATCGACGCTGTGCAGTTCAAACTGAGCGTCCATGAAATCGCCCGGTGATAAATCGGCCAGGACTTTACTCACTGTTCCCGCGAGCGGCTGACCCTGGATCGGGAAATAACCTTCGTGCTCTTCAATTCCTGCTAACTCGACCGGCTCGAATGAAGAGAAGCGCAGAGGGCTTTCGCCAGTCACTCGTATCGTAAACTCGCCGTCGCCGCTCACAGTCACCGTCCACGCGCCGTCTGCTGGATCCGCGATCGACAAGACGGTACCGCCGCTGATGTTCGCGCTGCTGACGCCTGTGTCCGTCGTTTGCACCGTGGAACCATCAGGACGTTTCACCACCGCGCCGTCTGTGCCACTTACTGAGAAAGTGACGCTGGTCATCGTTGAATCGACTGGAATCGTGTAGCTTGCCGGCGTCGCCGATAGCGTTCCGTTGATATGCGCGATATCGACCGAATCAGGACGCGTGTTGAAATCGAGGAGCTTCGTCGCCTCAAACGTTTCCGTCTCGGCAATGACGAATGCCTGTCCGCCAGTCTCGCGCGCAATACGGAGATATTCCGGATCGATAGGAGAGCAGCTTCCGCTCAACATCAGCGTTAGCGTGACGTCGTTTTTCACGGCGAGGTTAAAGACACTCGCCGCCATTCCGTAGTCTTTGGCTGTCGCGTCGGTGAAGATCATGAGTTCGCCGCCGCTGTCATCAAATCTCTCGAGCGCTTTATTCATCGCGGTGAAAGCGAGCTCTGGGCAGTCGCCGCCGTCGTTGGCCGCGAGGCCATTGATGAATTGCAGAAACACGGCCGGATCGTCAGTCTCCATGAGATTCGTGTTGGGGTCGTTGATTTCCACCAGCACGTATTTCGTTGGTTCGAGCGCAGTGTTGAGGCGGGAATTGACGATGGCACTTGCGCCTGCCCTGGCGCCGGCAATCTCCGCGGCCATGCTGCCAGTGGTGTCGATCGCAAACGCCAAGGTGCCGCCGATTCCGAGCAGCGCCTTGAATTGTTTTAGAGTGACCTTTCTCTTAACGAAGCGCAGGAAGTCTTTCGAGTGCTGTTTGGCGACGCTTGCGGCTGCGAGATGAAGAGGGCCGTGAGGGCTACCGCAGGAGCTGGTGTCTTTATTGATGCCGCCTCTTCCCGGTTTCGTTTCAGAATAATCACCCCTGCCGCCGTGACTGCATCTGCCGAATGGTTTTGCACCGAAGAATGGAAACGTTTGAAACCAGGCGGTGGTAAGTTTGTTGGAGATTACGTTGTTGCTGCATTCCACACAGTCGTATGGGTAGTCTCCATTACAGTCTGCGCAAGTGATTTCATTTTTTGCGGCCGCACTATCGAGCAGAGCCCCGGTTTTAGAAAAGTCTCCTACGAATGGGTTAGGAGAAGAATGGCCGGTCTCGATCCAGTTGCTGTGTGCGTAGAAATCCTGGATGGCGTGAAATGCAGAGCCGAGCGCCCATCGTGCTTTGGCAACCTCGTTGGCCTCGAGCGCGGCTTTCATGTTCTCGAGGAGGCCGTTAATCCTTTCTTGACTACCAGCGAGTTTGTCACCAGTGAAATGGGCTTCGTCCGTCAAGTAAAGATTAGGTAGTAGATCAGTTGCCTTGTTTCCATTCTTGATCTGTTCGATCGCCTTCTCCATCCTCTTAGTGACTTTTGTCACGCCCGGAAGGATTCCTTCACCCTCGATTGACTCCTTGATCGCTTCTTCCGTGATTTGCACGTGGGTCTTATCGCCCGCACCCGCGAATGGGAAATGAACCGGCTTGAAAGCTTCTACAGTTGGTGGAGGCGAAAACAGTAGGAGGCCCGAGGTTAATGCTGAAGCAGCGATCAAGAGTGCAGCGACTCGCCGGTAGGTCCGGTGGACAGAAGAGTATTTCATTGGGGTCTCCTTTGGGTGGACGATTGGCTAGCCGCAGATGACACTGATTAACGCCGATCTGCGTTTATCGGCGTGAATCTGCGACGAAAAAAAATGGGCTTGTGTTCTTGATCTCAGTCGGGTCGAGACAAGGGGAGTGACAACGATCTGGGCAGTTTGTGTGGGGCCATCAGCCTAGGCCAACGTAAAACATCTGTCAAGGTTTTTTGTCACCGCTTTGGAGTGCGCTGACTTGTCGGCGCTTTCACCAATGCGGTTGGTTGGTTGGAAATATTAAAGGGTGCTGGCGCCGTCCATCTTTTCATTTTGAGGTTTCCTTTCAGAAGGTAGTGAGCTTGAAACGCTGTGTTCGGGGACTTGGTTTAATAACCGATGCCGAGAATGTCAAGCTCCGTCAGCGGCAAGTGATGTCTCAATTCGGATTTCTCTGTGTCCTCTGTGGCTCTGTGGTTAGGTATGGTTGGCAAAAAACCCACGACAGAGACACAAAGGAAACAGAGGAGAAGCTCAAACTAAGACATCACTACCCAGCGGCAAGTAGAGGCCTATTCCGGGATTTTCCACAAATTAACGAATTGATGCAGATCTGGTTCGCGCTGCGTTCTTGTAAACGACGCCACCTTTCATCACAAATAGAACGCGTCGCACAGCGGTGATATCGGTAAGCGGGTTCCCATCCAGCGCGATAATATCTGCTTCAAATCCCTTTGCTATCGTTCCGATCTGGTTGCCCAGACCCATCGCTTCGGCGCCAAGAGAGTTAGCAGAGATCATCGCGTCGAGTGGGCTGACTCCGCCGTCACGCACGCGATCGATGAATTCTTCGGCGTTGCGACCGTGCGAGCCGGCAACTGCGTCGGTACCGAAAACAATCTTTAGTCCTGGAATTCGATTCGCGCGCTGAACCAACTGATGATTGAGCGGAAGAATCTTTTCCATTGCGGCAAAGCCTTCTTCGGTGTAACCCGGTGTGCCGAGATACCTTTGTTTATTTTGGAGATAGTTTTCGATAACGAGTCCAGCCTGTGGATCGAGATATATTCCTCTTTCGGCCATCAACTTCAGGTCGTCGTCTGTTGCAAGCGTGCCGTGCTCAACCTGCGTACAGCCGGCTAGTGTTGCGGCGCGAACAGCGTCTTTGTATGCGTGTACGAGGGTTCGCAAACCGAGTTTTTTGGCTTCGTCACAGGCGGCGTTTAGTTGCTGCTGGGACAGTGTCATGCCTCCGCCTTGTCGAATGCTCTGTGAAGCGAAGATCTTGATCACGTCGGCCCCGTTTTGTTTCTGCTTTCTTATGAATGCGCGGATTTGATCGGGAGTGCCCGTTTGTTCACCGCGGCCTACCAGCGGCTCAAATGCTGTGAGTATTCGCGGACCTGCGAGTTCTCCTCTGGCGATCGCGTCGCGGAGTGGTAGGTCGGTTGGAGAGCCAACACTCTGAATAGTTGTAAATCCCGCCATCAATGTGGCCCATGCATTTGCTGCCGCGCGATACGCTGCATCCTGCGTGGTCTCGCCGGCTCCTGCGTTCTTCCCATCCGGCCCGAAGCTCCACGTGATGTGCGCATGTGCGTCAATCCAGCCCGGCAAGACGGTTAACTCAAGCAGGTCATAATCGATCGGCGCTGCCTTCGGATCGATCGCCACGATCTTCGTGCCTTCGATTACGATGCGAGTGTTCTTGAGAATATGACCCCTGCCATCGAGGATTCTGCTTGCGGCAATCACAACTCGACGATCAGATTTAGGTGTTTGCGATTGAGCCTGGATAGCGACACAGATGAGTACGGCACACGCCGACATTTTTGCGATTTGCATCGGAGGTCTCCTTCGGTGCAGACCATTAGACCATATTCAGCTTCAATTGCTTTGTTCACCTCAATTTCTCGAACCGACCTGAAACGATTTTGTCGAAAACTGCATTGAGTATGGTAATGATTTTGCGAGATACAACTTATCGGACAAGAGCAGGCGCGCCACGCACCTTTAGAAGGTCGTGCAGGTAACCTCTTCGCCGTTTGCCAGTACCCTGCTTCCCGCAGAAAGCCCTGCCAGCGCTTTCAACAATGCTTTCCTAACACAGGAGAACTTATGAAGATTTTTTTGCTGCGCCGCAGTTTCGCCACGACAATAATTCTGATGGCGTTCTCGATCGGGATGCCGCTAATCGCTCAACTCCGCGTCCGCGTGGTAACGCCGGGCGGAACTTTCAATACTGAAGGAACAGTTGCGCCGGGTGTTGTTCAGGATGTTTCAGGCGGACGCCGGTTTCGCGGACGTGCCGGTTCGCTGCTGAAGTTGCGAGCTGTGATGCGCATGCCCGCAGGGAGTGGCGCCGAAATGCAGCGTCTCGTGGTTCACTTTCGCACAAACTCGGGCGGGCCGCACCTGCGAAAGGTTGAGGTGCTTAACGGATCGAGCGCCGCGTTTAGCCTGGCGACCGACCTTGCCGGTGACTATGTTGCCAGGGAAACTATCACGCCCGATTTAGTGGCAAACATGTGGGACTTCAAGTCGCAACCACGAAGGGTGAGTTCGCAAACGATCGTTCGTCTCGAGGTACAGTTTCCCATCGGATTCGATAGCGGAATTGATCCCGGCGAATTTGTGCTCACCGGCGTGGGTGTCGATTTTCCTAGATCGCTA
>Ga0068859_100007365_pt1 | contig 11164 bp, 8 predicted proteins | sample KBSSwiS22_FD_66585 | JGI IMG/M metagenome (GOLD analysis project Ga0068859, IMG submission 66585) | Switchgrass rhizosphere microbial communities from Kellogg Biological Station, Michigan, USA - KBS Switchgrass S2-2 | ecosystem: Host-associated > Plants > Roots > Rhizosphere > Soil ... | reverse complement strand
TGTTCTTTCGGGTTCCTGTTGCTGTGCAGTGGCTGATTGCCTGCTGGTTGTTGCTGCAGGTTTTTCAATGACAAGCTTTGCCTCTTGTGAAGGTGCAGCCTGAGGTTGCGGAGTTACAGCCTGCAATTCTTCCTTAACTCTTATTATGGGTATTGTTCTGAATGCGACCGGTTTTGCAGTTTCAATCAGTTTTTTTTTACTTACAACCCCATCGTTGTTCACCAGTTCAATTGCTTGTTGCAGGTAACTGAGTTTAATAATGGTGAGTTCTACCAGTAATCTTTTATTGCGGGCTTGTTTATAATTGATCTCTGCTTCGTTTAAAAGATTTAGTGCTCCTATTAACCAACCAGCATTTATCTTTTGTGCTGCCTGCAAATATTTTTGTTTAAAATCTTCAGCTACCTCCAGCAGTATGGCTGCTTTGGCATCTTTGCTCACCAAAATATTTCTTATAAATTCTGCAAAGCCTTCTATCACGGTATCACCTTCAAAACCTTTTCGGTTGATCTCATCATACAGCAACATGGCATCGCTCATATTTTGCTGCTGCATAAAATCCAAAAACTTAAAATAGTAATCTTCGTCTAATATGTTCAGGTGCTCTAACGTATTGGCATAGGTGAGCTGGCCATTAGTAAAGCTTACAATCTTATCCAGGATACTTAAAGAATCCCTCATACAACCCTCGCTTTTTTGTGCGATGATGTGCAGGGCTGCTTTATCGGCTTTAATTTCTTCTTTATCACAAATCTCCTGCAGGTGTTCTACGGTATCGTTGTTGGTGATTCTTTTAAAATCAAAAATCTGGCAACGGCTTAAAATAGTAGGCAGTATCTTATGCTTTTCTGTAGTAGCTAAAATAAATATCGCATAAGGTGGTGGCTCTTCTAATGTTTTTAAAAACGCATTAAATGCAGAAGCACTCAGCATGTGTACCTCGTCCACAATATATACTTTGTATTTGCCGGCTTGTGGAGCAAAGCGTACCTGCTCCACCAAACTCCTGATATCATCTACAGAGTTATTGCTTGCAGCATCCAGTTCGTGTATGTTTAATGATGTGCCTGCATCAAATGAAACACAGCTATGGCAGGTATTACAGGCTTCGCCGTCTTTAGTTTGATTTTCGCAGTTGATGGTTTTTGCCAATATTCTTGCACAGGTGGTTTTGCCCACACCTCTTGGCCCGCAAAACAAAAATGCATGAGCCAGTTGATTATTTTTTATGGCATTTTTCAGCGTTGTGGTAATATGCGACTGGCCCACCACGGTAGAAAAATTCTGCGGCCTGTACTTCCTTGCTGAAACGATGAACTTATCCATGGTTGTGAATGGTCAATGGTGAATAGTGAATGGTCAATGGTCAATCAATGTCGGAATTTATATTGCCTTTAAGCAAATCTAAAATCTAAAATCTGAAATCTCAAATTAATATCGGGTGGCGTTTGAATTCTTTGGTTCTGTCGAATAAATAACGGTAAGTGGTAAGATTCCGGCTACGGTAGGTTTCACCAATACTGCCGGCAATATTCAGCATTTTAGGATTAAAATCTCCTATCCATTGCATTTCATATTTTTCGTAACGGGGTTTTTTATCGGTCTGAATTACTTTGGCCGATTCTGCAATAATATAAGCATCCACCCCCTTTCCTTGCCATTCGGGCACCACGCCAAATACAAGCCCGGTAAATTTTTCATTAGGCGTAAATTTTTTAAGCCACAAAAATTTTAATTTTTGCAGCAAGCCAAATTTTCCATCCAGGTGCTTAAACCACTGGTTTAAATCGGGCAGGTTGATGAACATGGCAATCGGTTCTTCTTTGTAATAGGCAAACCATACAATCTTTTCATCCATCACGGGTTTCATTTTTTTAAAAGTTGTAAGCACCTGCTTTTTATCCAGTTGTTTTAAGCCGCCATGCCCTGCCCAGGCCTTATTATAAACGACAGCAAAATCCCCGGCAAATTTTTCTAACTGGTCTTTTTTTATGGTTGATGCGCTAAAGCCACCCATTCTTTCCACAGCATCATGGCGCTCCCATACTTTAGCAACCAATGGCGCCTGGGGCTCCATTCCAAAACATATCTGGTTAAAAAATGGTTGAAAACCGTAATGCTCCAGCAAGTTTACATAATAGGGCGGGTTATAGTTCATGCAATACAGGGGTTCGTAAAACCCTTCGGTAACCAGCCCCCACCAGCGGTCGCGTTCACCAAAATTTATGGGGCCGTCCATGGCTTCCATTCCTCTTTCCAGCAACCAGTTTTTTCCGGTATCCAGCAAAAAATCAGCTGCCTGCTGGCTGTTGATACACTCAAAAAAACCTATTCCCCCAACAGTAACATCATCGCCTTTATTTTTATACTTTTTATTGGTAAATGCGGCTATACGCCCAATTAAATTACCCTTTTCATCTTTTAATATCCAGCGTACCGCTTCACCAAACCTAAAGGCTTTGTTTCTTTCCTTGCAAAAAACCTCATTGATATCTTTATCCAGTGGACGAATCCAGTTGGGCTCATCTTTATAGATTGTTACTGCCACCTGTAAAAACTCCTGGGCGGTTTTTTTATCTGTTACTGGTACTAATCGCATAGCCGCAAAAATAGGGATTTCAAACTTTTTAAATTATCTGCCGGCTATTAACTCAAAACAAAAACCCCGGAAAATTCCGGGGCCTTGTATGTTTACTCCTGCCTGAAAGTTATTTTGCTTTAACCCTTACTGCCACACGGCGGTTTTGTGCCTGCCCTTCTTTAGTATCGTTAGGTTGTATGGGCCATTGGCTGCCATAGCCCTCTGTATCAATGATGCTTTCTTTTGGCGCACCTAATTTTAGTACCATTGCTGCAACGGTGTCTGCTCTTTTTTGAGATAATGGAATATTGATATCATCAGAACCGGTATTATCGGTATAGCCGCCAAACTTAAACCTTGCATTGGGGTATGCAATTGCAATCGTTACCATATTCTCCAATTGCCCCATTGATTCAGTAGTTAACTCAGCACCTCCTTTTTTAAAATGTACGTTGGTAAATTCAAACCAGGTACCTTTTACGGTATCTACTGGTGCAGTTATATCGTTTAAGAAATGTACCAGTTTGTATTCAGTACTGTTTTTACCTGCAATTAATTCACCTGCATTATTGGGTAATGCAATGCTCACCATTTCACCTGCATCATATATCCAGTCCCCGGTTACATTATCCAGTTTTCCTGCAACCACCCGTTCGGGTTTTGTTTTTATCGAATCTGTTTTATTCATAACCACAGCAGTTACTTTATTACCACCCTTTTCAAACAAATACCAAGTAAACATCGCTGCACTTACCAATAACAGTATCATCAGTAAGATCCCCAGCCCGCTGCGTTCATTTTCTTCCGCAGCACCATGTTCTTTTTTTGATCTTATAGTGGTGCTAATATCACTTACATTACCTCCTGCATTATTCAGCACACTGCTTAAGTTTAAGCCAGCTGGCAATGCCGCTTCAATATTTTCCTGCTGGCTGCTAAGCAATGCTGTTATGTTATTGGTACCGGCAGTATTGGAATGTTTGGCAATTAAACTTAATACTGCTGAAACTGCCATTCCTAATAATGAAGCAGAAGAGTAAGCCCTGGTACCAGCAAAGTTGGAAATAAGCCTGGTAATACCATCCAGCTTATGACCAAACAATCCAATTAATAATCCTGAGCTTTTATTTAACAGTATACTGCTTCCGGAACCAAAAAAACTTTCCAGGTTACCTGATATATTTGAATTATGTTGTTCATTGACCATCCTGGTAACTATAGCCGCCCCTTCGCTTGTAGAAGCTTTATACATTAAACCATTGACAATGGTGGGTAAAATACCATCTATGGCTTTTGAAACACTGGTTTCACTTTCGCCAAAAAACGAACTGGCCTTACTAACCAGTTCGTTAGTGAAAAGGCTTTTTGCTGAATCGATCAGGTTAAATGACATGTTGATTGTTTTTTTATTTAGTTAATTGCCTTAGATTGATAGTGCGGCAAAAGGGTTGCACATCCCTTAAAAAATCGGGTAAAATTGAGCTTCAAACAACAAGGTTTTACCCAACCTCCCACACCATCATTTCACCATTAATCAAAACACACCGTATTTTCACTATATTCAAGTGTAAATTTGCATTATGGGTAAAACAAACATCAGATATTGGTTGTGCCAGATTTTGGGTTGGGGTATTTTTGGGCTTATTCATATTTATTTTAACCTGGTGGTTTTTGCCGAACAGTTTGCACAACATGGAGGCCAGAATGAGTACCTTTTTAGCTTAGGGATTTTTTTAGTGTCGGGCATAATATGTACCCATATTTTAAGAACGGTGATAAAAAAAACTACCTGGCTTAAATTTTCTTTAAACAAGATCTGGTTCATATTTATTATTGGCATCGTTACCACATCAACCCTGATGTTTTATGGTAGCGACGCCATAGAAAAATCCACCCCGTATTCATTTGAAAAGTATATCCAAAACTATAAATTAGAAAAAGCCAAAAGATCAGAAGCTTCGGCCGGCCTTGATAAAATACCTTACTACAGCACTTCTCCATTAAAAGATTCGCTCAGCCTAAAAACCATTTCCGACATTAAAAAAACTACCGGCTGGCACAGGAATACAAGAGGCGAATGGAAATTTGAGGATAAAACAGAACTTTTAGGCTTATACCAAAACCTTTTACTGATCGCACTCTGGTTCCTGATCTATATCGTGTATCATTATGTTGATAAGAACAGGAAAGACCAGCTGGACAGGTTAAAACTGGAAAGCACCGTTAAAGAACTGGAACTAAAAACTATCAAATCTCATATCAATCCTCATTTTATTTTTAATTCTTTAAACAGTATTCGGGCATTAGTGGATGAAAATCCCGAACGGGCCAGAACAGCCATTACCGAGCTGAGCAATATTTTGCGCAGCAGTATGAAGGCCGAAAAAGCTGAAACGGTTTCTTTACAAAAAGAACTGGATATTGTAAAAGATTATCTTGCATTGGAACACATGCGTTTTGAGGAAAGGCTGAGCGTGGAAATGGATATAGACCAGGATACGCTCGGGCAACAGGTGCCGCCGATGATGCTGCAAACCCTGGTTGAAAATTCCATTAAACATGGCATCAGTAAATTGGTTGATGGTGGTGTGGTACGCATTGTAGCCGATTTTAAAGGTAATAACCTGGAATTATTAGTACAGAATACCGGCCAGCTAAACGGCAATATGAACGGAGACGGCTTTGGTATTAAAAGTACCCAGGACAGGCTGAACCTGATGTACCAGGGCAAGGCGCATTTTGAAATAAAAAATCTTAATGGCAATATGGTAGAAAGTAAGGTCACCATGCCGGTAACCATTTAAAATAAAAGTATTCAACAATAAACAAAGTAAATTTTACTATGCAAAAGGCTGTAATTATTGATGATGAACGTTTGGCAAGAAATGAATTAAAAAAACTGTTGCTTGAATTTCCTGAGATAGAAGTGGTTGGCGAAGCTGCTAATGCCAACGAAGGTTTGGAAAAAATTGAGAACCTTTCTCCTGATCTTATTTTTTTAGATATTCAAATGCCCGGCAAAACCGGCTTTGATATGTTGCAGGAGTTAGAAAAAGCGCCTCATGTAATTTTTACCACTGCCTACGATGAATACGCTTTAAAAGCTTTTGAAGTAAATGCACTGGATTATTTAATGAAACCGGTGGAGCCTAAACGCTTAGCCGATGCATTACAAAAACTGCAGCAGGCCGAAGAAAAAGAAATGGCTGCAACCATGGCCGGCATTAACCGTGGCATGCTTACCGAAGCCGACCAGGTATTTGTAAAAGATGGCGAACGCTGCTGGTTTGTAAAACTGGGTGAAGTGCGTTTATTCGAAAGCGTGGGTAACTATGCCAAAGTATTTTTTGGCCCCAACAAACCTCTCATCTTAAAATCACTGAATGCGCTGGAAGAAAGATTGGATGAAAAAGTTTTTTTCAGGGCCAACCGCAAGCATATTGTTAACCTGAGGATGATTGAAAAAATTGAACCTTACTTTAACGGTGGACTTTTATTAGAGTTGCATGCCGGTGAAAAAGTAGAAGTGAGCAGAAGGCAGGCGGTAAAGTTTAAAGAGATGATGAGCTTGTAATAATTGATAATTGAATAATTAATAATTTATAATGAAGAAATTCTTTTTGACCACAGCAGCAGGCTTATTATGCCTGCTTTCTTTTGCACAGAATATTGATAAAGTAATTAACGCTGCCGAAGTGGAGCGGATAGAAAAAATACTTTCTGCTGATGATATGCAGGGCCGTAAAACTTTTACGCCTGGTATTGACAAGGCGGCTGATTTTATTGCGGGTGAATTTGCAAAAAGCAAACTGCAATTCTTTGGCAATGCCAATTCTTATTTCCAGGAAATTACAATGACAAAAGCAAAACCTGTTACAGTAACCGGTATGCTGGATAATGATTCTTTAACGATCAGCAATGTTGCTGCTAATACCACCTCCACAGAGATCAACATTACTTCCTTAAAAGATTATGAAGTGGTAGTGGTGAAAAAAGAGGATGATTTTTCTAAAATAGTTTTTCCTGTGTTTGACCTGGAAAAAAATGTGCTGGTACTGGTAGATACTGCACATACCAGGCGTTTTAAAGGCATGCAACGCTTTACTGGTAATGCTAAATTTCAATCTGCCGTATCGCAGGTATTTATTTTAACTACTAACCTTAATCCACAAAGCATAAACCTGCACATAAAAAATCAATTAACAGAACAACACCTGAAAAATGTAGTGGGTGTATTACCTGGTACTACTAAAAAAGATGAGTATGTAGTATTCAGCGGCCACTACGATCATTTGGGTATTGGTAAGCCGGATAAAAACCAGGATAGTATTTACAACGGCGCCAATGATGATGCTGCTGGCACAACTGCGGTGATGATGTTAGCAAAATATTTTAGTTCGTTGAAAGAAAAAAATGAACGCACTATAATTTTTGTGGCTTTTACTGCTGAAGAAATTGGTGGTTTTGGCAGCCGCTACTTCAGTAAGCAATTAAATGCTGATAAAGTGGTGGCCATGTTTAATATTGAAATGATCGGTACACAAAGTAAATGGGGTTACAACAGCGCTTACATTACCGGTTATGAAAAAAGCGATATGGGAAAAATATTACAGGCCAATCTTACCGGCTCTAAATTTCATTTTGAACCTGATCCTTATCCTAAACAAAATTTATTTTACCGCAGCGATAATGCTACGCTTGCAGAACTGGGCGTACCTGCGCATACCATCTCTACTTCTAAAATGGAGGAAGCACCTAATGACGAACCGAATTACCACAAACAAAGTGATGAGATCGGCACATTGGATATGAATAATATGGCGGAGATCATTAAAGCTATTGCTATCAGCAGTAAAACTATTGTGAGTGGTAAGGATACACCAAGCAGGGTGGAGAAGCAATAATATCTTTTCCCTGGTCGATGTTCCACCGGCCGGAATGCGAGAGCTATTGTGGTAATGATTCATCGAGCAGGTTAACGCCATCTAAATTATTTCCGTAAGAGAATGGTAGAAATCTTTGACGATATAAGAAAGTTGTACCAATTCAGGGCTCCCTGTGATGAACTGGTGCCTTATATTGAGTTTTTTTCTGAAACATCGCTGGAGGCTACCCGAAGATATATTTCTACAGAAAAATTTACCGTAAAACTTTTCCCAAGTTATACACCCACAATCTGGATCAATCTCGGTTCACCTTATCAATTAACCAATGGCAGCAAACAATTTTCTATTGATGCCGGTACCAGTATTTTGCTTTTAAGAAATAATATTGTGGAAAGGACCAACTTTAGAACAGACAATATATTTACTGTTAAGTTTCACCCCGGTGGTTTTGAAGCTGTGTTTGGAGTAGAACAAAATAAGATCGGCAGCAACGTGATCAATATTAATACAATACTGCCTGCCGATCTGCTCAGCAAGCTGAAACGCCTCGATGATTTTGACAAACGCATCGCATTGCTGCAGGATTATTTTTTACATCTTCTGAATTTAAAATTTGCTGATAATTACCTGTACAAAAAAGTATTGGATGCCGTTAATACCTACACCCTATCACACATGACGTACAGCAACAACCAACTTGCAGGCGAACTGGCTATTACCGATAAAACATTGTACCGCTATTTTAAAAATATCATCGGCATATCGCCAAAAAATTATTTTTCTATTGTACGTGCAAGAACTGCACTCACCACGTATGTATATAACAAAGAAATATTTTCTCCTTACGATTACGGCTATTATGATATGAGCCATTTTAGAAAAGCGGTAGTTAAATTCACCGGGCAAAAATTACCTGGCCGGGATGCCTGATTTTGTCCGGTTTTTACCCTTTTACTTTAACACGCTGTTTTAAATTGTGTAACAAAAAAGATAACATGAAAACAGTTGTGCTATGCCTCTTTCTAACAACAGCTATTATACAACATTCTTTTGCCCAAAGCTATACACCACAAATAGAACCCTGCCCTTGCCTCACAAAAGTTGAAAAAGGTTTAATAGCCAAATGCGGCTATTTGGTGGTACCGGAAAACAGGGAAAAGCCTGGTAGCAGAAAAATAAAGATCCCTTTTGTATTTGCCAGGAAACCAGAGGCTGATTCTGCAAAAAATATTATTCTTTATACAACAGGTGGCCCGGGGTACAGCACCATTGCCAACTTTGACAGTATCCGCTACCGTTCTGATTTTTTAAAGTTTGGAGGATTTATTGCGTTTGATCAGCGGGGCACCAAACTTTCGCAACCCTGTTTGGAATGCAGTGAAGTAAATGATGTCATTAAAAGAGCTTACAAAGAAAATCTGCCGAAGGATAGTTTGGAATTAGAAGCCGTAAAAAAATGCAGAGCAAGATTAACAGCTCAGGGTATCGACCTCTCAGCATACAATACGATAGAAAGTGCCGCTGACATCAATGATCTCAGGCTGGCATTGCATCTTGATTCGCTTAATTTACTGGGCATCTCCTACAGTGGCGGGCTAATGCTTACTGTAGCAAGAAATCATCCTGAAGCAGTAAAATCGCTTATCCTTAATTCACCATTGCCGGGTTTTGCCAGTTATGAAGAAGATGCTTTATTCAATATCAACGAAGCGCTTGACCAGGTGTTTGATAATTGTGAGAAAGACTCTGCTAATGATCCGCAATATCAAAATCTAAGGGGCAGGTTCCACCAATATTTCGCTTCCCTCAATGGAAAAATTTTTACGATCCCTTATCTTGAAAAAGGCAGCAAAGACAGTTTGTTGATCCGCTATACAAAAAATGAATTGCTGGATGTGATCGTTGACAGGATAACCACACAAAAGTTAAAAAATGTTCCTTTTGTAATAAATGAACTGATCAATGGCAATCATACCAAGTACATAACTGAGGTGTTGGATGGTAAATTCAGCGGCAATAAAAGTTTATCTCACGGTATGCGATACTCGATATATTGCAGCGAACAAATTGCGTATGCGGATGAAGCTTTAGTAAAAAAGCAGGAACAGATGCTACCCTGGCTGGCCGGGTATCGCTTTAATAATGTAAACCATGCTGTTTGCAGTTGCTGGAAAGTAAAACCGGAACCTGCCGTTGTTAAAACACCTGTGTATTCAATGGTTCCTGCGTTACTGTCATCAGGCGATGCCGACCCATGGTGCCGGCCATTTTACAATCGCCTGATAAAACATTATATGCCCAATAGCCAATTGCTCATCATACATAACCGGGCGCATGGCTCGGGCTTTGGTGCGGATGGCATTGATTTTTTAAAGCTGTTTATGGAGCATCCTTACCAGAAAATTGTTTCAGCTTCAAAGAATGTTATAGTGGAGTAACGTATCTTTTTCCATGCAACGATACCGTAAATTATATTGTCAGCTTAGCATGAAACAACTCCTCCTTTTCATTTTCAGCATAACCTTTTTGATGTCTTGCAAAAAAGACAAGTTTGCTGAATCAAGGCAACAAATTGCGGGTTCATGGGAATTCAACCGATTTATAGGCTATCCCTTTAACGCTGTGCCGCTACCCCGTGGAAATGGAAGAATTATTGTTATAGGAACAGACGGATCATTTGAAAGAAGGAGTCATGATACCACTACATTCAGGGGCAGTTATACTTTAGAAGAAAAAAAGGATTGCTATGGAGATTATAAGTCACTATTCTTTACAGTCTCCGATCAAAGTTCTTCTGAAAACATTATTAGTGCAAGGAATGATACCTTAATGCTATCCACTTCAAATTGTTTAGCAGACGGAGGCGTTTCAATATATTTAAGAAACTAACGCATCTGCATGGTTGGTGTGGCACAAGCATGAATGCCACAGAATGGCAACCAACTTCTTGCTAATTATAATTTAATCTAATTTTAATACCAGTTATACAATTTAAAAGATTCTTTTCCGTTTGACTGCCAAACACAAACCTATGAAAACAACTAAGTACCTGGCTATTGTAGCTTTAACTGTAACCCTTTTTTCGAGTTGTAAAAAAAATGATACCCAGGCACCTGCGGAATCAGTTACGATCAACTCCGATGGCTCCTTAAATATTGCCGATGCCGATGGCGCATTTTATGCCATTGAATCCAAAAATTTTGATACCTATAACGGTTCTACTTTCGAAGAAAGCCAATATGCTTATGCATGGTTTGGAAAATTTCCGGCTGTAGTTGATGCCGGTGCTGTAACAGTGAACAATATCCAGGTGGATAATTTTTCCAACTTTTATACTGCCTTTGCCTCATTGTCGTCATTAGACACTTTGTTTAAAGGTACTAATGCAAATGCCGCCTGGGCTGTGCAGGGTAATACCACTTCTGGTATTGCAGCATTTACGCATACCGATAACACCACGTTGCCCGTTGCTCCTTCATTTACACTTCCGGCATCTGTGAACATCAATAGCAGCCTTACGGTAAACCATACCGCTACAGGTGGTGCGCTGGGTGTTTTGTATACACTTTCTGGCAATAACGGAGATACCACAAAATTTGTAGCCAATAGCAGCAGCAGTGTTACATTTACCAGTGCCGAAATAAAATCTGTGGCCCTAAGTAATGACAGGGTAGGGCTTTCTGTTATGCCGGTAACT
>Ga0068859_100007363_pt1 | contig 11166 bp, 6 predicted proteins | sample KBSSwiS22_FD_66585 | JGI IMG/M metagenome (GOLD analysis project Ga0068859, IMG submission 66585) | Switchgrass rhizosphere microbial communities from Kellogg Biological Station, Michigan, USA - KBS Switchgrass S2-2 | ecosystem: Host-associated > Plants > Roots > Rhizosphere > Soil ... | reverse complement strand
AAACCATGCGCACGCCTGTCATCACCGAAATGCTCGTCATCCCGGTCGCCGGACAGGACAGCATGTTGCTCAACCTGAGCGGCGCGCACGCTCCCTTCTTCACGCGCAATCTGGTCATCCTGAAAGATAACGCCGGTCGCACGGGCGCCGGTGAAGTCCCCGGCGGCGAAAAGATCCGCCGGACCCTGGAAGAATCGAAGCCGCTCGTCATCGGCCGGAACATCGGCGACTACCATGCGGTGCTGAATTCGGTCCGTGAGACATTTGCCGACCGCGACACCGCCGGCCGCGGCGTCCAGACCTTCGACCAGCGCATTACCATCCACGCCGTCACGGCGATCGAAAGCGCGTTTCTCGACCTGCTCGGACAATTTCTGGGCGTGCCCGTCTGCGCCCTGCTCGGCGAAGGACAGCAGCGCAAATCCGTCGAAGCGCTCGGCTATCTGTTTTACGTCGGCGACCGGAAGAAAACGGACCTGCCGTATCGCGCCGGGGTGAAGGCGAAAGACGATTGGCTTCGTCTGCGCGACGAGGAAGCGATGACGACGGATTCGATCGTTCGTCTGGCCGAAGCGGCGCACGCGCGATATGGATTCAATGATTTCAAATTGAAAGGCGGCGTGCTGCGCGGCGAACAGGAGATGGAAGCGGTCATCGCCTTGGCTAAAAAATTTCCGAAAGCGCGGATCACGCTCGATCCGAACGGCGCCTGGTCATTGGCGGAGGCGATCGCGTTGTGTCGCGGTCGGCAAAATGTTTTGGCGTATGCGGAAGACCCGTGTGGCGCCGAATTGAGGCGCAATGGCCGCGAAATCATGGCGGAATTTCGCCGGGTGACCGGTATTCCGACGGCGACGAACATGGTGGCGACCGATTGGGCGCAGTTGGCCGAAGCGTTGCGATTGCAGGCGGTAGACATTCCCCTGGCAGACCCGCATTTCTGGACGATGCAAGGCTCGGTACGCGTCGCCCAACTGTGCCACGCCTGGGGCGGGCTGACATGGGGATCGCATTCGAACAATCATTTCGACATCTCGCTGGCGATGTTCACGCACGTGGCGGCGGCGGCGCCGGGGAAGGTCACGGCCATCGACACCCATTGGATCTGGCAGGACGGCCAGCGCCTGACGCGTGAACCGCTTAAGATCATCGGCGGATTGATCCAGGTCCCCGCCGCGCCCGGCCTGGGCATCACCGTGGACATGGCGCAGATCGAAAAGGCGCATCAACTTTACCAGAAAGTGGGCCAGGGCGCGCGCGACGACGCCATGGCCATGCAATTTCTCATGCCCGGCTGGAAATTCGATCCCAAACGGCCGTGTTTGGTCCGATGACCGTATCCTCCAAACGGTCGATACCCCTGGTCCAGCTCCTTTGCTAGTGTCACCCCCGCATTTCCGCGCCATCGTCACCACGGTTCGGGGATGAAAACGGAGTGTCGCATCGGGTCACCACCTGATGGAATGCGATCCCAGGGATCCATCGCCATCGCCAGATTCACCGATCTTCATCCGGCTGTATCCAGACATAACCAAGGAACGGAGAAATTATGTCTAAAGGAAATCAGTTCAAATGGATCGCCGGGATGCTGGCGATGGTGATGTGGACCGCCGCGGCCGGCGCCCAAACCTTCAATGTCAAAGACTTCGGCGCGACCGGCAACGGCACGACGCTCGACACGTCGGCGATCAACAACGCGATCAAGGCGGCGCACAACGCCGGCGGCGGTGTGGTCACGTTCCCGGCGGGGAATTATCGGTCGACGTCGATCCATCTGACCAACAACGTGATGCTCTACCTGAGCAACAACGCGGTCATCCTGGCTGCGTCCAGCGGGTTTGATTCGCCCGAGTCCAATCCGTTCTCGAGTTACCAGGACTTCGGCCACAGCCATTTCCACAACGCGTTGATCTGGGGCGAACGGTTGCACGACATCGGCATCGCCGGGCCGGGCCGGATCGACGGCGACAACAACCTGTCCACGGCCGACAGCCCGTCGAGCGGGCAGGCGGACAAGGCGATCTCGTTGAAACTGTGCGACCGGGTGACGTTCGAGGATTTCACGATCCTGCAGGGCGGCCATTTCGGCATCCTGGCCAACGGCTGCAGCAACCTCACGATGAACGCGGCGAAGATCCTTTGCTCGACCGACCGCGACGCCTTCGACCTGATCAACAGCTCGCACGTGCTGATCATCAATTCGCGGATCGAAGGGTCGGACGATTCGATGTGCCTGAAGGCCGATTTTGCCCTGGGCCAGAAATTCATGAACTCCGACATCCACGTGATCAATTGTGCGATCCTCTCGACGGGCAACAACGCCGTCCAGTTCGGTTCCGAAACGATCGGCGATTTTTCCGACGTCACCTTTTCGGGCCTGACGATCACCGCCGCCGGCAAGGCGGGGTTGGGCGTGACGTCGCAGGACGGGTCGATCATCGACGGCATCACGTTTTCCGACATCACCCTGCAGCATTGTTCGACGCCGATCTTCGTCAAGCTGGACGACCAGAACCGGCCGTCGTCGGACCCGCATCCGCTCGGCCGGATCCGCAATCTCAGCTTCCGCAACATCACGGCGACGCAATCGATCCAGAACAGCGTCGAGTTCACCAGTGTCATCCACGGCAAATCGGGCACGCCGGTGGAGAACGTGACCCTCGACAACGTCAAGCTGGTGGTCGTCGGCGGTCATCCGGCGTCCGATGCGGGCATCAATCCGCCGGACAACGACGACTGGCGTCCGCGCATCCTCGGCACCTGTCCGTCCTACGGCTGGTATCTGCGGCACGTGAACAACATCAGCTTCAACAATTGCCGGGTGGAATTCGACAGCAACGACAACCGGCCGGCATTGATCGTCGCCGACGGCGATAACGCGAAGCTGGACGGATTCGTGGCCGAGCGCGGTTCGTCGAGCCCGTACGACCTGGGTTTCACCAACGGTTCGACCTTCCAGGTGAGCAACAGCAGCAACACCGGCGGCGGTTCATTGCGGATCAATGCCTCGAGCTCGTCATCCGCTGTGTCCATCACCGCGCCGCCGACGGCCAGTCCGGTCGGCGGGACATACGCCGGGTCACAATCCGTCGCCCTGAGTTCGACCACGCCCGGGGCATCGATCCGGTTCACGACCGATGGCACCACGCCGACGTCGGCGTCCGGGACACTTTACGCCGGCCCGGTCAACGTCGGTTCGGAAACATTGTTGAAAGCGGTGGCATTCGCGAGCGGATTGAACGTCAGCGCCGTGAACGCGGCGGGTTATTCGTTCGACACGACCGCGCTGGAATACGAAGCCGAGAGCCTGGCGCGCAAGACGAACGGCGCGACCGCGTCGGCGCAAACCGATGCGAACGCGAGCAATGGCCAGTGGGTGTTGTTGAACGCGACGGGCGCCGGCCAATGGGTCGAGTACGCGCTGCCCAACGTCCCGCCGGGCACGTATAACCTGAGTATGACCTACAAGGGCCTCGGCAGCCGCGGGCAACTGAATCTGACCGCGGATGGCGCGGCGATCGGCGGCGTGCTGGACGAATATTCGCCATCCGCGATCTATCCCGAGGCCGTGATCGGTCCGGTGACGTTCGGCGTCGGCGGCAATCACGCGGTGCGCCTGACGGTGGCCGGAAAAAACAGCGCGTCGAGCGGGTTCGGGTTGTCGGCCGACAAATTCCTGCTCACGCCGGCGAACCTGTCGCAAGTCGCGGCGCCAGTGTTCAATCCGGGCGGCGGGACGTTCAGCGGGCCCGTGTCCGTGACGATCACGTCGGCCACCAGCAGCGCCAGCATCCGGTACACAACCGACGGCAGCACGCCGTCCGAGGCCGCGGGCACGCTTTATTCCGGTCCGGTGACGATCAGCAGGACCACAACGCTCAAGGCGATCGCGTTCAAGGGCGGCATGAGCGACAGCGACATCACGGTCGCCACGTACAATCTGCCGGACTTTTCGGTCGCGGCGACGCCGTCATCCCGGAGCGTCGTGGCGGGAAGCAACACGACCTATACCGTGGACGTGGGCAGCATCAACGGTTTTGTCGGCCCGGTCGATCTGGGAATCTCCGGTTTGCCGGCGAACGCCACGGGAAATTTCAGTCTGACCTCCGTCAACGCGCCGGGTGCTTCGACCTTGACCGTGACGACGGCGTCATCGACGCCCGCGGGGACTTCGACGTTGGCGATCACCGGGACGAGCGGCAGCCTGTCGCACAGCGCGAACGTGGCGTTGACCGTGACGCCGCCGGGCGGTGGGGGCGGGGCGCAGATGTTCGAAGCGGAAAATCTTGCCGTGGCCAACAGCGGCGCGGGGACGTCGTTGCAGACGGACGCCAACGCGAGCGGCGGCACGTGGGTGCAGTTGAACGGGACGGCGACGAACCAGTGGATGGAATTCACGTTGCCCAATATCCCGGCCGGTACTTACACGTTGAAGATGCGGTTCAAGGGCAATACCAACCGCGGCCAGGTCGGGTTCAAGGTGGATGGCACGCCGTTGGGCGCGGTGCTCGATGAATATTCCGCGTCGCAGACCTATCCGGAGCAGGTCGTCGGCATCGTCACCTTCAGCAGCACGGGCAATCATGTCGTGCGCTTGACGTCGGTGGGCCGGAACGCGGCGTCGACGGGATTCGTCTTGTCGGCGGACAACTTCACCTTGATGCCGACGACGGCGTTCGAGGCGGAAAGCCTTTCGGTGATCAACAGCGGCGTGGGGACGTCGTTGCAGGGCGACGTCAACGCGAGCGGCGGCACGTGGGTGCAGCTGAACGCGACGGGGACGAACCAATGGATGGAATTCACCGTGCCATCACTGCCGGCCGGTGCCTATCAACTGGTCATGATGTGGAAAGGCAACACCAGCCGCGGCATCAGTGCTTTCTTCGTCGATGGCGTCCAGGTGGGCGGCGCGCTCGATCAATATTCGGCGACGCAGATCTACCCCACGACGTCGGTCGGCGCGGTGACCTTCAGTTCGACGACCGCGCACACGGTCCGGATGCTGGTCGTCGGCCGGAACGGCGCGTCGAGCGGGTTCGTATCGTCGGCGGACAAGTTCGGGTTCGCCAGCCCGTGACGATCATTGCCGCAACCGGAAATACCGTTGCGGATCGACCATGTTGTTGGTGTAGGGCGACGTGGCGCCGCTGACATCGGCGTAAGGGCCGAGGACGTTGGTGGCGGTCTGGAGCGACCAGCCGGGCGGCCAGGTCAGGATCAGATTGTTGCCCTGTCGCGCACCGGCCAGCGACGGCGGGATGACCTGGTCGGGGACGACTTCGCCGGTGTACAGGATCTTGGCCGAATAAAAGTCCGGTGGAAAGGCGGCGCGGAAGCGGATCTGTTTGAGCTGGGCCGGCGTGAGGCCGGAGTCATCGGTGCCGAACCGCAATTGTTCGGTGCCGCCGCCCAACAGATTGCCGTTCCAATTGGAGATGACGAGGAGGGCGGAGGGATTCCAGCTTTGGGCGTGGCTGTCGGCGAAACTCAATTTTCCATTGTTACCGGGAAGATTGATGATCGCATTGCTGGCGAGAATAAAGCGTCCCAGATATTCGTACGTGACCCAGCCATTAAGAGAGGGATCGGTGCTGTCCAATTGCAGCAGGCCGCCGAGCCGGCAATAACCGGGATTGTCGATGCGGAAGGTGTCGGCGGAGGCGGTGATGAACCATTCCGTGGCGATGTCGATGTTACTGGCGGTCAGGTCGCCGCCGGAAAACGTGAAACGGGCGGCGCTGATACCGCCGGGAAAGGGCGCGCTGCCGCCGAATGACAGCAGGTTGCTGACGATGAAAGTTCCACCGGTTTGAAGCAGGTCATCCCCGGCGCCGCTCGAGGAAACGTTCCGGCACATCATCGTTCCGCCACGGATCTCCGAAGCCACGCGGGCCGAGTCCGATCCGCCCAGGATGAGCGTGTCCGAAACGGCGGTGACGCCGTTTGACTGGATGAATGAGCCGAAGGAATCGACGTGGATGACCGGCACGGAAAGGGTGCCGCCGCTCATCTGGTAGATGCCGGGCCGGACATCTCCGAGATGCCGTTCAACGCCCACGAGGTACAGTTGATCAGTGATGGCATCGGCGCCGCCGGTTTGGACGAAGGAACACGATGTTCCGCCGGCCTGGACCGAAACGGTGTCGGCCGAAAGCAGTCCTCCCGCCAGGGTATAGCGGGCGATCGCGCCGAACAGGTCTGTGCCGACCTCGACATCCGCGGCGTCGTTGGTTCCGCCGGTTTGCGAGAACAGCGCGCTGTTGTTGAAATACGATACGATCGAGAGGGTGCCGGGCGCGTTCAACGTTCCGCCCTGCAATGAATAAGTGCCGCCGTCCTCGGCGAAAAAAAGATCGTTGAGCGTGGCCGTCCCGCCGTATTGGTTGAAGGCGGAGGGCCCGTCCGGGCCGATGACGATCTGGCCGCCTTCAAAAACGCCGTTGGTCAATTGGTATCGGCTGTTGGCCAGGACGAGGGCCGTGTTGGTCATCTGGACGGTCCCGCCGTCCTGGATGAAGTCGGCGTTGGTGACGCCGACGGTGCCGTTTTCGACGACGAGGCCGGAATGGAAATCCAGCAACCGGGCTCCGTTATTGATCGTCAGGCCGTCGAGGATGCGCAGGGGCGTCGTATCGTTGAAAAAATTGAGCAGCAACGTGTTCTGGCCGCTGAGAGGATTTTCGATCGTCAGGTCATGGATGGTCAATGATGCGGGAAAATTTTGGACGGTGGCCGGGTTGATGGCGACGGCTTTGAAACCGGCATTGGTGATGGCGATGGATTGGGTGCTGTCGGGCAGGATGCCGAGCGACCAACGGGGATCTTCCCAGTTGCCGCTGGTGAGATTGGTCCAACTGTTGACATTGGCGCGGGCGAACATGGGCAGGGTGAAGGCGAGAAGACAGAAGATCCGTTTCCCGCCGATGAAACGTTTCAGAAATTTCATGGCAGCGATGCTTAACTCCTTGTGCAGGCATACTTTGGAGCGTGACCGGTGGTTTGACCATGGGGTGTTGACCTTTTGCGGGCGGCAGGACAATTGCTTGCGCTTGATAAGGGCACGCGCATCCGCTATTCAAATCCGGATGCAACCGGCTGAACTCCGCAAAAAATTACAGGGCGTCGTCTCGTTTCCCTGCACGCCGTTCAAGAAGGATCTGTCGCTCGACCTCGACGGCCTGCGCAAGAACCTGCGCTCGTTGCTGAAACATCCGATCTGCGCGGTCGTGGCTCCGGCCGGCACCGGCGAGATCCATTCGCTGTCGCCGGCCGAACACCTGGCGGTGGTGAAAGCGACGGTGGAAGAAGTCCGGGGCCGTGTGCCCGTCCTGACCGGCACCGGTTTTAATCCGCCGATCGCGGCGGAACTCGCCAAAAACGCCGCCGCTGCCGGGGTGAACGGCATCCTGGCTTTCCCGCCGTATTATCCGAGCCAGGACGACGAAGGGATCACGGCCTATTACAAGGGTATCGCGGACGCCACCCCGCTGGGATTGATCATCTACAGCCGTGATTGGTTCGCGCCGTCGCCGTCGCTGGTCGAAAAGATGGCGCAGGCGATCCCGAACCTGATCGCGTGGAAAGACGGCCAGGCGGACATCCGCCGCTACCAGATGATCAAGCAGCAGCTCGGCGACCGGTTGCACTGGATCGGCGGGGCGGGCGACGACATGGTGCCGGCATATTATTCCATTGGCATCCGCACCTACACCTCCAGCATCGCGAACGTGGCCCCGAAACTTTCCCTGCGCCTGCACGAGCTGGCATCCAAGGGGCATTCGGCTGCGCTGACGAAGTTGATGAACGAGTTGGTCGTGCCGCTGTACGCCTTGCGTGCGAAACGGAAGGGTTATGAAGTATCGGCGATGAAAGCGATGATGGACATGGCCGGCCTGGTGGGCGGACCGGTGCGCCCGCCGTTGGTGGATCTACGTCCGGACGAACTCAAGGCGTTGGAAACGGCGATGAAAGGCTGGAAACCGTGGCTGTAAAAAATCCGATCATCGTCGCCCTCGACGTACCCACGGCGGAACAGGCGCTCCAACTGGCCAAAGCGGTCGCCCCGGCCGTCGGCGCGTTCAAGATCGGCAGTGAATTGTTCACCAGCGCGGGCCCGGACATCGTCAAAAAAGTCCGCGCCACCGGCGCAGCGGTCTTCCTCGACCTGAAATTTCACGACATCCCCAACACCGTCGCCAAGGCGGTCGCATCGGCGACGCGCCTGGACGTGCAGATGTTGACCATCCATACGAGCGGCGGGCGGGAGATGATGCGCGCGGCGGAAAAATCGGCGCAGGAGACCGCAGCGCAGGCGGGATTGAACGCGCCGCTGGTCCTGGGCGTGACGGTATTGACGAGCCACGACAATGCGACGCTGTCCGAGATCGGTTTTCCGCCCGACACCGGCCGGCAGGTGGAACGGCTGGCCGACCTGGCGGTCAAAGCCGGATTGCGCGGGCTGGTCTGTTCGCCGCTGGAGATCGCGGCGCTGCGGCAGGTCCTGCCGTCGCCCGTGCAACTGGTGACGCCCGGCATCCGCACGGGCGCGGAAAAAGCCGATGACCAAAAGCGGACCTTGTCGCCGCGCGAAGCGATGACCGCGGGCGCGAGCTGGCTGGTGATCGGGCGGCCGATCTACGCGGCGGAAGATCCGCGGGCGGCGGCGGAGAAGATTTTGGGATCGTTGTCCTAGCCACAGATTTTCACAGATGAAACACAAATATTTTTGGTTTTAGCTTTGCGGATCTGTGTCCATCGGTGGCTGAAAAAATATGAAACCGTTGACGATCGTCGTCCATTTCCAGGCCCGGCCGGGCAAAGAAGCTGAATTGCGCAAGGTGCTGACCGCGTTGCTGGCGCCGACGCGGAAGGAGGCGGGCTGCCTGAACTATGACCTGCATTGCTCGCCGGAAGATCCCGCAAAATTTTTATTCCACGAGAACTGGGCGAGCCGGGCGCATCACGATGCGCACTTCAACACGCCGCACATCCAGGCGTTATTGCCGCGGCTCGACGACCTGTGTGTCACGTTCCCGCAGGTGACGATGTGGGAAAAAGTGGATTAACCGGTGATGACTTCCGTGATGAGCGGGGCTTTTTCCGGCGGTTCCGGGGTGAGTTCGAAGGCATATTCCAGCGATTCCAGCGCGGTTTTGGCCTGCCCGGAATCCATGGCGTGGACGCGGCACAAGGTCTGTGATTTGTTGATCTTGTCGCCGGGCTTGGCGAGGCGGTCGATGCCGACGTCGTAATTGATCTTCGATTCCTTGGTGAGCCGGCCGCCGCCGAGTTCGCGGACCACTTCCCCGATGATGGCGGCGTCGCATTTGGAAACGTAGCCGGCGGTCTTCGATTTGAGTTCCAGGCTGACGGGGGCGGTGACGGGCCGATGCAATTTTTCGTTGAACGCTTCGAGGTCAGCGCCCTGGGCGACGAGCATCTCGTCGAATTTTTTGGCCGGCGCGCCGGAATCGAGGCAGTCCTCGGCCATCTTCCTGGCCGTCTCCACGTCTTTCGCCTTTTTGGTCTGGACGAGGAGATGGGCGGCGCATTCGACGACGAGGGTGCGGAGGTCGGTGTTCTTCTTGCCTTCGAGGCATTCGACCGATTCCTTCACCTCGAGCCAGTTGCCGGCGGAACGGCCGAGCGGTGAATTCATGTCGGTGAGGATGGCGCGGGGGTTGACGTCGCATTCGTTGCCGAGCGTGACCATCATCTTCGCCAGTTCGCGCGCTTCGGCTTCGGTCTTCATGAACGCGGCCGAGCCGAACTTGACGTCGAGGATGAGCGCGTCCAGGTCCTCGGCGAGTTTTTTGGACAGGATGGAGGCGACGATGAGGGGGATGCTGGGGACGGTGCCGCTGACGTCGCGCAGGGCGTAGATCTTTTTGTCGGCGGGGACCATCTTTTCGGTCTGGCCGCAGATGACGCAGCCGACGCGTTCCATCTGGTAGAGGATCTGTTCGGTGGCCAGGGTGGTTTTGAAGCCGGGGATGGAATCGAGCTTGTCGAGGGTGCCGCCGGTGATGCCGAGGCCGCGGCCGGAGATCATCGGCACCCAGAACCCGAGGCAGACCAGCAACGGCGCCAGCGGCAGCGAGACCTTGTCGCCGATGCCGCCGGTGGAATGTTTATCGACGATGCGCCGATGTCGTTCGGGAAACGTGAGGGTCTCGCCGGAATCGCGCATGGCGAGCATGAGGGCGCGGGTCTCGTCGGTGTTGAGGCCCCGGAAATGGATGGCCATGAGCAGGGCGGCCATCTGGTAGTGCTTGATCTTGTCACCGACGTAGCCGGCGACGACTTCGCGGATCTGCACTTCATTCAGCGCCTTGCCATCGCGCTTGGCTTCGATGAGGGAGAGAAAGTTCACGGTTCAGTTCCTTGCGTGACTTTACCACCGATTCCGCCGGCTGCCGGGCTCAACCGACAAATTTTTTCGCGGCGATACTGGCATTGTGCCCGCCGAAGCCGAAGGAATTATTGATGATGGCGTTGATCTTCAATTCCCGGGCCGTGTTGGGCACGTAATCGAGGTCGCACTCGGGGTCGGGGACCTGGTAATTGATCGTCGGGGGGGCGATGCCGTGTTTGATGGCCATGGCGCAGACGCTCATCTCCACCGCGCCGGCGGCGCCGAGCATGTGGCCGGTCGCGCCTTTCGTGGAGCTGACGGCGACTTTTTTCGCGTAATCACCGAAGACGGATTTGATCGCTTCGGTCTCGCAGACGTCGCCCTGGGGGGTCGAGGTGCCGTGGGCGTTGATGTAGGTGACGTCCTCCAATTTCATCCCGCTCTGGCGCATCGCCATCTTCATGCAGCGGGCGGCGCCTTCGCCGTGCGGCGAGGGGGCGGTGAGATGGTGGGCGTCGGCGGTGTTGCCGTAGCCGACGATCTCGCAATAGATCTTCGCGTCGCGTTTTTTGGCGTGTTCGAGTTCTTCGAGCACGAGGACGCCGGCGCCTTCGCCCATGACGAAGCCGTCGCGTTCCTTGTCGAAGGGGCGGGAGGCGTGCTTGGGATCGTCGTTGCGCGTGCTCATGGCTTTCATGGCGCAGAAACCGCCGATGCCGATGGGGACGACGGCGGCTTCGGCGCCGCCGGCGAACATGACGGAGGCGTCGCCCATCTTGACGGCGCGCCAGGCTTCGCCGATGGCGTGGTTG
>Ga0068859_100007362_pt1 | contig 11166 bp, 10 predicted proteins | sample KBSSwiS22_FD_66585 | JGI IMG/M metagenome (GOLD analysis project Ga0068859, IMG submission 66585) | Switchgrass rhizosphere microbial communities from Kellogg Biological Station, Michigan, USA - KBS Switchgrass S2-2 | ecosystem: Host-associated > Plants > Roots > Rhizosphere > Soil ... | reverse complement strand
GCCGTTAAAAATTGTAATAAACAAAAATTTATTATGGCAAATACAAATAGTCTTTTCATGTTTACTGAATAAAAGACTAAGTTAAGCTTAAATTAATTTTTTTCATTGTCATTGTTTCCGTTCACATTAAGCATAATTCTTCAATAAACCTCTACGCTAGCAATCGAATTTAAAACACTCATACCATACTACTAAGTGGGTATTGCCGGGTATATAGTATTCCTTTAATATTGTACTGGTTTTTCATAGGATATTGGATTTTAAACGGGGTCGAATTTCTATTCTGGCCCCTTTTTTATTAAGTAGTATCTGAGAAGCAGTAAATGGTAAAAACAAAAAGGCTCCTTGTAAAAGGAGCTTCTTTGGGCAAAAAAACTAATAAATTAAAAATTGTTTACGATGGTAAATTATCCTGCGCATTTCTTTTTTTGAAATTTAATTCTCTGAAATAAAGGAATGCACTTAGATTATTTCTGCACTTGAACCAATTTTTGCTATCCAATATTATTGAGGAAGATTTTCATCAATAATTCATTTTAAAAAATAAATAAAGACTATTTGTTCGGCGTGGATAATTTGTATAAGGGCATTCCATAGTGACAGGCAAAAACGGCATCGGGTTTGTTATAAACTTGGTTCAACATTAAAACCCTGGTTATGCATAATCGGCTTTATAATAAAAAAGTGTTGATCACTGCAGGTCCTACAAAAGAGGCCATCGACCCTGTACGATACATCAGTAATCATTCTTCCGGCAAAATGGGTTATGCTATTGCTGAAAAATTTTTGGAAAGTGGAGCGCAGGTGTTTTTAGTATCAGGTCCTGTTAAAATATCATTGCATCATCCTAAATTAAAGATCATAAAAGTAAATTCAGCATCTGAAATGTACCTGGCATGTTGTCATTATTTTGAAGAAGTTGATATTGCTGTATTTGCAGCTGCTGTAGCGGATTATCGTCCTGAAAAAATTGAAGAGAGAAGAAGCAAAAAAGATGAAACTCATTTTACCATTAAAATGAAAAGGAATATTGATATAGCATATGAATTTGGGCAAATAAAAACCCACAAGCAGATCGCAGTTGGTTTTGCCCTGGAAACACATGATGAATTGAAACATGCTATTGGTAAATTAAGCGAAAAGAATTTCGATATGGTAGTACTGAATTCTGTAAATGATCAAGGTGCCATCTTTGGTCACGATAGCAACAAGATCACAATCGTAAAAGATGATTTTTCTAAAAAAGAATTTCCATTAAAGGGCAAATCGGAAGTAGCAAGAGATATTGTGAATGAAGTGGAAGCTACTATCGTCATGCACGAAAAATATCAACTGGAAGAATCGGTACTTGATTATGAAACCATGTACCGTTAAATAATCTTGATCCGGCAACGGCGTGAAATAGTTTCGGAATGAAAAGCTCCATTGGATTATAATTCATTAATGGATTTTATTAATAGAACTCATACTTATTTGCTTTAAATATGGGTCTTGTATAAAACAATATTGGCTCTTTTTTTTCCTTTTCTTTTACAACTTTAATCTCGGTTTTAATTTTTTTATCAGCAATAAAACGAATGGGAATTACCCTGGCAAGAGGTTTATCCTTAGTATTTAAGCTTTCTGGTAAAAGCAAAACATCAGTCATGCCCCGAATTTCATTAAATGAGATCAGTCAAAAGTTGATGGCTGTCAGTTGATGAAATGAATTTGGTCACATAATGAATCGTGATGTGGCAAGTTGTGTTCAATATTCTTTCATCCAGGCCAGCTTTTTATAAACATCTTCATAATAAATAACTCTACCGCTTGAGTCGATTCCTGCCGGATTATACCATACAACCACCGGAATCCGCACATCCGGGGGCACATATATAGGGCGTTGATTACGTAAGCACCCTTTTTGCTCCAAAGTATCAATAGCAATTGCATTATTTTTTAAAACCAGGTGACCGAGTTTCATAGGGTCTCCCAGTCGCATACATCCATGGCTGAAAAATCGTTTTTTAAGTATAAACAGGCTTTTACTGGGAGTATCGTGAAGATATACACCAAAGGGGCTATAGAAGTCAAATTTGATAAGACCTAAGGCATTATCACAACCTGTTGACTGCCGGATTATATAAGGGAAATTTTTTGCATTCAACAAAGACCAGCCAATAGTATATGGGTTCATGATCTTTCCCTGCTTATTTAATACCTGGTAGTTACCTGCGTCAATAAAGCCAGGATTTCTTTTTATGGAAGGCAATAATTCTTTAGTAGCAATACTGTAAGGAACAGTCCAGTAGGGATAAAGCACTACCTGTTGTAGCCTGCTGCTTAATGTCGGTGTGGGAGTAGATGGTTTTCCAACAACCATTTTCATCTCTATTACTACAGCTCCCTGGTAATACACTTTCATATAGGCTGCAGGAATATTTACTACTATTACAGATTCCTGCTGTGAAAGACTATACAACCAGCGATAATAATTAATTGAAAGGGTCAATTGTTTCAATCGAACCTTTAAAGGAATGTTTAATGCATCCAAAGCTGTACTTCGTAATACTCCATCTGCCAATAAATCAAGCTGTTTTTGTGCCTCCTTTACTTTCTCCTTCATTTCTTTATCCGATAACTTTTTATTTAGTAAATCAATCAATCCTAAATAAAAAAGTTTTTTGCCAAGCGGTTTATTATCAGCGTTTACTTTGGTTGATTCAACCCTTTCTTCTTTATAAGCGGAATCGCCTGTTATTTTTTGTATCCGTTGTATTTGTTTTCTAATTGCTTTTATTTCCGGCATAGCGATGTACGCATCTTCATTTAATTCAGCTAACGAGTTTTGCTGAAGACTGTTTGTTAATAATTCTGGTATATTGAATCCCTGGGGTATATAATTCAATCCATCGTAACCTAAAGCAGGTGGAGTATTCCCGTAAAAAACATCATTAAAAAAGTTTAAGGCAATAGCAGTTAATCTTATTTCTGTATCAATGGAATCTTTGTTATTCTTCAAAAGAATTTTTCCTTCACATAAGCTGCGGATAAAATCAGGCTGGTAATCTTTTTCATTTAATCCTCTATCTCCGGAAGTTTGTATTAATGAAAGCAGATTCTTACACTGAAAAGAGGAGAGCATCCAAACCGGCTGATATTGCTGCATGCTATAAAATTGAACGAGATCATTTTTGTTTTTTGCATTTATATATGGAGAAGAATTGTCGCTCGCAAAAATTTTCAACTTTTCAGGAGTAACCTGAGCAAGCAAGGAATTCATAACAGACAGGGTTATGAATAGTAACAATTTTTGCTTCAAGCACATTTTAAATGAGATTAGTTGATGAAAGATATATTTGGATCAATACGCAACGCTTTTTTAGTAGTACCAAAATTTATCATTATAAGGCAAATAGGTTATGAAGCCTGTCAGCAGGTTTATTGATTATAATCAGGATAAACGTTATGCATTTTTCCAGAGATCCATTTTATAGACCTCAAACCACATCACACTTACGAAGGCTGTACCAAAACACACAAGGAATTCAAGGAATGTAATTGACGTAAGCTGAAAGAGGTTACGAACCGGATAAACAAAATGAAGAACTAAAAGAAATATAACTGAAACAATAAGAATTACGGGGACCAAACTATTTTTATATTTGTTCGTATAATACATCGTTTGGGTAAAAGAACGACCGCTAAAAGTCAAGAAGATATTACTTAAGATCAGGGTTGTAAATACCATGGTACGGGTTTCTTCAATGCTATGCCCATTATTCATAAATATGTAATAGAGTGCCAGCACCCCTGCTGTAATGGTTAGGCCTAATACTATACTTATTAATAGTTCATCTGTTGCAAAAAGCCCTGCTCTTCTGCTCCGAGGAGCTACCAGCATAATATTCTCTTCTACCGGCTCTTTTTCAAAGAAGATCGAACAGGTAGGTCCCATGATCAATTCTAAAAAAATTACGTGAATAGGAGTGAAAATATTGGGATAAGTCCATCCCAATATAACAGGCAACGCCGCCGTAAGAATGATCGGGATGTGAATGGAAATAATATAACGAACAGCTTTTACCAGGTTATTATAAATTTTTCTTCCTTCCGATATCGCTGTCACAATTTTTTCAAGATTGTCATCAGTAAGTACCAGGTCTGAAGCCTGCTTTGCTGTTTCAGTTCCTTTCTTGCCCATCGCAATACCAATATCAGCTGATTTAAGTGCAGGCCCATCATTCACGCCATCACCCGTCATAGCCACTATTTCTCCATTTGCTTTCAGTGCATCAATGACTTTTAATTTAGCATCCGGAAACATGCGTGCAAAAATGTTTGTTTTTGTTACAGCTCTTAGCAATTCATCTTCCTTCATATTCATTACTTCATTTCCTGTATAACATTCCAATGGATTTAATATGCCTGCCTGGCTGCCAATATTAATAGCGGTTTCAACATAGTCGCCTGTGATAAGTTTCACATTAATTTTTGCATCGTAGATTTTTTTTAAAACGTTATTGATATTTCTTTTCGGTGGATCATATAATGCAACTAGGCCTTCGAATTGCCAATTGAAATCATCTTGTTTATCCGGCATAGTTGTATTTCCATGTATAGCGCTGGCTACACCAAGTACTCTATATCCTTTTGATGCGAGGTCCTGAACAATCCGAAAAATCTTTTTTGCTGTTGCCTCATCAATTTTGCATACGGTAAGAATTCTTTCTGCACCTCCTTTACCTGCTGCAATAATTTTATTTTCGCCCTGATAAATATGTGTCATCATCGGCGGTTTACCTTCCAATGGATATTCGTATATCATTTTTAAATCATCATGTTCTTTTCCATTATTTTGAAAATAAGTTTCCCATATTGCTTTTTCCATGGGATCAAAGGGGCTGGATTCGCTGGCAAGCACAGCGTATAATAAAACGTTTTGTATTTGCGAGACCATTTTATTTTCAATATCAATGAGGCTATCTGTTTTATAATTATAAATTGTTTTTACCTGCATTTTATTTTCAGTAATAGTACCCGTTTTATCCAAACACAAAACAGTGACCGCACCAAGGTTTTCAATGACCTGGGGCTGGCGGGAAATAATACCAAGTTTGCTCATTTTATAAGCGCCAAGCGCCATAAATGATGAGAATGCAACGGGGATTTCTTCCGGAGCAGCAGACATTGCAAGAGTAAGAGCAAATAAAAGACTGGTTACAAATTCATGGTAATGCAGGTAATTAACCACCATGATAATAACAAAAGCAATTAATCCGAATAGCGCTAATCTTCTTACAAACTTATTGATCTGAAGCTGCAATAAGGTTTTTGGAGCAGCATAACCTGTTACTGCCTTACCAATTTTTCCAAGAGCAGTATTATTTCCTGTTGCAGTTACTTGTGCAATGCATTGTCCGCTATTGATTGTCGTACCCTGGAATAAAATATTATTATCGCTTCTTTCATTTTTTTCTACCGGTAATGACTCACCTGTAATAATTGATTCATTAAGGCTCAGGTCATTTGATTGCAGCACTATTGCATCTGCTGGTATTTTCATTCCTTCTTCGATCATCATAATATCACCGGGCACCAGTTCATCATTGCTAATGAGTTGTTCAATACCTTCCCTGATGACTGTTATCCGTGGTTCGGTGAATTGTTTTAAAGATTCTAATGCACGGGAGCTTTTAACCTCCTGGTAAAGTGAAATAGCAGTAACTATCGCCATTGCTACCGCCATCATAATTCCTTCGCCAATCTGACCTAAAATGAAATAAAGTGAACAGGCAACAACAAGCATAATGAACATGGGCTCCCGGAAAATATCCTTGATGATATGAAAGAAGCGATGTTGCTTCCCTGTGCTAAAAATATTTTTACCGTATTGCTTTTGCAAATAGGGAACTTCCTGATTGCTTAAACCTTGTATTGTGTCCAGCTTAAATACTTTTCCCGGCATCTAATTTAATTTTATAACATGTAGTTTAACCAACACTTCTTTTTTTAATCTTCTTTTTTCACTAAGCCACTTACGCCGGATGATCAATAATTTCTCCTGCTTATCTTTATTCTCTTTTTTAATATCAGAAATTTTTACAAAGGACAAAGCCACACATGCATCATTAAACAGGCCAAGAGTATGGGCAAGGTCTTCGGCATTTTTCAATTCAGTCTTATTCCAAAATAAAAACAGGGACGGAATCTTGAGATCATTTCTGAATATCCTGATTATATAGATAAGATCCTTTAAGCATTTTCTTATGTTGTGCAGGCGATCATCTTTATAATTTTGTTCAGCAATTATTTCCCTGATCGCATCCAATTTTTGCAGAAAGAATTTTTTTATTAATTCATTGTCAATTTTTTCAGGCGCATTTTCAATAAACCTTTCTTCAATTTCTTCAAGCTCTTTTTTTGAAAGAAATTCATCTTTCTTCTTTTTAAGATCTTCTATTTCATTTTCTGCAGCAGTTATTTCGTGCTGCAGTTTATTTTCTTTAAGATATTTCAGGTATAATTGCCTGTCACGGATCTTACCGGTCAGCGAATACATTTTTTTGAACTTATGTGGGAATTTCAACTCGCCTGGCCTGGTTGCATCCAATCTCAACATTCTTAAAAAGGCCCTGATTTTTTTTACCTCTACACGGAAAAGATGGATGGTTTCTTCATTGAAATTCTTTTCTACCTGCCGGATATATTTTTTGAGTCTTTTGAAATAATAATGAATAATATGAGCAGGTTCATATTTTTTCATCATAGCATTTCCATGTGAGGGAATATTTTTTCAATAGTAATTATTTTATTTAATTTTTCAACATCGTCCAGTCTGCATAATTCTGTTCCCGCATTTAAAGTAGCGGCTGTGCCACAAGCCACGCCATATTGAACCGATTCTTCCAAGCTTTTTCCTTTTGATAATTGCAGCACAATTCCTGCCACCATGCTGTCTCCGGCGCCCACGGTACTTTTTCTTTCGACAGGTGGCGGTACAAATTTCTTTTCTATATTTTTTGTAACTAAGATGGCGCCACCGGCTCCAATAGACACGACAACAACTTCGCAACTTCCTCTATTAATAATTTGTCTTGCGGCTTCAATCATTTCGGTATTGTTCAGGTAATCTTTATTGACCAACGAACTCAGTTCACCGAGATTTGGTTTTAATAAATAAACACCTTCATCTGCTGCATACTTCAATGCTTCACCTGAAGTGTCGACAATGAATTTTGCATTTTTTTTCTTTGCTATCCTTGCTATACGGGCAAATATATCTTTGGGAACACCTGGTGGCAGGCTACCACTGGCTACAATAAAACTTATATCATTGCTATCCTCTATGGTTGTAAGAATTTGTTGCCATTCATTTTCTTTTAATGCTGACGCTGGCATTCCAAAGCGATATTGCTGGTTGGTGCTTTCTTCAAATATGATGATATTTTCACGGGTTTCGCTCCCCGTCTCTATAATGATAGAAGAAATGCTTTCATCCGATATCAGTTTATCAAAATATTTGCCGGTATATCCTCCGGATGGATAGATAGCAATGGCTTCTTCCCCTAATTTTTTTATGGCTCTTGCTACATTGATACCTCCGCCTCCGGGTTCAAATTTATTTGAAGAGCATCTTAATTTTTTTTCAGGTATTAATTTATTTACCGAAGCGCTTTTATCAATACATGGACTGAATGTAATGGTAATAATAGACGGCATGAAATGTTTTTAATCAATTTATAATGACCAAAGTGGATTACATATTGCTGAGCTGATCATCAGCCCCAAGCTTGCAATGGATAGATTATGTAAGGTTTTCATGAGTATATACCTAATTTTCATGTACTGCCATCACAGGAACATGTGCATGAAGCACCAATTTTTTACTGTGACTTTTGTGGAATAATTGATTAACGATATTATGTTTTTTAGGAATCACTATCAATAAATCAAGCTGATTATCTTCAGCAAATTTGATCAGGCCATTTTCCACATCATCATCTTTTAGGTCATGATAAACCGGATGCAAGTCGTCCAGCATGTTTTGGAGTGATCGTGATTCTATCATTGTTTCGACTGTATAACCCTTTTCATTTTCAGTATTTATATGCAGAACATGCAGTTTAGCGTTAAATTCTTTTGTTAATAATCGTATTTCTTTAACGGGAATACTGTCATCCACTTTCTTCAGATCGCATGCCAGTCCAATTTTTTTAATACCGATAAATTTTGCTTCCGGAGGAACTATAATTAATGGCCAGGGCAAATGTTTCATGGCCCCAATCGTATTACTGCCCAGGAAAATTCTTTCTAATGCAGTGCTTCCCTGTGTTCCCATCACGACTGCGTATGGTTTCTTATCGTCGCAATAATCTTCAATTTCGGTAACTACCGTTGACGCTGTTTTTACTTCTGTATTGATTTTTATTTTGCCAACTGTTCTTTGGACCAATTCATTTTTTAACTGAAGCATTCTTTCTTCGGCATCATCCATTAATGATGTTATGCTTTCTGCCGGATAGGGCATTTCGCTGTATGTCATTGGAAACAGGCATACATGAAGCAAGCACAAATCTGCCTTAATGGAGCAAGCCATAGCAGCAGCATAATTAACGGCATTTAATGATATGGAAGAAAAATCCGTAGTTGCAACAATTGTTTTCATGAGAATTATTTTTATAATTATTAATAATATTCAGTTAGCTTATATGTAGCCCGCTTTCATACATTCCGAATCCTTTCTTCCAGCTTTCCTGCCTTAGCGCCTTTTCCATTTGATGACGTAAATCTTTTATTCACGGATTTTGGGAGATATTGCCTGATTCATTTAAATTTCAAATGTATTTACTGATGGGTAACAGTAATTATGACAGTGGTCATTGAAAGCTGTGATTGTCCTCAATTGATCCGTTTGGATGTTTGTATTAATGAAAATCGAAAGAGTATTTAAAATATGCCTTCTATTCTTGTCTTTTTTTTGACAAGTCGACACATAGAAATGAATTTGCAACGAGTAAGTAAATAATTGAAGCTTTTATCTTTTAAGATTTTTGGTGAAACAACACCATTTGGTGAAACACTGGTGAACCAAAAAGTGACGAAAAGCGTTTCCAACTGAGAGATAGTGAAAATTAAAATCCCCGTCAATCTTAAATTTGCGGGGATTCGATGTGTACTGATTCGTACTGAAACTATTTCTTGTAGCCCGTACGAGATTCGAACTCGTATCACCACCGTGAAAGGGTGGTGTCCTAACCCTTAGACGAACGGGCCTATTGTTCATTTTAAGGGACGCAAAGATAGGTTTGAAGCTTTTTGTCGCCAAATGTTTCTCATTGTTTTGGACATCATATTAGCTGCCGAAGTCGGAAGTCTTTTTAGATACAATTCATGTAACTTCGCTCCCGCATTTTTTAAACTTAAAATCTTTTTTGAAATGAGCACAGTTAAAGTTGCTATTAATGGTTTTGGTCGTATAGGCAGGTTGGTGTATCGGCAGATATATCAAATGGAAGGAATTGATGTGGTAGCTATCAATGATCTTACAAGTCCTAAAGTGTTGGCCCATCTATTAAAATATGATAGTGCACAGGGTCGCTTCAATGCTGAAGTAAAAGCTACGGAAGATTCTATTGTTGTCAATGGAGATTCCGTAAAAATATATGCGCAAAAAGATCCGGCTCAAATACCATGGAAAGAACATGAGGTGGATGTGGTATTAGAATGTACAGGTTTTTTTGCCGATAAAGCAAAAGCAGAAGCACATCTAAAAGCGGGTGCTAAAAGAGTAGTGATCTCTGCACCAGCAACAGGTGATCTGAAAACAATAGTATTTAACGTTAATCATTCCATTCTTGATGGCAGTGAAACAATTATTAGCTGTGCATCCTGTACTACGAATTGTTTAGCCCCGATGGCACAGGTACTGGATGAAAAATTTGGAATTGTGAATGGATTAATGACAACCGTACACGCATATACTAATGATCAGAATACACAGGATGCGCCACATCCAAAGGGGGATCTGCGCCGTGCAAGAGCTGCTGCACAGAATATTGTTCCCAATAGCACCGGCGCTGCTAAAGCAATCGGCCTTGTATTACCAAATCTGAAAGGAAAATTAGATGGTAGTGCGCAACGAGTACCTACACTTACTGGTTCACTAACTGAAGTAACAGCAGTGCTCGGTAAAAAAACAACAGTGGAAGAAATAAATACCGCAATGAAAGCTGCAAGTAATGAAAGCTTTGGGTATACAGAAGATGAGATTGTAAGCAGTGATATAGTTGGCATTACGTTCGGTTCACTATTTGATGCCACGCAAACCAAAGTGCAAACAGTTGGCGATACACAATTGGTAAGAACAGTTAGCTGGTACGATAATGAAATGAGCTATGTAAGCCAGTTGGTTCGTACGGTTCATTATTTTGCAAAGCTTATTCAATAATACCATCAATCTTACCGCGATGATCTCATTGCGGTTTTATCCACTAAGAGTTAGTATGAAGATCAAAAATATCGAAGGACTTTCTGCCGATCACCTGCAGCAGGAAGTGAATAAAGGAGGAAAGTTTATTTATTTTCCATTTACCATATCTTTTATAATTATTACCTTCAAAAGGGCATCAGACGTATATCTTATTCCGGCTGGTAAAAATGTTTTGATTAAAGGGTTTCCCTATATTCTTCTTTCATTGCTTTTTGGCTGGTGGGGAATACCCTGGGGACCTAAGCATACCATTCAAAGCATCCGTACAAATATGATAGGAGGAAAAAACGTAACAGAAGAAGTAATGTCCGTGGTTGCGGGTTATGCTTTGTTTGAAGAAACACAAAAAAAGAAGAAGTTTTAGAGATTACAACTTAAAGTAATTATCCATGTCAAAATTTTCCGATTATAATTTCAAAGATCAAAAAGCATTGATAAGAGTTGATTTCAATGTACCACTGAATGATAAGTTTGAAATTACTGATGACACAAGAATGAAAGCCACTGTTCCTACAATTAATAAGATCATTAAGGATGGGGGTAGTGTTATATTAATGAGTCATCTTGGAAGACCAAAAGATGGGCCATCGGGAAAATTTTCTTTGAAACATCTTGTAAAACATCTTGAAACGCTTTTAAACAAAGAGGTTCTTTTTGCAAATGATTGTATCGGCGACGAAGCAAATAGTAAGGCA
>Ga0068859_100007357_pt1 | contig 11170 bp, 10 predicted proteins | sample KBSSwiS22_FD_66585 | JGI IMG/M metagenome (GOLD analysis project Ga0068859, IMG submission 66585) | Switchgrass rhizosphere microbial communities from Kellogg Biological Station, Michigan, USA - KBS Switchgrass S2-2 | ecosystem: Host-associated > Plants > Roots > Rhizosphere > Soil ... | reverse complement strand
CGACGGTGACGCCGCCGTCTTCGCGCGCCGGGGGGCCGAGCTCGCCACCATGGTGGCGAGCTCGGCCCCCCGGCGCGCGAAGACGGCGGCGTCACCGTCGATGAGGGTCACGTAGGCAGCGCCGCCGAAGCGGCGCGCGTCGGCGAGGGCGATCCGATGCTCGGCCGCGGCCGTCCGGTACTTCAGGGTGCTGATGGCCTCCCACCCGCCGGAGGGCGGCTCCCGACGCGGTGGCCGCGCCAGCGGCAGCGCGAACGACGGGGACACCTGACGCCAGGCCAGCTCCACCGCGCGATCGAGATCGCCTTCACGGATCTCGACCATCGAGAGCTGCAAGGATCGCTCGGGCGACATCAAGGTCACGACGCCCTCGCGACGGCGCAGCCACCAGCCACCGAGAACCAGGAGTGACGCGCCGGAGGGCATCGTCAGGGTCGCGTCCGCCGGAAGTCGTTGGAGGACGGTCGATTCATTCGCGGACGCGACAGCCGGCGGCTCCCGGGCAGGACCGGGCGAGGGACGCGTCGCGCACCCCTCGATCGTCAGGGCCCAGAGCCCCGCGATCGCCACGGAGCGGGTCAACCCCGGAGAGACGAAAGCCTCGATGCGTTGCATGAACGCGTGGGACAACCGGCGCACGCTCCGGTTCCCTGCGCTCGACGAAAGGAGCCCTGGCGATCAGGAGGGCTGCTGGGACGAGGCTCGCCGTACTCAGGGACGGGGGGACGTCGGCTGGCGATCGAGGTGCGGCGCCACCGAGGACGCGAGGTCGGCCATCGGACGCAATACCGACCGGACCGCGGCCCGCGTGGTGTCGCTGCGCGCGATCACCGCGGCCGCCGCCGGCCCCGACCGGTAGTAGAGATCCGTCATCGTCGCGAACAGCGGGCTGCGGGCGCGCAGCGCATCCCGCACCTGCCGGAGCGCCGCGACCTCGGGAGCCATGGCCGAACCGAAGGCGGCGGTGGCGATGAAGCAGCCGGGCAGCTTGGTGAAGTGGATCTGCGTGGTCCTCAGCTCGGCGACGGCGAAGGGCCCGGCGACGTTGCAGGCGTCGACGGCGCGAATGGCGACGGTGTAGCGGGTCAAAGCCGTCATTCCGCCGAACGGGATCTCGACGGTTGTCCCCGCCGAGCCAGTCGAGGGGACCATCAATCCCTCGCTGTCGATCTTCGCGGCCAGCGCCGGAAGCGCCCGATCGAACGTCTCCTGCTGGCCCGCGACGATGGGTGATGTCTCGGCGTTGCTGTAGCGGACCTCGTAGTGGTCGATGGGCCGCTCGCTGGCCGGCACCTGGAACCGCAGGTAGCCCCACTCGTGCGCGTGCTTCATATCCTGGTCGGTGTCGTTGACGACGGTGAAGTCGTCGGGCTTCGGGGGGGCCGCGTGCGCCGCGCAGACGCTGAGATCGCGCACCACGACCTTGAACCGGTAGTCGGCCGGCGCGATCAAGCGCAGCCGGTCGGCGCCGCTGCCGGCCGACATTGCCACGGTGGGGGCGTCGGTGATCGTGTCGTCCATCGGGTGCAGGTCGCCTCCCGAAGGGCCGAATCCGTCGACGCTGCCGTAACCCGCGGGCACCGCCGTGCCGTACGAGGCGGGCGCCGCCAGTGAGAACGGGACGCGGTACACGACCGACGGCTGGCCACGGTAGGGATAGCCATAGCCCATCGCCCAGCTGTCCCACGCTCCGGCCGGCAATCGCGGCGTGTCGTACGTCACCATGTCGTAGGAGGCGTTGTGGTCGCCTTCGACGTTGACCTCGATCCAGGCCACGTAGTCCTCGTCCGTCCAGTCGGGCGGAAGAGTGAACAGCACCGCTTGCTCCTGTTCGCCGGGCGGTGTCGCCATGGTCACGGCGTCGATGTCGGGCATCACGGAGCGCACGTGGTCGGGGTAGGTGACGGCGTCGGGATGATCGATGCAATCGGGAGCGAGGCCGCACCCGGAGCCGTCCCGGCGCGGGGGATAAAGGGACGTCAGCTCGAGCGGCCGCATCGAGCCGGCCCCGTTCGCCTCGATCGGCTCGGCATACCCGGCGCCGACGTCGCCCGCCGTCAGGTAGCGCCCCTTGTCGCTGCTGAAGGTCGTGGCGCACGAGACGGCATCCAGGTTGTCCTTCCGGGACAGTGTCTCCATGAAGCGGAGGCAGAAGTAGGGATCGACCGAAGAGTCGGGGACGCCGCAACCGGCGTTCGACGCGCATCCTTCGGACGTGCGGTTCTGGAAGATCACCTGCTTGAACTGGGCGGCGCCGGGCGCGGCGGCCCGGCGGTGCGCCCACACCGGCAAGACGTCGACCCGGCGCCCGTATGGCCAGCGATAGCCGCTGTTCATCTGCGACGCTCCGGGCCGGTTGCCGATGCCGTGAAGCGCCACCGCCTGAGTCAGGCGCAACGTGCTGGCAAAGGTTCCGTCGGCCTTCTCGATCCAGATCGCGATCTGGGCGCGGGCCGTGGGCGTGAAACGCAGCTCCACGGCGCGAGCCCCGGAGGCCGGCGCGGCGGCCGCGTGTGCCGTTCCCACGGCGGCGACGGTGGCCAAGGAGAGGCCGACCAGCCACGGCGCCCTCGAGGATCTCGAGCTCATACCGGCCATGCCCGTATAGGTGCCTCCGCGCCGCTGAGAACGGCGCAACTTTCTTCGGGGACGGCCGTCATGGTGGCGGCGCGGCTGTGGTCCGGCGAGGCCGCGAGCGCCGGAGGCTCGTCGGTCAGAGGCACGCGGGTGCGTCGGGCTTCGCGACGCAGAGCCCGCCTTCGCAGCGCAGGCCGCTGATGCAATTATCGCTGGCCGCGCATGGCGCCTGGGCCCGTCCGAGCATCAGACAGGTGCCCGTGAGGCTGTCGCAGCGGGCGTAGACCACGCAGTCATTGTGGCCTGGCACGCAGGCTCCCCCGACGGGGATCCGGCGGACGCAGATCTTGCTCACCCCGTCACAGGCGTCGTTCCGATCGTCGCAGAACCCGTCCGGGCAGGGAGCGCCGGTGGCAGGCAGCGACCCACAGCTCTTGGTACTGGAGACCGGGTCGGTCACGCACGAGGCGCTATCGGCGCAGAAATCGCCGCTGGCGCAGGGCTGCCCGCGAGGTATCGGGGCCACGCAGGTGGCCGTCGCAGCGGTCGACGACCAGCGGCACGAGAGCCCCTTTTCACAGCGGGCCTGATCGCAGCTCGCGCCGGCGGGGACCAGATCGGCGCAGGTGCCCATGCAGCAGGCATCAGTCCCGCAAGAGGCCTTCGCGCAACTTCCAGAGACGCACTCCTCGTCGTTGAGGCAGGCGGCTCCCCGTGGCACCGTGCCCTTCGCCACCGCGTCGCAAGCCTCGGAGGCGGTGTTGAAGGCAGCGACCGCTTCGGACGTCTTGCAGGGGAGGTGCCGGTAGACATCGAGGCACGTGGCCGCCGCGTGCCCGTCGTAGACCAGCCTTCCTGCGCGGACGTCTGCCAGGAACTGGTCGTTGAAATACAAGGCGTCGTCACACGCCGCGAGATCGGGATAGGTGCCGCAGGCGACACCCTGAGCGCAGATGGCCGCCAGTGCCTGTGCTCCGAAATCGTCGAGGGAAACGGAGTCCCCGCCTCCGCCGCAGGCGCCGATGGACGCCAACATCCCAGCCCACAGCGCCAGTCTCTTCATGAGTTGATTGAAGCGCCTCATTTCACCGCGCGCAAATACGACGCGTGCCCTGTGATGACCAGGCGGCCGGCGCGTGCCGAGCTTCGGGCCCGCAGGCCGAGTCGCTCGCGTCGGCGGTGCGGCTCTTGCTGGGATCGCGGGATCGAGCCGAATTGCACCGATTTGTAGGACGCGCCATGCCTCACCACGACATCCCGATCCCGATCTCGTCGTCCCCGCGCGTGACCGCGATCGCAGTGACCCCCGGCGCGCAGGCAGGCCGGACGTGGCGCGACGTCGCCCGGCTATCGGTGGTGGTCGAGGTCTTCCGCTCCACCTACCTCCGCATAGATCCACGCACGCTGGGGCTCGGCCGCATCGGCATCGGGCTGGTGCTGCTGGCGGACCTCGCGCGGCGGGTCCCCTGGCTCGAGACGTTCTACAGCAACGCCGGCCTGCTCCCGAACCACACGATGCTGTGGCGCCCGCCGTTTCCGCGCATCTTCTCGGTGTTCTTCATGGCCTCCCAGCCCGAGGAGGCGGGGGTGTGGTTCGCCGTCTGCTTCGCGTGCTTCTTCTGCTTCCTGATCGGGTACCGCACGCGCCTGTTTCACGTCCTGTCGTTCGCGATGACGACCAGCCTGCACAACCGGATGCTGACGGCCGAGAATTGGGGCGGGGTGGCGATCGGGACGTTGATGCTGTGGACGATGTTCCTGCCGCTCGGCCGCCGCTTCTCCGTCGACGCGGTCCGCGCCAGCCTGCGGGCGCGGACCGGTGAGACACCGGAAGACCTGGCCGCGGGGCTGCCCGCCGCCGACGTCCAGCCCGTGGAGGCCCTGGCCGTCCTGGGCCTGCTCCTGCAGATCGCGGTGATCTACTGGTTCAACTTCCTCCACAAGTCGGGCTCGACCTGGCGCGACGGGACCGCCATCTACTACGTGCTGCATCAGGAGCGGATCGCCACCACCTTGGCCGTCTGGCTGCGCGAGCGGCTGCCGTTCTCGGCAACGAAGCTCCTCACCGCGACCACGCTGGTCATCGAGGCGACCGCGCCGGTGCTGGTGCTGGCGCCGTTTCTGTGGCGCTGGACGCGTCCGCTGGCCGCCCTCCTGCTGGCGGGGCTGCACCTCAGCATCCTGTCGTTGCTGAACCTGGGGATCTTCTCGGCGGCGATGGTGGCCTTCGATCCCTTCCTGCTGGGGGCGGCCGAGTGGCGGTTGCTCGCGCGTCTCGTCCCGGCGCGCGGGCGCGCCCGCACCGTGTTCTACGACGCGGACTGCGGCGTCTGCTACGCCCTGGTGCGGGTGCTGGCGAGGCTGGACGTGCACCGGCGCCTGCGCTGGGTCTCCAACGGCGACACGGCGGCCTGGCCCGCGGGCATCGATCCCGCGCTGTTCGAACGGACGGTCGTGGTGGCCGCGGTCGAGGGCGCGGCGGCGCCGCGCCTCTGGGCGCGCAGCGACGCTTGCGCCGAGATCCTGATGGCGCTGCCGCTGGGACGCCTGTGGGCCTGGCCGTTGCTTTTGCCCGGCGTGCGCGGGCTGGCGGGCCTGGCGTACGATTGGATCGCGCGGCGCCGGACCCGGATCTCGGGGTGGTTCGGCCTGGCCGCCTGTGGGCTGCCCGGGGCCGCCCGCCAAGTGCCGCCGCCGCCGGCGCCCATTCGCGTCTGGGCCGGCGCGCGTCTCCGGAATCTGGGCGATCCGCTGGTGGCGCTGCTGTTCATCGTGATCACGGCGGAGGTCACGAACGCGAACCGGGCGGTCCCGGCCTGGCTTCGATTCGAGCACCGTCCGGACTGGATGGTGGCCGCCATCATGTACCCGCACCTGTTCGAAGGGTGGTCGCTGTTTGCCCCCGACGCGCCGACCTCCGATCAGATGGTCTACGTCGACGCCGTCACGCAGGACGGGCGGCACGTCGACCCTTACAACGAATTCGGCAGCCGCGTGGCCAAGCTTCCGGTCGACGCCGTGCCGGTGCGGCTGGGGCACGATTCGTTCTGGTGCGACTACACCAACCAGATCCCGAACGCCGGCATCTATCACCAGGCCTTGACGGACTGGATCCTGCGCTATCCCGAACGGACCGGGCGCCCCCAGGACACCCTCGTGAGCTTCGAGGCGTTCTCGCTGACCCAGGACACGCCTCCGCCCGGCGAGAAGGTGCCCCGCAACATCCAGCGCCAGCGCTTCCTCCAGTGGCCGTAAGGCAGAGAAGGGCCTCGGGCCTCGGGCTTCGGACCTCGGGCTTTCGGAATCACAGGAGCTCCTCCGTCGGCATTGGGGCGGACATCTTAGCAGCGGCGTTGCTGTTAGCATGGCTGCGAGCCTTCCAACGCCTACCAGGAGGACACCCATGATCAACGGAGCGCACGTGATTCTCTACAGCGCGAACGCCGACGCCGACCGCGCCTTCCTGCGCGACGTCATCGGGCTCGGACACGTGGACGTGGGAGACGGCTGGTTGATCTTTGGTCTACCGCCGGCCGAGGTCGCCATTCATCCCGGCGAAGGCGGCGGCGCCCAGGAGGTCTACCTGATGTGCGACGACATCGGCGCCTTCGTGGCGGCGATGGAGACACGCGCGATCGCGTGCACCGCGCCAGTGGATCGCGGGTGGGGCATCCTCGCCGAGGTCACGCTGCCGGGAGGCGGCGCGCTCGGCGTCTATCAACCGCGCCACGCCCGCCCGGCCGTCGCACCGGCGCCGGCCGCAGTCCCCGCGCGCCGGGCGCCGCGCCGCAAGGCCCCCGCCAAGGCCGACAGGGCCGCCAAGCGCGCGGCAGGCCCGAAGAAGGCGCCGCCGAAAAGGCGGAAGGCCGCGCCGCCCCAGAAATCGAAGAAATCGAAGAAATCGAAGAAATCGAAGAAATCGAAGAAATCGAAGAAATCGAAGAAATCGAAGAAGTCGAAGCCATCGAAGGCATCGAGACGTCGATAGGCCGCCCCCCGACACCCGGGGAGGTCGCTCACGGCTCCTGGGCGCTTTCGCTATGCTGCTCGGCGATGGCCAGGCTGCGCTGGTGGGTGATCGGGCTGCTGTTCGTCACTTCGAGCTGCGATTCGACGGGCGTCCCTGCGCCGCCGTCCGCGACCGGCGCGTCGTGGCCCGAGGCGGACCGTCTCTTTCACCAGGATCCTCTCTGGCTGGGCGCCGACGGGGCCTATTCGATCGACCTGGGATCGACACGGTCGCTCTGGCTGTTCGGCGACACCTTCGTGGCGCCGAGCGCGGCGGCGGCCCGGCGCTCGGGATCGTCGATGCCGCGGAACACGGTGGCGGTCCAAGATGGTCGGGATCCGACCACGGCCACGATGCGCTTCTTCTGGGGTCGTACCGCCGCGGGCAATCCCGCCTCGTTCTTTCCCGACGGGGCGGACACGTGGGTCTGGCCGGGGGACGGGCTCAGGCTTCCGGGTGGACCGCTCATCGTCTTTCTTTCGGTCGAACGGGCGACGCCGGGGCAGGGGCTCGGGTTCGCGAGCGCCGGTTGGCGAGTCGCGATCGTCGACGATCCCGACGAGGACCCGGCCCAGTGGGCGCCCCGATACCTCGACCCTGCGCCCGCGGCGTTCGACGCGATCGTGGGCAGTGCCGTCGTGCTCGACGGGGACTATCTGGTCGCGCTCGCGCCGCGCGCGGAAACCCACGCTGGGCAGCTGGCGCGCTTTTTGACCAGCGACCTGCTCGCCGGGGTGCTCGCCCCGGAGTGGTGGGCGGGCGGCGCGCGCGGCTGGGTCGCCGAGCCAGCCCTCGGCGGCGCGCCCGACGTGGTGATGGACGACGCCGGAAGCGAGGCCTCCCTGCACCGCCTCGTCGAGAACACCACGTCGAGCTGGATTCACGTCGCCAGTCGCGGTTTCGGCAAAACCACGATCGCGGTCCGGCGCGCGCCCGCGCTCACCGGCTCGTGGTCAGCTCCGACCGACGCTTTCACGCCTCCTGAATCGAATGTCGCGAAGCCCTTCGTCTACGCGGCCAAGGCCCATCCCGAGCTCACCGCCGGAGATTCGGCTGACCTGGTCGCCACGTACGCCACCAACAGCTTCACCTTCGCCGATCTCCTGACCGACCACGGGATGGAGTCGCTCTACTGGCCTCGTTTCGTGCGGCTCACCCTTCATTGATCGGACCGAGGGTCGCTACCACCCGAGGCGCAGGACGATCAGCAGCACGACGAGGATGCCGGCGCCAATGCCTGCCATCAGCAGCGGGGACGGGACGAAATACGAATAGATCATCAACGCAGCGCCGGCGATGCCCTGGGGCCACCTCCGCATCTTGCGACCGTAGTTGGCGAGAACGAAGCCAATCGCAGAGACGATCAGCGAGACGGTGAACCAGGTGGGATCGGTGAACATGATGACGCGCGCCCCTTAGGGGTGAGACAATGGTACCCCACGGCGATGGACGACACCGACTTCGAGGGGACGCTGGTGCTGGAGAAGCTGGCCGCCGTGGACCAGGTCGACGAGTTCCTCGAGGCCGTCGACGCGGATGACGTGAGGCGGGCGACGTCTCTCATGAAGGCCGCCGGCGTCGACGGGCCGACCATCGCGATCGTGGTCCGCAAGATGGAGGAGGCGGATGGGCAGCACTGAGGAAGCGCGGTCGCATCCAGAGAGCATGCTCATTCGCGAGTTTCGCGAGGGGGACGAGGCGGCCCTGGCGGCCGTGCTCGGATCGGCCGTGCACGACGTCGCGAAGGCCGACTACACACCGGAGCAGCTCGCGGCCTGGGCGCCCACGCCGTACGACGAGGTCCGCTGGGGGGAACGCATCCGGGCTTTGCGGCCGTTCGTGGCGGAGATCGACGGGACCGCCGTGGGCTATGCGGACCTGCAGCCGTCCGGCTACATCGACCACTTCTTCGTGGCCGGCACCCACGGGCGGCGCGGGATCGGCGGCGCGTTGATGGCGCGGATTGTCCACGACGCTCGCGAGCGCGGGATCGCGGAGCTGTTCGCCCACGTCAGCTTGACCGCCGAGAGGTTCTTCGCCCAGCATGGGTTCGTCGTCGAGGAAAGGCAGGTCGTGGTCAGTCGGGGTGTCGAGCTGGCCAACGCTCGGATGCGCCGCCACCTCTGAAGGGGTCCGGGGATTTTCTCCTCGCGCCGGTTCTTTTTTCGGCGAGAAATGTCGCGACCGGCCACGAACCGTGCATGGTCAACGATTCCCGGGAGGTGTCGGTACCATTGTCGGCACGGTCGTCGGCACGGTCGGCACAGTTGGCACAGTTGGCACAGTTGGATAGACGGCACGCGCCGGCCGACGTCTTGACGCTGTTGATGCCCGCCTGGGCGTTTCTGCGCGACGACATCGGGACGTTGTTGCTGGCGCCCGGTGATCGGCGGGCGGGGGGCTGGCTGGGCGTCTTGCTGGTGCCGGAGGCCTCCTGGACGCCCGCCGAGCTCGCGGTCGCCGCGCGCTACGTGAAGAAGCGCGCCGACATGGCGGCGGTGGTGTTGCAGCGGGAGGCGCCGGCCGGCCTGGCCCTGGCGTCGGTCCCGCCGGAGGCGGCCCTCAGCACGCTCGGCACGACTCTCCGCTGGTGCCCGCCCGGGGGCACGGTCGTCCTCGCCTGGCCGGGCTCGACCGAGAGCGGCCTCGCCGTCCTCGGCAAGGCGCGCCAGCGCGTGCTAGCGGCGGAGCCGCACCGGGGCATGCCCGCCGATCAACGGTCCTGACGGCCGCCTCAGGGGCTGCTTCGTCTCTTCCACGCCTCTTTGCTGTAGCAGGACAGGGAGCCCCGACCGGAGCTGTCGGACCTCGGCACGCAGATGCAATATCCGGCCGAGGGCGCGCCGTGCTCGTCGCGAAACGCGAGCTTGGTTTCGGACCCGCAGGGCCGGCAAACGGGGAAGTGGCACTCCCCGCCGTGAGCCGGCAACTTTTGCCCCGACGGGTCGCTCGGATCGGGCGGGCATGCCTTCGCCAGCTTGGTGTCGTAGCAGTCGCTCCCCAGAGGGCCGACCTCGCCCGGCGCGGGTTCCAGCGACGGCGGGGTCGGGATGGGTGGCCGGGGGGCAGGAGAGGGCGGCGCGGGGGCTGGCTCGACGACTGGAGCCGCTTCCCGCTTGCACGCGGAGGTCATTGCGAGCGCCGCCAGAGCAAGCCCCAGGACACCGAAGTCGCGCATGAGGCCCATCGTAAACCGGCGGCGCGAAATCGTCAGCCTCGCGGCCCGGCGAGCGTCGGGTCTCGGGAAAGCGACGCTCATCTGAGGCCCGAGGCCCCTTCCCCGGGGCCCCCTCAGGGCGCCGATGGCGGCGGCGCGCCGGCGCCGGGCGGACCCGGCCGGGCGCCCGGCTTCTTGCCCATGCCGGCACCATGGTCCATTCCCATGCCCATCTGGGGCAGGTCGCGCTTCGTGTAGCCGGCAGGGACCGTGAACATGCTGGCGGCGATGGCCCCGTGGCTGATGCTCTTCACCTGGTGCTCCTCGCTTCGCTCGCCGCTCGGCGAGATCACCACCCGGGTGATGGGGAGCCCCGGGAACTGATGAAAGAGCGGCATGGCTCCACGCATCGCCCCCATGCCCTGCTCCATGCTCTCGGCGAACTTCTCCAGGCCCGAGAACTCTGCACGATCGACGAGCTTCGCGCTCCAGGGCGAGATGCAATCCTCTTCGTGAACGGCGCCGTCGAGCAGGACGCGGTACATCTCGCAGGCGAAGCCATTGACGGTCTTCTTCGACCCGAGGGGCTCGAACTTCCATTGCGGTGGCTTCGTGTCGCCGTTCAGCATCTGCTTCGCGGCGGGGCCCATCATGCTCTCCATCTGGGCTCGCTGCTCGGGGGTCATGTTCTTGGTCCGCTCGGCCATCTGGGCTCGCGCCGCCTGCAGCTGCGCCTTCATGCGCTGCATGTCCTCCTGGGTGATCTCGGTGTACGTCTTGTCACGCTCGTTCACCATCACCATCTTGCGGGCCGTGGCGTCGACGAGGACCACGCTCGGGGCTCGTCCGGGGGACGCTCCCGGGCCCTTGCCTCCCATCGAACCCATGGACGGCGAGACCCCTTCGGGCGCCTCCATGCGCAGGCGATCCTTGTCCGCGTAGATGGTCGAGGGCGGCTCCTTCCCGCGCTGGACCACCATGGTCGTGGCGGCGCGCGCGGCGGCCGGCGCCAGCAGAGCCAGCAGCGTGGCGCCGATGAAAGAGGTCGAGGATAGAACACCGCGTGCGCGCGTCGTGAGGGCCATGGCCGGCAGCATACACCGGCGGCCGGCCGAGGGAGGCGCTCGCGCGTCAGTGCCCGACCATCCACGGCCGGTCGGTTGCGTGGCCCGGGCGAGCGACCTTCAGCGGATCGGCCTCGCGTCGCGGGCGCTCACGCCGCTCGCGGACCGCGACGACGGACGGCTCAGGTCCACCGCCTCGCCGGCGCCGGCCGCCACCGGTCGCCCCTGGCCGGCCGGCGCCGATGCTCGCCGTGGGCGAGAGAACGCGTGGCGCCGGGGCGGCACAGCGAGGGCAGGCCGCCGGCAACGACGAGGCCGCCATGGGCCGCGCCTCGGCGAACGGCCCGCAGGCGCGGCATTCGT
>Ga0068859_100007354_pt1 | contig 11172 bp, 10 predicted proteins | sample KBSSwiS22_FD_66585 | JGI IMG/M metagenome (GOLD analysis project Ga0068859, IMG submission 66585) | Switchgrass rhizosphere microbial communities from Kellogg Biological Station, Michigan, USA - KBS Switchgrass S2-2 | ecosystem: Host-associated > Plants > Roots > Rhizosphere > Soil ... | reverse complement strand
GCGCTGGAAGTAGTGCGGCGCGCTCTGCATGAGGTCGGAGATGCGGTTCGTGCTGCCGGTCAGGCTGGAGCCGGTCGCATAGCCCGAGATCACGTACACGCGCTTCTTGTCGAGGAACGTCCAGCCGTCCATCGCCGCCACGACCGAGCCCGAGTTCACCTCGTTGTGCATCGGATCGCTGGCGCCCTCGAAGCTGCGGGCGGTCGTCATGGCCATGAGCCCCAGGCCCTGGCGGCGGTCGTTCATCTCGTGCATGACGCGCCACACGCCGTAGTACGCGAGCGGCTCGACCCCATACTTGGACTCCACCCCCGCGTTGCTGAGCGTGGCGTCCTCCTGCGCGGTGACCGACTGCACGGTGCCGACGTTCCAACCCGGCGCGGCCTGGCCCGTGATCTTGGCGGCCCCGAGAATGTGCACGGCGGTGGGGTAGTCCACGAACTCGGCATCCGGCGTGTCACCCTGCGGCGTCCGCCCGATGCGCCGCGAGTAGAAGAACGTCGGCTCCGGCCAGTTGAAGCTCGAGTAGCTGTTCGCTCCGTTGTTGCCGCAGCGAAACACGCTCACGCCCTCGGTGAAGAACGGCCGCTTCTCCTGGAAGAAGGTCTCCACGTCGGACAGGTTCACGACCGCCGGGTCGACCTCGACCTGGCCGAAGTCGGGATTGACGGTGGCGTTCACGGTGAGCTTGGAGCCCAGGCTGGTGCGAATGTCGCCGCCCGCCGTGGGTGTGTTCTCCCAGCCGGAATGGAACGGGTCATCCGGCGGGTAGAGCCCGGCGGATGCATGCTCGGTCTTGTTGGTCACGTAAGGGATCAGCTCGATCGTGTGGCCAGTGTGGAGGCCGTCGAGGCCATGCAGCTCCGGGAAGCGCGAGACGTAGCCCGACTCGCCGCGCGGCGTGTACACGACCGCGTCCTGCTCGCTGTACCGCGTCGTCGTGCGCTGGAAGTTGACGCCCCAGATCATCGGCGTGGCGGCCTGGAAGCGGAGCTGCGAGAACGGGATCCGCATCTCACACGTCCAGCCCTCGCCGTCGCGATGGGCGCGACCCTGCCAGACGCCGTCCCAGGAGTTGTCGTCCCATTCGTCGTTCATGAGCACGCCGTCCACGAGCACCCCGGCCGCGGTCACCGTGAAGTAATAGCCCGTGCGCTTGTCGTGCAGCGGATCGAGCTTGATGGTGAACATGTCGGAGCGGGCGTCGTCGTCGCGGCGCGAGAGGCGCGCGACGACCGAGTCGGGCGCGGTGTCGAACATGCGCGCGCCCACGTAGAGCGCGTCGTCGTCGTAGGCGACGCGCACCTCGGTCTTCTGCCTCGGCGGCACGCCCTGATCGGGATCACTCTGCGTGAAGTTCGCGACCGCACTGCCGTTCTTCCAGATCTCCTCGTCGAGCAGGCCATCCACGAGCACCGGCCGCTCGGTGCGAACCGCCCGCACGGGAGGGACGTCCGCGAACGCCGGTCCCGCGGACACGGCGAACAGCAGGCCATAGAAGAGGGATCGCATCACGGGGCTCCGGAGGAGGCCGATGGGCGGTCGGCATCCGGCAGATCGAGATTCACCGGGTCACGTCCGGTGTTGGGCGAGGGCGCTGGAGCGCCCGACGAGCGGGACGGGGCGCGAGATACCCGCCCTACGGGTTGGTGGAAAGCAAGGTTGCCCGCTTGGACAGGCAAACTGACTCGGCGGGTTGGAGCGGTCCACGGTCGTGATACCAGCGCGGGAATCCGAGGGACCGAGCGCAGGCGCAGCGCAGGTCGCTGGTTACCCGTGAGTCACCACGCATTCACGGTGGGGTATCGGCCGGTCTCACCCCGCCGCGAGCGCCACCGCGAGGCCGCCCGCCACGGTGGCATTGTGCTCGAGCAGCGCGATGTTCGACGTGGTCGCCTTGCCACCGGTGGCCTCCTGGATGGTCTCGAGGAGTGCGGGGGTCACGGCGCGACCGCGGATGTGCTGCTTCTCCACGCGCTCGAGCGCGCGCACCAGGGCGCGGTCGTAGGCGCGCTCGTCCATCTCGTCCGCCTCGGGAACCGGGTTCGCCACCACCACGCCGGTGCCGGTGCCGAGCGCCCAGTGCTCGCGGACGGCGCTCGCCAGGGCCGGCAACTCATCGAAGCGCTGGTCGAGCTCGAGGCCGCTCGAGCGCCGCCAGAACGCCGGGAACTCGTCGCAGCGATATCCATAGATGGGTACGCCCAGGGTCTCCAGCCGCTCGACCGTGCGCGGCAGGTCGAGGATCGACTTGGCCCCCGCGCACACCACCGCGACCGGGATGCGGCCGAGCGCGGTGAGGTCGGCGCTCACGTCATCCGTTCGCTCCGCGCCGCGGTGGACGCCGCCGATGCCGCCGGTGGCGAACACGGCGATCCCGGCCATGTGCGCGGCGAGCATCGTCGCCGCCACGGTCGTGGAACCCGCGCCGCCGGCCGCGAGCCGGGCCGCGAGGTTGCTCAGGTTCAGCTTCTCGATCCTGGGACTGGCCGCGAGCCGCGACAGTTCCTCGCGCGTGAGCCCCACGCGGACGCGGCCGTCGAGCACGCCGATCGTGGCCGGCGTGGCGCCGGCGGCGTGGACACGCGCCTCCATCGACGTCGCGACCTCGAGGCCCCGGGGATGCGGAAGCCCGTGCGTGACCACGGTGGTCTCGAGCGCCACCACGCCGCGGTGCTCGGCGAGCGCGCGCGCGACCTCGTCGGCCACGACCAGCCGCTCCGGTCTCACGAGCACACCTTCTCCTGGGCCCAGCTGGCGAATCTCCCCCGCACCGTCTCGGGGGTCGCGGCGAGCAGGCCGTCGGCGCCCCAGGCTTCGATCGCGAAGCTCGCGGTGACGATGCCGCGGCGGAGCGCGCGCTCGACGTCGTCGCTCTCCCACTGCGCCGATACGAACCCGGCCATGAACGCATCGCCCGCGCCGGTGGGATCCTCGACGCGGGTGGCGCGCGGGGCCCAGTCGTGCGCACGGTTCGTGCGTGCATCGTAGAGCGTGCCACCCCGGGCACCTCGCTTCCACGCCACGAACCGGAGCCGGCGCGGGGCACCCGGCTCCGCCGGGTCCAGCGAGGCGAGCACGCCGGCAGGGTCGCGCGTCGCGTCGGGGAGCAGCATCTCGTCGTCGCTGGGGAAGAACGCGTCCACCTCGGCGAGCAGGGTGCGATGGCGCGCGACCGTGTCCGGGGTGATGAGCAGGTGCGGGTCCAGCGAGATGAACGCCGGCCGCTCGGGCGACTCCCAGGCGCGGATCGCGCGCACGAGCGCCGCCTGCGTGTCGAACGGCATGGGTGCGAGGTGGAACGCGCGTGCCGTGCGCCATGCGGCGGGCACGTGTGCGGGCGTGGGCGAGACCGCTTCGTGCGTGGGGCAGCCGAGCCGATGGATGACGCGGCGGATGGCGCTCTCGTAGAGGAGCCACGTGCGCACGCCGCTTCGGTGCAGCGGGTGGACGCCGTCCAGCGCCACGCCGCGAGCACGCAGCGCGTCGAGCGCCGCGAGTGGATAGTCGTCGCCCTGCAGGCTCACGCAGCCCGCACGCACGCCCCACAGCGAGGACGCGAGCGCGGCGTAGAGCATCGCGCCGCCGGCTTCGCCCATGCGCGTGCGCCCGTCCGCGAACACCACGTCGTCCACGAGCAGGTTGCCGAGCAGCACCAGGTCGGGGATCACGGCCGGCTCACGGCTTCGGGAGCGCCGCGAATGCGCTCACCATCGCCCGCAGCGCATCCGGGTCGAGCGGGTTCGACCACACCCCGCCCTGCTTCAGCGACGAGCCGACGATGAAGCCGTGCGCATGCGCGTAATGATCGAGGTTCGTGGGCGTCACGCCCGAGCCCACCAGCACCGGGAGCCGCGTGGCATTCACGGCCCCGCTCACGTCGCCGCGCGTCGCCGGCTCGCCGGTGGCACTACCGGTGACGATGACGGCGTCGGCGAGGAAGAACTCCGCCGCGCGCGCCGTCTCGGCGATCGACACGTCGGCGGTGATCGCGTGCGCGGCATGCTTCTTCTTGATGTCGGCGAACACGCGCACGTCCTCGGCGCCGATCGCGCGCCGGTAGCGGAGCAGGTCGCCGGCCGAGGCCTCGATCAGCCCCTCGTCGGCGACGTGCGCGAACACGAAGCCCTCCACGCGAACGAACGCCGCGCCGATGGCGTGCGCGACCGCGAGCGCTTCGCGGTTCGCGCCCGCCAGCACCTGGACACCCAGGAGCAACCCCGTGTCGCGGCGGATCTCGCGGCCGATCACGGCCATGGCCGCCGTCACCTCCGGCCCGACCCCACCTTTCATATAGGGCCGGTCGTGCATGTTCTCGATGGCGATGGCGGTGAACCCCGCGTCGCGATAGGCGCGCGCCTCGGCCACGGCCTGCTCCACGAGCCGCGCGATCGGGTCTCGCGCCGCGGGCGAGCCCGGGAGCGCTCCCACGTGCACCATGCCGATGAGCGCGCGTGGCGTGGGGAAGAGCTGTGCAAAGCCGGCACGGGCATCCATGGGACGCGCAGACTAGCGGCTGGGCCCGCCTCCCGCCATCGCAGGCCCGGGCGGAGTTGCCCGCACCGGCTCGCGCCCACTAGCGTGGCGTTGCCCCACATCGGGAGGCGTCCATGTCGAAGGTCCCGGGCGTGCTGCACGCCGCGGGGAGCGTGCTGTTCATCCTCTGCGGGATCGCGCACACGATCGGCCAGTTCGCGCCCGATCCCCACGGCGAGGAGATCGGCAAGCGCATCCGCACGTTCCTGATCCCCGGCACGTCGTTCAACTACTGGGATGTCATGCAGTGCTGGGGCGGCGGCTACGGCGCGATGACGCTCCTGTTCGGCGTGCTCCTGCTCGCCACCCGGCGCGTGTCCGGCGGCGACCCGCGGATGATCCGGACGACGTCGCTGATCGGCGCCATCGCCGCGCTCGCCCAGCTCGGGTTCTCCGTCGTCTACAAGACCTCGCCTCCCGTCTACTTCATGGTCCCCGCCGGCACGCTGTTCCTGCTCGCCACACGCTGGCCGGAGCGGACGGCAGGCTAGCGACTGCCGAGCCTCCATGGTTCCTGTACGGCAATTCCCCTACTTCGACTGTTAGACTGCACCCGAGCCCAGCGGGCGGCTGCCCGGCGGGCGTGGAGGCCAGGGGAGGGTGTCATGGACAAGCAGCGCACGAAATACACCACGGTCCGGGTCGGTGAGAACTTCGCCGTGGTCCGACCCGACCACCGGTTGGTGGGCGACAAGGAGACCGACGAGTTCCAGGCCATCGTGAAGCAGCTGAACGAGGAGCAGCTCGCGTTCATGGTCGTGGACCTGGGTGCGATCGACTGGATCAGCTCGCCCGGCATCGGCGCGCTGGTCGATGCACACCAGCGCTTCGCCAAGCGCGGCGCGAGCGTGTTCCTCGCCCGCGTCGACAAGCGCATCAACAACCTGCTCATCATCACCAAGCTGTCGCTGGTGTTCGACGTGTTCACCACGGTCGACGACGCCATCGTCGCCGGCGGGAAGAAGTCCGGGAAGATCCCGGAGACGCCGTCCGCCTGACCCGGGGCCGCTTCGCGGCCGGATGATGCTTGCGCAGGGCCTGACGTGCCGTTGGCGAAGCGTGCGCCGGTGACGCCCCTTGGCCCGCCCGGGCGGTTCGCGGGAACTTCTGCGCGCTCCTTGCGTCACTTCAGGCGGGTCACTCCGACGGTACTCCATGGGTGAGTCCCTGGGCGGCCGCCCGGGGCAGCCAGCCGTGGGGATACCCGAGCGAAGCTCGGGTCCGGCCGGATCCAGCACGGGCCCAAAGGAGGGTGTCATGAACAAGCAGCGCCCGAAGTACACCTCGGTGCGGGTGGGCGACAGTTTCGCGGTGATCCGGCCCGAGGTCCGGCTCGTGGGCGACAACGAGACCGACGAGTTCACGGCCATCGTCAAGCAGTTGGACGACCAGGGCCTCGCATTCATCGTCGTGGACCTCGGTGCGATCGACTGGATCGCCACGCCAGGGATCAGCACCCTCGTCGATGCGCACAAGCGCTTCACTGCGCGCGGCGGGCACGTGCTGCTGGCCCGCCTCGACAAGCGGATCCACAACATGCTCATCGTCGCCAAGCTGTCGTTGATCTTCGACGTCTACGCAACGGTGGAAGCCGCGATCCAAGCCGGCCAAAGGAAGTCGGTGAGCGTCCCGGAGGGAGCCCAAAGCGCAGACGAGACGGGCGCGGGCAATAGTGACGCGGCCTCGGGGCTTGCGCGCTGACCCCGTCCGCCCGCGGTCGCTCGAGGATGAAGATCGCCGTCGTCGCGCTGCTCGGCTTCGCGCTGGTCGCCGCGCAACGGACCGGGGCGACGGCGCCGCGGCCCCATACGATGGTCCTCGGCATCGCGCAGGATGGCGGCATCCCGCAGGCCGGGTGCCGAAAGTCGTGCTGCACGAGCGGCCGGCACGAGCGTGTGGCGAGTCTGGCGATCGTGGATCCCGGCTCGCACCGATGGTGGTTGATCGACGCCACGCCCGACTTCCCGTCCCAGCTCGCGGCGATGGCGGCGGAAGCCCCGGCATGCTCCCTCGCCGGCATCTTCCTCACCCACGCGCACATCGGTCATTACACCGGGCTCGCGCACCTGGGCCGCGAGGCGATGGGTGCGCGCGGCATGCCGGTGTGGGCGATGCCCCGCATGCGCGACTTCCTCACCGCGAACGGGCCGTGGGGACAACTCGTCACGCTCGCGAACATCGAGCTCCGGCCGCTTGCGGCGGACTCGACGATCGCGCTCGGGGACTCGCTGCGCGTCACGCCGTTCCGGGTGCCACACCGCGATGAGTACTCGGAAACGGTCGGCTTCCGGATCGACGGGCCGCGAGGCGCGGTGGTCTACCTGCCCGACATCGACAAGTGGGAGCGTTGGGACCGGCGGATCGAGGACGTCACCGCCGGCGCGAGCGCCGCCTACCTGGACGGCACGTTCTTCGACGCTGCGGAGCTTCCGGGCAGGGACATGAGCGAGATCCCGCACCCGTTCATCGTCGAGTCGCTGTTGCGGTTCGCGTCGCTCACCGCCGCCGAGCGAACGCGGATCCGGTTCATCCACCTGAACCACACGAACCGCGCGGGGATCGCGGGCACGGCGGAACGGAAGCGCGTCGTGGCGGCGGGCTGCGGCGTCGCGGCCGCGGGCGAGCGAACCGCGCTCTGACGGGCGGGAGCCAGGACCTCGGCCGCGCCGGCGCTATCGCGTCGTGTCGCGCCGGCCGAGCGAGTCGCTCTCGAGGATGCGTGGGATGTTCGACTCGAGGAACTGGAGCTTCTCCGGCGTCGCCTTGGCTAGGCCGTGCCAGAGCGTGTGCGGCGTCTGCGACACGTAGCTCCGGTTCCGGTCGTGATAGGTGAAGACGATCACCGTGTCGCGCGGGGCGACCTCCCAGTCGCCGGTGCTCATGAACCCGAATGACGAATGCGGCCGCGAGTAGAGCCGCAGCTTCGCCGTCTTCGAACTCCCGCACGTGCCGGAGAGCCAGCGGATCGGCTTCACGTCCAGGAACTCCGTGTAGTCGCCGTCCGAGCCGGAGTCCACGGTGCGCTTGAGCACCTGCACGACGCCGACGCAGCCTTCGATGCTGAGGCTGAACGCGAGCAGCTCCTCGTCGGTCTTCGGCGGGAGCACGGGCTCCGCGCCCGCAAGTGCCATCGCCCCACGCAGCGTCAGCCCACATACGAGCAACGCCAAGAACTTCCAACTTCCCGCCAAGCACCCTCCTCACCACAACGAGCCTGCGCCGTGCGCAGCGCCAAGTCGCTACGCCGTATGCCACCACGCGTCGATACCCGCGATCACTTCCGGGAGGTTCGCGACCGGCTCGGGATAACCCTGCTTCCACGTCGCATCGATCCCGAGCGGCCCGCGGCACGTGGTCCAGGCGCCGCGCGTCTCCGTGGCGGCGGGGATCACGTCGCGCGCGCAGTCGAAGCGCGTGAAGATGCCCCACAGCACCAGCTCGTCGTCGTCGAGCGGCACGTCCTCGCTCACCGCCACCACCAGCTTCACGTTCGCGACCTCCGGCCGCCGCACGAGTGACTCCACGACGGAGCGCCCGTCGCCGCTCACCTGCACCACGAGCGTACCACCCCAGAGCAGCCGCCAGGCCTTGACCCTGGCATCGACGGCGCGTGGGTCCGGAACCGAACCGAGCAGCGAGGAAGCCGGGCGCGCCGCGACCGCGCTGCCCCCCGACGAGCCCACGGGCGTCGCGTGCGACTGCGCGTCGATCACCATCTTGCTCCCCAGGTTCATCCGCCCGCTCGTGAAGTCCAGCGTATCCAGGGGCACGCCGGGAACGAGCAGGAAGTCCTCCGCGGGATCGAAGTGCCGTGCGATCGCCTCGAACACCTGCCGGCGATCACGCGGGTTCACGTCCGCGTCCACGAGCACGATCGCCTTGGTGAGCGAGAGCTGGCCCGTGCCGAGGAGGCCGAGTGCGGTCTTCATGCCCTCTTTCGCATAGCGGTTGCCGACGGACACGACGAGCAGGTTGTGGAAGCCGGCCTCGAAGTACGCCCACAGGTCGACGATCTCGGGATGGATGACCTTCAACACGCCGGTGAACATGTCCTGCACCGCCTCGCCCATCACCTTGTCCTCCTGCGGCGGCTTGCCGACGACGCTGGCCTGGAAGACCGGCGAGTGCCGGCAGGTGATGGTGCTCACGCGGAACACCGGGAACGGCGCCGCGTGCGAGTAGTGGCCGAAGTGGTCGCCGAACGGCCCTTCCTCGCGGCGCTCGCCGGGCGCCACGCTGCCCTCGATCACGAACTCGGCATCGGCCGGCACCCAAAGGTCCGTCGTGCGCGCGCGCACGAGCCGCGTCGACTGCCCGCGCAGGAACCCGGCGAACGCCAGCTCGTCGATCCCCTCCGGGAGCGGCGCCACCGCGGACAGGAGCGTCGCGGGATCGGCGCCCACCGCCACCGCCACCGGCAGAGCGCTGCCCCGCTGCTCGGCGCGGTGGTAGTGGAATCCGCCGCCCTTCGCGATCTGCCAGTGCATGCCGGTGGTCTTGTCGTCGAACACCTGCATGCGGTAGATGCCGAGGTTGCGCTTGCGTGTGAGCGGGTCCTCGGTGAAGACGAGCGGGAAGGTGACGAAGCGCCCACCGTCGCCAGGCCACAGCTGGAGGATCGGGAGCGAGGAGAGATCCGCACCGAGCGAGATCTCCTGCGACGGTCCGCCCGCGACCCGTGCCGGCCGCGACGCGAGCACGCGACCCGCGGAGCCGCGCAGTCCCCAGAGATCGCCGAGCTGGCGCGGCGGCAGCGCGTGGAAGATGTCCTCGATCTCGGCGCCCACCGCGCGCGGCGTGCGGCCGAGCGCCCACTCCACGCGGCGTCTCGCGGCGAGCACGTTGACCGCGAGCGGGAACCGGCTGCCGCGCACCTTGTCGAAGAGCAGCAACGGCCCCTCGCGCTTCGCCTCGCGGCAGGCGATCTCGGTGACCTCGTACTTCCAATCCACCTCGCGCGCGATGCGCTTCACGTCCCCTTTCGCGTCGCAGGCGGTGATGAACTCCTGGAGCGTACGGAAGGTCACTCGAGGTGGTCCTCGCGCCAGCCCTCGCCGGCGGGCTCGCCCATCAGGTGGAGGACCTTGTCGGTGAAGCCCGAGACGAGTGCCGAGAGGTCCTTCGGGTTCTGGTACCAGGGCGGCGACACCGGCGCGATGATCGCGCCCTCGCGCGAGAGCTTGAGCATGTTCTCGAGCGCGACACCTGAGAGCGGCGTCTCGCGCAGGCACACGATCAGGCGGATCTTCTCCTTCAACGCCACCGCCGCGGCGCGGGTGATGAGCGTGTCGGAGATGCCGGTGGCGATCTTCGCCAGCGTCGAGCTGCTGCAGGGCAGGATGACCATGGCTTCGTAGCGATTGCTGCCGGAGCTGAACGGCGCCGCGAGGTCGTCGTCGCGGAAGCTCTTCTTCACCAGCGGCTCGAGCTCGGACGGTTTCATCCCCAGCTCGCTCTGGAGCACCTGCCGTGCCCAGTCGCTCATCACCAGGTACTTGTCGCCCGGGCAGCGCTTGAGGAGATCGACGGCGTACGCAGCACCCGAGGCACCGGTCATCGCCACCAGGTAGCGCGCCACCTTTAGAGGCCCCCGCCCGCGAGGCGCGCGGCGAGCACGGTCTCGAGCACCACGAAGCCGACCGCGACGTTGGTCTTGAAGAACGCCAGGTTCACGTCCTCCGCCCAGCGCTGCTCGAGCCACAACAGGACCACCGTGCCGGCGAACCCGGCGAGCGTGGCGCAGGCCCACAACGGTTGCGGCGAGCCCGCGGCGGTGACGAGCCACCACGCGGCGAGGCCGAGGAACCCCATCGCCGCCACGTGGAGCCCCCACGACACGCGCAGCGCCGGCGCGCGCCCGAGCCAGGCGACCAGGCTCCACACGCCGTGCTCGCGGTCGAACGCCTCGTCGAGCGTGGCGTAGATGATGTCGAAGCCGCTCACCCAGCAGAGCGCGAAGCCGGCGAGCGCGAACGCGGGGCCGGAGCTCTGGAGATCCGGATGCGCCGCCGCGAAACCGGCGAGCGGCGCCAGCGCCAGCGCCGTGCCCACGCCCAGGTGGCAGAGCGGCGTGAAGCGCTTCAAATACGGATAGAGCGCGAACACCGCGAACGGCACGAACGCCACCTCGAGATACCAGCGACCCAACGCCGCGCACGCGGCCACGTAGGACGCCGTGCTCACGAGCAGCAGCGCCACCGCCTCGGCGAGCGCCATGCGCCCCGCCGGCAGCTCGCGCGTGCGCGTGCGCGGGTTCTTCGCGTCCAGGTGGCGATCGATGACGCGGTTGAGCGTCATCGCCGAGGTGCGCGCGCCCACGGCGGCCACGGCCACGAGCGCCCAGCGGCCCGCGGAGAGCGCCGGCCCCGGCGCCGAGAACGCCCCCGCGAGGATGAGCGGCAGCGAGAACAGCGTGTGCTCGAAGCGCACGAACGAGGCGTACGTCCGCAGGCGACCGGGCACGGCGGGAACGGCTTGGGCAGTGGTCATGGGAAGGGCGAGCGAGTCTAGCGGCGCCACGAGCGCGCGACCAGCGGCGCACTGGCGCGCGACGGGGGGCCTGTGATGGTATGCCCGCACGATGCGCCCCCCACTCCAGCGCCCCCCACTCCTGCGCCCCCCACTCCTGCGCCGCCC
>Ga0068859_100007349_pt1 | contig 11178 bp, 8 predicted proteins | sample KBSSwiS22_FD_66585 | JGI IMG/M metagenome (GOLD analysis project Ga0068859, IMG submission 66585) | Switchgrass rhizosphere microbial communities from Kellogg Biological Station, Michigan, USA - KBS Switchgrass S2-2 | ecosystem: Host-associated > Plants > Roots > Rhizosphere > Soil ... | reverse complement strand
TTGTCTCCAAGCAAAAGGGCATAGGCCCGACTTCGCTAACCAGTGTTTACTATCTACAATGAACTTCTATGCGCATCCTGGTTATCGAAGACGAGCCCCGTATGTCATCAGTCATCGCGAAGGGCTTGCGTGAACAGAGCTACGCTGTTGATGTTGCGGAAGACGGCGACGCTGGTCTCTTCCAGGCTTCTATTAACGACTATGACGTAATAATTCTGGATGTGCTGTTGCCAAAACGCGACGGCTATGAAGTGTGCCAGGAACTACGTGTACGAGGAAACACAGTTCCCGTTTTGATGCTAACAGCGAGGGCAGCAATTGAGGATCGCCTCACTGGTTTCGACTCCGGTGCTGACGACTACTTAACCAAACCATTTTCCTTTCGCGAACTGTTAGCGCGAGTGCGCGCTCTACTTCGACGCGATTCACACCTGAGACCTGATGTGGTTGAGATTGATGACTTGATGATCGATTCAGCCAGTCATCGTGTTTCGCGAGGCAAACTCGTAATCGAGTTAACTGCAAAGGAGTACGCGCTACTCGAGTATCTCGCGCGGCGCTCGACTCAGCTAGTCACACGCGCCGAGATAGCCGCGCACGTTTGGGACGACTCATTCGATCCGTTTTCAAACACAATCGAAGTCTACATAAATCGACTGCGCAAAAAGATCGACGGAAACCACAAAGTAAAGTTACTGCACACCCGGCGTGGTGAGGGTTACATCCTTGAACCGCGGTAGCGTAGACACTCATTCGCAACCTTCTATTAATCTTCTATTAAGGTAGCGCTCGCTATACTCGGCCCACCGGACGAGTATGTTGAAGCAGACAAGACCGAAGGTAGTCCCCCTTGCGGTATTTTTGGTGGCCGTCTATCTGTCTGCCGTTGCGCAAGCACAGATTCCCTCACCTTCTCCAACTCCTCAAGCACCAATCAATACAATCTCGGCAAACACTTTAACGCTCGACGAGGCACTGCGACTCGCAAATACGCAAGCATCGTCATTTAAAAGTGCAGCCTTGAATGAGCGGATTGCTGCTGAAGATGTGCGCCAGGCACAAGCTGAATTCCTGCCCAAGGTTAGTGCGCCGCTTGGTTACATCTACACGTCGCCCGCACTTGGTTTGCCACCTGGAGAACCACGTTCACCCAGTTTCATTTCAGCCGATGCGATCGGCGTTTATCAGGGCCTCGTCAATGTTGCCGGCGACTTCGATATTTCAGGAAGACTGCGTGCAACACTCGCAAAAAATCGTGCCTTGCTCGGGGCGGCACACGCCGGTACCGAAGTAGCAAAAAGAGCGCTAGCTCAGGCAGTGGTTGAGTCCTATTACGGTCTCGCGCTAGCAGTGGCTCAACAGCAAGCTGCCCAGGCGAATTTATCCGCCGCAGAAGAGTTCGAACACACCACAGAATTGTTGTTGAGTGCCGGCGAAGTCGCGCCTGTTGATCTAACGAGGGCCCAACTACAAACCCTCGCGCGTCGTGATGAGTTGCAGAAGGCCCGAGTGAACGAAGAAGTGGCAGCTGGATCACTACGTGTGTTGGTCGGCTACGAATTTACGACACCGATTTCAACCACCGATCTCGCGCTGGCCCTGCCGACTGATGCTGAGTACCAGCAATTCCACGAGGCAGACATTTCGAAACGTCCCGAGTTTATTCAACTCGAGCAACAACTTCATGCCGCTCGATTGGACGCACGGATCGCTCGCGCCGATCGCCTGCCGTCGCTCTCCTACTCGATCAATGGCGGGTTTGAAACCGATTCAATGAAAGCACCACGTCTTAAAGAGCATTCAGGAGTTTCCGCGGCAATAAGTCTAAACATCCCAATCTTCGATTGGGGCGCCCGCCGCAGTCGGGAAGAACAGGCGCGCTTGCGAGTTGAAGTTGCTGAGAATGAACGAACATTGGCGCTTCGCGGATTTACGCAACAGTATTACGCCGCACGTGCGCAGGCGGCGACTGCAGCGTCGCGAATCGCTCTCGCTCGACAGGGAGTTCTGAAGGCCCAGGATAATTTGACAGCTTCGATCGCTCGTTACCGCGCTGGCGAAGCACAAATCGTAGAAGTCACTGACGCCCAAACAACTTTAGTGGAACGACGCAGCGCGCTGTATCAAGCGATCTTCGACTACCAAACTGCATTGGCGCGATTGAGACAAGCAACCGGTCAGTGAAATGAATCTCGAACCTGACAAGAAAATAGTTTCCGACGAAGAAGAGGCGGTGGAAAGAGATCGACTCCGCCAGCAAAGAATAACGCGCCAGCGAAACCTCGTCCTGGTTGTAGGTGCAGGCGTGCTGATGATTCTGCTTGTCGCGGTCCTGATTGTTTGGCGCTGGCGAAAATCCTCCGCCGAGCATGAGGAAGAAGTAACGCCCGTCGTCAGTGTCAAAGTGGTCAAGGCAGAAAAGGGCTCCATCGCCGCACCTGTAACAGCTATTGGCACGATCTGGCCGCGAGAAAAAGCTGATGTTGCTGCCAAGGTCAGCGCGCAAATCAAGCAAATGGGTTTGCTTAAAAACAAACTGGTGCGCGCCGGTGAAGTTATCGCAGTGCTTGAATCTCGCGACCTCCAGGCACAAAGAGCTGAGGCAGTCGCGGCCCTCAATGAAGCCAAAGCGAACGAACGCAGTCTGATCACCGGAACGATCCCAAAAACCAACGCTGAAGATCAGAAGGCGCTGCTGGACGCCAGAGCGAAAGTAAACAATGCCCGCGCCACATATGAGCGACGCCGCACGCTGTATGAAAAAGGTGGAATCTCTAAAAAAGAGTTGGAGGCATCACAACTCGAACTTACCACCGCAGAAGATGAGTTGCGTCTCCAGGAACAAACAGTTGCACTGCGAACTCGTTCCCTGAATCCAAATGACAGAACTCTCGCTGCCGCGAAAACCGCTCAAGCGCAGCAACACCTCGCGACCCTTGACGCGCAACTGAGTTACGCAACTATTCGCTCACCCATCACTGGCATCGTTACAGATCAGTTTCAGTATGAAGGTGAGTTTGCTTCGTCAGGAGGAAAGCTGGTCACCATAGCCGACACAAGTTCGGTAATCGTGAAAGCCCCATTTGCGGACACAGCCGTCTCACAACTCAAGACGGGTGACTCAGTCACCGTTGTTCCCACAGACACTTCTGCCGAACAGATGACCGGTCAAGTCACGCTGCTGGGTAGATCCAGCGATCCCGCAAATCGCACGGTTGAAGTCTGGGTAACTCTTGGTAACTCCGGTGGACAATTGCGTGCAAACGGTGCTGCGCAAGTCACCGTCGCGGCAAACTCAAAAGATGACGCGATCATTGTTCCTGTCTCTGCCATAACACTTGAAGCGAGCAATGCTTCAGAAGGAACGGTGATGGTGGTCGACGATCAAAATGTGGCCCATGAAACAAAGGTAGCTGTTGGTATTCGCACGCCCGACAAGATCGAGATTGTTGAAGGCTTAAAAGGTGGTGAAACGGTTGTGGTGGAAGGTAACTATTCTCTGCCCGATGGAACGAAGGTCGAGGTCGCGAAAGAACAGGAAGAGGGCGAGGAGAAGAAAGAGTAGTCAGGTATCGCAGCTGTCAGCCGTTGTTCTGGCTTAATTGATTTCGCGATTCACGATAAATGCCACTTGCTCGCTTAGTTTCAAATCAGTCGCGCGCGATTGTTGTTATCGTTGTACTCCTCTGCGCCGCGGGACTGCTCGCCACACAAAAACTTCCAATCGCAGTCTTTCCCCAAACAGATTTCCCACGCATCGTAATCATCGTCGACAACGGCGAAGCACCAGCAGCACAAACTCTTGTTTCCGTTACGCGGCCAATCGAGGAGGCGATGAACGGAATTCCCGGCATCGCTCGCATCAAATCAAAAACCGCGCGCGGCTCATCGGAAATCAACCTCTACTTCAACTGGAATGGCAACATCCTCCAGGAGCTGCAACTCGTGCAGGCGAGGATGTCACAACTCCTCTCAACACTACCGCCAACGGCCGAAATTCGAAACATCGAGCGACTCACATTTGCCGTGTTTCCTGTCACCGGCTACAGCCTTACTTCCGATAAACGCGACGAAGCCACATTGCGCGACATTGCAAATTATGTCGTGCGTCCACAGCTTGCTCGTTTGCCCGGAGTCGCGATCGTCGGCGTTGCCGGCGGAAAAGCGAGAGAGTTTCACGTAACCATCAATCCGGACCGACTGGTCGCACACAATGTTTCCTCACAACAAGTAGTCGACGCAATTCGCAACTCAAACATCATTGTCTCGCCAGGTTTGATTGAGGAAAACCATCAACTCGAACTAGCCCTGGTCAGCGGTCAGGCGAAAAGAGCTGAAGAGCTCAATAACATCGTCGTAGCTACGGTCAACAATGCGCCGGTACTCGTCGCCGACGTCGCCACAGTCACTGCCGGCGTCGAGCCTCAATACACGATTGTCACGGCTGATGGTCATCCAGCAGCTCTCGTAAACATCAATCGTCAACCTGACGCAAACACTGTTGCCGTCGTGGATGAAGTCAAAGCCGCGTTAACTGCTATGCGCGGTCAAATACCAAAAGATGTGCGAGTGGCTGCGTATTACGATCAGTCGTTGCTCGTGCGCGAGTCGATCAATTCTGTGCGCGACTCGATCCTCATCGGTCTCTTGTTATCGGTTGTGATCCTCTACGCATTTCTACGGAATTGGGGCACTACTTTCGTTGCCATCCTCGTGATTCCAGTGACGGTTCTGGTTACGTTTCTCGCGATGTGGCTCGCGCGTCTGAGTTTCGACTTGATGACTTTAGGTGGCGTGGCGGCTGCTATCGGCCTGGTCATAGATGATGCGATTGTTGTGGTCGAAAACATTTACACACACATGTCACGCGGACAGTCGCGACGTGAAGCCGTGCAAAGCGCAATCTCGGAGATCACCGTTCCGATCATTGGATCCACGATTACGCCCGTCGTCGTCTTTCTTCCGCTGACTTTGCTGACTGGAGTTACTGGGGTGTTCTTTCGCTCACTCGCTCTCACAATGTCAGTTGCCCTCCTGACGTCGCTCGTGCTCGCGTTGACGTTTACTCCAGTTCTCGCAGAACGCTTTGTAAAAGCGAAACCGAATTCTGATCCTGAAGCACCAGGACCAATTCTGGGTGCAATCATCCGCCGTTACGAAGCAGTGCTTGGCTTTGCGCTCGATAATCGTTGGGTGGTATTGCTGACCATCGCACTCGTGTTGGGTGGGTCATACTTCCTGTACCGTTCACTTGGTTCGGAGTTTTTACCTGAGTTCGATGAAAGTGCGTTTGTGCTCGACTATCGGGCACCCTCGGGAGCATCGCTTGCGGAAACGGATCGCATGCTTCATCACGTTGAAGAGATGCTGCTTGAGACCCCTGAGATTGAAAGCTACTCTCGACGGACGGGACTCGAGATGGGTCTTTTTGTGACGGAACCAAACACCGGAGATTTTGCCGTCAAACTAAGGCCCGGTCACAAGCGCAGCACTGAGGAAGTCATCGGAGAATTGCGTGAAGAGATCAAGAAAGCTGAACCCTCATTGGACATTGAGTTTGTAGGAATTCTGCCGGACGTAATTGGCGATCTACAGGGCAACCCCGAACCAATCGAAGTCAAACTGTTCAGTGAAGATGCAACGGCATTGCAGGAGAAAGCTGACGAAGTTGAGGCTGCCATTCAGAAAGTATCGGGAGTAGTAGACACTTTGAATGGCGTTGTTATTAGTGGACCAGCAGTCACTTTCAAGATCGATCCATTGCGTGCTTCTCAGTTTGGAGTTACGGCCAATGACATCGCGGGCACAATCACCACGGCCATGTCAGGCGAAGCGGCCTCTTCCTTACTCCAACAAGATCGACTGATAACGGTGCGGGTTATTTTTCCGGCGGACGTCAGGACTGCGCTAGATAAAGTGAAGTCACTGCAAGTTCGTTCCAGCTCGGGTCAACTGCTTCGCTTGGATCAAGTCTCCGACATTGAATACGATAAAGGTCAGGCTGAAATAGAACGTGAGAATCTCCGGCAGATGGTCGCCGTAACTGGTCGCCTTGAAGGGACTGATCTGGGTTCGGCAATTGGAAAAATTCAAACCCAGTTAGCAAAAGACGTGAAGTTGCCACCCGGCATGACTGTTGAATACGGCGGACTCTATCAGGAACAACAATCGAGTTTTCGTGAGTTGGCCATGGCCCTCCTCCTCGCTGTGCTGCTGGTATTCATCACGCTACTGATAGAGTTTCGTTCATACGCTCATCCAATTGCGATCGTTACCGGCGCCGTACTCGCACTAAGCGGTGTATTACTCGCGCTCTTCGTCACGGGTTCTACATTAAACGTAGTCTCCTTGATGGGAATGATCATGATCGTAGGCATTGTTGCCAAGAACGGGATTCTGATGCTCGATGCAGTGGAGGAACATCTGCACGCCGGCGACACTTTGCGGCAAGCTCTGCTTCGTTCGGGACGACGCCGGTTCCGACCCGTATTGATGACTTCATTAGCTGCCATGCTTGGCATGTTGCCGCTCGCTCTGGCCCTGGGAGCAGGTTCGGAGTTGTTACAGCCGTTGGCGATTGCCGTGGTTGGCGGACTCACGATGGCGTTGGGTCTATCGCTCATAGTGACACCGACTATCTATGCGATGTTGCGCAAGCGGCGTCTCCCTTAGTTACGAATGAAAGGCTTTGCCGCAAAAGTTAATCGGAGTCACCACAAATCGCAGTCATAACAATAAAGGCAAAGGAGCTTAACCATGAACACCCTATTCTCAACTTTGGTTGCTCTGTCGATAACTTTTCTATTCTTTCAAACCAGTTCTACTTACAAACTTGAAACTCGCTATCCAGTTCCAGGCGATGGCGGCTTTGATTACGTAACCATCGATAGCGCTGCTCGTCGACTCTACCTTTCACACGGTGTACAGGTTGACGTTATCGATCCGGATAACGGTAAGTTGATCGGCACAATCCCTGATACTCCCGGCGTTCATGGCATCGCCATCGCTGCGGAGTTCAAACATGGGTTCACCAGTAACGGTCGCGAAAACAAAGTCTCCATGTTTGATCCAACTAACCTGCAACTCATCAACAAGATTGACGTTGGTCGCGGGCCAGATGGGATCTACTACGATCCGGGAACCAAACGCGTGTTTACCAACAATCATGGGACACACGACGTTACTGCAATCGACGCGAAGTCAGGTCAGGTTGTGGGAACGGTCGCGGTTCAAGGTGACGGTGAATCCGCAGTTGTGGCCGATGGCCTGGTCTATGTAAATATCGAAGACACCAGCGAAGTGGTCGTCTTTGATCCGAAGACGCTCGAAGTCAAAAAGCGTTTCCCGATAGGCGTGGCTAAAACTCCCACCGGTCTTTCTTATGACGCGAAAACGAAACGGTTGTTCATCGGCTGTCGGAACGAACCGAAGATGGTTGTCATGGACGCAACCAACGGTAAAGTGATCACCAGTTTTCCGATCGGACGCGGTGTGGATTATGCAGGTTTTGATCCGGATGCCAGGCTGGTCTTCTTTTCCTGCAGCGAGGGTGTGCTAAACATCTTTCACGAGAAGTCAGCGGATGTTTATGAAGATGCCGGCGTCGTAAAGACTCAACCTGGAGCACGCACGATGGCATTTGATGAAAAGACTAAAAAGATCTTCCTGAGTGCTGCCGAATACATCGAAACGGCAGCGACAGCACCGGGCGGACGACCACAACGCACTATCAAGCCCGGGTCATTCGCAGTACTCGTTGTCAGTAAGTAGCGTTTCAACACAAGGGGGATTGTTACCATGCCACTAAAACGAAGTTCGCTGTGCTTCTTTAGCATGAGGCTATTTGCATTGATCATTGGTGCAGCAGTTGTTGCTCACGGGCAAGCGACTCCTGCACCTGCTCCTTCACCAAACCCGTCACCGCCATCGCTCGAACACCAATTCTTCAAGAATATTCTTCAGGATCAAAAGGCGATTTGGACTGCGCCATTGCACCTGGAACGATCGGATGCGAAATGGATGGTCCCTTTGGGAATCGGGACTATGGCGCTGTTTACAACCGATCGAATTACCGGAGATGAGATTGCCGAATTTGACGGCCAGCGTACCGTTAGCAAGGTGCTGAGTGCCCCCGGATCGATCTATGGGGTTACCGCCGTCGTTGCGTCTTTTTATCTAACCGGTCGCGCGAAACACGATTCCCGTGCGCGCGAAACCGGGGTCCTCGCGGCGGAAGCTTCTATCAATGCACTGATAGTAAGCAGCGCCATCAAGGGCATAACTCAACGCGTTAGACCCGATGGGGGAAATGACCGCAGTGAATTTTTTGAGGGCGGAAATTCATTCCCTTCCGGTCACAGTATTCAGGCATGGTCCGTAGCAACCGTAATTGCCAATGAATATCACGATCGCAAAGCGGTTCAGATAGCCGCTTATGGGATCGCCAGCGCCGTTAGTGTCGCGCGCTTTACGTCGGGCAGGCATTACATTTCTGATGCATTGATCGGGAGTCTGGCCGGCTTCGGCATCGGGCGATATGTTTATCACACGCATCACCAGCAACCGGCAGTCACTGATGAGCAGAGCGATTTAGACAGGTTGAGCTTTTGGCCATCCGTCATGCCTCAGTATTCGCCGGCCGCACACGCTTATGGCGTTGGCTTAAAGTGGAGTTTTTAGTACAACGTGTCGAGTATGTTTGGTTCAATTCGAACACGACTCACACTGTGGTACGCAGGTGTGCTCGCGCTGTCCCTCGTCGCGTTCGCCTTCCTTGTTTACTACTGGGCCGCCGGAACTTTTTACGAACGTCAGGATGAATCACTGCGTTCGACGGCAGAGACTGTTGCGAGTGCGTACCAGGAAGAGCTCGCAGAAGTAAAGTCGGTCAACAAGGCTAATGAAGTTTTGCTGTCGGAAATCGTATTTCCGAATCGCTATGTAGAAATTCTCGACACCAGCGGTCGCCCGGTCGCGTGGTCTACAAATCTCAACGGAAACCTGACATCAGTACCCGAGTCGACTCTCTTGCTTGCTCGACAACGCGGTGCCGGGTATTCAACAGCTAATGGGCTTCGAGTGGCTGTTGTTCCCTTGTCGAGCAAAACTGAAATTGGCTTTGCGGCCGTAGCAGAACCGGTGAGTGTGATCGATGAAGAGCTTCATCGACTCCGCAGTGACGTCTTTGCCGCCGTACCTTTGATACTCGTCTTTGCATCATTCGGCGGCTACTTTCTTGCACGAAAGAACCTGGCGCCGATTGAGTTGATGAACGAACAAACACAACTGATAACTGCGAGATCGCTATCATCACGCCTCGATGTTGGTAATTCGCATGATGAACTGGGACGACTTGGGACAACCATCAACGAATTGCTGGCACGCCTCGAGTCATCATTCAACGAGCAACAACGATTTATTGCTGATGCTTCCCACGAACTACGCACGCCGTTGGCCGTTCTACGAGGCGAAACAGAAGTTGCACTCAATAGATCTCGTTCGGCTGAAGAGTACAGAGATTCTTTGGCCTTGATTCAAGATGAGGCCGAGCGACTCTCACGCATCGTCGAGGATCTGTTTGTGTTGGCGCGACAACCACTGACTGCACCGAAGATGATCAAAGAGCGGGTGTCGTTGACCGAAACAGTCCGAGATTGCGGTCGGGCTGCTGAAGTTCTGGCCAGCAGAAAACAAGTCAGACTGAAGACTGAGACCGATAGTACAAATCTGATTTTGAGTGGAGACGACGAACTTCTCAAACGAATGATTTTGAATCTGCTTGATAACGCAGTGAAGTACACGGACGTGGGTGGTGAGGTCTTACTCTCACTCAAGCGAAAAAACGGAAATGCTCAAATCACAGTTGCCGACAACGGAGTTGGAATTTCTCAATCCGATCAAGAGCACGTCTTCGATCGTTTCTACCGAGTTGATAAAGCTCGCTCGAGAGCTCATGGAGGAGCGGGGCTCGGATTGTCCATTGCTCAATGGATCGTCGATGCACATGCGGGGAATATTAAAGTCGAGAGTGAGTTTGGTAAGGGCAGCAAATTCACCGTTGAACTGCCGTTGACACAGGCAAGTTAGTTTTGGATTTTGTCTTTATGTAAACGAACTTTTTTCTACCTTTGACATAAGCACGCATCCCAATTAATAGACGGTCGCTCACGGAAGACAATTCCATTCACATCTCTGGCGGCAAAGCCGACCAACCCGTCCGAGAATTTCACACAAAACCCTAGAAACATCTGGCCAAAACTTGATAGAGTTTCCGCGACGAGCCCGCAAATATTCACTTTTGCTCAGCACTACTTGTTTGGAGTTTCTCTTCTAAAGGGGAGAGCCTTATGCCAATCTGGGCATACCACTTGTCATCGCTCAAGCTAGGCCTGGTGATAGTTGTGGTGATGGAAGCCGTCTCCATCACCGGACTGTTGCTCTGCCGTCGACTACTCATTCCCCGCTTTCGCTACCACGAGGGTGTAAGTGAAGCAATTAGTGGAACCGTTCAGGCGATCGGAGTGTTTTATGGAATCACCGTGGGACTGCTGGCCGTCGGCGTCTGGAACACTCACGCGGATTCGTCGCAACTCGTATCAAAGGAAGCGACGGCAATCGGCGTACTCTATCGCGATATCATTGAATACCCCGAGCCGACTCGCTCTCAGCTGAAAGGCAAACTTCGTGAGTTCACTGTCTCGATAATAGATAAGGATTGGCCGGCCCAAAAACAGGGACAAGTAGTTCTGGTGGGACGCGACATACTCGATGACTTCCAATCTGTGCTCTATTCGTTTGAACCAACCAAGCCGAGTGTCTCAGCTCTACACAATGAGACCTTGAGGGCCTACAACAACTTGATCGACGCGCGACGTATGCGAATAGTTGCGATCGATAGTAGCCTTTCATCCGAAATGTGGGCCGTGATTTGGATTGGGGCCGCTGTGAGTATCGGTGTTGCGTATCTTTACAAGATCGAAGATCTAAAACTTCATGCCATCCTGATCAGCATGATGGCCTGTTTCCTCGGTATCTTACTTTTTATGATCGTGATAAATGATCGACCATTCTTAGGTAACTCCAGCCTTCCGTCGGATCCTTATAAGTTGATCCTTGATCGTGTCATCGATAGATAGATTGTCGCTCAGGTTAATGGTGTCATTCCTCCAGACTGATTTT
>Ga0068859_100007347_pt1 | contig 11178 bp, 13 predicted proteins | sample KBSSwiS22_FD_66585 | JGI IMG/M metagenome (GOLD analysis project Ga0068859, IMG submission 66585) | Switchgrass rhizosphere microbial communities from Kellogg Biological Station, Michigan, USA - KBS Switchgrass S2-2 | ecosystem: Host-associated > Plants > Roots > Rhizosphere > Soil ... | reverse complement strand
TTGACCGGACTGAGTTGTTATTTCGCGAGGTGATTGCCGGCTAGCCCTGGACGGTTTCCGGCGCCTGGTTTAATCGGCGGCCGGTGTTCTTCAGCACATTAATACCCTTGCACAATCTGGCAGTGCGCTCTCATAATTGGGGCATGACTGAGAAAGAAATCGTACTTGAGACTATTCGGGGGTTGCCCGATAACTGCTCAATCGATGAGATCGCGGAACGCATCGAGTTCATGGCCGCAGTGCAAAAAGGGCTCGATCAACTTGATAAAGGCGAAGGCGTTTCTCACGATGAAGTCAAAAAACAGTTAGCCTCATGGCTTACAAGCCAATCTGGTCTCCTGCAGCCCGCGACGACCTCCACGACATCGTTGTTTTTATTGGGCGCGATAACCCTGAGCGCGCAATGGCTTTCGGATATGAACTGATTTCGAAGACGGACAAGCTTCAAGCATTCCCTGGGATGGGCCGCATCGTTCCCGAGTACCGGAATCAAAACATTCGCGAGATTATTTTTCGCCCGTACCGAATCGTTTATCGAATCAATCGCGAGCGAAAATTGTGTGAGATTGCACGCGTCTGGCAATCCGGCAGAGGAACGCCTCTCTTGTAACGTCGATCGAGGCAAATTTGAAGGACGCGCGCGAAAGATAATCAAGAACTTCTTCTAACCTGAAGATGCAGGACCTAATCTTCCATCGCCTGACCTACAATCCGCTCACGCTTTTGCACCAGTCGGAGAAACGCCTCGCGATCGTTTGGCCGGGCACAGTCGCGCCCAATCTTTTCCCAATCCGAGTCGTTTGGATCCATTCCGAGGGCTGCCACAACCTCCGGCTTACAAACGAAATAATGTTTCTGATAAGGAAATAGAAATCCCCCTCCACTGTCGAGGGCCGCGCGCGCCTTATCGTAATCGGCAAACCATTGATTGAGAAACACGTCGAGGTTTGTGTGATACCAGAGCTTGGTTCGATCTATTTCATCCATTGATTCGACACTCCACTCAAACATCGTAAGGATCTTTGTCGATCAGGTACGCGATTAACCCTTCGCGATTGGTTTTGCCCTCCAGCCAGTAACGGATGCGTTTGACTTCAGCGTAATCGTCTTCGCCAAACCTTCCGGTATAGATTTGCTCCAGTTTTTTCTTGCGCGCGAGCCGCTGCGCTTCAGTCTGCCAAAACGAAGTGAACATCAGATTCAGATCATCGTGCAGGTTGCGCTTGCGCAAAGCTTCCCACTCGTTGCCGTCAAGCCAGATTCCTTTGCATCCATGACAATGATCGATTGTGAAGGGCAGGCCCCGGCCGACCAGATACTTGACCATGCGAAAGCGGCATTCGGGGCAATCGAGAGGTAGACCCGGCTCGGCCAGCGTCAGGGTTTCGACGTCGTGCACGCGTTCAGCGGCGTCGCTCGCGTGTTGTTCGATCCACTTGAAGTACTCGCGGCCGTCAATCCAATTTCCGAGGCAGCTCGGGCATTGCCGCGAATCAAGATTCGGTTCAAGTTCTTTCGTGACGAGTTCAGATGATTTGCACACCGGACAATTCATGTCTCAATTGTAGCGATTGAAAAGCTTCGAGACCAGGTTGGAAGCGGGGTACTATCCGCGAGCTGAGGTCAGTACCACCCGCGTGAGCGGGTGGGATCAGGGGTCAACCTGGAAAGACTTAATGACTCCTTAACCCATCCGCTCACGCGGATGGTACTGACCTCACGCCTGATTCCAACCTCAAAACATAGCGCGCGTGTGTCACTCCGAACCTGTGTCCCAAATCCGATTCTTTGGTGAACCCCAAACGCTCGTACATTGGGCGGGCCACCGTCATCATCTCAGCCGTCGTCAAGCCGATGCTGTCAGCGCCGTCTCTCCGCGCGCGCTCGATACACTCGCGAGTCAGGCTGCGTCCGATCCCTTTTCCGCGATGCAACGGCGACACTGCCAGCGTTTGCAACCACGCCGATTTGGACGAACCGCCGTTGTCGTGGCGGTGAGGGATATAGAGGACAACACCCAGGACGCCCGACCCGTCTTCAGCGACGATAAGTTCGCCTTCGTTGGTTAAGCTCGAGGCTCTCGAGAGTGTTTCGCGCAGCCGGATCCAGTTTGATTCGCCGATTACGGGGCGGAATTCCGCATACGCTTTGACGCACAAATGATTGATGGCCTCAGCGTCCGACGGCCGTGCGTCGCGAACGATAAATCCTCCTGGTTCGGTGGCAGATTTTAGCGGCATAAAGTTATTCGAGACGCTTTTCGAAATACACGCTCAAAGGATCGACCTTATATTCACCAAACGGCGGACGTCGCGTGAAGCCCCAGCCCTCGTAAAGCCCGATTGCTTCAACCTGGTAAATGCCAGTCTCCAGCCGCAGGACGTTAACCTCTGCTCGCCGAGCGTATGCTGCCAGGTTATTGAGCACCGCCTTCCCCAGACCTCGTCCCCGATAAGCTGGACGCACGTACATCCGTTTTACTTCGCCATAATCCGAACCGAAAATCTTCAGTCCGCCGCACGCGGCCGCTTCGGCACCGATTCGGGCAACAAAGAACGACACACCTTCGCGCAGGAGCTTTTCAACGGTGAAGGCATGACGACTTTGCGGGGGATAGGGATGCAACCAGAGTGCTTCGTCCAGCTCACTCAGGAGTTTCAAAGCGTCGGGAGCATCAGGTCGCTCTTCTGTAATTGTGATTTGCATAGCCGGTGAGTAACTCATGGCAATAACTCAAGTCTGAGATAATACTTTAGAGTTGGAAAAAGTGTACCAAGCGGATCGCGACGGTGGTGTCCTGATCTCATCGTCACGTTTTCTCTAGCCCAGGCGTTTCCGCCTGGGGTGAGAACTATTAAAGCCCCATTAATGGGGCTTTTGAAAACTACCGCCTTTCAATCCCCAGGCGTAAACGCCTGGGCTACGGAAAAGTCATTCAAATTAGGAGACTCCCGATCGCGACTCGAGCGCAAGCGTCTTCGCTGGCAATGGCCCGGACAATCTTTCGCCGGCAACCGGGACGGTTGCGCTCCAGTCAGGTCAGGGAATGATCCCGATTTGGTGCGTTCCATCTGCCGCGTTACCATCAAGCTGATGCGGCAACTTCCGGTTTTGGCCCCAGAACAATCAAGTGAGAAGGCTGTCGATCCGGTCTGCGGAATGACCGTCTCCATCGCCGAGAACACCCCTTCGCTCGAGCATGAAGACCGCAAGTATTACTTCTGCCGGCCACAGTGCCTCGCACGGTTCCGCGAGAATCCTCAGCAGTTTATCTCCGGTTCTGCTCAGCCTTCAGTTCATGATCACGAGCCCGCTACTCAGGGTCGCGTTGAATACACCTGCCCCATGGATCCGGAGATTGTCCGTGACCGGCCCGGCTCCTGCCCAATCTGTGGCATGGCTCTGGAACCAAAAACCATTTCCGCGACGGAAGAAGCAAACCCCGAACTTGACGACATGACGCGGCGGTTTTGGGTCAGCGTGATTCTAACTTTGCCGCTGCTCGCGATCGCCATGAGCGATCTAGTTCCCGGTCAGCCGCTGGAAAAAATTCTGTCAATGAAGACGGCAGGGTGGATCGAGATGGTCCTGGCGACACCCGTGGTCTTCTGGGGCGGCGCGCCATTCTTTCAGCGGGCCTGGCAGTCGTTGGTCACTCGCAATCTGAACATGTTCACGCTGATCGGATTGGGTGTCGGGGTAGCTTACGTTTTCAGCGTCGTAGCCCAGCTCTGGCCACAGATCTTTCCTCCGTCGTTTCGTGAGCATGGCGCCGTGCCGGTTTATTTCGAAGCTGCTGCCGCGATCACGACGTTGGTCCTGCTGGGCCAGGTCCTGGAATTGAAAGCCAGAAGTCGCACGGGAGCGGCGATCAAGGCCCTGCTCGGGTTGGCGCCGAAGACGGCGCGCCGTTTGAAATCCGACGGCGTTGATGAAGATGTGCCTCTCGATCAAGTGCGCGCCGGAGATCTCTTGCGGGTTCGCCCCGGCGAGAAAATCCCAACCGACGGCGCCGTGATCGAAGGTCAAAGTTCCGTCGATGAATCGATGGTTACCGGTGAACCGATTCCCACCGAAAAGACAAAAGGCGGACGGGTAATCGGCGGCACGGTTAACGGAACCGGTTCATTGGTGATGCGCGCGGAAAAAGTCGGGGCCGAGACTATGCTGGCGCAAATTGTGCAGATGGTCGCCGACGCCCAGCGGACCCGGGCGCCGATCCAGAAGCTGGCGGATCGAGTGTCGTCATATTTTGTCCCGGCCGTGATCTTCGCGTCCGTAGTCACGTTTGTGGTTTGGGCGCTGGTTGGTCCCGAGCCGCGCATGGCCCATGCGCTGGTTAATTCAGTGGCGGTGTTGATTATTGCCTGCCCGTGCGCGCTCGGGTTGGCGACCCCGATGTCGATCATGGTCGCGATGGGGAAGGGCGCCGGCGCCGGTCTCCTGTTCAAGAATGCCGAAGCGATTGAACTGATGCATAAAGCGAACACGCTTGTGGTCGACAAGACGGGAACGCTCACTGAAGGCAAACCAAAACTGGTTGCGATCGAAACAGTAGCAGGCTACGAAGAGTTGGAGGTGTTGCGACTGGCTGCGAGTTTGGAACGAGGCAGCGAGCATCCACTGGCAAGTGCGATCGTCGCCGGCGCTGAAGCGCGCGGCTTGCGACTCGCAGATGTCGAAGCCTTCCACGCAATTCCCGGCAAAGGCGTGCGGGGGCGGATTGATGGACGGACCGTCGCTCTGGGAAATCTGGCGCTGCTGGATGAACTCAAAATCAATGCCGGTGAGCTATCACAAAAAGCCGAAGCACTCCGTGCGAATGGACAGACGACTGTATTCGTAACAATTGACGGACACGTCGCGGGAATCATTGCGGTCGCCGATCCAATCAAAGCGACTACCGCCGAGGCAATTCATCAATTGCACAAAGAAGGCGTTCAGATTGTCATGGTCACTGGCGACAGCGGCACCAGCGCTCAGGCCGTCGCGGCAAAACTCCATCTCGACGAAGTCGTTGCCGAAGTCCTGCCCGATCAAAAGGTGGAAGTCGTAAAGCGTTTTCAGAGCGCTGGCCGAAGTGTGGCGATGGCCGGCGACGGAGTTAATGATGCGCCGGCACTGGCCCAATCCGACGTAGGCATTGCGATGGGGACGGGAACCGACGTCGCGATTAGCACCGCGGATATCACTCTGGTGAAGGGCGACCTGCGCGGCATCGTGCGCGCGCGTCGTTTGAGTCTCGCCACGATGCGAAACGTCAAACAGAATCTCTTCTGGGCTTTTGTCTACAACGTGCTGGGTGTTCCAATTGCCGCCGGCATCCTCTACCCGTTTTTTGGTTTGCTTCTGAGTCCGATGGTTGCCGCAGCGGCGATGAGCTTCAGTTCAGTTTCAGTCATTGGCAATGCGCTGCGCCTGCGGCGCACGAAGCTGTGAGGTGCGCACGCTTCTTTATTTTGGAGTGCGGCGACTTGTCGCCGCTTTTGCGTTAGCACCGATGCAGGCAACGTGCGGCCAAAGCGGCGACGAGTCGCCGCACTCCAAATTCGGCCGGTTCGATCTAATCTAAATCGGCAGAACATTTTTCAGTGGATAGTCCGGACTGGTGTAGCCTTTTCGGTGTGCTTCCAAAATCTCGGCGTGATTTTTGGTATAGAAATGCGTATAGCCACAGGCGCCACAAATAGCTGCGCGAAAACCGGTGGCGACCGACTTAGGCAACCAGATGAATGGAACCTTCGCCGGCTTCGGCTCGACCAATTTCACGTACGGCGGGCGCTCATTGGTGGTGGCGTCGCCTGAGAAAACCAATAACTCAGATACAATTTCAGTCGAGCCACACTCCGGACAGGTTTTCATCATACGGTTGTTCCTCACCTCATGAGCTTCTGAATTTCTTTATCGAGCAGCTCCAATTCTCGTTGTTTCAATTTGAATGTCGGCCATTCTGATCCCTGTTCCTCCAGGAGCACGTGTACTTCAGTAGCAAGAGTGATTCTCCGGAGAACCAGGCTTCCGAAACCTGAGGTCAATTTGATCACTTTCGATTCTTCGACCTCCGCCATCTTTTTCATTTCACTCTTGAGTGTATCCAACTTAAACTGGAGCATCTTTGATTTGGGCCAGTCGCTGCTGTATTCAATCAAGAGACTTTCAAGTTCAGCCTGGAGCTTCACCTTCTCCTGAATCAGCATGCTGTAAGCCTGCGTCGTCTTTGGATTTTGCTCCGGCTCGGAACCCTTTTGGGCCAATGTCGCAGCAGGAGAAAATGCAAACGCGAGGGCGAGGACTAAAAGAAGTCTTTTCATAGGCACCTTCCTTTTCGGTTTCGGGAATTTATCACTGATCGGTCTGCAAATACACCCAGGCATCCAAACCCGATTTCAATTGGACCCGCACGCGTCCATAATCGTCAGGTTCGTACTCATCGGCCTGCTCAAGCTCCTTTCGAGTCACGGCCAGGGCCACACCTTCAACCACATCCGACCGGCTGCCGGTGAATTGAAGAGTGCGTTGATGCGCGCCATTCTTCGCAGCAAAACTTCGGTCCTGAATCTGAATGATCTTCAAAACGTACCCCACCAGGGCGTCTGGCCGGCCTGCCAACTTTCGTCCAAAGGTGGCCAGTTGAACGTCTTCCTGACGCAGAGTTCCGTACGAGAACAGGCTTTCAGTTGTAAGTTCTTCCGCACTCATAATGGCTTTCAATACGGAGTCAGCCAAACTTGATCGGATTCGAACGAAGTTTCTTAACATCCCGTAGGGATGAAATGTTTATAGACCGCCTGGCGATCTGCGGTTTCATAGCTCCGGAGGAGCGCAACCTGTGTAATCGAGGCCTTATTTCGCTCCTCTGGAGCTTGGACCGGTTTTGAGCGGTGTAGCTATAAACATTCTGCTCCTCCGGAGCTTAGCGCGCTTGATTGCGGCTCTCCTGCGCCGTCTCTATGTGGTTAACGATTTCCGGCGATAAGCCTCACCACAGAGAAACCGAAGCGCAAGTCACAGAGAGAAAAATAGAATCAGGAGGCTCGGGTGCGCCAGACGCACTCAAGCAATCAAGTGCCGGTCATAGCCGGCGCGGACTAACTCTTCATATGCGGACAAAACGTCATCCGGTATTTCCTGGGGAATTTGAAAGCCTTTGTCGGCGTACACCTTGATTCGCTGCAAATCTCCCACCATTATGCTGATCACATCGTCTACCGAAAGTTCGCTATTAACGTAGGTTTCCAAATACTCAGCGAACGACACCTGAGGTGAAGTGACGAGCACGTTTTTGTCGGGCCAGTTCTTGCGGAAGGTGGCAAAGCTGCGCCGCTCCATATAGGGTTTTTGCACCAGAATGAAGCTTGCCGGGTCGATTTGCTCTTGCGCCAACAGTCGTTTTGTGAACAGGACGTTTTCGCCGGTGTTGGTTGACTGGTTCTCGATCAAAATCTTTTCGGGCGGCACGCCCAGAGCGATGGCGATTTCAGCGAACTGATCAGCCTCAGGTTCGTGCCAGATGTTTTTGGTAATCACGCCCAGTCCGCCTGAGAAGATCAGCAGCGGCGCCCATCCCTCAAGAAGCAACTGCGCGCCTCGCTCAGCCACCTTTTTGTCGTGGCTGCACAGCACCAGAATCGCGTCAGCCAGTTCCAGCTGATGCTTCATTTGATGATAGTGCCAAAGCTTCTCGGCCAAAGCTCGTATGTGGCTGTCCATTTTGCTCGATTGCTTTTTGACCAGACGGTCAGAACGGATCTAATTCAATGCAACTTTCCCTAGTCATGGCTCAGCCACGCTGATGCGCGGCAAGTCTCCGACTTGCCGGAAACCTGTCCTCCCTGTACTTCGGGTCTCTGACCCACCTTCAGTTTCATAACGGCTGCTGAGGCGGTCATAGACCGCCAGACTTTAGGAGCCTCTTTCGGCAAGTCAGAGACTTGCCGCGCATCGGCGTGGCAGAGCCATTGCGGGTAACACTCTCAGGTTGGATCCCAGCCTGACTTAAGGACACCGTGGGACGCTCTTCTTCAAACACCGCGATCACTTTGATCGCGCCTTTTTCAATTTGGTAACTCGCCCTTTTTCATAAACCCAGGTTTCGGATGGAATGTAGCCCGCGCCGCGATTAGGTGGCCCACCCGGAATGAAAACCGTAACCCTGTCTGTTCCCCACGTAACCACTGGGGGCCGGCCGCCACAAAAGTCGATGCTCTTCGACAGCGAATGCGTTCCATTCTTTTTCAGACCGAGAAAGATCAGGTCGCCGCCATCACAAGCATTTCCCAGCATCTGCATTTGGAAGAGGACAACTTCCTCGAAATCGCCGACGCCCACGAGGGACTTGTAATAAGTGTGAATCGTCGGTTCCGGCGTCGCGTAGTAAGTGCTCGATTCATCATCGCAATCCGTCTTGAGGATCACTTTATCGTTGAGAGTCACGTTGAATTGGCAGTTCGCTTTGACTTCGACAATCTTCAAGTCGCCCGCGATCGTGTGCAGTGAATCTTTCGTGAGCGGCGTTTGGCCATTTGCAAGCGCAGTCAGGCCAATCGTCAAAAGTATCGTTAAAGACAGAGAGCGAATCAAATAAGCTCCTTCGAGGACTTCGCACTAATTCAGTTTCATTCACACCTGGCTTCAGCCAGGTGAACTCGCGAAATGAGCCATTGGAAACCGTTTAAACGGTTTCCGAGTCTTATCCGTGCGCCCGATCACCCGGCTAAAGCCGTGTGTGAATGAGAGGCTCGAGCTACGTATAGTTGCTCCCCACGAGCCCACACCCGTCAACAGCCTGAAGCTAGAGACGTAATCTTTCTTCAAGCTTGCAGCGAAGTCCTCGGGAATCCGGGTCTATTGCTTCGCGCGTCGGAAGAAATCTAATCCACCGGCTGCAATTAACGCGACCACGAGCGCCGGAATTCCTGTCATTAACGGCCAGACAACAAGTGCGATGGCGAGCAATCCGTGTTGGCTGTTCGCGACGCGAAATGAATGGATATTAGCCGAAACGGCGAGTAGAAAGGATCCCAGTGCCACTGCCAAAGCGGTATGTAAGCCAACGATTAGCGGTCGATTACCAAGACTAAAGTGCTCGTAGCCGATATGAATCGCGAAGACGACAAGCGAGACCCCGAACGAGGCCAAATTCCATGCGACCGCCATCCGGTGCGACGACCGTGCGGCGAAAGCGCTGAAGGTAATGCCGATCGTGCAGTAGATTGCACCCGTGAGCAGCACCGCCCGAAGCCATAGTCGCCGCTGCTGATTATTCATGTTGATGGCTCAGAACGAGCGTCATTACTGGGAGCGCGGGCGCCCTCGCCCGCAACCGCAACACAGCACGTCTTACAGATCGCGCCTAATCCTTAAGTAGCGGGCGAGGGCGCCCGCGCTCCCAGTAGTGATTGGCGCGTTGTCAAAACTTCATCGGGGATCCACGAGTGCCTTCAAAATACGTCCGCTGGCTACATCTGCTAGCGCCTCATTTGCCTGGTTGAGTTTGTAACGAGAAAGCCTGGCCTTTAGCGCCGTCCAGGGTGCGGACCTGTCTGGATCAGAAACGATTTGCGCGGCGCGATAGAAATGTGAAAAATCCGACCCCCAACATCCGCGTACGTCGAGATGCTTTTTGTTTATGTCGAGATGCGGATTGAAAGCTGCCGCACTCGAGACCGGACCGTGATCAGTGTATTGACCGACGACGACTACGCGGCCGGCGTCGCGCGTGAAGCGCATGGCCTGGACCGCGGCGTCAGGCGCGCCCGTGGCTTCAATCGTTACATCTGCGCCGCGCCCGCCGGTTCGTTCAAGAATCCATTCCAATCTTTCACTCTCGTTGTTCTCTTCAAAGTTAAGTACGTCGGCCGCGCCGGCTCCGGCCGCTGCCTCGAGGCGTCGATCAGGCGCGCCGATACAAAGCACTCTCAACGCGCCGCGCATCAATGCCAGAATGATTGCGTTGATACCGACCGGCCCGGAGCCGAGCACCAGCACGGTATCGCCAATCGAAATGTCGCCGCGTTCGACTGCATGAAGCGCTGTCGGCAGAGCACAACCTCCAGCCATGAAGGTTTCGCCGTCGGCGTCGAGGCTGATGCAGAGCGTGCCCGGCTTCAAATAAATTTGCTCAGCCCAGCCACCGCAGAGTCCATCGTCGAGGCCGTAGGTTATCCCGTAGACCTTGCGCTGTGGACACCGCGTTGTCGCTTTGGCCACCAGACAGAACCAACAGGCATTGCAGGTGCGATGCACATCGAGAAATGTGATGCGATCGCCCTCACGTAATTCGCGCCCGTCGACGTCTTTGATCGAACCACGAATCTTGCCGAGTTGGCCCACCGACACATGTCCGGGCACCAGCGGGTAGGGGACACCTTTTAGACGGCCTTGTTGCAAGTAAACATCTGTCCCACAGACTTCTGAGAATTCAACCTCAAAGAGTGCCGAGTCCTGTTCAAGTTGAGGCTCGGCAACTTCGCGAATTTCGACTGGCGAATTAGGTTTGGGAATGACGGCGACGCGCGGCATGAAGGGAAGGTAAAAGGAAAAGGAGGAAAAGGGAAGCGCGGGTCAGAGCGGGTCAGTACCACCCGCGTCAGCGGGTGGGATCAGGAGTCACCTTGGAAAGACCTGGTTTCATCCTGAACCCATCCGCTTACGCGGATGGTACTGACCCGCGAGCCGCGATCACCCTGCTGCGCCGCCAAAAATCGTCAGGCGCAGTACCGCCTTCATAAAGCGCGCCACGACTCCCTCTTCCGGCGGGGCGAATTGATTTCCGCTGGGACGCCCCCCGAATCGTTCGCGGTATTCAAACGACTCAATGAAGGCGCGGACCATCTCAGCTCTTTGCGCGCGATTGAAAGCCTGCGCATCGTCGCGCATGTCCTCGCCCGGCAAGCTGAACTGGTTCAGCTTAGCCAGCCAGAAGTCGTAACCGCTGAAGTTTCCGTCGGGCGCGTCGTCCGGATTGCGCCGCAAGTAACCAAAGTATTCCATCAACACAAACGCGGGATTGAACGCGGCATTAAAGACTGAGCCGCTTTCGATCACGCTCTTGAGCGCTGCCGTGCGTCCTGCCGTGTCTCCGCTGCCATAAGCTGAGATTGCGGCGTTGCGTTCGGCCGTTGTCGGCGTCACCCCACTGTTGGCAAACAGCGCGTCAACGTATGTCGCCGCCGGGAC
>Ga0068859_100007346_pt1 | contig 11179 bp, 9 predicted proteins | sample KBSSwiS22_FD_66585 | JGI IMG/M metagenome (GOLD analysis project Ga0068859, IMG submission 66585) | Switchgrass rhizosphere microbial communities from Kellogg Biological Station, Michigan, USA - KBS Switchgrass S2-2 | ecosystem: Host-associated > Plants > Roots > Rhizosphere > Soil ... | reverse complement strand
GGGCAGGGTCACACCCGTTCCCATTCCGAACACGGAAGTTAAGCCTGCCACCGCCGATGGTACTGCATGCGCAGGTGTGTGGGAGAGTAGGTCGCTGCCGGGAGTATTTTTACGGAACGCCGTTAAGGCGTTCCGGTCGACACTGAAGCCCGTTGTGAGTTTCACAACGGGCTTTTTCTTTTCCCACTGCTCGCTCGATGCACGTCATCTACTCGCCTCGTTATCACGTTGATATCGGCCTGCACGTCTTTCCCACCCGCAAATATCAGCTGGTGCATGCGCGGCTCCTCGAGGACCGCGTCATCGCGGCGCAGGACGTGATCGAGCCGCAGGCCGCGGCCTGGGACGATCTCGCACTCGTGCACACGCGCGAATACCTTGCGAAAATCCGCGACGGTACGCTGGCCCAGGACGACATCGCGCAGCTCGAGCTCCCGTGGTCGTCAGAGATGGTCGAAGGCTTCCGCCTGATGGTCGGGGGGACGATTGAGGCCGCGCGCGTGGCGGTGCGTCAGCGCAGTATCGTCGCGCACATCGGTGGTGGCCTTCACCACGCCTTCCCCAATCATGGCGAGGGGTTCTGTCCGTTCAACGACGTCGCCGTCGCGATTCGCGTGCTCCAGCACGATGGCCTTCAGCGCGCGGCGGTGATTGATCTGGACGTCCACCACGGCAACGGCACCGCCTTCATCTTCGAATCGGACCCGGGCGTGTTCACCTTCTCGATGCACCAGCAATACAACTACCCGATGTGGAAGCCGAGAGGATCGCTGGACATTGGTCTGATGGACGGGACTGGCGATGCGGATTACCACCGGCAGCTCGAGGACGCGCTGCCTGTCGTGATGGCATCACATCCCGAGTGCCTGTTTTATCTCGCCGGCGCGGACCCGTACGAACAGGATCAGCTTGGTGGATTAGGACTGACGCTCGACGGTCTCCGCGCTCGCGATCGCATCGTGATCGATCAGGCGCGAAGTACGGGGTTGCCGATGGTAGTCGTCCTTGCCGGCGGATATGCGCGCAATGTTGATGACACCGTCGCTGCCCACGTCGCAACGATGAAGGAGGCTGCTGCTTAGCGCATTGCCGGCTGCGCGTCGCGTGATACGGCAACCACCTCGGGCCATTCGAACGGCGTCCCCAGTCCGGACCATGGACTCTCGGTCTTGACAGGCGCCTCTTGTCGCTTGGGCCCGAGTGGCTCGCGCGCCGCGAGGATCTGCTCCGCTGCCGCCGCCGAAACCGGACGCGAGAAAAGGTAACCCTGGGCGCGCGTGCATCCGAGGCGCTCGAGTTCCCGCCACTGGACTTCACTCTCGATGCCTTCCGCAACCACGCTCGTGTTCATCGTGCGGCCCAGCGCGAGAATGCTTTCCACGATCGCGGGCCGCTCCGGAAGAAGCAGACTCTTTACGAACGACCGATCGATCTTCAGCGCATCGACTGGCAGCTTGTGCAGGTGGCTCAGCGACGAGTAGCCGGTGCCAAAGTCGTCCAGATAGATCTTTACGCCGAACTCGCGAAGCTCCTGCAGCAGCCGCGCAGCCGCCGTGGGGTTATCCATGAGGGCGGTTTCGGTGATCTCGAGCCGGAGTTCACACGGCTGAAGTCGCGCTTCATGGACGGCCTGCTCCACAAGCATCAGGAAGTTCTGCTGCATCAATTGACGGCTCGACACATTGACCGTGATGCATTCCAACTCTATGTCGGTGTATCGCCGACGCCACTCCGCAAACGTCGTGCACGCCTCCCGCAGTGCCCACGTCCCGATTGGCTCGATCAGTCCCAGTTCCTCCGCAATCGGGATGAATGCGACGGGCGACACCGGGGCACCATCTCTCGTCCAGCGGATGAGCGACTCGAAGCCGACACACATCCCCGAGGCGAGCGACACGATAGGCTGGTAATGAAGTTCGAAGTCGTTGTGCTGGACCGCGCGCCGCAGGTCGCTCTCGAGGCCTAGGCGATCCTGGGCGCGGGCGTGCATGTCCGCGTCGAATACCTCGTGCCTCGCCTTGCCACGCGATTTTGCGTGATACATCGCGATATCCGCGTCGCGCATGATCTCGTCAGGGTCCGCGTATTCAGCGAGGCCGAATGCGATGCCGATGCTGGCGGAGGTAAACACTTCGCGGCCGCCAATTGAAAACGGTGCACTCACCGCATCCTGAATCCGGAACGCGATAGCGTTTGCCTGCTGTGCCTCGGCGAGGTCGTTGAGCAGGATCGCGAATTCGTCGCCGCCGAGTCGCGCGAGCGTGTCGCCCTGGCGGAGACACGTTTCCAGCCGCCGGGAAACCACTCTCAGCAGCTCGTCGCCGACGAGATGTCCGAGGCTGTCGTTGACGATCTTGAACCGGTCGAGATCGAGGTACAAGACCGCGAACCGCGATCGCGGCCGCTGCTTGAATTCCGCGAGTCGACGACCGAGCCCTTCGACGAACATCGAACGATTGCAGAGCCCGGTCAGCGGGTCGAGGAATCCTGCGGTTCTCAGGCGCTCGCGGGCGATTGCCTGCTCTGTCATGTCGGTCAGCGATCCGGCGATCCGGACAGGTCGCCGACCAGCACCACGCACCGCCACACCGCGTACGAGGAAGCGCCGATACGTGCCGTTCTCATGAAGCATCCTGTGCTCGTGACACAAGTGTTCCTGTTTTCCAGTGAGATGAAGCTCGAGGGCTTGCTTCAGCGACGCTCTGTCGTCCTCATGCACACGGGTCGTCCACTCGTCCGGGCGGCCGATGCGGGCCGGTCCTGGCAACCCGATCATCGACAACCAGCGGTTCGAGAAGTAGAACTCCTGGGTGCGAAGATCCCATTCCCACAATCCGTCATTCGCGCCTTCTGCGGCGAGTGCGAGCCGTTCTTCGTTTCGCTTGAGTACTCGCTCGGCCTGCGCGCGGACGGTGACGTCCTGCCACAACATGGTGACGGCGCCGGATCTCGGAACGATGCGCACTTCGACCATTCGTGGATTGTCGGTGCGGAGGAGGACATCCCGAACCGTCCTCACGGTCTGAGTGCTCTGCGCTTCGGCGATGACTTTCGGCAACTCGGTCTTCTCGAGTGCCCGTACTGCCGCCGTTAGCGACTTGCCAATCGCTCGTTCGCGTGGACACTCCAGAATGCGTTCCGCCGCGTCACTCCACAGCGTGATCTGCCCCTGATCATCGAGAACGCACATACCCTGATCGAGCGCGTCGACAACCTCACGGTGCCGTTCCTCTTCGAAGAAGCCATCGACATGAGCCTTGTACATGCGGTAGGCGAAGAACATCGGCACGGCAGCGACGAGGAGAAGTTCCCAGGCGTGATGGTCGATCAACTGCGCGCACCCGACGGCCACGGCCGCGCCGACGACATGCGTTTGAACAGCGGACAGGAGTTCTTTCCACCAGGACGGGTTGACCGGCTGCTTGTACACGAACGGCACCGCGAACTGTTCGATCACTGTCACGACAAGGCAGTACGTCAACGTCGCCGCGCCGATCGGCAGGACCTGCGCGGGCCATGCGAAGTGGCCGGTTGATCCTCCAAGCGACAAATGCACGAGGCCCGCGCTCTGCAGCGCCATAGTCGCGCCGGCAATCCGCATCACCGTGAGACTCACTGGCTGGCGCGTGGTGATGAGGCGCTGCATCAAAGTTCCCACGATCGCTAGTAGCATCGCGACATTTGGGCCGAGGAGTAGCAGCGCCGCAAATTCGATCACGAACGAAGGCTGCATGACGACCGAAGTGGCGGGTCCTCGCAGTGCCACGAAAGAGGCGCCGAGCGCCGCTGTCATCAGAACAGGAAACTCGAAGACGCGGTTCTGTTCAGGCCATCCTGTCCACGCGAGAATTGCGGTGACGCCTGCAGCCGCCGCTACGAAGGCGGAGGCCAACCATCGATTACCAGATCGCGCGGGACGTGTAGTCGCAAGGTTCGACACGGCTAGTCGCGGCGTGTCGGAGCAAGGCCATGACCAAATCTGAGGATCTCCGCAACATATTGCTGTGGGAGCGATTAGCGGCGCCGGATAGTGGATGCGTCTGGTCGCGGTTGTTCCGTTCCGGCACAGACGGTCTGTGCAATCAGGCCGGCAGGTGCAGACGCTGTTGTTTTCTTAGACAAATGCTGTCGCGTTCGTGTCGCACGCGACAGGACAGAACAGAACACGCGTGTGTCTTTATCGAACGGGCGCTGCGCACAATTGCGTGGATTCGCGACGTCACCGGTTCACGGCCCGCATGCCTGCCTCGGGGTAGCGCGTCCCTACGGCGATTCCCTGCGGGAGAAGCGCGTCAATCTCGCGCAACTCCTCGGCGGTGAGGTGGATGTCGGCGGCGGCTGCATTCTCCTCGAGCCGCTCACGCAGCTTTGTTCCGGGGATCGGCACCACGTCCTCGCCCTGCGCAAGCACCCAGGCGAGCGCAAGCTGCGCCGGCGTGCAACGCTTCCGCGCAGCGACTCGCGTGACACGTTCCACGATCTGTAGGTTCTTATGGAAATTGTCCGTTTGAAAACGCGGATTGTTCCGGCGCCAGTCGTTGGCGGCGAGATCAGCCGGCGTCTTGAACCGTCCCGTAAGAAACCCTCTTCCCAGCGGGCTGTAGGCGACGAAGCCGATTCCAAGCTCGCGACAGACATCGAGCAGCCTGTCTTCGGGCTCGCGTGACCACAACGAATACTCTGTCTGCAGCGCGGTGATGGGATGTACGGCGTGCGCACGGCGAATGGTTGTTTCACTCGCTTCGGACAAGCCGAGGAATCGGATTTTTCCCGCCTTTTTCAGCTCCGCCATCGCACCGACGCTCTCCTCGATCGGAACAGTCGCGTCGACGCGATGCTGGTAATACAGGTCGATGGTGTCGATGCCGAGCCGCTGCAGCGACGCGTTACACGCACGCCGAACGTATTCCGGGGTCCCGCTGATTCCCAGCCACGAGCCATCGTCGTTCCGAACGTTGCCGAACTTCGTCGCGAGTACGACGTGACTGCGCCGATCACGAATGGCGCCGCCGACGAGGCGCTCATTCGTGAAAGGGCCGTATGCGTCTGCCGTATCCAGGAAATTGATCCCGAGGTCCAGAGCGCGATGGATTGTCGCGATCGACTCCGCATCGTCATGTTCGCCATAGAACTCGGACATGCCCATGCAGCCGAGGCCCAGCGCGGAAACCAGGGGACCGCCTCGGCCGAGTTGACGCATGTTCATGATGCGAATGTATTCGATCTGCGCCGGCGCAGCAGCATCGCGTAGATGCAGCCGTTCACCGCGAGTACGGCGGCCCCGATTGCTAGCTGACCACCGCGGGTCAGACCGTCCGGATACAAGACGGGAAACACATACTCAGCCACGAAATCACCGGCATACGCCTCGAGCCCCGCCGCTGCTCTCAAGGTGTTCTCGAGCGGCGTTAGCGGACAGATGGCGCCCGACCACTCGACGTAGACGGCCCAGCCAATGGCGGCAAGATGCAGGTACAGCAGCTTTCGCCAGCGAAGGACGAACAGTCCGCCGATGACAACGAACGCGACGAATGCGATGTGCGCCGCTACCACAAGCGTAGCCAGCACATGCGCGGCCGGTGGGCGCATCGCCCCGATCGTACGCGCTCAGGTCGTCGACGGCGACGCCTGCCATGCCGCGGCGGGAGCCGGCGGGATGATGAACCAGGCGATGAGATACGCGAGGACGCCGAACACAACGGCGCCGGCGATGATGGAGAGAATCACCCATGTGACGCGAACAATCGTGGGGTCTACGTCGAAGTAATCGGCAAGACCGCCGCAGACACCGGCGATTCGTCGATCGGTCTGCGAACGCACCAAGCGTGGCTCTGGCGCCGCAGAGGCGCCGTCCACGGCCTCTGCGCGCGGCATCAGCAGCCATGCGGCCAGGTAGGCGATGACGCCCATCACAACCGCACCGGGCCAAATGGACAACACCACCCAGGCAGCTCGAACGAGCGCCACATCCGTATTGAAGTAATCAGCCAGACCGGCGCAGACACCACCGATCTTCCCCTCGGCCGGCCGGCGGACGAGGCGCCGTCTTGGGGCAGCGCCTTCAGTTCCAGTCATTTCAATCTCCAACTCTCATGGAACGATACGAGCCCCGCTCGCCGATGGTTTCATGCGCTAGACTTCCGGTCCTTAAGCGGATTCGAGGCGCTCAGACCGAGGAGGACACCATGGCAACGACGATGACCTTTGAGGATCTGAAGAAGAAAACCGTCGCGGAGCTCCGCGACATGGCGAAGGGCCTTACCCACGACGCCGTGCAGGGCTATACGCAGATGAACAAGGAGCATCTGCTCCCGGCGTTGTGCAAGGCGCTCGGCATCGATCACGCCCATCACCACGTTGAAGCGGGCTTCGACAAATCAAAGATCAAGGTACGGATGAAAATGTTGCGCGCCGAACGGGACAGAGCGCTCGAGGCTCACGACTCCAGGAAGCTGAAGATGCTTCGCACCGAGCTGCACACCCTCAATCACCGGATTCGTGGCCACATGGTCTAGTCAGGGGGTGCCGGCACGATCGTGCCGAGAATGTCCTTCAGCCGGCGCTGCACCTCGTTGCGCAACCCACGCTTGACGGCGGCGCCGGCGTCGATCGTGACGCGGGGCGCCGTCAGCGTGCCGCCGATGACGGCCGGCAGCACGATGCGGTTACCCTCGCGCGTGTAACGCGCAAGGTCGGTTCCTGCCTGCGCCGACAGCGCTTCCGACAACGTCACGTCCACATGTCCGTCCAGCGCCTTGGTGGGAATCGTGAGTGTTCCCTGCCCGAAGAGATCAACGTCCGCTGAATGGAGCGACAACGCCGAGGCGGCGACGACCTGACGGACTACTGCGAAGTTTGCGTCGATGCGATCGAACGTGTCGTTCGAAGCCGCTGCATCCGGCGCCGGTCGGCCAAAGAACAACACGATCGTGCGCAACAGTCCAAGGCGCTTTACCGAGCCGTTCGAGATCGTGACCTGCCCTTCTCCAGCCGCCGCGGCAACGGCATCGGCCAGCGTAGCCCCACGTCCATTGAACGTGCCGCTGCCCGACAACCTGCCCGTGACCGAGTCGGCCGCGCCGCCGAACGCAGCCAGCTGTGCCACATCGAGGTCGTTGATTTGTGTCCTGATCGTCGCACGCAGCGAGCTCACGTCTGAATCGACATCGAGCACGCCACGATAGGAGCCGCCGAATAGCTGGAAAGTGACTGGTGACAACGTGATCCGGTTTCCCTGGGCCACGAGCGTCGAGACGAACTGACGGACGTCGACGCCGCTGGCTCGGGCCGTTTGAGCCGTCACACGCGCAACGATGCGCCCCGGAAGGAGTGCGGCCGTTGTCGGACCCCGACGTGCGGTCCGCGGCGCGAAGGCGTCTGCAAGCGCAATCAGATCGTCGACGTCGACGTGAGAGGCGTCGACCTGAAGGTCCGCGTCGAGCCGTGGAGACAAGCGGATGTCGCCGTGCGCTTCGAGCGTCGTTGCGCCAGAAGCCGCCGTGAACCGCTGGAGGCGCAGATTCCCCTGGGAGAACGATGCGTCCGCGGAGATCGTGATTTCGCGGCCCCGGCTGGTGCCGGTGATGTTGTGCAAAGCAATGGTGCGGACGGATTCGAACTGCACACCAGCGTTGTGCGTGGTGCTTCCGGGCGCAGGTTCTGGCAGCGTGAATGGAAGCGGCAGGTCGATGCGGCTGTTCGAGACCGCGACCTCGGCGTCGGCGATCCGCCGGGACCAGAGCGGCTTGAGTCCGGTTGAAATCTGCAGGTCAGACAGCACGAGGCGAACCGGTTCGCCCGCGCGGACGTCGTGTAACGTGAGACCGGGCCGCGGAAAAATGCGCGCAGTGGCCGCCCCGATCCGGACTGGTTGGCCAAGCCAGCCGGTCGCCTGTCGCTCGAGCGCGAGGCGGACGCTGTCGCCGCTCATGAACTGGTAGAAGGCAATGACCAGTCCAGCCGCGATCACGAAGAGCACGCCTGCGAGAATGAGAAGAAAGCGGCGAACCACGTCCGAGCATAAGGTAACAAGAAACGGTGCCCGAACTGCCAGACATTCTTCTGTATCTTCGTGCGCTCGAACCGCGCATCGTCGGGCAGCGTGTTGAGCGCGTACGGCTCGCCAACCCGTTTTTGCTGCGTTCCGTCGCTCCGCCGTTGTCCGCTATTGAAGGGCGCCTGGTGGTCGGCCTGCGGCGGCTGGGCAAACGGGTGGTCGTTGAAGCCGACGAGCAACTGTTTCTTGTATTCCACCTGATGATCGCGGGGCGCTTTCGATGGAAGCCGCCTGGCGCCACGATCCCCGGCAAAGTCGGCCTGCTGGCACTCGACTTCGAGAACGGAAGCCTGATCCTCACTGAAGCTGGTTCCAAGCGGCAGGCATCGCTGTATGTCGTCCAGGGGGAGGCAGCGCTTGCGCAGCACGATCCCGGTGGGCTCGAGGTGATGGAGGCCGATGTTGCGGCGTTTGCGCAAACGCTCCGACGCGGCAATCACACCCTGAAGCGTGCGCTCACCGATCCGCATCTGTTCAGTGGCATCGGCAACGCGTACTCTGACGAGATTCTCCATTCAGCGCGTCTGTCGCCGTTCAAACAGACAGGTGGCATGTCAGACGAAGAAGTCCGCCGGCTGTATGCCGCGACGCGGCTGACGCTGTCGCAGTGGACGCGGCGGTTGCAACGTGAGGCGGGCAACGAGTTTCCCGAGAAGGTGACTGCATTTCGCGAGGGGATGGCCGTTCACGGCCGCTACCGGCAACCGTGTCCTGATTGCGGCGCGCCGGTGCAACGCGTCGTGTACGCCGCAAATGAGGCGAACTATTGCCCCAATTGTCAGACGGGTGGACGGCTGCTCGCGGATCGATCGTTATCGCGGTTGCTGCGGGACGACTGGCCGCGGACGCTCGAGGAACTGGAACGTAGAAGGGGCGGCGTGTAGGACGGACGCGGACTGCGATTCCTAACGCGGAACCGCACAATGGCTCGTCACTCGCCGATGCTCTACTACGACGTCGCAGCGGACACCCTCACCCGCTATCGACGATTCATGTGGGATTTCGCCTATCGAGCGACGGGCACGATTGCCGACGCCGACACCGTGTTGCGTGAATGCTATCCACGTCCGATCCATCCGCCGATTGCGAATCATCAATCCGACGCACAGCGCTTCCTCACGAGCGGCGCCGCAAGAATCGCGCTCGAAACCTTGCGTCAGCGAAAGCGCCGGCAGTATGTCGGTGGCTGGTTGCCCGCGCCGGTTGAAACGGGAAACGCAGCATCACCAGGTCCACGGCCAGATTCGACCGTCACTCCGCGCTATGACGTCGTGGAAAGCGGGTCGACGGCGTTTCTCCTCGCGCTCGAAACCCTGGAGGCGCGCGAACGCCTCCTGTTGACGCTCTGCGACGCGCTCGGATTCGCGGTGCGGGACGCCGCAGCTGCGCTCGAGCTCACCTCCGCGACTGGGAAAACGGCGTTGCAGAGCGCTCGTCGCAAGATGCAGCAGTACGATGCCGACCACGTCCCACCGACAACAGATGTTCAGGCGAGCGTCGCCGCCGTCCTCCACGAGTTCCTATCGCATCTGCAGGCGTACAATCTGCCCGCGCTCGAGAAGACGCTTGCGTCGGATGCCCGCGCGCTCTTCGATAGCGCCGGTGAATTCGTGGCTCCTGCCGGTAGCGTCTTCGGCTGCGAAACCGTCGCGCGGCTAATCGCGCGATTCACGGAGCGCAGCGGACCGGTGAATTTCTCGTTCCGGATGGTCAACGGCCTTCCTGCGGCGTTGGGGCACGCCAAAGCGAGGGCTCGTTGGGCGAGCCGGTTCGTGCTCGCGATTGAAGTGTCCGACGGCCTCGTCGCACGCGTGCACGCGGTGCTGGCGACGTCAAAGCTGACCGCCATCCGATTTGACCCGCTGTAACTGACCCGCGAACGGAATCCCTGTAACCTAATCCTCGTCCAATGATGTCGATGCGCGCATGTGCGTCCGTGCTCCTCGTGTGTCTCACACTCGTATCAGCACCGCTGCGCGCGCAGAATCCACCGGCGTTGCGATGGGGTGGCGATGCGGAAGGTGGCGCACCATACGTCGAAGCCGATGCCGCCGACCCGACGCGCGTCGTCGGCTTTGATGTCGAGATCGCGCAACTGGTTGCCTCGGGCCTGGGACGGATCGCGCGCTTCGTTCAGGTCGGGTTCACGAGCATCGATGCGGCAGCTTCGCGCGGCGACTTCGACGTCGGTCTCAGTGGCATCGAGGACACCCCAGCTCGCCGTGCGCGGTTGGCCGTCACGGTTCCCTACTATGAATTTCGGGAAGTACTGACTGTTCGCTCGTCGGACAAGGACCGGTACCGGTCGCTGGCGGATCTGCGCGGCCATCGTGTTGCAACGCTTGGTGCGACCCTCGCCTACGACCTGCTGGTCGATGCGGAACGCCGCGACGGCATTGTTCCCGTGACCTACGAAGACGATGTGCATCCGTACAGCGACCTGGTGCTGGGGCGGGTGGATGCCGTCGTACTCGACGCGATTCTGGCGCAACGCGGTGTGCGACGGAACAGTGGCCTGACGAACCAGCCAGCAGTTCTCGGAGTGGGACATTACGTCGGCATCCTGTCGGCGGAGCAGAGCGGCTTGCGCGATCGGATGAACGCCATTCTTCGAGACGCCATGCGCGACGGCCGTCTCGAGCGCATCCTCAGGCGCTGGGATGTCTGGAACGACGATCAGCCGCGGCTGTATGCACGCGTGCTCGCAGACAATTCTCCGTATCCCGTTTCACCCTCGAGCCTTGTGAGTTCGACGACCGCTCCGGATGCCGCGACAATGACGCCGGAGGCAATGCGGACGTTGTCCCCTCCAGACACCTGGGAGGCTGCGCGTCGATATCTTCCCGCGTTGCTGAGAGCAGCGGTCATCACGATCGTGCTGTCCTGCCTCTCGATGGGGCTGGCCGTGATCACCGGCGCGTTGATTGCCAGCGGGCGCGTCTACGGCACAGGTCCGCTGCGCGTTGTTCTCACCGGTTACGTCGAAGTCGTTCGTGGCACGCCACTGTTGCTGCAGTTGTTCGTGCTGTACTTCGGTCTTGCCGCTGTCGTTCAGCTTCCGGCGTTTCTGGCCGCGCTTCTAGGCCTTGGACTGAACTACGCGGCGTATGAAAGCGAAATCTA
>Ga0068859_100007341_pt1 | contig 11181 bp, 11 predicted proteins | sample KBSSwiS22_FD_66585 | JGI IMG/M metagenome (GOLD analysis project Ga0068859, IMG submission 66585) | Switchgrass rhizosphere microbial communities from Kellogg Biological Station, Michigan, USA - KBS Switchgrass S2-2 | ecosystem: Host-associated > Plants > Roots > Rhizosphere > Soil ... | reverse complement strand
GGCCCGTCGCCAATTCGCTGCCGAGATGCCGTGGCCAAAGGGCGAAGGCGACGACCAGGCCGACGCCGACTCCGCCTCCGATAAGCACTGTCCGGCGGTCGAGCCTCAACGCGCGTACTGCGCCTTCAGCGAGCGCCGGTCGATCTTGCCCGTGCCGAGCCTGGGCAGCGGCTCGTCGCTGAAGATGAAACGCGCCGGAACCTTGAACCGCGCGATCCGGGTTTCGAGGAAGGATCTCAGATCGGCTTCCGACATCGCCGTCCTGCTGTGAATCACCGCGACGGGAACCTCGCCGAGCCGCTCATCGGGAGCGCCGAACACCGCCGCCTCCGCCACGTCAGGACAGGCGTAGCACTCCGCCTCGACCTCTGCGGCCGAGATATTCTCGCCGCCGCGGATGATGATCTCTTTCTTGCGGTCGACGATGAACAAATAGCCGTCCTCGTCGAGATAGCCGATGTCGCCTGTGCGGACGAAGCCGTCATCGGTGAACAGCGCTGCCGTCGCTTCCGGCATTTCCCAATAGCATTTGATGTTGGCGGCGCTGCGGATTCCGATTTCGCCGACCTCGCCGACCGGGAGGTGACTGTCGTTAGCGCCGAGGATCGCGGTTTCGATGAAGGGTTTCTGGGCGCGGCCGGTCGACGCCGGCTTGGCCGCGTAATTGCCCCAGTAATTGGCAAAGCCCGCCGCGTTCGTCTCGGTAAGCCCGTAGCCGAGCGCCGGCTGAGCGTGGGGGAATTCCTTTTGCAGCCGCTTGACGTGGCTCACCGGCCGCGGCGCCCCGCCGCCAGTAATGTCGGTGAGCGACGACAGGTCGAACTTGTGCCTCTCGGGATGGGTCATGAGCTCAAGGCTCATCGTCGGGACGCCGACGAAATAGGTGATCTTCTCCTTCTCGATGAGGCGCAGCGCTTCTCCGGCGTCCCACTTGGGCATCAGCACCATGCAGCGGCCGATGACGAAGCTGTTGATCATCACCGGCACCTCGCCGGTGACGTGGAACAGCGGAACGCTGAGCAGAGTGCGCGCCTGCGCCACCGGCGCCCGGTCCTCGTCGGTGAGGATTCCGAGCAGGCACATCAGCCCGGTCGTATAGGCGTAGGTGGCGGTCGTTACCGCGCGATGGGTCGAGAGGGCGCCCTTTGACTCCCCGGTCGATCCTGAAGTGAACAGGATGGTCGCATCGTCCTCCGGCGCGACCTCCGGGAGTTCCACGCTATCGTCGGCGCCTTCAAGCAGTGCGGCAATCGCCTGCTCCGCCGAAAGCTCGATCGGCAGTGTCACGATCTCGCAGCTCGCGCAGGATGCGGCGATGCGCTTTGCCCGCGGCGCGTCCGCGATCACCAGCTTCGGGGTGACGAGGTCCAGCGCATGCTCGAGCTCATGCGATTCCCACCAGCCGTTGAGCAGGGCCGCGATTCCGCCGGCCTTGAGGATGGCCATGTAGACGACCACCCAAGCGGGGCAGTTGCGCATCGCGATTCCAATGCGGTCGCCCTTGCCGAGGCCTCGCGCGACGAGGCCGCGGGCAAGGCGCTCCGAAATACGGTCAAGGTCGGCAAAGGTCAGCCGCTCGTCGCCCGCGACGACCCCTTCCTTGTCGGCGTTGAGCTCGCAGAAGGTACGAAACAGGGCGGGCAGCGTCGCGGGGAAGTTGGTGACGATCGTCCGGCCCTGCTCGTCCTCGCCGATCACGAGCCGCCCGCCGGGGCCGGTCAGCGCAGCCAGCTTCTCATCGAAACGGCGGTCCAGCTCAGTTGGCATGCAGGCCCCGGCCCTCCATTTGCCTTTGCGTTTGCCCGCCTTATGAGGCGCTGAACATTGATGGGGAAGCCCTTTGCAAGCCGACAACTCCCAGTACCTCGCGTTCCCGGATCTCGGCGTCTCCCCGGTAGCGCTGAGCATCGGCCCGTTCGACCTGCGCTGGTACAGCCTCGCCTATCTCGCCGGCATTTTCGTCGGCTACTGGTACCTGCTGAAGCTGATCAGGCAGCCGGGCTCGCCGATGGCCCGACGCCATGCCGACGACCTGGTGTTCTATGCGGCGCTCGGCATCATCCTCGGCGGGCGCCTCGGCTACGTCCTCTTCTACAATCTCGGCGAGTATTTGAAGCACCCGCTCGAGATCCTGAAGCTGTGGGACGGCGGCATGTCCTTCCACGGGGGCGTGGTCGGCACTTCGCTTGGCATCCTCTACATGGCGCGCAAGGAGAAGCTGTCGTGGCTCAGGATCCACGATTATGTCGCCTGCTGCGTGCCGTTCGGCCTCTTCTTCGGCCGTCTCGCCAATTTCGTGAACCAGGAATTGTGGGGCGCCGTGACGACGGTGCCCTGGGCCGTTCGGTTCATGGAGGTGAACGAGTTCGGCCAGCGCGTGCTTGGGCCGCCCCGCCACCCGAGCCAGCTCTATGAAGCTTTCCTGGAAGGCGTCGTCCTGTTCGCCATCCTCTGGTGGATGTTTTGGAAGACGAAGTCGCGATACGAGCCCGGCAAGCTCGTCGGCGCCTTCATCTTCCTCTACGGCTGTTTCCGCTTCGGCATCGAGTTCATCCGAGAGCCCGATGCCCAGTTTGCCGGAACAATCTTCCAGAATGCCGGGCTGCATATGGGGCAGTGGCTATCGCTGCCGATGATAATCGGCGGCCTCTACCTCATGCTCACGGCGAGGAAGCGCCGCGTCCGCGTCGAAGCAACTGCCGGCACCGCCAGCGTCGCGTGACTCCGCTGGAGCGCGCGCTTCGAGAACGGATCGCCGCGGAAGGCCCGATCACCGTCGAGACCTTCATGGAAGCGTGCAACGCTTATTACTACGCCACGCGCGACCCGCTCGGCGCGGGTGGCGATTTCACGACGGCGCCGGAGATCAGCCAGATGTTCGGCGAGCTCGTCGGCGCTGCGCTCGCCGATTGCTGGACGCGCGCCGGATCGCCGGCGGATGCAATCTACGTCGAGCTTGGGCCGGGGCGCGGCACGCTCGCCGCGGATGCGCTGAGGGTGCTCAAATCGGCAGGGTTTTCCGGCGAGGCGCACCTCGTGGAAACCAGCCCCGTGCTGCGCGAGATGCAGCAGGCGACGCTGACTGATGCGCATTGGCATGAGAGTGTCGGCGAGCTCCCGGCAAAGCCGCTGCTGCTGGTCGCCAACGAATTCCTCGATGCGCTGCCCGTGCGCCAGCATGTGGCGGGGGCTGAGCGCAAGGTGCTGGTCGCAGCCGGGGGTCTCGCCTTCGACCGCGATGGGGAGATCGTCGAGACCTCGCCGGCGCGCGACGACGCGGTTGCCGCCATCGCCACCTGCCTGGCCGCGAAGGGCGGCGTCGCGCTGTTCATCGATTACGGCCATGAACACAGCGCACCGGGCAACACGCTGCAGGCGGTTCACGGCCATGCCTACGCGCCGGTGCTCGCATCTCCGGGAGAGCAAGACCTGACCGCTCACGTCGACTTCGAAGCGATCGCGAGCGCAGCTCGGTTGGCGGGCGCTGAGGTGACGGGTCCGGTCTCCCAGGGCGAATGGCTCAACCGTCTCGGCATCGGCCAGCGCGCGGCGGCGCTCGCCGGCAGCCACCCCGAACGAGCCGAGGAACTTGCGGCCGCCGTCCAGCGCCTTACTGGCAGGGATGAGATGGGGGAGTTGTTCAAGGTGATCGCGATCCATTCGCCCAATTGGCCGGCGCCAGCGGGGTTCGCGTGACGATCCGCTACCGCGAGGCCACGCTCGCCGACGCGACCGCTCTCAAGGCGCTGTTTGCCGAGAGCTTCATCGAGACGTTTGGGCATCTCTATCGGCCATCAGATCTCGAAGAGTTCCTCGCCGGGAATTCCGATGCAAAATGGAAGGCCAACCTGACCGATCCGGATGTCGCCATCCATGTTGCAGAGGACGGCGGAGAACTCGCCGGTTTCGTCGAGCTCGCGCCGAAGAAGCTGCCCTATGAAACGGATCAGCCCGCGATCGAGCTGCGCCGGCTTTACCTGCGGAGCAATGCGCATGGTCGGGGCATCGCCGACGAGCTGAGTGGGCGCTTCGAGAGGCCGCCGACCGTGGCGCGCGGGAGCTGATCCTGTCCGTCTTCGTCGACAATCACCGCGCCCGGCGCTTCTACGAACGCTACGGTTTCGAGGTGGTCGGCAAGTATGATTTCATGGTCGGAACCCACGCCGACGAGGACCTCATCCTGAAGCACGTGATCATGCAGGCGCATGCATGAACGGAGTCGAGGTCATCCGCGCGGTTTCGCTGGGTGAGACGCCGCACGGCTTCCTCGGCCGCCGCGGCGGCATTTCAGTCGGCGAGGTCTCGGGCCTGAACGTGGGCTACGGCAGCAACGACGACCCCGAAGCAATCGACGGCAACCGCCGCCTCGCGATCAGTGCGATCCTTCCCGAGGCTCAGCTCGCGACTGTCCACCAGGTGCACTCGGCCGACGCCGTCCATGTCGAGCGTCCCTGGCCGCAGGACGAGCGTCCCCGGGCTGACGCGATGGTGACCGACACGCCGAACCTGTTGCTCGGCATTCTCACCGCCGACTGCGCTCCGGTGCTGTTCGCCGATCATGAGGGCGTGGTCGTCGGCGCCGCCCACGCCGGCTGGCGAGGCGCGCTCGCCGGAGTCACCGACGCGACGATCGAGGCGATGGAGGAGCTCGGCTCGAAGCGCGAGAATATCCACGCGGCAGTCGGCCCCTGCATCGGGCAGCCGTCCTACGAAGTCGACGAGGGTTTCCGCACGCGCTTCCTGGAGGACGATCCCGGCAACCAGCGCTTCTTCATTCCCGGCCCGGCGGCCAAGCCGCACTTCGACCTGGAAGCCTATGTGATCCATCGCCTGATCCTCGCCGGGATCGGCGAGATCGAGGCGCTCAACCTCGACACCTATGGCGATGCGGACCGTTTCTACAGCTATCGCCGGGCGACGCATCGCGGCGAGAAGGACTACGGCCGGCAGCTCAGCGCGATCGGCATTCCCGGCTAACCGCCAAAAAGCTGGCCTTATCGGCAGCAAGGACGCTGTTGATTGGCTTGGGCCCTCGGTTGGCGCTAATGCCGCCGCCGAACGAGGAGACCTGATTTGCCCAACGAAGACGAACTCAGCGGCGCGATTTCGCACCACCGGCCGCCGCGGCCTTCCCCGACGCAGATCGGCAATCACAAGCTCAAGGCCCAGACCCTGATGCTCGGCTACGGCTTCGACCCGGAGCTTAGCGAAGGCTCGCTGAAGCCGCCCATTTTCCTCACCTCGACCTTCGTGTTCGAGAATGCCGCGGCGGGTAAGCGCTTCTTCGAAGGCGTAACCGGCAAGCGGCCCGGCGGCGCCGAGGGGCTAATCTACTCGCGCTTCAACGGTCCCAACCAGGAGATCCTCGAGGATCGCCTCGCCGTCTGGGAAGATGCCGACGACGCGCTGGCTTTCTCGAGCGGCATGGCGGCCATTGCGACCCTGCTTCTGACTTTCGTCCGTCCCGGTGATTGCGTCGTCCATTCGGGACCGCTCTATGCGGCGACCGAAACGCTCATCGCCAAGATCCTCGGCCAGTTCGGCGTGTCGTGGGTCGACTTCCCCGCCGGCGCGACGCGCGAGGAAATCGACGCAGCGATCGCCAAGGGCAAGGAGAAGGGGCGCGTCTCGCTCATCTATCTCGAGAGCCCGGCCAACCCGACCAACATGCTGGTCGACGTCGAGGCGGTTGCGGCTGCCCGCGACGCGGCGTTCGGCGACGCTGAGCGTCCGCCAATTGCCATCGACAACACGTTCCTCGGCCCGCTCTGGGCGAAGCCGCTCAGCCAGGGCGCCGACCTGTCGGTCTACAGCCTGACCAAATATGTCGGCGGCCACAGCGATCTGGTCGCCGGGGCCGTGGTCGGCGAGAAGGACCTGATCAACCAGATGCGCCTTCTGCGCAACACGATCGGCACGATCTGCGACCCGAACACCGCCTGGATGCTCTTGAGGAGCCTGGAGACGCTCGAACTGCGCATGACGCGCGCCGGCGAAAATGCAGCCAAGGTATGCGATTTCCTGCGCAGCCACCCGAAGGTTGAGAAGATCGGCTACCTCGGCTTCCTCGAGGAAGGCTCGCGCCAGGCCGACATCTTCCGCCGCCATTGCGTCGGCGCAGGGTCGACCTTCTCGCTTTACCTAAAGGGTGGCGAGAAGGAGGCGTTCGCCTTCCTCGACACCCTGCAGATCGCCAATCTCGCGGTCAGCCTTGGCGGTACGGAAACGCTGGCGAGCGCTCCGGCGGCGATGACGCATTTGTCCGTGCCCGAAGAGCGCAAGAAGCAACTCGACATCACCCCTAACCTCGTGCGCATCTCGATCGGCTGCGAGGATCCCGACGACCTGATCGCCGACTTCGCGAACGCCCTGAACGCCGTCTAGGCGAGAAGCCGTTCAACGGCCGCGGCGACGGCAAACAGCTGCCGGTCGTGGCCGCGCCGACCGAATAGCATCAACCCGGCGGGCAAGCCTTCGCCCGGCATCGGAAGCGAAATCGCACACAGGTCGAAGAAGTTCGCGATCGCCGTATTGCGGAGCAGCAGCCGGTTCGCTGCCTTGAACCCGTCGCGGGTCGAGACCTCGGCCATTGCCGGCGCCACGATGGGCGTGGTGGGGAGCACCAGCGCGTCGAACTTCGCGAGCCGCGCATCCATCGCGGCGACCAACTCGCTCCTCTGCTCCAGCATTCTCGCATAATCCGCGTCGCTGGCCACGGAGCCCATTTCGATCCGCGAGCGGACCCTCGGATCATAGTCGTCGCCGCATGACGCCAATCGTTCGCGATGTATGCGCCAGGCTTCGACGGTTGCGATCGTGGCATCCGACTGGACGCGCGCCATCTCGTCAAACTGCGGGAACACGGCGTCCGACAAGCTGGCACCGACGACTCCGAGACGCGTTATCGCCGCCGAGAATCGATCGCCGACCGTCCCATCCAGGTCCTCAAGCGGCAACCCTTGGGGAATGCCCAGTCGCAAGGCGGCGAGCGCAGCCAATTCGAGCGTCCAGGGCTTGTCACCGGCCATGATCGCATCGGCCTTCGCGCAATCCTCGACGGTACGCGCCATGGGCCCAACTGAATCGAGCGTTGGCGACAGCGGATAGGCGCCTATCGCGGGGACTCGATGCTTCGTCGGCTTGAACCCGACCGTTCCGCAAAGCGCCGCCGGGATTCTGGTCGACCCGCCGGTATCGGTACCGATTGAAGTTTCGCACGTGCCGTCGGCGACCGCGACGGCTGCACCCGACGACGAGCCGCCCGGTATGCGGGTCCGGTCGGCGGGATTGCCGGGCGTGCCGTAATGCGGGTTGGCGCCAACGCCGGTGAAGGCAAACTCCGACATGTTCGTCTTGCCGACGATCACCGCGCCGGCTGCGCGAAGGCGCGCGACGACAGGCGCGTCCTCGGTTGCCGGGGCCGCGTCGGCGAGGATCGTGGACCCCGCGCGTGTTGGCTCCCCGGCAACGTCGAACAGGTCCTTGATGCTGACGATCACGCCGTCGAGCGGCCCGAGCTGCGTGCCGTCACTCGCGCGCCGGTCTGCCGCATCGGCGGCTTCCCGGGCTGCTTCCGGATAAACCGTCAGGAAGGTTCGTTCGCCCTCGCCCGAGGGATCGCCGATGCGGGCAAGAACGCGCTCGAGACGATCGCGGGCGACTATGGGCCCCAGTCCTCGATTGACCATCCCCGTTGCTCGGCGAGGCGGCGGAGCTTTCCGTGCGGGTTCACCGCGACCGGCTCGTCGGCCCATTCAAAGGCCGGCTGGTCGGACACATGGTCGGAATAGAAGCGGACGTGACCGTGAACGCCCTTCAGACCGGACCTCTCGACCCAGTCTGCGATCATCCTGAGCTTGGCAGGGCCGTAACAATTTTCGCCCGCGATCTTCGCATGTACCCGGTCGTCGAGGCCAATGAAGGAACCCGTGCCGATCACGTCATCGAAGCCCAGGCGCTGGGCAATTGCATCCGCGTAGAGGCGGTACGACGCAGTCGCGAGGACGACTCGCCGCTTTTCCGCCTTGTCGCGGGCAATCGCCTTGAGCGCTCCTGGCCGCAGGTTCGTCGCCACCTGCCGGTCGGCGAAACCCTCGACCAGCGGCTGCAATTCGCTCGGATGGATTCGGCGCCCGAGCAGCAAGTGGTGGTTGATCTCCTTGAGCTTCCCACGGTCGATCAGCCGAAGCACGTAGGCGAGCATGGACAGCGCGACGAGCGGAAGGAACAGCAAGCGCCACGGCGCCCGGTGGGTGGCGCAATGGAGCAGGAAGTGGGTGTAGGTTCCGGTGCGGGTCACGGTCCGATCCATGTCATAGATGGCAAGATCGCTCATGCCCGACCCGCGAGAACCTGCTCGGCCAGGAAGTGATCGACCGGCTTGTCGACATCGACACCGGCGAGCGGATTGCTGAGGCGCTCCGCGCGGATGTCGAGCCCGAGCTTGCGGCCAACCCGACGGAGCGCACCGTCGATGGTGAGAAGGCGCAGCAGGGTCCCGATCAGCACGAACGGCCCCAGCAGCGACACCACGCGCCAGCCCTTCTTGCGCTCATTCTCGACCGAACGCCAAAGCTCGATCGCCGCAGCGACTTTCGGCGTCCGAAGTGCGAACAGATTCGCCCCGGTGTAGGCCCCGCCGCGGAATCTCACCCAAGTCCGCTTCGCGGCCGGGAAGCGCTTCAGGAGGGTTTCGCGCTCGACCACGCCGATGGCGATATCGCCCTCGGCATAGGCGAGGAATTCGTCGATCGTCTCGGTTTCGAGCAGCGCGTGATCGGCGGTGGTGACGAGCAGCGGCCATTGCGTCGTCTTGTCGAAGCACAGCTCCAGCATCGTCGTCGCGATCGTCGCGTCCGATTTGCGCACCGACAGTCTTGGGTCTTCCGGTAACTCTTCCGCAATCCGCCCGGGCGACTGGCTGAGCACGATGACGTCGCCGATATCCTCGGCCGCCAGCAGCGCGCGCACCGGACGGCGCACCATCGGCTCGCCGCCGACCGGGATCAATGCCTTCAAATCAGTCCCGTGCGCTTCAGCGAAAGCATCGCGCCCGGGCCGCGAACCGGCGAGCACGATCGCGGTGTATTTCACGTTTCGAGCCAGCTCACGACCGGCTGCCCTCGAGCGGCTCGCTCGCTCGCCTGCGCGAGCCGCACCGCGTGGAAAATCAGGCTGACGATCGTCCACCACGCGACCAACACCAGGCCGGTGTCCGGCCTGAAGAACAGCAGCGAGCCGGCAAGGATCACCATGTTCGGGTTGCGCCGCGCCGTCACGAGCCGGAACTTGCTGTCGAGCGGCCGCCAGACATGGATTTCCATGCCGTGGAACCGCTTGATCCAGATGCCCTCTATGGCGCGCTGGGCGACATAGCCGCCGATGATCGCCCACAGCACCATCGTCGCATAGACGGGCGTCAGCGGGCGGCCGTAAGCCGCAAGCCCGTGCAACCACGCCCAGTACCAGAAGGGCGGGTGGATGAGGTCGATCCCGTGATCGAACACATTGCCCCATTTCGAGGAGGCGCCGGTGCAGCGAGCGAGCTTCCCATCAACCGTGTCGAGCACCATGAAGACGAAACCGCAGGCTACTCCCGCCCAATATTCGCCGCGCCAGAACAGGACGAAAGCCAGCAGGCAGAACAGGGCGCCGATTGTCGTGATGAGGTTCGGGCTGAGTCCTGCCAGCGCAGCCCAGCGCGTGAGGTAGAAGGCCGGTTTGCGCCACAGGTAGAGTGTCAGCGCGTCCGTCACCCCCTTGTAGGAAGCGTCATAAGCCGCGCGCTCCACGGCGTCTGGGTTGGCCGGCTCGAGCGGCATGACGAACGGCCGTTCGCGCTTGCGCAGAGCCGCGTAATTGAGCTCCGTCGTCTCCGCGGCAATTGTTTCGTAACCCGCGATCGGGCCGCCGGTCAGCGCTGCGGCTGCATCATCGTCCGCGGGCACGTGCGCCATCACCGGCTTGCCGCCCAGGGTCAGCAGCGAACGCGGCTTCTCCCGCATCGCCTTCAGCCAGGCAGGGTCCCAGGCATAGTCCATGCTCGCGACCAGCGCGGCCCGCCCGGGCGCCACTGCATCGGCACATTCGAACCCCGCATTCGTCGCCAGGCGGCACGCGCGGTCGCGCGCGGTCATACCGAACAGGCCTGCTTCATTGTCGCCTACGGGCACGAACAGAAGGGGCAGGTCGCTCGCCATCCTGTCGGCGCATAAAGGCGAGCGGCATGGCAGAAAAGTGGCCGCGACTTGCCCCTGTCATCCATTTCGCGCACAAATCCGCGCGCATGACCGATCTCCACGACGCAGAGACGGATCACCCGGAAGGCTCGGTGTACCGGGTGGCGGGGCCAATCACGATCACGCGCGCCGCCACGACGCAGCGCGAAATCGACGCGCTTCCCGATCCGCTGACGATCGACCTCAGCGAAATCGACCGGATGGACACGGTCGGAGCGTGGATCGTCTACCGCACCGTTCGCGACCGCAACGCCAAGGTAATCGGCGCGAGCCGCGACGAGGTGAGTCTGCTTCGGCAGGTGTCCGAGTTCGACAAACCGGCTCAGGTCCACCCGGAGGAGAAGCCCAGCTTCATCCGAGTCCTGACCGAGCTCGGCGAGTGGGTCGCGGACACCGGCCGTACGCTGCTCGGCCTCCTCGGCTTCTTCGGGGCGACGCTGATCGGCTTCGCCAATATCATCAAGCGGCCGAAGCGCTTCCGCCTCAACGCCGTCGTTCAGCGCTTCGACGTCGTCGGCGTGCGCGCCCTCGGTATCATCGGGCTGATGAGCTTCCTCATCGGAATCGTCATCGCGCAGCAGGGCTCGGTCCAGCTCGCCCAGTTCGGTGCCGAGGTCTACACGATCAATCTCATCGGCCGCATCACCGCGCGCGAGCTCGGAACGCTGATGACCGCGATCATGGTCGCGGGCCGCTCGGGATCGGCGTTCGCGGCGCAGATCGGCACGATGAAGATCACCGAGGAGATCGACGCGATGCGCACGATCGGCGTGTCGCCGGTCGAGGCGCTGGTGATCCCGCGAATGATCGCGGCGGTGGTGATGATGCCGCTTCTCGCCTTCTGGGCGATGCTGCTCGCACTGATCGGAGGCGGCGTCTTCGTCTGGCTGAGCCTCGAGATTCCGCCGCTCACCTATATCCAGCGGCTGCAGGAGGTGATCCC
>Ga0068859_100007340_pt1 | contig 11181 bp, 11 predicted proteins | sample KBSSwiS22_FD_66585 | JGI IMG/M metagenome (GOLD analysis project Ga0068859, IMG submission 66585) | Switchgrass rhizosphere microbial communities from Kellogg Biological Station, Michigan, USA - KBS Switchgrass S2-2 | ecosystem: Host-associated > Plants > Roots > Rhizosphere > Soil ... | reverse complement strand
GTCGATGCTGAAGTACGGCAACGACAAGCCCGACCTGCGCAACCCGATCGTGATCACCGACATTTCCGAGCACTTCAGAGGCTCGGGCTTCGGACGATTCGCGTCGATCGTCGAGGCAGGAGATGTGGTGCGCGCGATCCCCGCTCCAGGCACTGCCGAGAAGAGCCGCAAATTCTTCGACGACATGAACAGCTGGGCGCAGTCCGAGGGGTTCCCGGGCCTCGGCTATGCCACGCAGAAGGACGGCGTGTTCGGCGGACCGATCGCCAACAACCATGGCCAGGAAGGCATGCAGGCGATCGCACAGGCGCTGGGCCTGGGCCCGAACGACGGCATCTTTTTCGCCGCGGGCAAGGAAGCACAGGCAGCCAAGCTGGCCGGCCTTGCGCGCACGCGTGCCGCCGAGCAGCTCGAACTGATCGACGGGAAACATTTCGAGTTCTGCTGGATCGTCGACTTCCCGATGTTCGAATATGACGAGGAAGCGAAGAAGGTCGATTTCAGCCACAACCCGTTCAGCATGCCGCAGGGCGAGCTCGAGGCGCTGGAAACCAAGGATCCGCTCGACATCCTCGCTTATCAGTACGACATCGTTTGCAACGGCGTGGAACTGTCGTCGGGCGCGGTCCGGAACCATCGCCCGGAAATCATGTACAAGGCGTTCGAGATCGCGGGCTACAGCCAGGCCGATGTCGACACCAATTTCGCCGGCATGATCAATGCGTTCAAATATGGCGCGCCGCCGCACGGTGGGTCGGCGCCAGGCGTCGACCGCATCGTGATGCTGCTCGCCGATGAGCCCAATATCCGCGAGGTCATCACCTTCCCGATGACGCAGAAGGCCGAGGATCTGATGATGGGCGCGCCCTCCGAAGTATCGGAGAAGCAGCTCAAGGAACTCCATATTCGCCATTCGCCGGAAGTGCTGGCGGCGAAGCGCAAGGATGTGGCAGAGGCGGTTCGGCCGGAATAACGCGGACAAGTTCGCCGCTGGGGAGAGCCGAATGCGCTGGTCGCGAAGAAAAGTGCTGGGCGCGGGCGCCGTACTCGCCGCGTCTCCCCTGCTCGGCGCGGCAACCGAGGTCACGCCGCGCATCCGCCGCGTCGCTCCGGGACTCGACCGTGTCCTAGACGCGTCGCAACCCGTCGAAACGCTCGTCACCGGCATTCGTTGGGCCGAGGGACCGATATGGGTACCGAACGGCAGCTTCCTGCTGTTCTCGGATCCGCCGGCGAACATCATGCGCAAATGGTCGCGCAAGGATGGCGCCAGCATCTTCCTGCAGCCCTCCGGCCTGCCCAATCCCGACTACAAGCTGATCCGCGAGCCGGGGTCGAACGGGCTCGGGATCGATGCGCAGGGCAGATTGATCATCGCGGACAGCGGCAGCCACGCGCTCGTACGCTATGATTTCGCGACCAGGACGCGCACCACGCTGGTCGATCGTTTCGAGGGCAAGCGCCTCAACAGCCTCAACGACGTGCACGTCGCGCGGTCCGGCGCGATCTATTTCACCGATCCGCCCTATGGCTTCACCCAGGGCGACGCGTCGCCGCTCAAAGAGGCGCCGGTCAACGGCGTCTATCGCTGGTCGCCCGACGGCAAGGTCGTGCTGATCGACGGCGCGCAGTCGCGACCGAACGGAATTGCCCTTTCGCCGGACGAGAAGAGGCTGTTCGTATCGGTCTCCGACGAAAAGGCGCCGCGCGTGATCGTCTATGAACTCGACGCCAAGGGACTGGCGACGCAAAGCCGCATCTGGCTCGACGCGAAACCGATGCTCGGTCCGGGCCGCGCGGGACTCCCCGACGGCATGAAAATCGCCGCCGAAGGCACGCATTTCCAGAGCGTGCCGGGCGGGATGGGGGTATTCACTCCCGACGCGGAGTTGCTCGGCATGATCGAGACCGGCGCGCCGATCGCCAATTGCGCGTTTGGCGAGGATGGGCGAACCCTTTTCCTCACCGCGAATGACCGCATATTGGCGCTACGCCTAAGGATCGACGGCCCGCGCCGCGGCTGAACGCGTATCGCGTGGTTACGCGCCGTGGTTAACGGCGAATTTGTTGCGGCGGTGTTGACCAATGCCACTAACGGATGCGGGTGCGTGGGAAACGGCCTTCAGTTCATTCACATACGGCAAACCACGCATTCACTGAATGCCGTTTAACTTCATTAATAACTGAAGAATCTCGAATTTTTTTGCCCGACCGAAACCGGGACGCTTAGCCCTCTTCCTATAAGGCCAGAGTATTAGCCGTACACGCGGGAGGTCCGTCGTGCGCGGTGTCCTACTGTTGCGACCACTTAATGGAGGGGCAGCTTGCGCAACGTTTTTGGTCGGGTTGGACTCGGTGGCCAGATTGGCCTCGCTTTCACCATCATGCTCGCTGTCATCGCGGGTCTCGGACTAACCTCGCTCGATCGCGTCGGCGCGGTCAACGATCTCAATTCGCAGATGCGCCAGCGCTGGCTGCCAGCGTCGCAGCGCATCGGCGACTTGCACTCGTTCACCTCGCAGTATCGCATCGCGCAGAGCGCGCTCGTGCTTGCCGACAATGACAAGGAGCGCCGGCTTGCCGGCCGCCAGATCAAGAACGGCCGCGGAACGATCGAGAAGCTGATCAAGACCTACAAGGATCTGGCGCACGAGAAGGAGCAGCAGGCCGCGGTGAAGGCGGTTGCCGAGGCGTGGGCTGCCTATGACCAGCAGACCGACCTGATCATCAACGCCGCAAGCACGGGCGATCAGGCCGGCGCGGTGGCGTTGTTCAAGGGCGACGGCCTGCAGCTGTTCTACTCGCTCGAGGACTCGATCCTCGCCCTCGTCGACCTGAACGAGAAGGGGGTGCAGGACATTTCCGCGCGTTCCTCGCAGATCTACGACAAGACGCGCCAGCTCATGCTCACGGCGCTCGGCGCTTCGCTGGTGCTCAGCGTCGTACTGATGGCAGTGATGATCCTCCGCATCGCTCGTCCGCTGCGCAAGATCAGCGTCGCGGTCGACAAGGTCATGGCCGGCGCGCACGACACCGAAATCCCCGCGACCAAGCGGGGCGACGAGATCGGCGGCGTGGCGCAGGCGCTCGACCGCTTCAAGGGCCTGTTCGAAGCCGATGCGCGCCGCGCCGAGGAAGAACTCAAGCGCGCTGCCGAAACGCAGGCGACCGTCGAAACACTCGGCGTTGCGCTCCAGGCGCTGGCGCAGGGCGACCTGACGCACCGCACGGAGGAAGACGACAACAGCGCGTTCGGATCGCTGTTCAAGGACTATAACCGCGCCGTCGACCAACTGCGCGACACGCTGGTCGAGATCCGCGACGGATGTTCGACGATCAACACCGGCACGATCGAGATCGCGCGCGCTTCGCAAGACCTTTCGGGCCGGACCGAGCGCCAGGCGATGCAGCTCAACGACGCCGCGAACACCATCCAGAGCTTCTCGTCGTCGGTGCAGACCGCCGCAGAGAGCGCTCGCGAGACCAGCTCGCGTGTCACCAGCGCCAGCGAGACTGCCGAATCGATGCAGCGGATCGCCGAGAAGGCACTGAAGGCCATGCATGACCTTCAGACGTCGAGCGCCGATATGGCGGATATCATCCAGACGATCGACACGCTTGCGTTCCAGACCAACATGCTGGCGCTCAACGCCAGCGTCGAGGCTGCGCGCGCCGGTGAGGCCGGTGCCGGCTTCGAAGCGGTCGCAAGTCAGGTCCGCCTGCTGGCGCAGGCCTCGGGCGATGCCGCGGGCCGCATTCGCCGCCTGATCAAGACCTCGGATCGCCAGGTCACCGACGGCGTGATGCTCGTCGAGGAATCGAGCCGTTCGCTGCAGCAGATCGTGAGCGAAGTCTCACACATCTCGAAGCTGATGGACGGCATCGCCACGGCGTCGGCCGAGCAGGCCGAAGGCATCACTGGAATCAACAAGATGATCGCGGCGATGGACACCGCGACTCAGCATAACGCGGCGATGGTCGAAGAGAGCACGGGCGAGACCCGCAATCTCTCGGCCGAGACGCATCGCCTGGTCGCCAAGGTAGAGCGCTTCGAGCTCGGCGATGGCGCGCCGGGAGAGGATCATGCTTTCGAGGAGGAACAAGACGAAGCCTTCTTCGACAGCATCGACATGTCGCAGGTTTCCCACCCTGCGCCGGAGTACCGCGCGGCGATGTGAAGCTCGCCACGTTGGGAATATTTTAACGGGAATCGATTAAGTTACGTGAAAAGTGGAGGCGTAAAATGAAGAAGAATGCTCTTTTTGCGCTGGCGGTAGTTGCGGCCAGTCTCATTTCCAGCGCGGCCTATGCCGAAAATCCGGCATGGCGCAGCGCGGTGATGAAGCTGATCGCTTCCAAGCAGAGCTATCCGCCGGCGGCTGAAATGCGCGGCGACGAAGGCACTGCCCAGGTCAAGCTGACCATTGGCGCCGGCGGCGAGCTGACGGAAGTCGAGCTCGTGCAGAAGACCGGTTCGCTGGTGCTCGATCGCGAGGCAGTCGCACTGCCGAAGCGCGTCGGAAACTTCCCGGCTCCTCCGGGCGGTGCCACTACCACTACCATTCCGATGGTGTGGCGCCTGCAGTAATCGCTCGCGGCGAGCGTTTATCCCGGTCGCTCCGGCTACGAGAAAATCGAGAGGATTGGCGTGCCGCGTCTGCTTGAAGCAGGCGCGGCACGCGCTATTCCGGTCCTGGTGCTTGCCGGAGCCGGGGAATGCTCGAAGAACAACTTACCCACGCGCCACCGGCGCCGCTGACGCGCAGTCTCGGTCTGTTCGGCGTTCTCTTTCTCACGCTGTCGGTCACAACGCCCGCCTCGTCAGTGTTCGTGATTGCGCCCGGGATGCTCCAGACGGCCGGCACCGGCGCGATCTGGGCGACGGTGATCGCCGGGCTGATCTGCGTGACGACCGCGTACATTTATGCCGAACTCTCGTCCGCCTGGCCGGTTGCCGGTGGCGAATATGTGATGGTCGCGCATACGCTGGGCCCGCTTCCCGGGTTCGTGATGCTTGGGATCAACGTGTTCAACAATCTGCTGTTTCCGCCTGTCGCCGCGCTCGGCATCAGCGCCGTGGCGGGTGCCGCGTGGCCGGGGCTACCGCAAGTGCCGACGGCGATCGCCGTGCTCCTTGGCGCGACATTCGTCGCGGTGCTCAATATCCGCGTCAATGCGTGGATCACTGGCATCTTCCTTCTGCTCGAAGTCGTCGCGCTCGCCATCGTGGTAGCGCTCGGATGGGCTACGCAGGTGCGACCGATTGCCGAAATGCTGCTGCATCCGATGATGCCCACGGCGCATGGTCTCGCGCCGGCCTCGCTCGCATCGATCGGCGTCGCGACCTCGATCGGTATATTCGCGCTCAACGGCTATGGCGCGGCGGTCTATTTCGGCGAAGAGATGCACGAAGCGCCGCGGTTGATCGCGCGCGCGATCCTGACCGCGTTGTTGCTAGCGTTGCTGTGTGTCGGCGCCCCGATCGTCGCAGTGCTGGCCGGCGCGCCCGACCTCCATGCGCTGCTTCCGGCCGACGATCCGTTCGGCATGCTGGTACGGTTGCGCGGCGGCGGCGCGATCGCCGACCTGGTCTCGGTCGGGATCATGGTCGCGATCGTCAACGCCGTGATCGCATGCATCCTGGCCACCGCGCGCTTTTTCTACGGCAGCGCGCGCGATCGCAGCTGGGGGCACCCGCTCGACCGTTGGATGGGCGCGATCCACCCGCGGCTCGGTTCGCCGTGGCTCGGCACGTTGCTGATTGGCGGATTCAGCGTCGCCTGTTGCTTCGTCCCGCTGCGTTTCCTGGTGATCCTGAGTGGGGCGGGGCTGGTCGCGATCTATGCCGGAATCGCGCTGGCAGTGCTCGTCGGTCGGCGGCAAGGCAAGACCGGCACCGACGGCTATCGCATGCCGCTGTTTCCGCTCGCACCGATCGTCACGCTCGCCGCGCTCGCTTATGTGATCTGGACCAGTTGGCTCGATGTCGAGGAGGGCCGCCCGGGACTGATCGTCACCGGCGGGCAGATCCTGCTATCCGCCGGCTATTATTGGTTCGTGCTGCGCCGCCGCGGCGAATGGACGGTGCACATCCCGGCGATCGTCGGTCAGTCGTCGAGCAGGGGATAGAGCACGCGCTGCTCCTGCGCGATCCGTTCGCGCATCTGCCGCCGCATCCATGCCGACGCCGTGCAATAGCCCGGCCAGTCGTCGAGGATTTCGTCGATGGTCCAACGGTGGATGTGATTGGCCGAATCTGCCACCATCGTGGCAGTCGAATCGCGCAAGGCGCGAACCGCGTCGCGGGCGGTCCCGTCGAGCCGCGCGAGCAGCATCGGGTACACCCGCTCTTCGAGCAACTTGCGCCGCCGCCCGCTTGCGCGCGTCAGTTGATAGCGTGTCGACGAAAGCAGACCGCGGCTCGGGGTCGAGCCCCGTGCGAGTTCCTCGAGCGCGTCGAGCCGCGCGAGCAGCTGTTCGTGGACCTGCTCGAGCTCCGTTTTCACGCCGGCCGGAATGCGCCGTCGGCGCCCATCACCCACAGCACGCCCTCGGCGATCGCGAAATAGGCGCCGTGGATGGTCAGGCTGCCCGCCGCCTCGCGCTCGGGGATGCAGGGGAAGGTGCGCAGGTTTGCGATCGACACGCGTACCGTCTCCATTTCGAGCGCCCGTGCCGCTTCGGGACCCGTTCCCATCTCGGCAACGATGCGATCGCGCGCCCCGTCGAGCATGTCGACCCAATGCGCGATGAATCCACCGGAGCCGGGCGGGTGGCCTTCGAAGCGCCGAGTCAGCGCCGCCTGGACGCCGCCGCACGCGCCATGTCCCATCACGACGATCTCGGGCACCTCGAGCTGCGTGACCGCGAATTCGAGCGCGGAGGACACGCCGTGCCGCCCGCCACCGATTTCGAACGGCGGAACGAGATTGGCGATGTTGCGCACGACGAAGATCTCGCCAGGCGACGTATCGAAGATCTGCGCGGGGTCGACGCGGCTGTCCGAGCAGGCGATCACCATCACTTTGGGATTCTGCCCTTCGGAGAGCTCGGCCCAACGCGCGCGCTGGCGCTGCCAGTCGGTATCGCGGAAACGGTGGTATCCGCCGATCAGGTCCGCAAAGTCGGTCATCGGGCGTCCCTAGGCGGCGATTACGGCTGGCGCAACGCGGCACCGCATGTTGCAAGCAACGGGGCTGGCACTGCCGGCCTCTCCGTTCTATCTGGGCGCGCATGAACGAACCCGCCGCCCGCGCCGAGCCGCGCCAGCGCAAGCCCGACTGGATCCGCGTCAAGGCGCCGGTTTCTGCTGGCTTCCACGACACACGCGCACTGATGCGCCGTCTCAACCTGGCGACGGTGTGCGAGGAAGCCGCGTGCCCGAACATCGGCGAGTGCTGGACCAAGAAGCACGCGACGGTGATGATCCTGGGCGATGTGTGCACGCGCGCCTGCGCCTTCTGCAACGTCAAGACCGGCATGCCGCGCAAGGTCGACGTGCACGAGCCACAGCATGTCGCCGATGCCGCGGCCGAACTCGGGCTCGAGCACATCGTGATCACGTCGGTCGACCGCGACGATTTGCCCGACGGCGGGGCGGGGCAGTTCGTTAAGGTGATCGAGGCGCTGCGCAGTGCCGCGCCGGCGACGACGATCGAGATCCTGACTCCCGATTTTCGCAATAAGCACCAGGCCGCGATCGAAGCGATCGTCGCGGCGCGCCCGGACGTCTACAACCACAATCTCGAGACGGTGCCGCGGCTCTATCCGACGATTCGTCCAGGCGCGCGCTATTACGCTTCCCTGCGGCTGCTCGAGACCGTCAAGCGGCTCGATCCCTCGATCTTCACCAAATCCGGCATCATGCTCGGCCTCGGCGAGGAGCGGCTCGAAGTACACCAGGTGATGGACGACATGCGCTCGGCGGACGTCGATTTTCTCACCATGGGCCAGTATCTTCAGCCCACGCCACGCCATGCCAAGGTCGCCGAGTTCGTGCCCCCGCAAAGCTTCCAGGCCTATGGCTCGATCGCGCGCGCCAAGGGATTTCTGCAGGTCGCGTCGTCGCCGCTGACGCGTTCCAGCTACCACGCCGGCGAGGATTTCGCGCAGATGCGCGCAGCTCGCGAGGCAAGGCTGGCGAAGATCTGACGGACTAGACGTGCCTCGCCATCAGGAAACCCGCCATCTGCCCTATAGCCCGGAGCAGATGTTCGATCTTGTCGCCGACGTCGCGCGCTATCCCGAGTTCTTGCCCTGGGTTACGGCGGCGCGCGTACGCTCCAACAGCGCCGAGACGATGGTCGCCGACCTGATCGTCGGCTTCAAGGGGTTGCGCGAAAGCTTCACCTCCAAGGTCGACAAGCAGCGGCCAGGCCACATCCGCGTCGATTATCTCGAAGGGCCGCTCAAGCACCTCCACAACGACTGGAAGTTCCGGCCCGACGCGGCGCACGGCTGCTATGTCGAGTTCTGCGTCGACTTCACCTTCAAGAACCGTATGTTCGAAATGCTCGCGGGCCAGGTGTTCGACCGTGCGGTGCGCAAGATGGTGGGCGCGTTCGAGGAACGCGCGCGCCAGCTTTATGCCGATTCCTCGACCGCTTCGGTGCCTTCGGAACCCGGCAACAGCAATTCGAGCGCGCAAAGCGCCGCCTGAAGCCGCACGCCGCCGCGCCCACTGTTCTCGAACTGGCGGGTGTCGGCGACGACCTGGCTGGGATCGGCGTTGCGCTCCGCACGAGCGAACACGACCGTGCCGACCGGCTTCTTGTCGCTGCCGCCATCCGGACCGGCGATACCGGTGATTGCGACGGCGACGTCGGCGCCGCTGTGATCGAGCGCGCCCTGTGCCATCGCCCAGGCAACCGCGACCGAGACCGAGCCGAACGTGTCGAGCAGATCGGTACTGACCTCGAGTACGTCCTTCTTCGCTTCGTTCGAATAGGTCACGAAGCCGGCATCGAGGATGCTCGACGAGCCCGGAATCTCGGTGATCGCGGCAGCGACAAGCCCGCCAGTGCAGCTCTCGGCTACGGCGACGGTACGTCCGGCGGCACGATTGGCTTCGACGACGCGGCGCGCGGCGTTGACCAATATTTCAGGGAGAACAGTATCCACGCACCTCAACTTTGCGAACGACAGATGGAAAAATTCGGGATCGGCTTGTCGACCAGCCGAAGCTGGATGAACTGAACGAGCAGCTGCGCCATATTGCGTGCCGGGAGCGGATCCAGCGTGAACAGCGCGCGATCGATCTCGCGGCATCCCTCCGGCTTGATCTTGCTGGCGAGCACGGCACCGACCAGCCCCATCAACAGCGGCTTGACCGTTTCGGAATCGGGCAGGTTCATGCCGGAAACCTTGCGCACGGCGAGCAGAGCGACCGGCCAGGCATTGCCGCTCGCAGCGTCGAAACGCTCCGCCAGCGCCTCCCCACGGGTGGCGAAATAGCTGCTGGTGCCAAGCGTCGGGCGGCAAATCGTTGCCGCTAGGCGAATCGACGCCGGCGCGAGCAGCGTGACGATGCTCTCCGCTTCGACTGGCGTGAAGCAGGGCTGCGCCGCCGCCTCTGCGGCATAGGCGCCGGTCGCGCCAAGCGCGGCCCAGGCGGCAAGCGCCGCGGCAATTCCCTTGCGTATCATCGCGTCTCCGGCAGTCTTATCGTGGCGATCGCCTGCGCAGCCATGCCTTCGCCGCGCCCGGTGAAACCCAATCGCTCTGTCGTGGTGGCCTTCACGCTAACATTATCCACGCTCAGTCCCAAGAGCGTGGCGATCGACGCGCGGATAGTTTCGCGATGCGGGCCGATCTTGGGCGCCTCGCAGATCAGCGTCAGGTCGATGAAATCGATGATACCGCCGCGCGCCGCAATCAGGCTGGCGGCATGCTGCAGGAACCGACCCGACGCCGCACCACGCCACTGTGGATCGCTCGGCGGGAAATGCATGCCGATGTCGCCGGCGCCGATCGTCCCGAGCAGCGCGTCGGTGATCGCGTGGAGCGCGACGTCGGCGTCGCTATGCCCCGACAGGCCGAGCGGCGAGGGGATCAGAGCGCCGCCGAGCCACAGCTGTTCGCCTTCGGCGAAGCGATGGACGTCGAAGCCTTGCGCCGAGCGCACGCGCATCGTGGCGGCATGGCGTGCTTCGGCGGCGGCGAAATCGGCGGGGTGGGTAATCTTTTCCAGACGCGAATCTCCCGCCACAAGCGTGACGTCATACCCCGCCGCGCGCACCATCTGCGCATCGTCGGTCGGCTCGTCACTGCCCTTCCAGCCGCGGTGCACGGCATAGGCCGTCGCAAAGTCGAATGCCTGTGGAGTCTGCACGCGGTGCAATCCCTCGCGCGGCACTGTGTCGCCGAGCAGTTCGTTCCCCTTCGCGAGCGTGTCCGCGACCGGCAGGACCGGAATCGCGCCTGCATGGCGGTCGAGTGCCGCCACCAGCCGGTCGATCACCGCCGCGGGTAGGAAGGGGCGTGCGGCGTCATGAATCAGCACGCGTGCGGGCGCGCCCCCGGCGAGCGCGTCGAGCCCGTTGCGCACCGATTCGCGTCGCGACGCTCCACCGATCGTGAATTCGACCGGCCCGAGCGCCGCGGCCAGTTCATCCTCCTGACCCTCACCGATTGCCACTAGCACACGATCGATCGACGGATGGTTCGACAGCGTGGCATGGCTATGCGCGAGCATCGGTTTGCCGGCGAGCGGGGCGAACTGCTTGGGGATGCTGCCGCCGGCGCGAAGCCCCTGGCCCGCAGCCACGATCAATGCGACGGTTCCCGACATCGCGCGGGCCCTAGCGGGCTAGTCGCGACTTGCCAATCGTCGCTTGTGCGCCTAGGGGCATCTGCCTATTTTTCAGGCAGATATGACGACGCTCGCGCCCATCCAGATCGGCCCCGTCCGCATCGAGACTCCGGTGATTCTCGCGCCGATGACCGGCGTCACCGATCTTCCGTTCCGTCGCGTCGTGCGGCGCTACGGTTCGGGACTCAATGTCACCGAGATGATTGCCAGCCAGGCGGCGATCCGCGAGACGCGCCAGTCGATCCAGAAGGCGGCATGGGACCCGATCGAAGAGCCGGTGTCGATGCAGATGGTCGGTTGCACACCCTATGAGATGGGCGAAGCGGCGCGGCTTGCTGCGGATCGCGGCGCGGCAATCATCGACATCAACA
>Ga0068859_100007338_pt1 | contig 11183 bp, 8 predicted proteins | sample KBSSwiS22_FD_66585 | JGI IMG/M metagenome (GOLD analysis project Ga0068859, IMG submission 66585) | Switchgrass rhizosphere microbial communities from Kellogg Biological Station, Michigan, USA - KBS Switchgrass S2-2 | ecosystem: Host-associated > Plants > Roots > Rhizosphere > Soil ... | reverse complement strand
CTCGAGCAGCAGCTTGGCCTTTTCGGGCTCGGGGATGCGCGCCGACCCATAGAATACGAACGTCGAGGCGATATGCGCCTCGTCGAGGATCAGCTGCGGCTTGAGCAGCTCGAGCTGGAAGCGCACCGGCCGCAGATCCTCGCGCAGCAGGAAATCGAGGTCCTGGAACGCGAGGCGATAGGCGGGATGCACGGTCTGGGGCGAAGCGGTCGCGCCTTTCGCCGTTTCCGCTTCCTGGCGGGCCCCGCGGAACACGCGGGACGGTACGCGAGTGTCGTCTGTCATTCGACGCGGCTTAGGGCCTGTCCTCACATCCGGCAACGGCGACGCAAATCACCGGCAGAGCGAACCGCGTCCCATGTCGAGGTGAAGATGATTGTAGTGGGCGGCGTTATAGTCGGGGCTGAGCACCGTCACGAAGCGCCGGCACGCGGAGCGATGGACTGCATCGAGGAACGCGCGCACGCCTGGGTCGGGACTGCGCCAATCGCGTTCGATGCTGATGCGCCGCCCGTCGCGAAGCACGAATGCCGCGACGTCGACGGCATTGGCGAGCGCATGCTCGGAGACCTTGCCCGCGCGCTCCGCGGCACCGCCGATCACTGCGCGGCACGCATAGGTGCCGAAGCTCTCGACCTTGACCAGCTCGCTGCCGAGCAGCTCCTGTGCGGCGGGCGCGACGCCGTTGCGGATCCAGGCGACCAAGGTCCGCGCCAGTCCGCAGCGCATGCCCTTGAGGTTGGTGACCGGCATGCCGAAATCGACCAGCTGCACCGCGCCGACCTGCTGGCAGCCACCGCCATAGTCACGGTCGGGCAGCATGTTGAACCGCACGTCGTCGCGCGTCAGCTCGGCGTAGCACGCCAGCGTTTCGCGCGAGGGCGGCAAGTCGAGTGCGATCGCGGGGCTATTCATCGGCCGCTGCGGTGCGGGCACGCGATGGTCGCTTCCCGAGATGCAGCTCGCGAGCGTCAGCGCAAGCAGCAGGGCGGGGACGCGTCGAGCCATCGGCCCGCTCTAGCGGATCGCGGGCGTCCGTTTAAGCGGGGATGGCCGCATTGCCGCCCATGCGCCCGTCCACGGCGCGAGCAGCGCGGCATGCCAACCGTGCGGCTTCAGGGCGCCGTCGTCGACGCCGAAGCGCAGCGCCTCCCGCTTCGCCGCGGGCATTTGCAGCGTGCCGAACAGCCAGTCGAACAGCGCCAGGCTCGACCCGAGGTTGCTGTTGAAATGGGACGGGTCGGTCGAATGGTGGATCTGGTGGTGCGCCGGGCTGAGCAGCACATGGCCGAGCCGCGTGCCGAACGTCAGCCACAAATGGCTGTGCTGGAGATGCGTCACGCACACTGCGAACAACAGGATCAGCAGATTGGTGCCGCCGATATTCCAATGCGTCACGCCGGCGCCGAGCGCGCGCTCGAGCAGAGCGCCGGTGACGCCCATGCATAGCGCGACCAGATTGTAGAAGCCGATCGTCTCGAGCGGATGCACGCGGCCGTTGGTGAACAGCGACAGGCTCTCGGCCTGGTGATGGATCTTGTGGAACGCCCAGAGCGCCGGCACGCGGTGCATCAGCATATGGTCGAACCAATAGGCGAATTCATAGGCGAGGAAGAGCAGCAGCGTCGCCAAGCCTGCACTCGCCCAGCCGGGCAGCCACGGTGCCGGTGCGGGTCCGAGCAACGCCAGCGTCCAGCCGCGCAACTGCTCGGCCGAGACCAGCGCCCAGCCGATCGACACCCCCGAGAACAACAGGCCGCTGACGAACCAGGCGAGGTCGGCGCGTCCCGATACCGAATGCAGCAGCCGCCGCGGGAACAATGCGCGCACCAGCACGCCGTGCCGCAACGCCCGGCGACGTTTGATCGGTACGGCAACCGCCACGAACAACGCGAACGAGCAGGCGAGCGCGGCGAGCGAATAGGTCGATCCCGGCGCGAGGAACGTGCCGGCGAGCTGCGAGCCGGCGCTTTTCCACAGATTTTGCGCAGCCTCGATCATCGCCGTTCACTCTAGCGCGGCGCCGTTTTCAACTTGGTTAAGGCGCCCCCTGCGTAACGACCGTGACTTGACAGCGGGTATTTCGCCGTTACGGCCGCCGGCGGGCCACGCGGTCCCAACGCCGCGCGTGCTCTCTGCAAGGAGAGTCTACATGACTGAGACCATCGCGTCCGCGGACGCCGTTACCATTGCCAAGCCCGCCACCAAGCCGGCTCGCCCCTTTTTCTCCTCGGGTCCCTGCGCCAAGCCTCCGGGCTGGGATGCGTCGAAGCTCGCCAGCGAATCGCTCGGCCGCTCGCATCGCGCGAAGATCGGCAAGGCCCGCTTGCAATATTGCATCGACCTGATGCGCGAGCTGCTGCAGCTGCCTGCGACGCATCACATCGGCATCGTCCCCGGTTCGGATACCGGCGCGTTCGAAATGGCGATGTGGACGATGCTCGGTGCGCGCGGCGTGACTGCGCTCGCGTGGGAAAGCTTCGGTGAAGGTTGGGTCACCGACGTCGTCAAGCAGCTCCGGCTCGAGGCCGATGTGGTGCGCGCCGATTACGGCCAGCTGCCCGATCTCGACGCCGTCGACTGGACGAACGACGTGCTGTTCACCTGGAACGGCACCACTTCGGGCGTGCGCGTGCCCGATGGTGAATGGATTCCCGACAATCGCGCCGGCCTCAGCTTCGCCGACGCGACCAGCGCGGTGTTCGCCTACGAGATTCCCTGGGACAAGATCGATGTCGCCACCTTCTCGTGGCAGAAGGTCCTCGGCGGCGAGGGCGGCCATGGCGTGCTGATCCTCGGCCCGCGCGCGGTCGAGCGGCTCGAAAGCTACACGCCGGCATGGCCGCTGCCCAAGGTGTTCCGCCTCGTTTCGAAGGGCAAGTTGGCCGAAGGCATTTTCAAGGGCGAGACGATCAACACCCCGTCGATGCTCGCCGTCGAGGACGCGATTTTCGCGCTCGAATGGGCCAAGGGCCTCGGCGGCCTGAACGGCCTGATCGCGCGCTCGGACGCCAATGCCGCGGCGCTCGACAAGATCGTCGCCAAGCGCGACTGGCTTGGCCATCTCGCGGTTGATCGCGGTACGCGTTCGAAGACCAGCGTATGCCTCACCGTCGAAGGCGCCGACGCCGACTTCATCAAGAAGTTCGCCGGGCTGCTCGAGAAGGAAGGCGCGGCCTATGACGTCGCCGGCTATCGCGACGCCCCGCCGGGCCTGCGCATCTGGTGCGGCGCAACTGTCGACGCCGCCGATATCGAAGCGCTCGGGCCCTGGCTCGACTGGGCCTACGCCACCGTCAAGGCTTCCAACTAATCATCGTCACCCCCGCGAAAGCGGGGGCCCATCTCCGGCGCGACGTTCCAAGCTGAACCGTCAGGAGATGGATCCCCGCATTCGCGGGGACGACGATACCAGAAAGGTTTCATCGTGCCCAAAGTTCTCATCAGCGACAAAATGGATCCCAAAGCCGCGCAGATCTTCCGCGAGCGCGGCGTCGAAGTCGACGAAATCACTGGCAAGACGCCGGACGAATTGAAGGCGATCATCGGCGAATATGATGGTCTCGCGATCCGCTCCTCGACCAAGGTCACCAAGGACATCCTCGCCGCGGCGACCAAGCTGAAGGTCGTCGGCCGCGCCGGCATCGGCGTCGACAATGTCGACATCCCGGCCGCCTCGGCCAAGGGCGTGGTGGTGATGAACACCCCGTTCGGCAACTCGATCACCACTGCCGAGCATGCGATCGCGCTGATGTTCGCGCTCGCCCGCGACCTGCCAGAGGCCGACAAGTCGACTCAGGCCGGCAAATGGGAAAAGAACCGCTTCATGGGTGTCGAAATGACGGCCAAGACGCTCGGCCTGATCGGTGCCGGGAACATCGGCTCGATCGTCGCCGACCGCGCGATCGGGCTCAAGATGAAGGTGATCGCCTATGATCCCTTCCTGTCCCCCGAGCGCGCAATCGAACTCGGCGTCGAAAAGGTCGAGCTCGACGAGCTGCTCCACCGCGCCGACTTCATCACGCTGCACACGCCGCTCACCGACCAGACGCGCAACATCCTGAGTCGCGACAATCTGCTCAAGACCAAGAAGGGCGTGCGCATCGTCAATTGCGCGCGCGGCGGACTGATCGACGAAGCGGCACTCAAGGAACTGCTCGATTCGGGGCACATCGGCGGCGCCGCGCTCGACGTGTTCCAGACCGAGCCGGCGAAGGAATCGCCCCTGTTCGGCACGCCCAACTTCATCTCGACGCCGCACCTCGGCGCCTCCACCAGCGAGGCGCAGGTCAATGTCGCGATCCAGGTCGCCGAGCAGATGGCCGATTATCTCGTCACCGGCGGCGTCACCAACGCGCTCAACATGCCGTCGCTGACCGCCGAGGAAGCGCCGCGCGTGAAGCCGTACATGGAACTCGCCGAGCGGCTCGGCAGCCTCGTCGGCCAGCTCGCGCACGGCGGCGTCCCGCGCGTCTCGATTCACAGCGAAGGCGCGGCGACCGAAGTGAACCCCAAGCCGATTACCTCGGCAGTGCTCGCCGGCTTCCTGCGCGTCCATTCGGACACGGTGAACATGGTCAATGCGCCGTTCCTCGCCAAGGAGCGTGGCATCGAAGTGCGCGAAGTGCGCACCGAGCGCGAAGGCGATTATCACACGCTGATCCGCGTCTCGGTGAAGACCGACGCGGGCGAGCGCTCGGTCGCCGGCACGCTGTTCTCGAATTCGCGGCCACGGCTGGTCGAGCTGTTCGGGATCAAGGTCGAAGCCGATCTCGCCGGCGACATGCTCTATGTCGTCAACGAAGACGCGCCCGGCTTCATCGGCCGGCTCGGCGCGACGCTCGGCGATGCCGGCGTGAACATCGGCACCTTCCACCTCGGCCGCCGCGCGGCGGGCGGCGAGGCGGTGCTGCTGCTGTCGATCGACGAGCCGGTGACTGCCGAGCTGATCGCCAAGGTCCGGGCGTTGCCGGGCGTCAAGACGGCGATGGCGCTCAAGTTCTGACGCTCGCACCCGTCGTCCCGGCTTCCGCCGGGGCGACGGATGCCGCATAGGCGCATCCATGACCGGCCTGCTGCCCGAAGGGTTCCATGATCGCCTCCCGCCCGCCGCCGATGCCGCGGCGCGGCTCGAAGCGCGCGTGCTCGCAGTCGCGCGGAGCTACGGCTATGAGCAGGTCGATCCGCCGCTCGCCGAGTTTGCCGAATCGCTCGCCGCGCGATTGAAGGCGGCGCGCGTGCAGGACGCCGTGCGCTTCGTCGACCCGGCCTCGCAGCGCACCTTGATCATCCGTCCCGACATCACTGCCCAGGTCGGCCGGATCGCGGCGACGCGAATGGCGCATCATCCCCGCCCCGTGCGACTGTCCTATGCCGGGCAAGTGCTCAAGCTGCGCGCGTCGCAGCTCCGCCCCGAACGGGCGATGCGCCAGATCGGCTGCGAACTGATCGGGCTCGACAGTGTCGCGGCCGCGCGCGAGATCGTCGGAGTCGCCGTCGAAGCGCTCGCCGCGGCGGGCGTCGAAGGACTCTCGATCGACTTTACCTTGCCCGACCTCGTCGACGCGCTTGCCGGCGACACGATGCCGGCAGACCGGCTCGAAACGCTCCGCCAGCGCCTCGACGCCAAGGATGCCGCCGGAGTCGCGGCGATCGACGCCTCCTTTCTGCCGCTGATCGAAGCGGCGGGACCGTTCGCGCCAGCGCTCGCGCGATTGCGCGCGCTCGACACCGGCGCACTCGCGAGCCGGCTCGACGGATTGGCGGAGATCGCGGCATCGCTCGGCGGTGTGTCGCTCACGCTCGACCCGACCGAGCGACACGGCTTCGAATATCAGACCTGGCTCGGCTTCTCGCTGTTCGTGTCGGGCGTGCGCGGCGAAATTGGCCGCGGCGGCAGCTATACGATCCTCCACGAAGATGGCCGCGAAGAGCCTGCGATGGGCTTCACACTCTATGCCGATCCGATGCTCCAGGCGGGCTTCGGTGCCGACGAACGCCGTCGGTTGTTCCTCCCGCTCGGCACTGCGCCCGAACTCGGTCGCGCGCTGCGCATCGGCGGCTGGGTCACCGTCGCACAGCTCGAACCCGGCGATTCGCCGGCCGCGCAATTGTGCAGCCATGTGCTCGGCGCGAACGGTCCGGAACCGGTCTGAGGCGCATTTAAGAGCATCTGGTTGCGACCGCTCCGCCGGCACAAAGGCTGCGGTGCGCGGTGCTGCGCTTCGTCGATTTTAGCTGGCCGCCATGATTCGATTCGGCGATGCCTGGCAAAGTCTTGCCAGAAAATAGTAAATTCGGGCCTTTGTAGGGAAGTTGTTGGATTTCCTAAATCCAACACCACGGCTGTTGGATCGATAGATCGCTGTAGGAAAGTAAAAACTTCTAGATAGCGCCCCTATATTAGCTGATTTGATCGAACAAAACTCTCGGCATATAGGCTCAAGGCATCAGATGTTGTTGGATGCTTTGACACAGGAGAGACTATGTCCGTTTCTACCTATACGCCGACGACCTCCGGCAATACCGCCAAGATCGACGGCAACTTCGCGGTGTTGACCCGACTGGGGGACGCGTTTGCGCCGCATGGGCAATCCACTCCCGACATGACCGTACGCCTCGACGCCGGTCATGTGTTCGACGGCACCACCCTGACCGAAGTCGCCCCACAGAGCACCGGCACGATCACTGCGCCGGCGAGCGATTCGAGGATCGACCGCGTCGTCGTCAATCGGCTCACGGGTGCAGTGTCCGTGGTCACCGGCACCGCTTCGGCCTCGCCGGTGGCGCCGGCGATCCCGGCGGGTACCGTTCCCATAGCGCAGGTGTTGCTCGCCTCGACCACAGTCGTGATCGAAAATGGCATGATCACCGACGAGCGCGATCTCAACGGTCTCGGCGTGCCGGCAGCCGGTGGGCACTTGCTCAACGTGCAGACCTTCACTTCGAGCGGGACCTACACGCCGACCACGGGGACCACCAAGGTGATCGTCGAAGTGCTCGGCGGCGGCGGTAGCGGGGGTGGCTGTGCCGCCACATCTGCCACGCAGGGCTCGGCGGCCGGTGGTGGCGGCTCCGGCTCCTTTGCCAAGGCGCTGTTGACAAGCGGCTTCTCCGGCGTCGCCGTGACGGTGGGGTCCGGCGGCGCGGCTACCAGCGCTGGCGCAGTGAACGGCAATGCCGGAGGCACCTCGTCGTTCGGTTCACTCGTTTCGGCGCCGGGCGGAAACGGCGGCTTCTCCGGGCCCGCGTTCACTCCACCCGCCCTTTCAGGCGGGTCGGCGCTATCGACGGCTGCGACGGGGGGTAATATCGCGAACTCCGTTGGGCAGCAGGGTTTGTACGGGTTCGCGCTGGGAATCCTGACGGTCGTCGGCGGCACCGGTGCCCCATCCGTTCTCGGTGGCGGCGGCGGGGCCGGCGGCTACGGCAACGGTGCCGCTGCGCATTCTCCTGGTGCGGGCGGCGGCGGCGCCAGCGCGATCCGGAGCAGCTCTGCATTTAGCGGCGGCGCTGGAGCGAATGGCATCGTGATCGTTTATGAATATGCCTGAATAGAATTTGCCGGGCCCCTCACGAGGGCCCGGCAACAATTTCCCACCGTCCCGAACCGGCACGGATCGGCTCTTCTATAATGATCTCCAGTACTGGGAGATTCTTATTCATGCAGCACGAGCCGATAGCCGACGTTGAGCGGCCGAGGGCGGAAGACATTGCAGATTTGATGCAGAGCGTGCTGTCGGATTGGCTGGACCATCCGGAGCTCTGGGCAATCATTCCCGAATTTGTCGAGAATTACCCCAACCTCGTTCCCGAACTCCAGCGTCGGCTGAATCGCGAGCACAGCGCGACGGCGCGTGTGCCGCTGATGATTCTCCTCGGGGTCGCTGGCGCATCGATGGGCGGGACGGAAGCAATGCTCGACGCGCTGATGCCGATGGTCGGTCAGTTCGGTCAATCGCCCCTTATACAAGGTGCAATCTTCCATCTCGAAGGGCTTCTGGACCCGAACGATCCCAAGTTCCAACTGGCAGGCAAGATTTGCGTCAAGCCGTTCATCGAACTGGACGTGCTCGAAGGTGCGTCGCACCTGTGCTGCGCGAGTTGGCTCCCGACGTCGGTCGGAAACTTGCAGACCACCGATTGGAAGCAAGTTTGGAATGGCGAGGCAGCGCAAGCGATTCGTACGAGCGTGCTCGACGGCTCGTATCGCTATTGCAACAAGCGAACCTGCCCTAGCATCCAGAGTGGACATCTCTCCTCGGCGGAAGAACTCAAGGCCGACGCGCATTGGCGCGAGGTCCTAGAGACTGGCCGAACCGTTCTAGAACAGGGGCCGGAGATGGTGAACCTGGCCTATGATCGCACGTGTAACTTGTCTTGTCCGAGCTGCCGTAAGGAACGATTTGCAGCCGACGAAGAAACGCGACAGCGATTCGATGACATGCAGGATCGCGCGATCTTGCCACTGCTCAAGAACGCGAAAACTGTTTTCGTCACCGGATCGGGGGATCCGTTTGCGAGCAAGAACTTTCGTCGACTGATGGAGCAATTGACCGCCGAAGAATATCCGCAGCTCAAATTCATCATCATGACCAACGGTATGCTCTTCACAAGAAAGCAGTGGGAGGCGTTCCCCGCGCTACACCATCGCGTCGAGGCATTGCGCATCAGTATAGACGCCGCAACTGGTTCGACACATGAATTGCTTCGTCGCGGCGCGCGCTGGCCAGTGATGCTCGAAAACATGGCGTTCGCGGGCGAACTGTACGCGTCGGGTCTCGTTGACAAATATGAGCTTACCTTCACGCTTCAGGCGGAGAACTATCGTGAAGCCGGAGATTTTGTGGACCTTTCCCGCGAGATGGGAGCCAGCGGAGTCTATTTCGGCCGTATAACCAATTGGGGTACGTTCAGTGAAGCGGAATATCGCGCCAAGGCGGTATTCATTCCCGACCATCCCGAATATCCCGAGTTTCTGCGCGCCATGCAGGATCCGCGGCTGATCGATCCAATGGTTTTGCCGTCCGACCTCGACATGTTCATGGCTAGGCCGCTCGCGGTTTGACGGACAGGAGTTCCAGCGTGCACCACCACCCCATTGCCGGTTCAGAGCGACCGAGCGCGGAGCATATCGCAGACCTCATGCGAAGCGTGCTCTCCGACGGACTCGATCACCCCGAACTATGGACGATCGTACCCGAGTTTGTGCAGAGCTATCCCGAGTTGATTCCGGTGCTGCGGCATCAGCTCGATTGCTCCCACGACCCCGGCTCGCGTATGCCGCTGCTGGTGTTGCTTGGGATCGCCGGGGCAACACTCGGCGATCCACGGATGATGCTCGACATTCTGCTGCCCATGACCGGGCAGTTCGGCCAATCGCCATTGGTGCAGGGGGCAATCTTTCACCTCGAAGGGTTGTTAGACCCGGAGAATCCTAAATACCGGCTGGCCGATCGCCTTTGCACCAAGCCGTTCGTGAAGCTCGATGTACTCGAAAACTCGACGCACCAATGTTGCGCGAGCTGGCTAACGACTTCTGCAGGAAACCTCCAGACAACGCCGTGGGAGCAGGTCTGGAACGGCGTCGACGCCCAGGCAGTGCGCGCGAGCATGCTCGACGGCTCGTTCCGTCATTGCAACAAGCGTACGTGCCCGAGCATTCAGAGCGACGAATTGCCGACGCGCGAATCGCTTCGCGCGGACAGCTTTTGGCGCGAGATCATCGAAGCAGGCAGAACTGCGATGCCAAGGGGCCCTGAGACGGTGAATCTTGCGTATGACCGCACCTGCAATCTCTCATGTCCGAGTTGCCGTACCGAGCGCTTCGCCGCCGACGAAGCAACCCGCCTCCGCTTCGACGAGATGCAGGATCGCGCGATCCTGCCGCTGCTCAAGCATGCCAAGACCGTGTTCGTCACGGGCTCGGGTGATCCGTTCGCGAGCAAGAATTTCCGACGGCTGATGCACCAGCTCACCGAGAAGGAGTTTCCGCAGCTCAAGTTCGTCATCATGACCAACGGCATGTTGTTCACGCCGGCACAGTGGGAGGCGTTTCCGACGCTGCACAATCGAGTGGAGATTCTGCGCATCAGCGTCGATGCTGCCACCGGCCCAACGCACGAGCTATTGCGCCGCGGCGCGCGCTGGCCGGTGATGCTGGAGAATATGACCTTTGCCGGCGATCTTCGCGCTGCGGGGCTGATCGACGATTATGAACTGGTGTTTACCGTTCAATCCGAAAACTATCGGGAGGTCGGAGATGCGGTCGACCTCGCGCACGAAGTGGGTGCGAACGGAGTCTATTTCGGCCGTATGACCAATTGGGGAACGTTCAGCGAGGCCGAATATCGTTCCAAGGCGGTCTTCCTGCCGGAGCATCCAGAACATCGGGCCTTTGTCGAAAAGATGCAGGATCCGCGTTTACGCGATCCGATGGTGCTCCTCGGTGATTTGACCGGCTTCGTGCGTGAACCCGGCCCGCAGCACCGCGCGTTCAAGTTCTGACGGTCCGTTTAGAAAATTAAAGCGAGTGGTATCAGCGCGTTAGTTTGGTGGCTTTCCCGATTGTCCATTTAGACTAGGCGCGTGCAACTGTCTTCACGCGCGACGCGAGCCGGCGACCCGTAGCCCCTACTGCGCGCCGACACCCGGTGGTTATTGCGCTGCGGAAGCCGAGTTCAGCGGCCCGCGCAGTCGACGCGCGCCTTGCCATGGACATCGCACGTCGCGTGGCCGGCGACGGCAACGGCACCCGGACCGACGTTCGTAATTCGGGCGTGGCTGCGGACATTGAGTTTCGCCGCGCCGTCATTCCCGGAATACAGCGTCAGTTCGTCCGCTGCGAGCGCCGATCCATCGACCTCGAACGTGCCGAGCACGCGCATCGCCACTTGCTTCGCTTCGCCGGCGAAGGTGATTGCGCCCTGGCCGGCGGCGGTGATGCGGAGCTCCCCGGCGCGGATGCCGGCGACCTGAAGCCGCCCGATCCCGTTGACCGCAAGATCGATGCGATCGCCCGGCATCGCCTCGATTGCGAGGCTGCCCCGCGTCGAGACCGACGCCGCGGTCACTCCGTCGGCGGTCACGCGGATATGCAGCGGCGTGCTCGACGCATCGATTCGGCCGCCGAGCGTGAGGGTCGATCCCTCGACGCGGACGTCGGCGCGATCGAGATCCCCCTC
>Ga0068859_100007336_pt1 | contig 11183 bp, 10 predicted proteins | sample KBSSwiS22_FD_66585 | JGI IMG/M metagenome (GOLD analysis project Ga0068859, IMG submission 66585) | Switchgrass rhizosphere microbial communities from Kellogg Biological Station, Michigan, USA - KBS Switchgrass S2-2 | ecosystem: Host-associated > Plants > Roots > Rhizosphere > Soil ... | reverse complement strand
CGCCGATCGCGATGGGTTGCGTCCGCGTGCTCACCCAGCGCGGTGTCAGCATCACGGGAAGCCGTTCCACGAGCGCGCGTACGAGCTCGAACGACAGACTGCCCGATCCGAGGATGACCGACGCGCGCAGCTCGATCGTCGGCACACCCGAGTCGCGCAGGATGCGTCCCACCTCGTGCCGGCTGGCCAGGTGCGGTGAGAGTCCCTCGTCGGAACCCAGCCCGCCGAGGTACACGATGCGCCGCACTCGCGCGGCGAGCGCCGCCTGAGCGAAGCTCCGCGCGCCCTCACACTCCTCGCGCGCGAAGTCGCGCGGTGTCGCCATCGCGTGGATGAGGAAGTACGCCGTGTCCACGCCGTCGAGTGCGTCGGTGAGCGACGCGGCGTCGAGCACGTCACCGCGCACGACGTCGACGTCCGCCGGGACGCGCGCGCGAAGCTCGTCGGGCCGGCGCGCCATGCAGCGCACGCGCGCGCCGGCGTCGTGCAGCGCGCGCATGAGGCGACCGCCGATGTAGCCGGAGGCGCCCGTCACGAGCAGCAGCGGGCGCGCACGCTCAGCGCGCGAGGCGCCCGTCATGCCGCCGCTTCGGCGCGACGAAGCTCGCCGAGCAGGCCGTTCACGCTCGTCTCGACTCGCACGCCGATCGCCGACAGCTCCTCGGCGATGCGGGCCGCTCCGCCGCCGCCGGCGACGAGCGTGACGGAATCCGGCAGCGCCTCGCGGAGCTGGCGGAGCTCCTCGAGCAACACCTCCCGCTTCTCGACGTACACGATGCTCACCGCGACGACGCGCGCGTCGGCCGACCGGGCCGCCTCCGCGATCGCCGCCGCCGGCAGGTCGGCGCCGAGGTGCAGCACGTTCCAGCCTTCGACGGCCGCGGCCGCGCCGACGAGCACGGCGCCGATGGCGTGTCGCTCACCGGTCAGCGTGGCGACGATCAGCAACGGCGCGCCCTCGCGCTTGCCGAATGCGCGCATGCGCTCGGCGATGATGTCGTGCAGCAGCGACGAGACCATGTGCTCGTGCGCCATCGACAGCCGGCCGGCGTGCCATTCGCTTCCCACGCGGCGGAGCAGGGGCGCCGCGACCGACTCGATGAACGCGGCGACGCCCATCACGGCCGCGGCGCGCCGAAGCGTGTCGCCGAGCGCCGCGGAGTCGAGTGCTCGTGCGAGGAAGAGTGCCTCGCCGACCAGGTCGCGCTTCTCGCCCGATCCGTCAGGAAGCGTCGCACGGCGATCGCGCGCCGCGACATCCTCGTCCACCAGCGCGGCGAGTGCGCCATCCGCGAGGTTGGCGACGCGCGAGATGCTCCGGCCGGCGCGCGTCGCGGCGTGGAGCAGCACCAGGCGCTCGATGTCGGCGTCGGAGTAGAGGCGCTGCCCGCCGGGGCCGCGCGTCGGCGAGACGGCGCGGTAGCGGCGCTCCCAGACGCGGAGCAGGTCCTGGGACAGCCCGGTCCGCTCGGTGACGACGGCGATCGGGTGCCGCGGCGTCGTACGTCCGGCGTTGTCGGGGCTAGTCATGAACCGAAGCTATGGACCGTCCATCGATTGTCAAGGCAATATCTGGACAATCACTTGACAGATGCTGAGCAATGCCCCAGAGTTCCTGTACAAACGATGGACACACGCGCTGGTCCCCGACCTCACGGGTCCTCGCCGTCCTGGATCGACAACCTTACGGAGAGCCCAAATGATCGCGAAGTCGCTTTACGCCGTTGCCGCCCTCGCCGCCTCGCTCGCCCTGCCCGCTGCCGCCTCGGCGCAGGCGCACGCGGCGCATCAGCCGTCGAAGGACATCGTGCAGACCGCCATCGACGCCGGCACGTTCAACACCCTCGTCGCCGCCGTGAAGGCGGCCGGCCTCGTCGAGACGCTCAAGGGCAAGGGACCGTTCACGGTCTTCGCGCCCACGGACGCGGCGTTCGCCAAGCTCCCCGCCGGCACGGTCGAGAGCCTGCTCGCCAATCCGCAGAAGCTCGCCTCGATCCTCACCTTCCATGTCGTACCGGGCAAGGTGATGGCGGCGGACATCGTGAAGGCCAACGGCGCCAAGCCGGCGACGGTCAACGGCCAGGCGCTCGACGTGGTCGTGCGTGACGGTAAGGTGCTCGTGAACGGCGCGAACGTCGTGACGGCGGACGTCGTGGCGTCGAACGGAGTCATTCACGTCATCGACACCGTGCTGCTCCCGGCCGCCCCGGCGACGGTCGGCCAGTAGGCGAAGCGCGGAGCGGCGCGCCACTCAGGTGCGCCGCTCCGGTCGAGGGTCAGGCTCCTTGAAGACAGTCCGTCTTCTCGATCAACGAGTCTGACCCCTTGAACGAGCGCAACGCGCACCGCGCAACGCGCACCCAGAAATTACCCCGTTTCACCGGCTCAACGACAATCACAACCCGAGCCGCATCCCGCGGTCCGTGCTCCGCTCGCCGCGATGCGTGCGGCGCGCCACGAGCTCCACGCGCGCCGCGCGACGTACAGCGCGGCGGCGGCCACCACGGTGAGGGCGACGACCCCCTGCAGCTCCGCCGTCATGCGCCGCCACCGAAGCCGAGCGCGAGCCCGGCGCGATACACGACGAATGCCGCGCCGTACGCGAGCGCGAGCAGATAGCCGAACTGCAGCGCAGCCCAGCGCGCGCCGCGCCACCCGCCTCCGGTCTCGCGCACGGTGATCGCCACCGTGCTCGTGCACATGAGGGCGAACACGTAGAAGACCATCAGGCCGATCGCGATCAGCGGCGTGTACGCGAGGCGATTGGTGTGCGGGTCGCGCTCGGCGCGGAGCCGCTGCACCAGTGCGGTCGTGCCATCGTCGCTCGAGGCACTGTAGATCGTCCCCATCGTCGAGACGAACACCTCGCGTGCCGCGAACGACGCGACCAGCGACACACCGATCTTCCAGTCGTAGCCGAGCGGTCGGACGGCCGGCTCGATCGCATGGCCGATGCGCCCGAGCGCGGACTGCGACAGCTGCTGCTCCGCCGTGACGGGCATGCCTTCGGCGCGCGGCCTCGGGTAGTGGGCCAGCGCCCAGAGAAGGATCGAGATCGAGAAGATCACGGTGCCGGCACGGCGCAGGAAGATGCGCACGCGCTGCCACGCTGAGGTGACGAGCACACGCGCGCTCGGCACCGAGTATGGCGGCAGCTCGATGATCAGGGCGCGCGTGTCGGAGCGGAGCAGCGTCCGACGGAACAGCGCAGCGACCGCGAGCGCCGCGCCCGTGCCGAGCAGGTACATGCCGAGCATCGTGAGGCTCTGGAGCCCGACGAAGCCCACCGTGACCGCAGGCACGAACGCGGCGATGAGCAGCGCGTACACCGGCAGGCGCGCCGAGCAGCTCATCAGCGGCACCACCATGATCGTCGCCAGCCGCTCCTCGCGCTGCTGAATGGTGCGCGTGGCCATGATCCCTGGCACGGCGCACGCATAGCCCGACACGAGCGGGATGAAGCTGCGCCCCTGCAGCCCGAGCGGACGGAGATAGCGATCCATCACGAACGCGGCGCGCGCCATGTAGCCCGAGTCCTCGAGCAGCCCGATGAACAGGAAGAGGATCGCGATCTGAGGCAGGAACACGAGCACGCTGCCGACGCCCGCGAGCACGCCGTCCACCAGCAGGCTGCGCAGGTCGCCGGGTGGCAGCGCGGTAGTGACGAGTGTGCTCGCCAACCCGACGAGCGACTCGATACCGTCGGTGAGCGGTCTGGCGCCGGTGAACATCGCCTGGAACACGAGCAGCAGCACGAGCAGGAACGCGGCGAGGCCCCATACCCGGTGCAGAAGCCAGGCGTCGACGCGATCGCTCGCGGTGCGCGGTTTCGCCGGCTGGCGAGCGACGCAGCGCTCCACGATCCCGGAAATCCACGCGTACCGCCGCTCGACGTTCGTCTCGTCGCCGAGCCCGATGCGCGGCGGCGCGGGGGGTAGCGCCGTCGCGCGGGCGATTGCATGGCGCAGCCGGTCCACCCCCTGTCCCTTCGTCGCCGTCACCGGCACCACGACCACGCCGAGCTCGTGGATCAGCTCGGGCACGTCGATTCGTGTTCCCTCGGCGGCGGCGCGGTCCATCCGGTTGAGCGCGATCACCGTCGGACGACCGAGATCGACCACCTGCGTGGCGAAGAACAGGTTGCGCTCGAGATTCGTCGCGTCCACCACGACGACGATGACGTCGGCCGCCCGCACGCCGCGATGCCGGCCCGTGAGAACGTCGAGCGCGATCTCCTCGTCGGGCGACTGCGGCGCCGTGCTGTACGTCCCGGGCAGGTCGATCAGCGTAACCGCTGTCTCGCCGTGCACGTACGCGCCTTCGGCATGCTCCACCGTCACGCCGGGAAAGTTCGCGACGTGCGCCTGCATGCCCGTCAGGGCGTTGAACAGCGTGCTCTTGCCCGCGTTGGGGTTGCCGACGAGCGCGACACGAAGCGCCTGTGGTGCGGCCACCCGGGCGACGTCGAGGCGCAGGTGCGTCGCGGCGCTCGTCGTCGCGGTCATGCCGGCAGCACCCTGATGCCGTGCACGACCTTCCAGCCGAGCGCGAGCCGTGCGCCGCGTACGTCGAGCAGCATGCCGCTTCGCGTGTCGACGATCCCGACCCGCGCCCCCTCGTACACGCCGAGCGTGCGCAGCCGTGCCGCATCGAGGGCGGGGCAGTCGATGCACAGTACCGTGACCTGCAGCCCCACCGCACAGTGCGCGAGGGGGCACGACTCGCAAGCCGACGCCCTCCCCGGGCCGGGGGCGGACCGCCGCAACAGGCGTCGGAGAAAGTGTAGGGCTCGCACGGTGCACCAAGGTCGCCGTGCGCGGGCGGTACGTCAGTCGGGACCGCGGCCGCGTCCCGTCGGGAGTTTCCCGCTGTCGGCGAGTCCCGGCCGTGTGGGGAGGGGGAGGGGGCCGCGTGAGCGCGCCCGCGCCCTACTCGCCGAACGTCGGCTCGTAGATCTCCTCCGCCGCGTCGTGCCGGCGCATCCCCGCCAGCGTGCGGAGACAGGTGTTCCACCGGAGGATCGCGTCGTCGTTCCCGGGCTGCCGGAGCTGCTCCGCCTTCTCGAACGATTCCATCGCCCCCTGGAGCGTCGAAAGCGCCATCGCCTCGGCGTGCATCGCGCCGCTGGCGAGCTGCGCATGGGCGAGTCGCTCCGAGATGATCCCGGCGTAGTACGCGCGCTGGTATGGATCGGTGAGTCGCTCCAGCGTCTCGCGCGCACGGCGCACCAGCTTGCCGGGCTCGTGCCCGAATTGATCCGTGATCGCGAGGATCAGCATCACGAGCACCGGCTGGTTCGTCGGATCGACCTCGAGGATGTCGAGGCAGATGCTCTCCGTCGCCCACGACTGGTTGAGCAGCCGGTAGCGCTCCGCCTTCTGCGTCGCGCGCGGGATGGCTTCCTTGGAGATCTTCTTGAGGTCGGGCATGGGCGCTCCTGATTCGGCTGCTTCGAAGGCGCGAAGGGTGATCGGTTGTCGGTTAGCGGTTGACGTCAGCGAACAGGAACGGCGGGAGCGTGATCGGTTCGGTGCGCTGGCCGTCAACTGACAACCGTCAACTGACAACCGTTGACCACTTACCGTTTCTTCCCCCTCACCAACCGCACCAACGCCCGCAGCGGATCGAAATACTGGTCCGCCACCCGCTCCTTCAATGGGATGATGGCGTTGTCCGTGATCTTGATCCCCTCGGGACACACCGTGGTGCAGCACTTCGTGATGTTGCAGTAGCCGATCCCCTGCGACTCCTTGAGCTGCGCCGTCCGGTCGGCGACGTCCAGCGGGTGCATCTCCAGCGCCGCGGCGTAGACGAGGAAGCGCGGGCCGATGAACTCGTCGTGCTTGTGATGGTCGCGCAGCACGTGGCAGACGTCCTGGCACAGGAAGCACTCGATGCACTTCCGGAACTCCTGCACGCGGTCCACGTCGCGCTGGTCGACGCGCCACGTCCCGTCGGGCGCGTCGGGCGGCCGGGGGGTGAAGCGCGTGATCGTCGGCTTCACGCGGAAGTTCCACGACACGTCCGTCACGAGGTCGCGCACGTGCGGGAAGGCGCGAATCGGCTCGACGCTCACCGGCTCGTCGGTCGGCAGCTCGTCGAGCCGCGTCATGCACATCAGCCGCGGCTTGCCGTTGATCTCGGCCGAGCACGAGCCGCACTTCCCAGCCTTGCAGTTCCATCGCATCGCGAGGTCGGGCGCCTCCTCGGCCTGGATCTGCTGCAACGCGTCGAGCACGACCATGCCGTCCTTCGCCTCGGTCGTGTAGTCGCGCAGCTCGCCCTGGCCGTCCGCGCCGCGCCACACGCGAAACGTGCGCGCGCTGTGGCCGACGGCGGCGTCCTGCGCCTCCTGTGCCGCCGTATAGGCGTCGACGGCGTGCGAACCGGCGGGGGAAGTGGAGCTGGTCACTACTTCATCTCCTCGATGATCGCCGCGAGCTCGGCAGGCAGCGCCGGGATGGGCTCGCGATCGAGCACCATCGCGCCGTCGCCGCCGCGTCGCACGACGTGGTTGAACGTGGCGAACGCCGGATCCTTCTCCGGATAGTCGTCACGGAAGTGTCCGCCGCGGCTCTCGCGCCGCTCCAGCGCGCACCGCGCGATCGCCTCCGACACGATGAGCAGGTGCCGCAAGTCGAGCGCCGTGTGCCATCCCGGATTGTACTCACGATTGCCCGGAACACCGACACGCTCGGCGCGCTGCTTGAGCTTCTCGAGCTCGGTCAGCGCGTATTCCATCTCATTCTGCTGTCGCACGATCCCGACCGAGTCCTGCATCATCGTCTGCAGCGCGTCCTGCACCTGATAGGCGCTCTCGCCACTCGTGCCGCGTTCGAACGGTGCCAGCGCCAGGCGCATCCCCTCGTCGATCTCGCGCTCGTCGAGGCGGACGTCGCCGTTCGTCCGCGCGAACTCCGCCGCGTACTCCCCCGCGCGCTTGCCGAACACCAGCAGGTCCGACAGCGAGTTCCCGCCGAGCCGGTTCGCGCCGTGCAGCCCAGCCGCGCATTCGCCGCACGCGAACAGGCCCGGCACGGTGGACATCTGCGTGTCGCCGTCGACGCGAATCCCGCCCATCACGTAGTGCGTCGTCGGCCCGATCTCCATCGGCTCCTTCGTGATGTCGATGTTCGCCAGCTGCTTGAACTGGTGATACATGCTCGGGAGCTTCTTCCTGATGTGCTCCGCGCCGTTCGGCACGCGGTCCTTGATCCACGCGATGTCGAGGAACACGCCGCCGTGCGGCGAGCCGCGTCCCTCCTTCACCTCGCGCACGATCATCCGCGCCACGTGGTCGCGCGTCAGCAGCTCGGGAGGACGCCGGGCATCCTTGTCGCCCTGCGTGTAGCGCCAGCCCTCCTCCTCGTCGTCCGCCGTCTGCGACTTGTAGTTGTCGGGGATGTTGTCGAACATGAACCGGCGGCCGTCGCGGTTCTTCAACACGCCCCCCTCGCCGCGCACTCCCTCCGTCACGAGGATGCCGCGCACGCTCGGCGGCCAGATCATCCCCGTCGGGTGGAACTGCACGAACTCCATGTCCTGCAGCGCCGCGCCAGCGAGGTACGCCAGCGAGTGGCCGTCGCCCGTGTACTCCCAGCTGTTGCTCGAGATGCTGTACGCGCGGCCGATGCCGCCCGTCGCCAGCACGACCGCCTTCGCCCGGAACACGCGGAAGCGTCCGCGCTCGCGGTCGTACGCCAGCGCCCCCGCGATCCGCTCACCGTCGTGCAGCAGCGTGACGACCGTGCACTCCATGTGCACGTCGAGCCCCTCGTGGATGCCGTGATCCTGCAGCGTGCGGATCATCTCGAGGCCCGTCCGGTCGCCGACGTGCGCGAGCCGCGGATACCGGTGCCCGCCGAAGTTGCGCTGCAGGATCCGCCCGTCCTTCGTGCGGTCGAACAGCGCGCCCCACTTCTCCAGCTCGTTCACGCGGGCCGGCGCTTCCTTCGCGTGCAGCTCGGCCATCCGCCAGTTGTTCAGGTACTGCCCGCCGCGCATCGTGTCGGCGAAGTGCACGCGCCAGCTGTCGCGGTCGTCGACGTTGCCCATCGCCGCGGCGACGCCGCCCTCCGCCATCACGGTGTGCGCCTTCCCGAGCAGCGACTTCGTCACGACGCCGACTCGCGTTCCGTGCGACGCCGCTTCGATCGCGGCACGCAAGCCGGCGCCCCCGGCGCCGATGACGAGCACGTCGTGGTCGATCGTGGTCTGTTCGCTCACAGGATCCGCCAGTCGTGCCAGACGCCCATCGCGCACAGTCGCACGTAGATGTCGGTGAACGCCACCCAGAACAGGCTCGCCCACGCCCAGTTCATGTGGCCCCGATTGAGGCAGCTCACGCAGTCGTATGCGGTCCGCCGCACCGGCCTTCCGGCGAGTCGGTCGAGATACCCGCCGACGAGGTGCCGCAGCGAATGACAGCCGAGCGTGTAGCCGCCGAGCAGGATCGGGTTGATCGTCAGCACGAGCGAGCCCACACCGATGCCGAATCGCATCCCGCCGGCGCCGTCGCTGAACCAGTAGCTCTTCCACGCGTCGTACGAGAGGATCAGCAGGAACGCCAGCGCGAAGTACAGGAAGTACCGGTGCACGTTCTGCAGCACGAGCGGCAGCGTCTTCTCGCCGAGGTAGCTCTTCCGCGGCTCGCCGACGGCACAGCCCGGCGGATCGGCCCAGAACGCCTTGTAGTACGTCCCGCGATAGTAGTAGCAGGTGAAGCGGAACCCGGCGGGGAAGGGAAGGATCAGCAGCGCGGGCGAGATCGACGCCAGCCAGCGCGGGGCGCGCCTGAACCATGCGTGCGACGACTCGCCGAACAGCAGCGGCGAGTAGAAGGGAGACAGATAGTTGCCGAACTCGTAGTTGGCGTTCTGGAACGCGGCCCAGGTCGCGTACGCCAGAAAGCTCGAGAGCACGACGAAGGCACCGAGCGGTGGAAGCCACCAGGCGTCGCGGCGCATCGTCTCGCCGAACCCGCGACGCCTGAGCTGTACGACTGGTTGCGTCATCGTGCCCGAATCTCCGGTGTGAAGTCGCGAGAAAGTAGGGAGGGGGCTATAGGGGCGGAAGAGGACGGCGACGCACGCCCGCGCTTGCCGAATCCCGATCACGATTGCATCTCACCTCCACACCTTCGAGGCACGCACATTGATCCTCACACGGACCGCCGCACGCTCGGTCGCAATCGTCGCGCTCGGCGCGACCGCCGCCGCACCGCTCGGCGCGCAGGCGCGCCGCGACTGGATGTTCGGCCCGTTCGAGAAGCCGCGCGCCGCGAATCCGGTGCTCGCGCCGCGAGCGACGTCGACCTTCCGGTCACCGCTCGGTGACCGGGACAGCACCGTACGATGGGAGGAGCACGCCACCTTCAATCCCGCCGCCGTCGTGCGCGGCGACCGGGTCGTGATGCTCTACCGCGCCGAGGACGATCCGGGCGCGCGCGAGATCGGCCACCACACGTCGCGACTCGGCTTCGCCGAGAGTACTGACGGTCTGCACTTCACGCGGCGCGACGCCCCGGTGCTCTATCCCGATCGCGACGACCAGCAGAAGAACGAGTGGCCCGGCGGCGTCGAGGACCCGCGACTCGTCCAGGCCGAGGACGGTTCGTACGTGCTCACCTACACGCAGTGGAACCGCCAGGTGCCGCGCCTCGCCGTCGCCACGTCGCGCGATCTGGTGACGTGGACGAAGCATGGGCCCGCCTTCGCGACTGCCGCCAACGGGAAGTACCTCGCGAGGGAGACCAAGTCCGGCGCGATCCTCACGCGGCGCGTCGGCGACCGGCTCGTCGCCACGCGAGTCCAGGGGAAGTACTGGATGTACTTCAACGTCCCCGACATCCTCATCGCGACCTCCGACGACCTGATTCACTGGACGCCCCTCGCCGACGGCGATGGCAACCCGCTCAAGGTGCTCTCGGCGCGTCCCGGCTATTTCGATTCGTGGCTCGTCGAGGCGGGACCGCCCGCGGTGCTCACTCCTCGCGGGATCGTCCTGCTCTACAACGCCGGCAACAGCGCGGAGTTCGGCGCGCCGGGCCTGCCGGCGCGCATGTACACAGCTGGTCAGGCGCTGTTCGATCCGAAGAATCCGATCAAGCTCCTCGACCGCTCCGACGCACCCTTCATCCGGCCGACGGAGCCGTACGAGCGCACGGGCCAGTACGCGCAGGGCACGACGTTCGTGGAGGCGCTGGTGCCGTTCCGTGGGCGATGGTTCCTCTACTACGGAATGGCCGACTCGCGCGTCGGCGTCGCGGTATCGGGAGGGAAGTGACCGGCGCGTCCTGGTTGGCGGGACGGGCATGGCCAGCACTGGCGTCGAGAGGTTCGAGCGGTTCAAGGGTTCAAGGGGTCAGAGTCGTTGATCGGTTCAACGACTCTGACCCCTTGATCGCGCCATCGGGCGCCGCCCCTAGCTGGCCCCTCGACCCCTCGCCCCCGCGACCGACTTCAGCGCCGCGACGAATCGCTCGCGCACGGGTGATCGCTCGGACCGTTTCCACACTGCCGCCAGCGACATCTCGACATCGAGTGCCTTGACGCTGCGGTACACCACGCCCGACTGCTGGAATTCCGAGATCGAGCGTGGCACGACGCCGACCCCGACGCCGGCGCTCACGAGGCTCGCGAGCGTGTGCCAGCCCGCCGCCTCCTGCACGATGCGCGGACTGAATCCCGCGCGCCGGCACGACACGATGATGTCGTCGTACATCTCCGGGGCGACCACGCGCGGAAACGCGACGAACGACTCGTCCGCCAGCGACGCGAGCGCGAGCCGCGATCGGCCGGCGAGCGGATGCGCCTTCGGCAGCGCGAGGATCACGGGCTCCGCGTAGATCGACTCGACACGCAGCCAGCGCGCCGCGTCGAGGGGCGGGCTGTGCAGGATGCCGATGTCGATCCGTCCTTCCTGGAATGCCTCGGCCTGCCGCAACGGGTCGAGCTCGAACAGCGAGAGCCCGACGCTCGGCAGGTGCGCGCGAAAGAAGCCGAGGACGTCGGGAAGAATGCCCGAATGTGTCGCCGCGTCGACGAATCCGACGCGCAGGCGCCCGGTCTCGCCCTGCGCCGCGCGCTGGGCCGTGCGCTGCGAGCGCTCCGCCTGCGCGAGCGTGAGCCGCGCCTCCGGGAGGAACGCGCGCCCCGCCGGCGTGAGCTCGACGCCGCGCGGCA
>Ga0068859_100007329_pt1 | contig 11190 bp, 10 predicted proteins | sample KBSSwiS22_FD_66585 | JGI IMG/M metagenome (GOLD analysis project Ga0068859, IMG submission 66585) | Switchgrass rhizosphere microbial communities from Kellogg Biological Station, Michigan, USA - KBS Switchgrass S2-2 | ecosystem: Host-associated > Plants > Roots > Rhizosphere > Soil ... | reverse complement strand
CTCCGGCTCATGACCTTCGACGAAATACGGTGTGTAGCCGTAGCCTCGGAACAGTTGATCGAGTTCTTCGTGGCTGATTCGCGCGAGAACGCAGGGATTGGCGATCTTGTAACCATTCAGATGCAGGATGGGCAGGACCACGCCATCGCTGGCGGGATTGAGAAACTTGTTGGAATGCCAGCTCGTCGCCAGTGGCCCGGTTTCTGCCTCGCCGTCTCCAACAACACACGCAACGATGAGGTTCGGATTGTCAAACGCCGCCCCGTACGCGTGCGAGAGCGCATAGCCGAGTTCGCCCCCTTCGTGAATCGAGCCCGGGGTCTCCGGCGCCACGTGGCTCGGGATGCCGCCGGGGAAAGAGAATTGGGTGAAGAGGCGCTTCATGCCTTCTTCATCCTGAGAAATGTTCGGATAAACCTCGCTGTACGTCCCTTCCAGATATGCATTCGCGACAAGTCCAGGCCCACCATGCCCCGGACCAGTGACATAGATCATGTCGAGACCGTACTTTTTGATCACCCGGTTGAGATGAACATAAATGAAATTCAAACCCGGAGTTGTTCCCCAATGCCCGAGCAGCCGCGGCTTGATGTGCTGTTTGGTGAGAGGCTGCGTTAACAGCGGATTGTCATAAAGATAGATCTGGCCGACCGACAAGTAGTTCGCGGCTCGCCAATACGCATCGGTCAAGGCCCGTTCTTTATCGGACAGCGCGCCTCCGACCACTTGCCGTTCTTTGTGCGACATCGCGCTTCCCGCCATGCTCCGCTCTTTGTTGGACAACGACTTCCCCATCTTTACCTCCTGGTTCCCATAGATCAGTCGTCGCGCCGGCTCGCCGATATGGCGCCATGACGCTCGGTGAGGTTTCAAATTCGATGAACATTTCCCTGGAGTTGCGGCGGGCGCGTTCTGTGGACTGGATTCCGAGAGTATTGAACCGCTCTGTCAGTGTCGGTGTGGTTTCATCAGCCGCGAGGATTCCTTTTTCGTCGGCAACCGGCATCCCCGCGACGCTCTCCAGACACGGAGTCGTCATACGGATTCTCCCGTTCTGCTACTCTCCACGCGACACAAATTTTCAAAACCGCAGGCGCCAGCGGAGCTTAACCGGCTCAATCGTTTTATTCAGATTTGTCGTCGCGTTTTTGAAAACTAACAAGTCCCGCTGCCTGGATGGATCAACAGAACTTGGTATTTCAGGCTACGTCATTCCTGTAGGTGACTCAGGCCGTGCCTCTTTCTACAGCAAAGTTCGTTAATGACCCCGTCTTACATCCAGTACCCGGCTTCAAATACGGATTTTCCATGATCTCCGTTCGGCAGTTGTCTTACTAGACTGGTTACACTCTCGATCTATGAAAGCGAACGCTACAGAATCCACCCGCGAATTTCCGGAAGGTTTTTACTGGGGGACGGCAACCTCTTCCTACCAGATAGAAGGCGCTTGGAATGAGGACGGCAAAGGCCCCTCGATCTGGGATACCTATGCTCACACGCCCGGCAAGATCGCAAACAACGATACCGGCGACGTCGCAAACGATCACTACCACCGTTACAAAGAAGATGTGGCACTCATGCGATCGATTGGCTCAAACGCCTACCGCTTTTCCATTGCGTGGCCGCGCATCTACCCGCAGGGCACTGGTGCTCCGAACGTCAAAGGGCTCGACTTCTACAACCGGCTGGTAGACGAACTTGTCGCTGCGGGCATCGCGCCGTTCGCCACGCTCTACCACTGGGAGTTGCCTCAGGCGCTTCAGGACAAAGGCGGGTGGCAGAACCGCGACACTGCAAAAGCCTTCGCGGACTACGCGGGCTTCGTGGCTGAGAAGCTCAGCGATCGCGTCCGACATTTTTTTACGATTAATGAATTCCGTTCGTTCGTGGACGCAGGCCATCAGGGCCACGAACTCCAGGTGCCTGGCGGCGTGATCACCATCTCGCTCGCGCCTGGTTTGACGCTTGCACCTCGCGAACTCAATCAAGTTCGGCATCATGCGGTTCTTGGACACGGCATGGCCGTGCAGGCCATCCGGGCGAAAGGGAAGGCGGGAACCAAAGTCGGTCCGGCTGAAGTAATCCTTTGCGGCGTTCCGCTCATCGAGAAGGCAGAGCACATCGAGGCGGCGCGGATCTACACCCGCGAACGCAATGCGCCCTTTCTGACTGTCATGCTCGAAGGCAAATACACCGATACCTATTTAAGCGAGTCTGGCAAGGACGCCCCACAGTTCACCGACGAGGATCTGAGGATCATTGCGTCACCTCTGGACTTCGTCGGCATCAACGTTTACAAAGCCGACGTCTACGTGCTCGCTTCGGATGCGGGTTCGCGATGGCGCGAGATCCCCTACGCGAAGGCGCAGCCTAAAATGCACAACAAATGGCTCACACTCGCGCCCGAGGCAATGTACTGGGCGCCTAAGCTCGTGCAGTCACTCTGGGGCGCGCGCGAGATCTTCATCACCGAGAATGGCTGCGCGAGCGACGACGTACTTGCGGAAGACGGCAATGTGTATGACAGCGACCGCGTCATGTTCCTCCGCAGCTACTTGACGCAACTGCAGCGCGCAACCGCCGACGGTGTACGTGTGAAAGGCTATTTCCACTGGAGCACAATGGACAACTTCGAGTGGACTGCAGGATTCGGGAATCGCTTCGGTCTCGTTTACGTCGATTTCAAGACGCAAAAGCGGACCCCGAAGCTGAGTGCCGCGTGGTTTCGCGAAGTCGCAACTCGCAACGCTGTGGCGTAGAAGCGGACGGGGTGGTAGCCCCACCATCCCGTCCAACCTTGCCATGCGGAGATGAACCGCGGACTTACTGGATTCGGAGCGGCTCTCCCACAGTCGGCTTGTCTTTCGGCGAACTGACGTAGCCGCGGATCCTATCCTTGTCGACGTAGTTGACGACAAGCTCATAGCGCGCTCGGTCGCGGCCGACGAGGAAAGTTACAGGCTCGTTCGCCGTCCGATCTTTCTTCGCGATCGCCTTGTCATCGGCATTAATAACGACTTCAAACTTCTGTTTCTTCGGGTCTGTCTTCGTCAGTTGAACCATAACGTCACCGACCCGATTGAACGTTTTGCTTTTTGCGATGTCGAACTCCAGGTAGTCGCGCTCACCTTTACGCCGCAGTTCCGCCAGCTCGGAAGAGTTCCGCGCGATCAATGTGCCGAGATCACGCTTGCTGTTGGCAACTTCTTCGCGAGTCGCATTCAGATCGGATCGTGTCGTGCTGAGATCGTTGCGAGCCGTGTCAAGATCGCTACGGACCAGTTTCACATCGCCGTTAATGGTGTCGATTTTGGTTGTCGTTTCCTGGTGGACAGCATCGAGCTTTGTCGTTGCTTCTTTCTGAAACTCAACGACGGCTTTGGAGTCAGCCTTCGCGTTGAGAGCTTGCCGCATTCGCGCATTTTCCTGTTTCAATTGTTTCGCCTGGTCCTGCGCGTCCTTTAGATCCTGGGTGGTGACACCCAACCGTTTGCCTACGACATCAAGGTCGGATGTCAGTACGGTTATCTTCTCGTCTGCTTGCGCGTTGTCGTCTTCGATCGAACTGAGGCGCTCTGCCATGGAGTTTCGCATCGTCAGCATGGCGTAACCTTGAATACCCGCGAGCGCCAGAAAAAAGCAGACAGCAACAATCGTTGTTTTCGACTTGAGCCAATCCATTGGGCACCCTCCAATCGCAAATCGATTTTGACCACCTCTTGTACGCGGGTGACACAAAAAGGCAAAGGGATATCCGCTATGCTATTTGTTGCTCAATAACTTACGTGCGTTTGTCAGCATGCTGTATTATGTCGATGACTCTTTTGCTTGGGTCAGCGAACGAGCAGGAAGCCATTGTCAGCCGCACGCAGCCGTTCAAGAAGCGTTCGGCCTCGCACACCCGATCGAAACTACCAAGGAGGAGTTATCCACATGAGTTGTAAGACCCTTGCTCTCGTTGCCTGCACGACTGCGGTCCTTCTATTGTTCTCACACCAGGCTGTCGCGGATCCGATAACGGCTCGACTGACGATCGATGCGCTGCCGGGACCTCTCGACCCGCCGGTTTCCGCGCACCTTGAGGCGATCATCACTCTGCAACCCGCGTCAGGTCCGTTTTGGTGGCCGTGGTACACGGATTTCCTGGCCCAACCAAACGGTTTTGAAATCCTCTCACTCACTGGAACCTTTAATGGCATGCCTGCTGAGCTTTCCGACCTTCCCGGTAAACCGTCGTGGGCGTTCCAGCCAGGGGTTCCCTCGGATCGTTATGCGCTCGGCTATGTGCGCTGGAAAGCGGGTGGCTCAGAGTACTGGGCCTTCGACGAGATCAGCCGCTTTGTGATAACCGGCTTGCCTCCGGGAGGCGGAATTCCTGTCATTGCCAGCGTGGTGCAGGTCGCGGAGCCGGCCACGGCTTTTCTGCTCACTGCGGGGCTCGTGTTGTGTGGTGTTCTTCGAGCGCCGCAATTGTTTTGCGGGTCAAGCTACTCGAACCCCAAACTTTTCCGTCGTAGATGACAGTCGCCGGCAGAGCCGACACGGCTGCAAAACAGAGTACAGACATTTTGGGACCGCGTCCCAGCGGTCCACCCCCATTTCCCCTGGTCCCAGATCCCATCGACTCGGTGTATCCTTCCGCGATGCGTTCCTTATTTTCTCCTGTACGTTTTGTCTTTTTTGTTGTTCTCGGTATCTCCGTTGCGGCGACGCAGCTGACCGCTCAGTGGGTGAAGTATCCCACCGCGGGGGTTCCACGGAAGGCGGATGGCAGTGTTAACACATCGGCTCCTGCGCCGCGGTTGGCGGATGGCAAACCCGACTTCTCAGGAATCTGGATGACCGCAGAAACGAATCGGCCCACGGGCGAGCTGTCGGGTCCAAACAATCCCGCAACGCCGAGGAACACGACGGATCCCGACGACAAGCCTGGCGATCCCACCGCGATCCGGGCGTCGCGGCAAATGACGAACATTGGTGTCGATCTTCCGGGAGGGCTGCCTTATCAACCCTGGCTTGTTCCTATCGTTAAGCAGCGCACCGCGAACAATGCCATAGACGACCCGCACATCCGGTGCCTGCCGGATAACTTTCTTCGCGCGTACGGTCTGCCGCATTTGCTGAAGTTTGTCCACACACCAAGTCTTCTCGTGGTGATGAATGAAATGAATGCGGGCTACCGCCAGGTGTTCACGGATGCGCGTCCGCTGCCCAAAGATCCAGCGCCATCGTGGCAGGGATATTCATCGGCGAAATGGTCCGGCGACACGCTGGTGATCGACACCATCGGACTGCGCGACGACACGTGGATCGATTGGAACGGCAGCGTGCTCACCGAAGCAGCCAAAGTGCGAGAGGAAATGAGGCGGCCGGATTTCGGACATCTCGAGGTCAAAGTCACTGTGGATGATCCCAAGGCTTATACGAAGCCCTGGACCGTCACATTGAGACAACGCATCGTTGTCGACACAGAATTGATCGACGAGATCTGCCTCGAGAACGAGCAGTTTATGAAGCGCATTAAGTGATGATCGCTGGTTAGACCTGCGGATACTTCGGCGCAGACCGAAATGGTCCCACAGCGGCGAGCACTTCGTCCGGTGTCGTGGAGGCGCCGACCATCTGGACAGCTCTTTCAAGCATGGCAATGCTGTCGTCGAGCTCGCGCGCCTTGTCCGGACCGTGTATCGGTTGGGCCCGTCTGTTGTGCCACACGAGAATGGGCCGGTACCGCGCATGAAGCACGAGATCGCGCAATCGTTTCTCCAACCCGTCCACCTGACGCTCCAGAAATTCGTTATACACGCCTAACTTCTCTTCGGTCAGATGTTCGATGTCGCCGCCCTCTTTCTCGATCCATTGCATCTCCAGGCGAAGCAACGTGTGCAAATCATTTTGACGGAACGCGACGGTGAGTTCCTGCATCAACTCGACCTTTTGTTTCTGACGTTCGCTATCTCGCTCGAGATCGGGGTGCAATACTCGGGCAAGCTGTTTGTAGATAGCAGCGATGCTCTTCTTGCGAAACTCTTCCGCGGCGCGGACGTTCTCATCTTCTGCCGAATGATGTGCGGCATCCCGGCAGTGGGCCGCTTCCATTTCGGCCTCTTTCATCTTGCGCAAACGCGCACTGAGTTCTTCGGCTCTGGCCATGAAATCGGCTTCAGACGTTGCGGATTCGAGTTCTGAAAGGTCCGCCTCGAGGCCGGCTTCGGCGAACGTTTTCGCCAGAGCCTCCTTCACAGAGGCGAGGGTCTTTCGCTCATGTTCGGCGTAGTCGACGGCGTGGACGGTGCCATAGATTTCGCGAAGATCGGAATCGGTTAAGCCCTTTTCGACATTCGAAATCTCATTGAGCAATTCCTGAATCATTTCCCTGATCTCGAATCGTTCCTGCTTACGGGAGAAGAATGTCTTGTTCAAGCAGGGTGCCAGAGCGCGTACCATCTGCTTCTTTAATGCAGTCTCCCGTGCAGTTCGCGGGACGATTTCAACCGCGTAGAAATTCAGGACGGCATCCAGCTTTTCTTCTTCAGTGTCGATGGATTCGCGGAGGGATTCCAATCTGGCGAGAAGAGTGCGGAAAGTTTCCTGCGCTTTGGTCAATGGCCGATCCACAGCGGGCGACGGAACAAGACCGTGGACTCCAGCGGTAGCCTTTTTGTTGCCGGGCTTTATTGGCATCTGAGGAATTGGGACGTTGACGAATGTTCTTCGACAGCTCCGTCAAACGTCACCGAATCACGAGGTTACTGCTGGCCGCGAGCCGGAGCGGCTGGACCGCCCGCACCGCCCGCACCACCCGCCGCGCCACCTCTGGCTCCACCCGGGGCTGCAGCTCCGCCTCTCTGGCCACCGCCGCCACGGAAGTTTGATTGAAGCAGATGGGTTAGCGTGTGGACATAGCGTAGCTTGCCACTCTCCACGCGGAACAGATGCGTATCGGGCGAACCGCTGCCGCCGTTCGGATTTCCAGCGCCGAAAGTGCAGAACGCTACGACTGCGCCGATCGTCGAGTCCACCACGAAGCGGCGATTGGAGATATTCACGCCGCTCGGGACGCCGACATCGCAGCTGTCCATGGGGGACCCGTTACCGGTGTGCGCGCCGCCTTCCGTGCGGTTGCAGGGGTAGCCCCAGGGCACCAGATCCTTCTTACCTTCAAGAAAGGCATCGAGGTAGGCATTCGCCGCCGCTACCAACGTGTCGCGCGTGTCTCGCTTATCGGCGGGAATGGTGTCCCATTTCTCCGTGGAAGACCACTGGAGGTAAGTGTCTGCGTTAAACAGCCAGTAACCCGTCGTAGTCCAGAGGATTTCGATCTCGGCAATCTTGTCGTGATTAACGCGCATACGCGTGCCAAGGACATAGGGATTTGCCTTGTCCGTCACGATCGCCTCGGTAAAAGTCTGACAGTTAGCCGTGTCGAGCAGGCTGCGATGATGGTCAATCTTCATCGGCTTCTTGATCAGGCCATCGTTGATATTGGCGGGCGCCACGTTCTCGATGTAACCGAGACCCATCGCCAACGGCATTCCGGATGTATCGCCCTTGGTTTGGGCGGCAATATAAAGGTCGACTGCGCGCTGTAAGCCTTCTCGAGAGCAGGAAACCTGCGCGAGAGCTGCGCTCGGCGCCACTAACGCGCTGATGAGCACAATCCACATGAGAGTAAAGCGTTTCATCGAACTCCTCCTCCGGTTTTCACGGGTTAGCGTACTCTAACCTTCCCGGCTTTCCGTATGAATAGTTTTCCACTCTTCCTCTTCATTGAGACGCAGAATGCACTATTGTGAAGAGGCCGCGTCCTGCTTCGGTCCCCATTTGGTTAGCCATTGGGAATAGTGCTCGCGGATGATCGCGCTGGCTTCATCGGCGCTTGCAACACACCGCGGAATATCGATGTCTTCAGCGTTGGCCAGAGGCGGATCGAAAGACAGCATTGAAGTGCGCGCCCATTCGATCAAACCCGGCCACATTCCGCCCACCAGAATGAGCGGCGTATTTTCCAGGTGTCGGACCTGAAGGAGCTGCCAAATCATCATTGTTTCCAGTACCGTGCCGATTCCGCCCGGGGCAACGATGAAGGCATCGGATGCCAGCACGAAGTGATGCAGCCGTGTGAAGAAGGTCCGGTGCTCGTAGGCGAGTGTGACAAAAGGATTCACAGCCTGTTCGAAAGGCAGGTCAACCCGGATACCCACCGATCGGGCAGAGCCGGAAGTTTCCACGCCTTCGTTTGCCGCCTGCATTAAGCCCGGGCCGCCGCCCGTAATGATGTCGCATCCCATTTCGGTAAGGATTTTCGCGGCGCGTTTTGTTTCTTCATAAGCGAAAGTGCCGGGCTTTGCTCGCGCCGAGCCGAAGATGGTCACTCTGTAACGATCGCGTCGTGAGGGCTGGAGACGCGTGAGGTTGTTAACAACATCCCAAAGTCCAAGTATCGAATCGGCTACGACTTTTCTGACGGCTTCCTCATTAGCAAGGCTTATTGTTCGTGTTCCTTGCGGTGTGGCATTTGCTCCACTCATTGTTCCTCCTGCGGCGCACAAAGCGGTGATTACAACACAGAATGTGTGTTCTTTTCGAAGTCCGATGAGTGCGCTGTTCCATCCATCTATTCGGTTGACACCATTGCCGGTTTGGAAACATGCTCCCCGCGAGGCAGCGGAGGAAACATGAGATACAGCTTGGTTGGCACGGTCGCCGTTGCGGCCGGCTTTCTTCTCGCGCAAGCATCCACAAACGCGCAGGCAGGCGCGCAGGCCGCGTCGCTCAAGAACGCTATTGGGATGGAGTTTGTGAAGATTCCCGTGGGCGAATTCATGATGGGTTGCTCGACGGGCGATAACAGCTGCAAGCCTGAAGAGAAACCGCAGCATCAGGTTCGCATCACCAAGGCCCTGGAGATGGGCAAATACGAAGTCACCCAGGCGCAATGGAAGGCCGTGATGAATTCCAATGAAAGCGCGATTGTCGGCGACAACAATCCCGTCGAAAATGTCACACGTGCCGAGACCATTGAGTTCGCGAACCGGCTGAACATGCGCAACGACGGGTATCGCTACCGTCTGCCGACCGAGGCAGAGTGGGAATACGCAGCTCGCGCGGGAACTACTGGCGCCACGTATGGGCCGCTCGCAGACATCGCGTGGTATGGAAAGAACTCTAACGATGAATCGCATCCCGTCGGTGGCAAGAAACCGAATGCCTGGGGACTGTATGACATGCTTGGCAACGTGCGTGAATGGACGGCAGACACGTTCGCCCCGAACTACTACGCTACGTCTCCTATAGACGATCCCCCGGGAGCGCAGGCGAATTACGGTGAACGTGGCCAGCCCGGTTATCAGGGCGGCGCGGGCGTGGCCCTGCCGGTCATCCGCGGGGGAGCCTGGCCCAATCCGGAAGAGGCCCTGCGCGTGTCTGAGCGCTATCATTATTTTGGCCCAACGCTCCGCGTCAGCGACGTCGGCTTCCGCCTCGTTCGCCAACCGGTGACACCCTGAAATCGTGCCTATTCTTTGGAGGAGCAAGTTATGAAGAGGACTTTCATTGCGCTCGGCGCGGCTCTGGCTCTGTTGCCTGTCGCTGTAGGTGCGCACCATTCGTTCGCAGCAGAGTATGACGGCAGTAAGCCTTTGACCCTGGTCGGAACCATCAACAAGGTCGACCAGCAGAACCCGCACGGGTTCTTCTATATGAACATCCAGGGTACGAACGGGCGCGTCACGAATTGGGCGTTGGAGACTCCCGGTCCGAATCAATTGGTTCGAACCGGCTTCACCCAGATCTATCAGGAGATGATCAGCAACAAGGAACAGGTTACTGTTAAAGCCTATCCCGCCCGGGACGGCTCGAAGCGTGCCTTTGCCGAAACTGTTACTCGCGCCGATGGCCGTACGGTTATCACGATCAGCACGGGAGGCGTAGACGGTAACGTCGGCCGCGCGCCGCGCGGCGGCGCAATTACAGTCGACGGTGTCGCACAGCCCGAGCCTGCAGGCGGCGGTGGCGGCGGACGCGGACAGGGTGGTGGCCAACGTGGCGCAACTCAGGGTGGCGCTACTCTGCCGGGCGGTACCACTCGTCAGTAGGAGACCGAGGGACAGCCTCTGGATACCGGCAAACTTTTGCCGGGCGTTCCGGAATCATCTTGCTGTAGTATTCCCTCAACATTTCCATTTGGAACTCGAGACTGGCTTCAAGAGGTGGGAGGATTCGCGATGCGACAAAACACGCTTGTGGCTTTGGCATTGGGATTCGGCATGCTGATCGGCTCCATACCAGCAGGGGCACATCACTCTTTTTCGGCCGAGTTTGATAGCGAGAAACAAGTTGAAAAAAGAGGGTATGTCACGAAGGTGGAGTGGACCAACCCGCACGTCTGGTTCTACATCAATGTGAAGGACGAAAAGACCGGCAAGATCGTTAACTGGGGTTTTGAGATGGGGCCGCCGCACGGACTTCAAGCAAGAGGATGGACCAGAGAGCTGATGCAGATCGGTGACGAAGTGATTGTGACCGGCAGCGCGGCAAAAAACGGCTCCAACCGCGCCAACGCGAGAAATGTGATTCTGGCGAAGACAGGCAAAACCTATGGCGCGGCTTCGAGCGAAAATCAGCAGTAGCTACTGCGGGTGAAGTAGAGCACCGGCTCCGCGCGAGGACTTCGGGGGAAATCCGGCCATCCGGCGAAGTTCAATATCAACGGACAACAGTCCATGAAACAGCCTGCTATCGGGGAGAACGGTTCCTCAGATGACCGGCTGTCATTGATTGTTGTCCGTTGATATTGAACTTCGCGATAGGGTTGTAGTTACCGGAGAGGAAGCAAACGCTGCTGGCGATTGCGGAGTCTAGTGTAGGCGCCGACAAGACCTGCGGCCAATAGCAACAAGCTGCTGGGTTCGGGAACGGGCAGGTCGACCCTGTTCGGGGTTTCTTGGAAATAGAGAATCCCCTGCGGACTATTGTCCGTCACAGCGATCAGAAACGTGACCACGCCACCATTCGGGACAATGCCGCCCGAGAAGTTCAAGTACTCACGCGTCACATCCTGTCGTGTAACGGTCGGGAAGATATTGGAAGTGAATACTAATCCCGCGCCCTGAGCGAAGCTAAGACCATCGCTCTCATCTGACGGGGTTCCCAGAATCTCCTGCAACTCGAGCTCAAAGCTTGTCCACG
>Ga0068859_100007327_pt1 | contig 11191 bp, 5 predicted proteins | sample KBSSwiS22_FD_66585 | JGI IMG/M metagenome (GOLD analysis project Ga0068859, IMG submission 66585) | Switchgrass rhizosphere microbial communities from Kellogg Biological Station, Michigan, USA - KBS Switchgrass S2-2 | ecosystem: Host-associated > Plants > Roots > Rhizosphere > Soil ... | reverse complement strand
TGGCACCCGGTGCACACCTGTCCTGGCCCCAAAGGGGCGGTGCCAGGGAGTGTTCGTGGCTAGAGGCCTCGAAGATTAAATGCGGGGTGAGTCATGTTATCCAAATAACCTTCCCAGCCCCTTTCCCCCGCTCTTCTGGATCATCTTCATCATCTTCTGCGTTTCCCGGTACTGCTTGATCAGACGGTTAACATCTTGAACTTCCATGCCAGATCCAGCCGCGATACGGCGTCGACGCGAGGCATTCAGGATGTCAGGGTCGCGGCGCTCCTTCAAGGTCATCGAGTTGATGATCGCCTCCGATTGCTTGAACGTCTTTTCAACATCCGTGGGATCAATTTGACGAGCGGCTTGCCCGAGTTGTCCTGGCAACATGTCCATAATCTGGGCCAGCGGTCCCATCTTTTTCATCTGTTTCATTTGATCGAGCCAATCTTCGAGCGTGAACTGTCCCTGCATCATGCGCTCAGCAGTCTTTTGGGCGGCTTGCTGGTCAAAGGCGGCTTCGGCTTTTTCGATCAATCCGATCATATCGCCCATGCCTAAAATTCGTGAGGAAAGCCGACTGGGATCGAAAGCTTCAAGCGCATCAAGTTTTTCACCGGTACCGATAAACTTGATCGGCACCCCCGTGACGGAACGGATGGAAATCGCCGCACCGCCGCGCGAGTCGCCATCCATCTTGGTCATCATTAATCCTGTGATCGACACATTATCCCGAAAGCCCTGGGCAATATTTAATGCTTCCTGACCGATCATCGAGTCGACGACGAGTAAGATTTCCACGGGCGGAACTTTCGCCACAATGGATTTCAATTCATTCATCAACTCCGCATCTAACTGGGACCGGCCGGCTGTATCCACGATCATGATCCCGAAGCCGCCTTTTTCAGCCTTTTCGAAGGCACGCTTGACGAGTTCAGGTGGTTTGAGGTTCAAATCTGACTCGACAGGAACATCAACCCGTTCACCAAGTTGCTGAAGCTGAGTCACTGCGGCGGGACGATAGGGGTCACCCGCGACGAGCATGACCCGCTCCCCTTTTGAGCGGAGCAGTCGCGCCAATTTCCCTGCCCCTGTTGTTTTACCGGAGCCTTGCAATCCTACCAACATGATGACATGCGGTTTGGGGCCACGAAGATTCAATGGCGCAGGCTCGCCCAGAGTTTGAATCAGTTCATCGTTGACAATTTTGATGATCTGTTGCCCTGGATTCAACGCCTTCGAGACTTCTGCGCCGATAGACCGTTCGCGGACCCGGGCGATAAATGACTTGACGACACTAAAGTGTACATCGGCTTCGAGTAAGGCCAGGCGCACCTCACGCATCGCCACATCCACATCTGCTTCCGTCAACTTTCCGCGCCGGCGGAGCTGGTCGAAAACTTCATTAAGCCGATTTGTAAGACTTTCAAACATAAATATCGCATCCTTTGAGGTCGGACAGTCAGGTGTCCGAAGAGCCAGATACAAAATTCTGGACTCGGGGCTAAGATTTCAGAATAGGCGAAAATTTTAGTGTGGAAGCAGGCTGGGGTCAAGAGAGATTGGTGCTCCTTCAAATAGGCCTGTGACCTTATTTTTGCCTTATCCCTGACACACCTTCCATCCCATATCCTTGCTTGACAATCCCTATGTCCCCTAGTAAAATCACGGACGCTTAACAACAAAATATCTGGCCGAGATAGCTCAGTTGGTAGAGCACGCGACTGAAAATCGCGGTGTCCACAGTTCGATTCTGTGTCTCGGCACTCTCGGCTGAAAGGTAGCCAAGAATTCGCGGGCGTAGTACAGTGGTAGTACGTCTCCTTGCCAAGGAGAAGGTCGTGGGTTCGAATCCCATCGCCCGCTCAGTAGTTTGCGAATGGCGTCGTGGCCAAGTGGTAAGGCAAGGGTCTGCAAAACCCTCACTCAGGGGTTCGAATCCCCTCGACGCCTCTCAAAAATTTGGGATAGGAGATCTTTCATTGATAACTGGCGCCGGGAGGCGTCTTTTTTTTGCTTAACAATTTTATTATTTCATTGTCATTAATGATATCTATCTTTGCTATATAATGTTTTGCACATCGTTTTGAAAATTAATCCAGCTTTGCAAGAGTTTATCGCCCAATGAAAATCCTGTACGTTGAAGATGAGATTGCCCATATCGTCCTGGCTGAGAGGGTTCTGGAAGAGAGTCTCCACGGTGAATTCAAACTAATTCATGCAGAAACAATCGTAGAAGCTTTACATGTTATTGACACAGACTCAGAAGTCGATCTAATCTTGAGTGATTTACACCTTCGAGATGGCTCCGGCCTGGATCTCCTGAAAAGAGTCCGTGAGCGTAAATCGGCTCCGGCCGTGGTGTTGATCACAGCGCAAGGCGATCAGGAAGCCGCAGTGACAGCCTTACAAGCGGGTGCAGCAGATTATTTAGTCAAGCAAACCGATTATTTACATCGTCTACCCGTTGTCATTAGCAATGCCATGGCTCAGAATCGTTATCTGCGTGAACAGGAGGCATTGTACCAGGCAGAGATCAAGTATCAATCGCTTGTGGAACAGATTTCGGCGGTCGTGTTTTTGGATCAAGCAGACGAAGACCAAACCACGTTATACATGAGTCCTCGTATTAAGGAACTAACAGGTTATAGCGTTGAAGAATGGAATGCCGATCCGGATTTATGGATAAAGTCCGTTCACCCCGAGGATCGTGAGCGGGTCGCTGGTCAGGACCAAAGAACTACAGAGACTGGCTCCCGTTTTCTTGAAGAATATCGCTTTATCCGGCGTGATGGAAGGATGATCTGGATCAAAGAGGATACAAGTCTCATCTGTGACAGTGATGGCCATCCTCTGTATTGGCAAGGAATTTTGCTGGATGTCACGAAAGAAAAAGAAGATGAAGCTTCCCTCCAACGTCAATTGCAGGAGTTGACCGTTCTTCATTCCACATCTTTGGCTGCCTCCAATGCGCTTCAAATTGACAAACTAATCGAGGAGATCACCAGCATCATCGGTAAGATGCTTGACCCCGATAACTTTGGAATCCTTCTCTTCGATTGGACTACCAACACGCTTAAACCACATGCTTCTTATCGGGGCACAAGCCAGGAAAATCTTTCCAAGCCTTTCCCTATGACGCGAGGCGTCACTGGCAAGGTTGCAAGTTCAGGTCAGCCGCTGCGCTTGGCAGATGTGACAAAAGAGCCGGAATATATCGAAGTATCAAGTGGCATTCTCTCTGAACTATGTGTCCCCATTATTGCGCGGAATCGGGTTATGGGAGTCATCAATACCGAGAGCAAAAAAGAAAACGCGTACTCCGAAAGAGATGAACGTCTGCTGATTACCATTGCCCATACTCTGGCGACCGCCACGGAAAAATTACGATCCTTTGCCGAGGCCCGGCAGCGCGCCACAGAAGTGGAAGCACTTTATCAAGCCTCACGTTCACTTACCCTGAGCCTCGAGCCTGAAATCATCGCCAGGAATCTGATCAGCACAATGGATGATATGTTGGGATATGAACTCGCTGCGGTTCACTTACTTGAAGAGAAAACCCAACTCCTGATCCCGGCGGCCGTTAGTCCCAAGGCGCTAGTCATTGAGAATTATGAAAGAAGTACAGAAGCGCCTGCCAGCCAGAAGGTTCAGGTCGGCGCGGGTGTGATTGGCTGGGTTGCACAGCACGGTCAGTCCATTCGTACCGGAGATGTGACAAAAGAGCAGCGCTATTCGGGGATGTTTAGAGATATCCATTCCGAACTCTGCGTGCCTCTCATCGCGCGGGGCCGGGTTATTGGAACTCTAAATATCGAATCGATAAAACCGGATGCGTATACAGATCGAGATGAAAATTTACTGACTGCACTGGCCAATTCTGCGGCGATGGCATTTGAAAATGCCCGGCTATATAAATCTGAACTCGCTCGACGAGAACAGGCGGAAACCCTGCGGACAGCGACTGCATCCTTATCAACTGCGCCAGATATTAACACTCTTTATGAGATTATTTTTGACTCGATCGCAAAATTAGTTCGTTACGATAGTGCCTCAATAGAAATCATCAATCAGAATTTTTTGGAAATCGTAGCGATTCGTGGTCACCCAGAAGGTGATCAGCATATTGGCCAAAAATATATGTGGGATACCAGCAAATGGGGAGAGTGGAATGACATCTGGCAAGATCCACACAGTCCAATGATCCTCCCAGATGTTCGATTTGAGCCCAGGTTCGTAAAACGCAAGGGAAGTGAATACATCCGCAGTTGGATGGGAGTGCCCATTGTGGTTGAAGAGAAGGTATTTGGACTAATCAATTTGGATCATCGCGTTCCAAACTTTTATTCCGAAGACCAGGCCGCCGTTGTGCAAACATTTGCTAACCAGGCCGGAGTTGCCATCGAAAAAGCCCGGTTATTTCATGATGCTCTCCAGGCAGCAGAACGACGCGCTGTCCTTCACAGGATTAGTCAGGACGTTGTCCGGTTTAGCCAGGATCCTGAACAGATTTATGCTGCCATTCACGATACTGCCGGGAAATTGATGTCCTGTGATGTGTTTATCATCATCCTTAGACGTGAAGAAAAAGATGAAAACAGATTCGTCTATGCAGTGGAAGCCGGGAATCGACTTGAACTACAAAGCATCATAGGCAGTCAAGGCCTGACCGGCACTGTTATTAACGAAGGCAAAAGTCTTATCCTGAGAAACAGCGCAGAAATCGAGCAAAGGGCGGTTCGGCATTTCGGTGCGCCCCAGCACGTTCAATCAGCGGTCGCTGTCCCGATGAGAATCAGTGATCGGATTATCGGGATGATCTCGGCGCAAAGTTATGAAGCCTATGCCTATGACATTGAAGAACAGGCCTTGCTTGAAATGCTCGCGACTCACGCAGCCATAGCAATCGAGAACAATCGGCTGTTCGAATCTGAGCTAAAACGCCGTCAGGAAGCAGAAACGTTACGTCAGGCGGCTTCGGTGATCTCTTCGACACTTGACCCGGATGATGTTGTAAAAGAAATCCTGATTGCCTTACAGCAGGTGATTCCGTATGATAATGCCAGCGTTTTCTTCCACGAAGAGAATCAACTGAGGGTTGCGATGGCGCATGGGTCCCCTAGTGCGGAAGAGTTAAAAAACGTAACTTTGCCTGCCAAAGAAGAATTGTTTGAGCAAATTCAGAAGACCGGTCGCCCCATCATATTACAGGACGCCCAAAAAGACCCGCGATTTAAAAAATGGGGCGAGACTTCCAGGATACGCGGTTGGATGGCTGTCCCCCTTGTCACGAGAAACAATGTCATTGGCTACATTACTTTGGACAGCTATGAGCCTGGAACTTATAACGACACCATTATTGATACAGCCATGGCCTTCGCAAACCAGGCTGCGGCAGGGATCGAAAATGCCCGGCTGTTTGAGGAGCAAAGCCGACGCTCCAGAATTATCGAAGCGTTGGCGGATATTGCAAATTACGTCGCGACGACCCGTGAGGTAATGCCGGCACTCGACCAGATCGCTCAGCGGGCCCTTGATCTGCTCAACGCCAATCATGTTGCCATTTATCTTCTTCAGGATGACAATGTCACTCTCAAAACCGTTACTGCACACGGAATATATCGAAAGGAATTGTTATCACATGTCCGCCGAATCGGCGAAGGGATTACTGGAAACGTTTTCCTCAACAGAAAACCAGAAATTGTCAATAACACGAGTGAAGATCCCCGCCGGGTAATTATTCCGGGCACTCTTGAGAAAGAAACGAAGCTCGACAGTCTGATGTCCTCACCACTCATCTTACATGGGAAGTCCATTGGGATCATCAATGCCTGGCGAACGAAAGAAAATGGACTATTCAACGAGACAGAATTAAATTTCCTGGTTGGGATCGCTCATCAGGTGTCCATCTGCATCGAATCAGGCAGGCTTTTTCAGGAGACAAACCGTCAGGCACAGGAAGCCGCAGCCCTTGCAGAAGTTGGACGTGATCTTTCCGCTACCCTTGAACTGGATACGGTGTTGGAAAGAATCGCCTCGTACGCGCTGAATCTACTGCATTCTGAAACGAGCGCCGTGTACTTGACTGAAACCACTACCTCAACCCTGCATGCGATCGCAGCTCTGGGAACCGATGCCGAAGAAATCATGAATGATCCACTGTCTATTGGTACCGGTATTCTTGGGAACATTGCCCTGCAAAACGTGGGCGAAATTGTCAACGACACCGCAAATGATGCGCGCGCGATTACAATAAAAGGCACTGGGGAAGACCCACTGGAGCATATTATGGGCGTGCCGCTCCTGATGAAGGATAAGCATACGGGTCTGCTTGCCGTTTGGCGCTCAGGAGCAAATACAGAATACTCTACCCGAGAGCTGTCTTTCTTGACGAGTCTCGCTCGACAGGCTGCTGTTGCGATTGAGAATGCACGCCTGTACAATGAAACACAACGCCGCTTGAAAGAATTGGAGATCATTAACAGGCTCTCGACTTCTTTGCGCACAACCCAGTCGCTTGAAGAAATGCTGCCCATCCTGCTGAATGAAACACTTCAATTGATTAACACGGAACATGGCTCCGTCTGGCTTTATGACCATACAAGCGACAAACTTATTCAGCAAGTTGCAAGTGGGTCAGAAACAAGGGTCAAGCATAAACCCATAGGCCCCATGGATGGCATTATTGGTGCTACCTTCAGAACCGGAAAACTGCATACAGCAGACGAACTCAAAAGCGATCCAACACTTTTCGAAGGTCATCGGGACAGCATGCCACCAGGGATGAGCGCGATCTGTATTCCGATCCAATCCACCGGAGGACCTGTTGGTGTTTTGGCAGTTGTCCTGGAAAGAAAACAACAAACCGCGGAAGAAATCAATCTGCTGGCGATCCTGGCAGAAATTACAGGCAACGCAATTCATCGCGCCCAACTCTATGATCAAAGTCAAAAACAGGTTCGGAGACTGACATCTTTACGTGATATTGACTCCGCCATCGCCTCCTCTTTTGACCTACGGCTTACTCTGAACATATTGATGGATCAGACCCTCAATCATCTCAACGTGGATGCTGTCAATATCGGGTTATATCACCCTGACCTGCAAGCTCTTACTTATCTATCCGGCCTTGGATTTAATATTCCATCCCCAACAAGACCACAGAGAAGACTTAGTGAAAGCCTGGCTGGTCAAGTGATTGTCCGGCAGCAGACGTTCCACATCACGAACCTTCAAAGTGCGCCTGAAGCGGCCAATGAATTAATTGTCAAGCGTGAGGGTTTCGTGACGTATATCGGGATTCCTCTCATTGTAAAAGGGCAAATTAAGGGCGTATTTGAGGTATTCCATCGTTCGCCTCTTTCGCCCACTCCCGACTGGATGGACTTTTTGCATACCTTGGCGGGTCAGGCTGCGATCGCCATCGACAGTTCCCAGTTGTTTGAAAACTTACAACGTTCCAATCAGGAATTGCTCCAGGCGTACGATACAACTCTGGAAGGCTGGGCGCGCGCCCTCGAATTGCGTGATCGGGAAACGGAAGGACATACCCGACGTGTCACCGAATTAACCCTGCGTCTCGCCAGGTATATGGGTGTGAGTGACAGCGAAATAGTGAACATCTACCGAGGTGTGCTGCTGCACGATATCGGGAAGATGGGTGTCCCCGATCATATTTTGAAAAAGAAAGGCAAGCTCACTCCTGAGGAATGGGTTGAAATGCGCCAGCATCCGACATATGCCTACAACCTTCTTTCCCCCATTTCCTTTTTACGGGGTGTCATGGACATCCCCTATTGCCACCATGAACACTGGGATGGAAGCGGCTACCCGCGCAGCTTAAAAGGGGAGCAAATCCCGCTGGCTGCCCGTATTTTTTCAGTGATTGATATCTGGGATGCTCTCTTGTCCGACCGCCCTTATCGGCAGGCATGGCCCCGTGAACAAGTCAAAGACTACATTAAGGAATCTGCAGGGAGCCTCCTGGACCCCCGCATCGTGAATATATTCCTTACCATGCTTGAAGATGAAGAAAAACAAACGGGATAGCGCTGGCTATCCCGTTTGTTGAATTACTTGACCCTCAAAAATTTCCGTTTCCCAACCTGTAACACACCGGGATGAGGAAAGACGACATCGCCTCGATCGATCGTTTCACCATCCAAACGCACGCCCTTTTGATCCAAAAGCCGTCGCGCTTCGCTTTTACTTGAGGCCATCTTCGTCGCGAGAATGACATCCAGCACAGTTTGCTCGGACTGCAAATCATACTCTGGCATCTCGTCCGGCATTTCTTTTTGTTGAAAGGTTTTTACAAAAGCCTCCTGCGCTCTTTGAGCGTCAGTTTCGCTGTAAAAGATGCTGGTGATTTCAAATGCAAGTTTCATCTTGGCATCCCGGGGGTGCAAAGTACCTGATTGCACATCCTTTTCCATCGACTCAATCTCGTGCGGACTCCAGCGTGAGACCAGCCGCATATACTTGCCCATTGCAAAATCAGGGATGGACATCAACTTGCCATACATGTCCTCGGCGCCTGTGTTAATCGGCACAATATTGCCCGTCGACTTGGACATGCGTTGTGCGCCATCGGTCCCGGGCAGGATCCCTGTGATGACGCCAACCAGCGGTTTCTGCCCCAGGGCTTCCTGTAGCTTGCGTCCGGCGACGATGATGTTGAATAATTGGTCAGTACCACCCACCTGGACATCGGTTTGTTGAGCCACCGCATCATAGCCCTGCATCAAGGCATAGAAGGTTTCATGCAAAAAGATTGGCTCGCCCGCCTCAAAGCGTTTGGCAAAATTCTCGCGTGCCAGGAATTGTTGCACGGTGAAATTCTGTCCAAGGCGGATCAGATCAACAAGCGACAACTCGCTTAGCCACTCTCCGTTGTAGCGAATCTTTGTCTTCTCGCGGTCGAGCACCCGGAAGGCCTGCTCGGTATACGTCCGCGAATTTACGGCAACCTGTTCTTCGGTCAGGATCGGACGGGCCTTGTTCTTATCGGAAGGATCACCCACCAGCGCAGTGTAGCTTCCGATGAGAAAGGTCACATCATGCCCCAAATCCTGGAACTGACGCAGCTTGCGCATCGGGATGGTGTGCCCGAGATGAAGATCTACATGGGTGGGATCAAACCCACAATACACGCGCAGAGGTCTGCCCTCATTTTGGGCATTGAGCAATTGCTGGCGCAACTCATTGGTCATTGCCTTTTTTAGTTCTTCATCGCCATATTCCGTGCCCTGCATGAGCAATTCGACTTGGTCTTCGATGTTCATCAATACCTCCGAAATAAGACGGAATGGCATTCCGCCCTACAAATATACAAACAAAAACGCGCCCGCGATGGTGGGCGCGTTTGAGACACACCACCGCAAAATTATGTGTGGGTGTAATTGTACATGGCAAACGTTGAATCAGACATGAGCCGATTATACACGGGAAGCGGGAGTGTGAGCAACATCACTGACCAAGATTGAAGGTGAATGACCAGGGTCCTTTGACAGTATAGAACTCATCGCTGAAGACAAGCTGCTGCGCCTCTTCGTCAGACATGGTGTCTGGCTTGCTGGTAATTTGCATCGTCTGCACGCCATTGACATCCGAGCAGTTAAGCGTGATGGCAACCCCTCGCTCATTCAGAGTCTGTTGAATCTTGGGCATATAGATTGTGCAGTAATCTTCTGCGCGTGGCTGGGCAGCAATCGCGTCGACGGTGACGGTCAGGTTGGTGAGATCGGCATCCGGCGGGACGTTAAGGAATGAAAGTGTGTCGCAGCGTTCTCCAGACTTCCCTTCGGTCGGTTCCTGTAAACTTACCATGGTGGAACCAAAATCCGAGCTGGCGGCGCCGGGATACTGTAAACTTGCGTTCCAAATAGACCAGTCAGAGGCATCCAACAACGTAAAACAGACATCCACATTGACCTGTTTGCCATCCCGCCAGGCCCGATCGGCGCGGACTTCGATGCCGCTGGAGGTCTGCTTCAAGGTCTGCGGTGCTGATTCGACAGTGGGGTAGGAAGGATCAATATAGGCTGTCGGACCCGTCTGGAGCGGTGGGGGTGGCACAGACGGCGCACAGGCCGCTAGAAGCAGACAAGCAAAAATCAGTATACGTTTCATATTATTTGAGGCGGTAAAAAGATAACCGCCATCTCCTTTCTCTAGAACATTTGTTCGAATTATACTCCACTCGATTTCAGACATCCTTTTACTTAAGGAATTTCTGAGGTGTTGTATTAACTACCGAGTAAATCTTCCATCGCGTCTTCCAATTTTCCGAACTGAAACGGGAAGCCCAATTCTATCAAACGTTTGGGTTCAGAAAAGCGTCCCTCAGTTAAGAGAACGCTCATTTTGCCCAACAGTGTTCGCAACAGAAGCTTTGGGACATGAAACCAATAGGGACGATGTAACGTTCTGCATACCGCGCGCATGAAATCCGCATTGGAAGCAGGTTCTGGTGAAATTAAATTGAATGGACCATAGGCATTTTCCTTCTCCAGCAAAAAGCGCAGCGCGTTTGTCTGGTCAACAAGATGGATCCATGGCATGGCTTGTTGACCGTCCCCAAATCTTCCACCCAAGAAGAGGCGGGGAGCCAGCGTCATCAGAGGAAAGAGGCCACCCCGTCGAGAGAGTACGACAGCATTCCTTACAATCACACGGCGAACACCCAGCTCTTCAACAGGTTTTGTGGCCTCCTCCCATCCGATAGTGAGTTGGGCCAGGAAATCATTCGCCGGCGGAGTGGACTCATCTGCAATCCCACTTCCGCGCAAACCATAACGATTGATTCCAGACGTTTGAAGGAAGACGCGCGGGCGGCCCGCAGCAGTTTTTATCGCGGAGACGAGCGCAAGTCCGGGAAGGACGCGGGAGTCGACAAACCTTTGTTTCTGACGTTTGGTCCACGGCCAATGTTCCAGGCCAAATCCCGTCAGGTTGACCACCGCCTCCATTTCATTCATCCGGTGTCCCCACCCTTCCGCGGACTTTCCATCCCATTGGATTTCATGGTCGTCTTTTGGAGTACTGCGCGTCAAAATGAAGGCCTCATGACGATCGTTCACGAGGGAGTTTTTGAGGGCAGTCCCAAGAAAGCCTGACCCGCCAGCAATCAACACCTTCATTGCTCTCCTACCAGGTAGTCCGGCTGGGCTGGATGACGCCCTCCACCCCAGCGGAGACAATTTCA
>Ga0068859_100007321_pt1 | contig 11193 bp, 8 predicted proteins | sample KBSSwiS22_FD_66585 | JGI IMG/M metagenome (GOLD analysis project Ga0068859, IMG submission 66585) | Switchgrass rhizosphere microbial communities from Kellogg Biological Station, Michigan, USA - KBS Switchgrass S2-2 | ecosystem: Host-associated > Plants > Roots > Rhizosphere > Soil ... | reverse complement strand
TTTTCGGGAAGCGGGTCGGTCGCGGGAATGGTGTAAATGCCGGCGACGTCAATCGTGCCGCCGATCACGACGCGCACTTCCGTCGGCTTGAAGTTGTCGTAGACGAACGTCAGCATCTTCGGCCAAGCTCCAGGTCCGGAACTACTTTCTCTGTCTGCCGGCAGACCCTCCAGAAACCAGTTGCCGGCCACCGTCCCGGCGCGGTCGAAGTTGATGCGTCCATCCTTGTCGGGACCCTCACGCTTCACCAGAGCGGTGAGCTGGTCTCGCAGCGGTTGTGTGAAGAAATGCAGCGGCTGGTCGCAATTGTTCGTCTCCGGCGCGTAGCGGCTGGGCCTGAGAAACCCCTGGTTGACGTCGCTGTTGATCACGCCGACGTCGACGCCGTATCCGATCCCGCTGCTGACGCCGATTTGCTCACCCGCCCGAACGCGCGCGCCGTCTGGAAGATCGGCTCGCACGCGGATATGGCCGTAGTAGTAGTCGATCTTCGACGTCGCGCGTATGGTCAGCGATCCGTCGGCGCTTCGGTCGCCGCGCAAGACCTGTCCGTCGGACATCGCGGAAACCGGATGGTTCTCGAGGTTGCAGGGACAGTGATCGGGGTCGGCAAAATAGAAATAAACGTGATCGCTCGGAGCGATGTGGCCGGGAATCTCGAGCGCACCGAGCGGCACGATCCAGAGAATCTGCTCGATGGGAATCGGTGCGGCGGTGAACTGGAGGGGAGCGCCGTCACTGCTGGTCATGCCGCCGCGGCATCCGCATGTGACGAACCAGCTGACGACGGCCAGTCGAAGCAGATTGGGTTTCACTGACCTACGGGCCTGTGTCTGTCTGCTGCCATTTTCGGTGCATCATTGTCGAGGCTGTGATAGACCTTCGGCAATACGCTGTTCGGCGTACTCGAGGTGACGCGATGGGCCGCTCAGAGGACGCACGATTTCGCAAGGCGCTGCTGGAGCTGTACGAATCCGCGAACCTGGCCAACGTGCCAGAGCGGATCCTGGAAGCGGTGCGATGGCTGATCCCCGGCGACGTCGTTGCGTTCACCGAGGTGAACTACCGCTCGGGCCAAATCAGCGGCCGCTCGTTACCAGCGCCTGAACAATGCCTGGTCGGATTCAAAACGGTCGCGGAGTCCTATGAAGTGCTCCAGCGCCACTTTCACGAACATCCCATCGTCATGGGCTTCCTCCAGACGCGAACCGGTCGTGCGGAACGTCTGTCGGACAAGTTGTCGGCCGGCGTATTTCACAAGACCGCGATCTATGAGGAGTTCTATCGCCGGATGCGCGTCGAGGATCAACTAGTCCTCATGCTCCCGACGTACCCCGAAAGCGCAGCGGGCGTGGCGGTGTCGCGCGGTCGCCGGAGTTTTGGCTCAGTACACGTGGACCGTCTGGACCGACTCGGTCCCCATCTCCTGCAGGCGTACCGAAATGCGGAGCGGATCACTTCGCTCGAGGAACGTCAGGCGCTGCCGGCCCATCGAGTGGCAGCGGCACTGGAAGCGCTCGGGCTCGGCCGCCGCGAGTCCGAAGTGCTCCAGTTGATTGCGCGCGGCTACCGCAACGCGGATGCGGCGCGCGAGCTCGGCGTGAGTCCCCTGACCATCAAGAAGCACCTCGAACACATCTATGCGGCGCTCGGTGTCGGCACGCGTTCTGCCGCGGTGGCCCGGTTGTTGAGCCAACTCGGATTCGACCTTCTGACGAAACCGTCGGCTCGGCCTCGAGCCATTGCTCCAGAAAAAGATGCCATGACCCCAGAAAGAGGAAGACCGTCCCGGACCCGGTGAACCTCGACATCACCGGGATGTTCCAGGACAAGTTCGTGAGCGTCGGCTGCTCGCAGAGCCATTTTGCTGACCGATGACGCGTACCCATCATCAGGGCCGGGTGCTGCTGGTGCCCGTCTACCGCCTCCCGAGCGAACCGCAGGAGTAGCAGATGGCACAACGACCACGTAACCGCATCAGCACTGCAGGATTTACGGCGGCGATCGTCGCCGCCGCCGCGATCGCCGGCGCGGCGGCGCAACGCGCGACCGGCGCCGTGCAGCGAGGGGGCAATACTGAAGAATCACGTCCGGGTCGGCTGACGCGCCGGGTCGCCGATACGGTTTGGCGTGGGGCAACGGCGGGCGAGAGCGCCACCATCATGGCTCGGTGGTCCCTGTACGACCGGCTTTTTACCGGGCCCGATTCGCTGGCCCGGCCGCAGGGCTTCACGTTCGGGCCGTTCGCATCCGGAAGCCTGACGAGCCCGCCGTTCGATGTGCCGCATCTCGAATACAGCTTCACCTTCTACCAGGGACTGATTACCACGCGAGGCGAGGGCACAGCGCTGTTGTGGGTGGTGGAAGATCCCTCGGCCAGAGACGTCTGGGTCCTCGACTCAGGGGGACCTAACTTCAGTGACGGTCAAGGCGAGATGTTTCTGGAGCGCCCGAAAGCCGGTCCGGTGCCGGGTGTGCCGGCGAATGCGGTCGTGTTCGACCACGCGTTGCAGTTCGGGTCCACCAATAAGGGGATCGAGAACAGGATTCGCGTACTACTGACCGCAGACGGGGAATTGCCCTGGTCTGACGTCTCGCGCGAACGTGTGCTCAGGATTCTCATCGCGAAGGCCGAAGCGGAACTCAAAAAGGTCGAGCACTACGCATCCGACAGCAGCTATGAGAAGTGGCTGCGCGACGCGCCGGCCAGGCAGCGGAGCCGCGACGAGATGCTCGCCGGGGTGGCTGCCGTCGACAAATCGCAGGTCGCCAAGCTGCGGGCGGATTTGGAGCGAGCCGAACGCGAGACGGCTGAGAGCATGAAGAAAAATGAACCCGAGCAGCACGAGCAAATGGGTCGTGCACTTGCGCTGGTCAAAGGAAAGCTGACGCAGGTGAGCGGTGATCTCGCAGCGATGTCGGCGGCAGAACGCGCGACGGCCGCCTGGATTCAGCTCACCAGTGAAGGGACGTACAAGTTCGCCGCGGCTGGTACGCCGGGATTCCAGCACCTGATCTCGGACAAACCGGACTACTACCGCTTCAACGGATCGCGCACGCGACCTCGAGCGATTCTCGTCGGCTTCGGCCTGACAAACGGCTTCAATGCGCAGATGGACCGGGCCGTTGCAGACTCCTACCACGCGTTCGACTGGGCAGCCGTGGCGCGTCTGCTGGATCCGCCAACGAAGTAACGACGCCTCGTGTTATCCCGGCAGGCGGAATGCGAGCAGCTCGCCCGCATAATTCCCGCCGCCGATCGCGACGATGATGTACTGCTTGCCGTTGAGCATGTAGGTCATCGGCGAGCCGCTCTGTGGCGCCGGCATGAACACCTCGCCGGCGTCTTTCCCCGTGGCCTTGTCGTAGGCGCGCAACAGCGCCCCGCGCGGATGGCCGGCCGCTGTCGTCACTTGCGGCTCGCCGGCAATGACTAGCGTCTTCGTGATGAGCGTCCCGATGATGCCGGCCTGGCCGGTGCGCGGAATATTCAAGCCCTTGAGCGCCGGGTGATTCCGGACATTGTCCGGCGTGTCGCCGTGGGCGATCTGCCAGAGGACCTCGCCCTTGTCGAGACTGATCGCCGAGATGCTGCCGTACGGCGGCTTGGCGATCGACAGGCCTTGAACGGTCAGCCCGCCGCCGCCGCCTTCACCCCCGCCACCACCGGCGCCGCGACCGGCGCCGCGACCGGCTGCAGGAGCAGCGGGGGTTCCTGGCGGAGCGGTCGCTCCGGGCGCCACGGTCGACGCGGCCGTGCCGGGCGCCGCACCCATGGGGACCGCGGCGCGCGCGCCTGTGAGCGCGCTGCCCTGGATGTAGTTCATGTCGTTCTTGCCAGGGTCCGGTTTGACGAGCCCGAGCGAACTCGGCTGCCGGCGCGAGTACACGTACATGATGTGGGTCTCGGGATCGTAGGAGCCGCCCGCCCACACGGTTCCGCCGCCGTTCACGGCCATCTGAATCGTGCCGAGCGGGCCTTCGGCTTTGCTGACGACCGGCGGCGTGAAGACCGGCCCGATCTTGTATTTCGTGACGAACTTTTCCGCTTCAGCACGAAGCTCCGGTGTGAAGTCGATCAGATCGTCGTGCACGAAGCCGTTGCGATCGTAAGCGAACGGCTTTCCATGCGCATCGAGCGGGAACGGCTGCGTCGGCGAGTACCACTCGCCCGGCACGTCGCCCTTTTCGACCGGCCGTTCTTCGATCGGCCAGATCGGCTTTCCGGTGACTCGATCGAAGGTATACACCCATGCCTGCTTGGTCGGTTGCACGAGCGCTTTCACCGTGCGTCCGTTGACGGTGATGTCCGCAAGAATCGGCGCGCACGGAATATCGTGGTCCCAGATGCCGTGGTGCTCCAGTTGAAAGTGCCACTTCCGCTGGCCGGTCTTCAGATCGACGGCGACGATGCTCTCGCCGAAGAGGTTGTTGCCGGGGCGGTGCCCGCCGTAGTAGTCGCCGGTTGGCAGCTCGATCGGGAGATACGCCATTCCCAGTTCTTCGTCGACCGAGATCTGTCCCCAGGAACCGGCGTTGCCGGTGTAGGACCACGAATCGTTCAACCAGGTGTCGTTCCCGTACTCGCCGGGCCGGGGAATGGTATGGAAGATCCACAGCCGCTTGCCTGTCTTGACGTCGAACCCACGGATGTACCCCTTCTCGTTGCTCTTGCTGCGCGGTACGCCGCCGGACAAATGCGCCGCCCCGACGATGACGGTGTTTCCGGCGACAGTCGGCGCGGAGTGCAACCCAATCTCGCCAGTCACGAGGTCCATCGTCTGATCGTCATTCAGCTTGAGATCGACGACGCCACCCGTGCCGAAGCTCGGGATCGGAATGCCGGTTTTGGCGTCGAGCGCGATGAGGCGGTAGCCGGGCGTGACGTAGAGAATCCGTTCCTCGCGGCCATCGGTCCAGTACGCCAGGCCGCGGCCTGAGAGCTGCCGGGGGGCTGCCGCGCCGCGATCACCCTCGTGTTCGCCATGCACCCACAGCAGCTCGCCGGTGGCTGCGTCGAGTGCGACGACGGCCCGCCGTGTGCCAGCGGTCGAGTAGACGACGCCGCGGACCATCAGCGGCGTCGATTCGAACTGGTACTCGGGCCGCGGGCCCAGGCTGTCGGTCTTGAAGCGCCAGGCGATCTCGAGCTTGCTGAAGTTGCCGGCATTGACTTGATCGAGCGGCGCGTAACGGGTGTTTCCCAGGTCGGCGCCGTAGGTTGTCCACTCGCCGTTTCTGGCGCCCGATTGGCCGGCAATCGGCAGCCCCGACCAGATCAGGAGGGCCATCAGAGACGCCACACACAGGCTCCACCGACACACTGTTCGCCTCATGGTCCCTCCTCGGGAGTCAGACGGGTCTACCTTTGATCGCAAACTATCGCGGCACTTCAGAGTGGTGTCAAGGCATGAATTGATCAAGGCAAATCTCGCACAATCCTCTGTACGAAGGGGATCCGTCCTTAGTATCCTTGTCACATGATCAAGTGCCGTCATCATCTTCTCCAGTCGGCTGCCTTCTTGATATTGCTAGCCGCTCCCGCCCTGGCGGACACGCCGTTCTCGGCGGGCGGTCTCGACACCCGCATTGAATTCTGGAAGAACGTGTTCACTCAATACGGGGCGGACGACATCGTCATTCACGACCGCTTTCATGTGAACCTGGTGTACGCAGTGGCGAGCGACGAGACTGTCGATGCGCGCGTGCGCAGCGTCAAGGATTCGCTCACCGAGGTCCGCGACAATCTCGGAGCGCCGGATGAACTGTCGGACACCGCGTCGGCGGTTTATCAGGCGATCGTCGATCAGGGCCTGGTCCCCTCGACAGCTCTTCTGGATGAGCTGCTGGACCGCGTGCACACACAACGCGGCGTCAAGGAACGGTTCCGCAACGGCATCATCCGGTCCGGTCGATTCCTCTCCTCATTCCGCAAAATCATGGAGGACAACGGCGTGCCCGCGGAGTGCGCATTGTTACCGCTCGTGGAATCGTCGTACGAGAACGCGCGGTCGAGTGCGGCGGCGGTCGGTGTCTGGCAGTTCACTCGCAGCACGGCGCGCGACTATCTACGGGTCAGCGGGCGCGTCGACGAACGACTCGACCCGCTGAAGTCCGCGCAGGCCGCCGCGAAATTGCTCCGGCAGAACTACAACTCGCTGGGCAGCTGGCCGTTGGCGGTAACAGCCTACAACCACGGACGCGGCGGCATGCTCCGCGCCAAAGAGGCTCACGGCTCCGATCTCGTCGACATCATCAGCGATTACCGCGGACCGGTGTTCGGCTATGCGTCGATGAACTTCTATGCCGAGTTCCTTGCCGCGGTCGACGTGTACGAGAATCACCAGCAGTACTTCGGCACGCTCACGCTGGATCGTCCAGCCGGCCAGGCCACGGCGAAGGCGGTAACGATCAAGGCGCGCAGCACGCGCGCCGACACGCCAAAAGCACCCCTGAAATCCAGCCGGACGAAGGCGAGCTCATACACCGTCCGCCGCGGCGATACGCTGGCAGAGATTGCCCGCCAGTTCCGCACGTCGACCACCAATCTGATGAAGAAGAACAAGCTGGCCGGGCACACGATTTATGCCGGTCAGATGCTCCTGGTGCATTAGCCGTCAGCTGCGCAGCCCCTCACTACGGTGCGATCGTGACCCTGGTGACGTTCCACAGAATCGCGGAGCCCAGATACACCACGTTGGGATCCTTGCAGCCGATCTCATGCACCAGCCGCCCGGCATCGTCTTCGCCGCGTCCAAGACTGGTCTGCGCCCAGCCCACAACCTTGTCGGTGGCTAGGTCGATCTTGTAGAGCCTGCCCGACGTGCCGTCGGAGCTGTAGATGTAGCGCTTGCCGCCGGCATCGGCGCGCGGAATGCACAAGCCCCAGGGCGCGCCCATCCCCGTGATCGACTTGATGAAGTTCAAGTCGTCGTCGTAGACCTGGATGCGGTGGTTGTTGCGGTCGGCCGCATAGATGCGGTCATTCGCGTCGACCGCGATGCTATGAACGATGTTGAACTGATTCGGACCGGTGCCCCAGGTGCCGACCGTTTTCAGCCAATGGCCGCCAGGGGCGATTTTCACCACGCGTGAATTCCCGTAGCCGTCGGTGACGAACACGTTGTCGTGAGAATCCCAGGCGACGTCGGTCGGGCGATTGAAGGTGCCGGTGCCGCCCAGCGGATGCAGCCGCAGCTGCATATCAACCGGCCGTTCGACCCGGCGCGCTTCGCTCTCGTAGCCGCGGCCCTGCTTCTCGACCATCGACTCGAGATAATCGATCGCCTCTGGCGTCCGGCCGAACTGTGCCAGCGGTACGGCTTGTGGACTGTACTTGACGATCATTCCCGAACCTTCGTCGACCTGCCAGACGTTGTCGTGCCGATCGACGCGGACGGAATGCGCGAACGAAGCGGCATAGTTGTGGGGGCCCCATTCCTTGGCGAACGAGCCGTCCGGATTGAATTCCCACAACATCGCGGCGGTGCCGCCGCGCGCGATCCCCTGCGGGTTGGTGCGCGAATACACAAAGATGTGATTCTGCGAGTTGATGTCGACGCCGACGGTCTCGCCCATCGTGTAACCGGGCACCAGCAGTTGAAGTACTTCTTCCTTGTAGTTCAGCTTTGGCGTCTTCGCATCGATCGCATCCTGCTCGGCCTGTTGTTCCCTGGTGGAAATCTGCGCGTGAACGGTCGCTAGAGCCGTGGTGGCAACAAGCGCGGCAACGAGGAAACTGCACTCACGTTTCATGTCGTACCCCCTTCGATGCTGGCGGCCCCTATTCTGCCTTCAGCGTGCTTGCCGGAGAAGACTTCCTTCTCAATGGGCGGGGCCGGCGGTCTCTGGGGATGCGAACGGCTCGAGGGCCGCCAGTGCGCGCACTTCGCGCGACATCTCGGAACTGAAGGCGCGGTGGAGCGTTTGCACATCGCGGTCGGTCCAGGTGTATGAGGCGATGTCGTCGGTGATTTCGAACAATCGGCGTGAGAGATCGAGACGGGTCGTTTCGTAGTCAGTGAGCGCGGCCGCCGTTCCTGTCATGATGGCGCGCGCCAGCAATTCTGCGTCGCGCAAGGCGTCGGTAATGCCGTGCGCGGTCAGTGGATCCTTGAAGTACCCGGCGTCGCCGACCAGCGCCCACCCGGGTCCGGTGCTGCGCTTGATGAAACCGGCGTGCCCGCCGAATCCGCGTACCGGCTCGACCTGCCGTGCCGCGTCAAGACGCGCATCGAGTGATGGCGACACCTCGCGGAGCAGCTGACGGTACGTCGACGGCGCTCCGGCCTGAATCTCTCCGCGAAAACGGTCCGAGGATGTGGACGCGAACAGGCACGTCGCGCCGTGGTTGGTCGGAATGGCACCGAGACTCGCGCCCGACCCGAATCGCCAATAGTACTCGTCAATGCCGAGACCTTCCCAATAGCTGTAGAGGACGGCGGCCGCATGGCGTCCCTCGACGACAGCGGCGGCGCCCACCTTCTCAGCGATCGTCGAGTACAGTCCGTCCGCGCCGATGACGAGGTCGGCGTCGATCTCCTGACGTGTGCCACCGGCAACCGCGGTGATTCCGCGCACTCGTCCGCCCTCGTCTCTGATCACGTCGTCGATCCGCACACCATATCTGACCTCTGCGCCGCTGGCCGTCGCGGCATCCACCAGGATGCGATCGAGCACTGCCCGGCGCGGCGCATAGAGCGCGCTGACGCCGAACTTCGGCTCGATCGCCACCGTGACGTCCTGATCGCGGTAACTGAAGGTCGTCGAGCGTACTGGCGGAGTGCCCGCGGCGACGACGGCGGGCAGCACTCCCCACTGAGTCAATTGCAGAACGGCGCCGCGCATCAGCGCGTGCGTCGACAGCGTGTCGGAGCCGTACACGCCTTTGTCGACCAGCAGCACCCGCGCTCCGCCGCGCGCCAGCAGCAGCGCGGTCGCCGCTCCCGCGCAACGTGCTCCGACGATCACCGCATCAAACCGCATGGAGGCCTCCTACGCGACGCGCGCGTGGACCATGGACCGCTCGATCGCCTGCGCGATCACCCGCGCGTCGTCCCCGACGCCATCGATGAAACTCGAGTTGCGCCGGCGCTGGAAGTTGAGACCGAGCACATAAAGACCGGCTTCCGGAGTCATCCCTCCGTGGTGGAGGATTTCGCCCCGCGCATCGACCACCGGCAGGTGCAGCCAGGGATAGGCGCGCCGATAGCCGGTTGCCCAGATCATGGTACTGATTCGTTCGTCCTTCAGATCGAGATCCCCGGGACCGTTGAAAGCCAGCGGCCAGGTCGGAATAAAGGGCTCGGGCGGTGTGGCCGTGACGCTGGAGGCGGTGATGAATCGATCGATCCGCGTGACGATCTCGGCCATCTTGGCGTCGGCGGCGGCGGTCGTTGCCACCAGATCATCGGCCAGGCCGACGCGATAGCCGTCGATGTTCCGCACGCGGCCGACCAATCGAACGCCCTGCCCATGCAACACGCTCAAGTCGAGCGAGGAATGGTCGGGTTTGCCCACCAGCTGCAGTGACGGCTGGTGACGCGAGCGCTCGACGTCGTGAACGGTTTCGACGCTCTGAGTCAGAACGCCGAGCTGATCCAGCCACCAGAGAATGTCGTGGCCGCGGTAGCGTCGAGGCAGCCTGGTGTGACGACCGACGGCCAACGTTACCTGCCGCCCGGACCGCTGAATTTCGTCAGCCAATTGGACGCCGGTCGACGAGGCGCCCACCACCAGGACGCCGCCCGCAGGCAGTTGATCGGGACGGCGGTAGTTCGAGGGCACCATCTGCAGGATTGACGGGTTCACGCCCTGGCTCGCAGGAGGAACGGCCGGCAAGTCGGAGTATCCCGTCGCGATGACGACAGACGATGCCGACCAGACGCCGCGGCTGGTCACGACGCGGAAACCGTCCGTTGATCGTTCGACGGTCTGCACCGCCGTGTCGGTGAGGACCGGCGCGTTCGCCACGCGGGCGTACCGCTCGAAGAACGCGATCAATTCGGGCACCGACATGAACCCGTCCGGATCGGGGCCGTCGTAGTGAAAACCCGGAAGGCGCGTCATCCAGTTCGGCGTCAGCAAGTGCAGCGACTCCCAACTGTCCCTGCGCCAGCGCTCGGCGACCTTCCCGCGTTCGAACACGACGTGTTCGATGCCGAGATCGGACAGGCAACGGCTCATCGCGAGCCCTGCCTGTCCGCCGCCGATGATGACGGTCGTCGTGCGGTTCACGGGCTCCTCAGCGAGCGTTGACGCTGACGTCCACCGGCACACCGTTGGTAAGCACGTCGAACACCGCCGAGCGCGACCGCGACTGCTCGACGATCTCGCGGAGCTTCGCCGGCGGCGCGTCGCCGGCGATCGTGACGTTGATGCGAATGCGCTCGTAGCCGTTCCGGACGTGATCGGACAGGCCGAGGATGCCCTGCAGATCGATGTCGCCCTCGACGTGAGACTGCACCGACGTCAACGTCACGCCGCGAACCGCCGCGATATTGCCGATGCCGGCGGTGATGCAGGCGGCGAGGCCGTGCAGGAGGAATTCGATCGGCGTCGGCCCCCGATCTTTCCCGACCAGCACCGCGGGATGGTCGGCGCCGTAACGGAACTCGGAGGCATGCGTGTGTTCGCCGCCCGCGCCGGAGAACGATTCGACGCGCGACTCGCTATAGGTGCCGCTGACCCATTTGTTGCTGGCGCGAAACCGGAACTTCGCGAGCGAAGGGGTCGCTTTGACGGCGTTGAGCGTCGCGATGAGCGTCGGTGTGTCCACGCCATTACGCGGCTCTCGGGGGGTTCGGGTTGCTGGAGCAGTGGCTTCGGGCATTTGTGTCTCTCCTTGGTGTCCGCCGACGGCGGCTCTCGGGTTGATGATGGGCGGCTCCAAGGGCAACGCGTATGCCGACGCTCTGTCGGAGAAAGGCCAATGTTTTCAACAGGATGCGACGCGTTTGCCTGACGGAGGGTGTCGGGAGGTGCCGAAAATTCGGCGGTTTCGACAGGCGAGCCCGAAGGCTCGGATTACATGCGGGCGGTCACGCCCTGGAGGAAGCGAAGCTCGACTGATTTGTCGAACGCCTCGCGCAGCCGCTCATGACCGAGCGTCTCGCGGACCTGTTGCATACGACCAAGGGCGCGTTGAAACGCCTCGCCTGCCTCCACGGGCCGGCCGACCTCGTTCAGGAGGTG
>Ga0068859_100007319_pt1 | contig 11194 bp, 12 predicted proteins | sample KBSSwiS22_FD_66585 | JGI IMG/M metagenome (GOLD analysis project Ga0068859, IMG submission 66585) | Switchgrass rhizosphere microbial communities from Kellogg Biological Station, Michigan, USA - KBS Switchgrass S2-2 | ecosystem: Host-associated > Plants > Roots > Rhizosphere > Soil ... | reverse complement strand
GTAAATTATTCTTTCACTGTTAAAGATAGCGTAGTAAAACTTTGTGCAAGATAAAATGCTGGTTAAAAAAAGAACTGGAGTTTTTGCTACCTGATTTTTCTAAAGTGGCAGTTGGCGTTTGTAAATACAATGCTGCTGATGGTGTCTGTTTTTAATGAATCCAGGTAATTGGCAGCTTTCGCTGAATCCATAAAATTCGCATAATATAAGGTGTCGCCAGTTTGGTCGATCGTATAATATTCATTTTCGGGATAACCAAAATCACCACAAGTGCCGTTTTCACATTTACAGTAATCTCTGAAGTTGTCAATTATAACTACATATTCTTTACCCTTTCTGTTCAATAAATGAAAAGTAATATCATCACCATCGGTCCAGTAATATTTGTTGTACCATTTTCCATTTGCTCCAATTTTTACATCGATGTTATACTCCGGCTCCATAACAGCGCCAAGGTTTTCTGTCATTTTTATTTCGATGTCAAGATCTTTATTATTTTGTTTGACATATTTAAAAGTACCAACAGGGTAGTGGGTAAAAAAATAATACAGGGCTGATAAAGCTAAAACAATTATGCTGAGTGTTAGTAATATTTTTTTTCTGCGGGTGGTCAAATAAAATGATTTAATGAAGCCGAAAGTTATTAACCTTCGGCCATAAATTGAAATGCTGTTTAGAAAAGCCTATTTCGTTTTTTTAGCTTTGCCTTCAACATAAGTCATGAATTTTTCACCATCCTGCGACATTTCAAATTTTATGTTGATAGTGTTATTGTCAAGCAAAGTATATGTCAACCGAAATGTGGGTACGTTAGGGATTTTATCACTCAGTAAAACAATATTTTTATCTGCATAGCTGATAGCATAATTTATCGTGTGCCCTTCATTATCAAAATAAACAGCCTTAGAAGGATTACCTGAAAAATCCAAATACACGATCATCAGGTCGTCATGTACAATAGCAGGTTTATTATCTTTAGCAGGATATTCTGAATGCGCTTTGCGGATAAGTACTTTTTCATTGAGGTCTGCTTTAAAAGAAAAAGTACCACTGCCTTGTCCGGGTTGTCCGCTGCCTTCGCCTTTCCATTCACCCATTAACCAGGACCATTTTGCCCACGAAGCATTCTGCGCAAAACAAGCAGAGGTTAAAACAAAAGTTACGATGAGTAAATAAAATTTTATTTTCATTATCTTTTTTTAGGTTACAATGTAAGATAAATTTTTCCTTACAAACTCCTGCACTGCAAAAATTATTTCTTTTCTGTAACCAGCAATTTATACAGCATAGCAAGATATTGATCTGTTGTTTGTGCACCACCTTCACCCAGCTTATCATATTTGGCCAATACTTTTTCTTTAGTCATTTGTTCCAGCGTTTTGCCTTTGCTAACATTTGTTTCCACAATGCTGATGGTTTCTTTAAGCATCATTACATAATTTGCAAGATCCTGCATGGTAGCTACATTGCCGTGGCCGGGTATCACATGCGTATCAGCAGGAAATTGTTTTAATATCTTCTCCAGCGTTACCACCAGTTGTTTAATATTTCCACCACCTTCTGTGTACACCGCAGGAAACATTTCAAAGAAGAACATATCACCCAGGTGCAACACTTTGGATTTAGTAAAATAAGTAACTGCATCCGCATCGGTATGGCAATTGGGAAAATGAAACAGTTGTATCTCTTCACCATTAAAATTTATTTTCAAACTGTCGGTAAAGGTTACCACAGGTATCATATCAAGGGTGGGAGCAGCAGCTTTATTATTTTTTAAAAGCCGCTTGCTTACATTCTCGTGTGCAATGATGATGGAAGTGTGCTGAAAATTTTTATTGCCCTGGATATGATCACCATGAAAATGACTGTTCACTACAATTCTTACCGGTTTATCCGAAACTGTTTTTAACGCTGCCCTTAACTTATCCGACATGGCCGCATACATATCATCTACCAGCAGTATGCCGTCATCACCAACAGATGCCGCCACATTACCGCCTCCAAAACCATTGATGCAATCCAAAAAATACAGGTTGCCTTCAATCTTTGCCATTCGTACAGCAATGGAATCTTCATTGCTTTTTTGTGAGACTGGTTGAACAACAACATGCTTACCGGCTTCGTTATACAACAACCGGGTAGTTTGTGCTGTAATGTTTTGGGAATAGAAAAATAAAAAAATGGCAAATTTTTTCATGACAGGTTGTTTAAGTTAGTGTTGTAAAAAAGGTTAATCGGTTGGCCCGGAGTATGGGTTGCCCGGCACGACTGCTTATTGATGAACGGTTGCTAGTTTTTACATAACCGCTCAAAAGATAATAACGCCGTTTAAATGATGGTGTGCTGATACTGTACCATGAAAAATGCAAAGCAGTAAATATAAATTTGTAGCTTTAAATAAAAAAATGATCAAGTATAACACTTTCCTGCTTTTGTTTATTGCTACCGTGATTGCATTTCTTGTCTTCATGGGTTTTTATATGAGGGGAATTTTTTCACTCATGTCGCATACAATAGAAAATCCCCATGAAAATCCTTTTGAGGTATTCAACACCATATTCAACCCCACCGTGGTGATTAGTTTAATTGTACTTGTGGCGGCCAGCTTAGCCAGCCGCATCATGGGTGTTGTAGCCGTGGCAAAAAGCAAAACGGTAACTGATGGTGAAAAGGCCCTTTGGATAGTGGGTTTTGCACTGATGAGTTTTATTACGTCGATCATCTTTTTAATTATGGCGAAAGGGAAGGGGTTTGCGGAATAGTTGATTGATATCATACGGCTATATTGTTCATGCTAAATAAACAGTGGTATGAAAAACTTGCTATTTCTTTTTTCTGCAGCAATAATTATTTCCTGCACTACAGCCAGCGAAAAAACTTATACCGGCAGCACACCCGCTGCTGCGGTTATCCGGCCATTTCTCGGCATTGCATTAACTGATTCGGTTGACTTCATTCGATGGAAAATAATACTTCGTAATAATGAATACGAGCTGCAGGCCAATTATGGTATTGGAAAACAAAACACCAACGGCTTTATAAACGGCGGCAAAAAAATTACATTGACCGGCACATTCACCAAAGAAAAAAACAGGTTACTGTTACAAAACGGGAATACCATTTTAAAGCTGGTACAACTGAATGATAACCTGCTGCATTTACTGGATGATGATAACAGTTTATTGAATGGTACAGGAGGGTTTAGCTATACATTGAACAACATGAATCCCGTAAGTACTGATGAAATCAATATCACTTTTAATAAAACTGCTTTAAAAGATTCTATTGCTTACCAGGGACGCACACCCTGTAATGTGCCCGGGCTTACTGACCTTAGCCCTCAGTGCAATAAAATAAAATGGTACATCGTACTTTACGCTAACACTGCAAAAGATGAACCAGGCAGGTATAGAATTTTTGCAGTCAACTGGCGTAAGAACGGGGGTAAAATTGGAAGCTGGAAGATGGTTACCGGAAAGAACGGTCGTATCATTTACCAGTTAAATGATGATGATGGCACGGGCCTTATTTATCTTTTAAAATTAGATGCAAACATTTTGGTGTTTACCGATGCGGCTGGAAATTTATTGGTGGGTGATGAGGATTTTAGTTATACGCTAAACAGGAAGTGATGAATCATTGATCCACGGGATTGAACATTGCTTGAAAGCGATAGTATTATATTAAGCCTCAGCGAGGCGGCATTTTGGTAGCAGCAATTAACAGTTGATCATCAAAGCCACAGCGTGGCGACATTTTTTATCGATGGTACAAATAAAGAAATGTCGCCTCTACAAGGCTTTGTTCAAATTTATAAATCCTCTTATTACCAGAATGTTGCCACGCTGTGGCTTGTAAAAGAGAGATTTACTGAGTAGAGCAGTGTTTTATTTAAGTCCACTTGAGTAACAGTATTTTTTTATCAAGAAACCACAATTTTCCTTTGATCATCTTTAAGAAAAGGTTAGAATGTCCATGATAATCTTTTCTTGATTTTTCCAGCTCATTCAAAATTGATTTGTCTAACCAATCAAACTTAAATTCTTCTTTGTTATAGTTTGGGATTGGCGTTAGATCATCACTATTCCTGTATACATTCAGGATGCTTTTAAAAGTCAAAGAATCAAAATAGAGTAGTGCTTCTAAAGAATAATCCGAAGGACCGGGCACTGTTAATCTTTCATTTTTTCCCGAATTGTCAATGAAAGTGTATTTATATTTTACCTGTAGTGGTTTGTAGGTTTTTAAGTCAAGTATTGTTTCTAATGCATCAATGTTAGTAGAGATGGTGGTGGTAATATTTCCATTAACAACTACTGAATCTTTTAAAGCCTGTAGCTTTGAAGCAGTATCGGTACCGGTGGTAGTCTGTTTTGCATCATCGTGATGAAAGCAAGAAGCTAAACTTATTACAATTGATAAAATTAAAATTTGTAAGGCAATGTTTGATGGCCGTATCATGGGTAATTATTAAACAAAAAATAATTCTCTTCAAACCAAAAAACCAATCCCTATTTCATCTCCTCCACCCACTTATCCCGATCATCCGGACTAAACTTCCACGGTGCAAAATTGTTTTCAATATTACTGAACATCGCATTCCATTCTTGTGGGGCATTGCTGTCTTCCATAATAAGAGAACGGCGTAGTTCGATGATAATATCCAAAGGAGAAATGGACACAGGACATTCTTCCACACAGGCATTGCAGGTGGTGCAGGCACGCAATTCTTCCACGGTAATATAATCGTTCAATAATTGTTTGCCATCAGCTTTAAATTCACCATTGGTGCTGATATTTTTACCTACGGCTTCTAAGCGGTCACGGGTGTCCATCATGATCTTCCTGGGGCTTAACAGCTTTCCGGTTTGGTTGGCAGGGCAGGCAGCGCTGCAGCGGCCACATTCGGTGCAACTGTATGCATCCAGTAAATTTTTCCAGCTCAGGTCAAAAATATCTTTGGCGCCAAATTTTTGCGTGTGTGCCTCGCCGGTAGCTGGTGGAGCTAGTTCGGGTTGCATCATGTATTTTACTTCGTTCTGTACATCGGGCATGTTATGCAGTTTACCCTGTACATCAAGTCTTGCATAATACGCATTGGGAAAGGCCAGCATAATGTGCAGGTGCTTACTGTAGGGCAAATAATTTAAGAATGCTAAAATGCCAATGATGTGCAGCCACCAGCAGCTTCTTTCTATAACGATCAAACTGCTTGCACTGATACCATTGAAGTAAGGAGCAATCATTCCGGAAATAATAAAATTACCGGTATCATGATAATGTTCGCTGGGTTGTAAAGCCCTGTCGGTACTGTTCATGGTGAGGAACAGTGTCATTAAAATAATTTCCGTAATTAAAATGTAGTTGGCATCGCTGCGTGGCCAGCCATCCAGGTCTTTGCTGATAAAGCGTTTTAGTTTGATGATATTTCTTCTCACTAAAAAAATAATACAAACGGTGAGCACACCCACAGCAAGGATTTCAAAAAAATTAATAAGAAAGGTATAAAAACCACCGAGGAAAGGAAAAAATAAACGGTGAGTACCAAGGATACCATCTAAAATAATTTCCAATACTTCAATATTAATGATGATGAAGCCGGCATAAATTACTAAATGCATCACTGCCACCAGCGGATTCCTGAACATTTTTTTTTGCCCCAGTGCCAGCAGCGCCAGGTTTTTCCAGCGCAGGGATTTATTGTCGGAAAGGTCTTCATCTTTACCCAATAAAATATTGCGGCGTACCTGCATGATGTTTTTGGAGAACAGCCATACCGCAAAGCCTGCGCAGGTAATAAAAAGTAACTGGAAGAAAATATGCATAAGCAATGTTTGTAGTTGCTAAGGTAATTATTTTGGTTTAGAGTTTAGAGGTTTAGGGACGACGGACCACAGACGACAGACGACAGACGACGGATTGCTGTGACTGGTTGTCTGTTGTCTGTGGTCCGTCGTCCAGTATTTTCTGCAGCATCTGTCCAAAGGAGTCCAGTGGACGTGGCTCTTTCATTCAATTGTTGTAATTTTCGTTTTTAAAATATTATGCAGTGAGCAACACCAAAAAATACATTTTAACTGCGGCAGTGGCCGAGAAGAAACTTCGCCGTATGGCACTGGAAATTGCAGAACGTAATTATGATGAACCACAGTTAATACTGATAGGGATTAAAAACCATGGCGCCGTGATGGCTAAAAAGATCAGCGATCATTTAAAAGCCAATTTTAAAGGAGAAGTGATGGTGATAGAATTGGGCATTGATAAAAAACACCCGGCAGCAGTTACCTTAAGCACAACGATGGATTTTAATGATAAAACTATTGTGCTGATAGATGATGTTGCCAATAGTGGCAGAACGATGTTGTATGCATTAAAACCTTTGCTGGAACAGTATCCCAAAAAAATTCAAACACTGGCATTGGTGGAGCGTACACACAAAACCTTTCCGGTGGATATGGATTATGTGGGCTTTTCAGTATCTACAACATTGGATGAACATATTTTTGTAGAGGTGGAAAATGAAGTGGTTACAGGGGCGTGGATAGAGGAGGCGTGAGACGTGAGTGGTGAGACGTGAATAGTGAATGGTGAATGGTGAATGGTGAATAGTGAATGGTCAATAGTGAATGGTCAATAGTGAATGGGAAGGCTGCGAGGCATAAGTATCAGAAATCATACATCCTATATTAGTTGCCTGCAATAAAAAACATGTAGAATAGCGCCACGCTTACAAAAGCTATAATACCCACTGCATACAGCGGTGTAAGTTTTGCTCTTTTGATCATGCTCATGGCTAAACCAATAGCCATAATCACTAATCCCAGCCATACTAAATTAATATAGGGAAAAAGATAGGCCTTCAGTGTAATGAAATCTATGATCCTGTCCGATTCCTTAATGCCGATCTGTATTTTTTTGTTGGTAGAAATACTTTTGAATTTTAAGTATAAATTCTGGGCATAAAGCGTGTCATCAACCTGAACTATTGAAGTATCCTGGCCATTCATGCTCACTTTTATCAGCGGGTAAGCTTTATAATGCATGCTGTCTTTACTCACTAAAGTAATGTCGGCCATTAAAGCAGCGTCTTCTGAAGTAAAATGAAACCTTCCGTTATTGGGATTTTTTACAACACTATCCAGTATCATGTAGCCCTTACTGTAATATGCCGTATCGCCAATGCCCATTTCTTTGATGGTGAATTTGCCGGTGTCCGATCTATTATCATCAGGATTAATGCTGGAGATATAGGTATAAATATCTTTGGTGAGGTAGCGTTTAGTACCGGGATTGCTGCTCCTCAATTCATTCTTACCCACGTATACATCAGGCGTAAGCTCAAATTGTTCGCTGGAATCTTTTTTTACAAATTTTAGTTTATGAAATTTCCTTCCGTTCTCGCTGCCGGCGGAATCACCAGTGTAGGTAACACTGTAGTCCAGCATGCGTGTGGGTACATCCCTTAACATGGTCAGGTTCTCCAGGGGATTTTCTTTACTGTCTTTTCCAAATGGGATATTGATGCCCGTTACAGTATTATCGCTGATGGTTTTTTTATTGCCCGAAGCAATAAGCATACCCAGCAGCATAACAGCAAAGCCTAAGTGCGCAACGGATGCACCTGCAGCTTTTAGTTTGCCATTCAAGCCAGACCAGATATAACTGGCATTGGCAAATACTGCGTAAACGGCGGCAAACAAAGCCATATAAATAGCAGCCAAAAATCCGGCGCCCTGTTTGTAATACGTAATGGGATAAAAGATGGCCAACGCCGCAGTAACAATAGCTGCAAGCAGTGTAGGCACTGCTATCTTTTTTAAAATGTATGCAGAAGGCGTGTTCTTGTATTTAAAATATTGCGTAATGGCAGTTAATATGCCAATGATAAATGCCACCAGCACCATTACCTTGTTATAAGAAAACTCAGGATCTTCAGGCGGTGCTATTGTAGTACCGAATATTTTATTGAATACCGGCATTGATGTTTTACCGCTGATAAAAAGTGCTGCCAGGAAAAAAATAATGGAACCGATGAACATCCAGAACTCACGTGAGTCTGTTCTTTCTTCTTTATTGATAGAAGGGATCTTGTTGTAGTTAACAAAAAATAATATCAGCCCGGGTAAAGTAAACGCCGCTAAAAAAACAATGAGCATTATATTGATGGCAGAGCCTGCATCTGTAAATGCATGAACGGATGTATCGCCCAATACGCCTGTACGTGTTAAGAAGGTGGAATACAATATAAATGCAAATGCAAGAATGGCAAATAAATAACTGGCTCTTAAAGACTGGCCGGTGGCTTTATAAATTACCATGGTATGCAAGCCGGCAATTAAGATCATCCAGGGTACCAGTGATGCATTTTCAACAGGGTCCCATGCCCAGTAGCCGCCAAAGGATAAAGATTCGTAAGCCCATTTGCCTCCCATCATTATACCAACGCCCAATACGCAGGCACAGAATAATGCAAATGGAATTGCAGGTTTTACCCAGTCGCCAAAACGTTTGGTTTGTATGCCGGCATAAGCAAATGCAAAGGGAACAATGGTGGATGCAAAACCTAAAAATAAAACGGGTGGATGAATGACCATCCAGTAGTTGCGGAGCAGAACGTTTAAGCCAACACCATCTTTAATGAAAGTTAAATAATTAGGCATACTGAAAACAGGCCCTTCAATTTCGTTACGGGTTAATGTAAAAGGGCTGCTGCCAATGCGGATATCAAAAATATAAATACCCAGTATCATCATGCCCAGGAAAAATTGGGCAAAGCAGATCACACTCATTACCGGGGCTTCCCAACCTTGCAGTAAAGGCTTTTTACTTTTAACGATGATAAAGAGGCCGATGATACTGTGCCAGATGGTCCACAATAAAAAGCTGCCTTCCTGGCCTTCCCAGATACAAGCCAGCAAATATTTTGATTCTAATTCTTTGGAAGCATGCTTGTACGCATACATGTACTCGAAGTAGTGGTGAGAGCAGATATAAAAAATAACGGAGAAAATAACGAAGGCAGAAACCAGTTGGGTGATGAAAGCCATTCTTGCAAAACGTATCCAGGATTGTTTTTCTGCAATATCTTTTGAAAAACTTGCTTTGGCGTAACCAATAGTTGCAATTAATGAGGCAACAAATGCAAGTATAACAAAAAAGTGCCCGATTTGTCCCGGTAATAAGTGTTCGCCCTCAAATTGCATAGTAATAGTTTCTCTTGTCTAATAAAACGGGTTATTTTTTTGCAGCAGAATCCTTTGCCGGGTAAGCAGTAGTTGCAGCAGGGTAAGCCGTATTCTGTGCTTCGCTGCCGGCTACTGTTTTCTCCAGTTGCTTCTTATCGTCTTTGTATTTGCTGGGGCATTTTAAAGTGATGTTCTGGCATTCAAAAACGTCTCCCTGCATTTTACCTTGTAAAACCACTCTTTCACTTTGTTCCAGCTCAGCAGGTTTGGTGTTGTGATATACCACTTTTGTTTGAGAACCTAAACTGTCTACAATACTAAAACTTAAATAGTTAGGGTCTTTTATAGCATCATACTGAATGGGCTGCGACTTATCTAACCTGGCAATAAGATGAACAAATTTGCCTTGTTTATTCTTTGCCGAACCGATAGTATCATAGGTAGAAAAATCAGAAGAAGGGAATCCAAAAATGATCAGGAAAACGATCGCCACTGCAATTCCTACCAATATGAAAATGTGCGTTTTTTTCATAGCCTAAAATTTACCCGCAAAGGTAAAACAAAAAGGCTTCTGCTATCGTTATTAATTAGGTGATTTTAAACAGTTCTCCAGATGATTGTCATGGGTTAAGGTTTTACTCTATCCTGGCAATTCAACAAAACCCGGGCCCGGCAGCTACTTTTATACTCACCTGCTCTGATTATTCCGAAATTAAATTTTATAACACTTTAAAGACAACTGCTTAGGTTATAATAAAGCGGGAATGTCTGAGCAAGTGAGTATAAATAAATACTATTTTTTAAGACAACTAAAATTGTTTAATTGACTACTACTATCTTTGCACACCGTTTTAATATTTTGCAATGACCGATCTCTCGCAGTTTGATCCCAATGGTGTTGGTAATCCCAACAACAATATATTCAGTTTACCTTTTCCGGAAGAAGATGCAAAGCTGGTAATTCTTCCTGTACCATGGGAAGTTACTGTAAGCTATATTGCAGGCACAGCAAGGGCCCCGGAGCATATTAGTAATGCCAGCCTGCAGGTGGATCTGTTTGATCCGGATTACAGGGATGCCTGGAAAAAGGGTTTTTATTTAAGGCCCTGCGATAAGAAAGTACTGATGAAGAGTGATTACCTGCGCAAAGAAGCCGAGTTGTACATCAACTATATTGCCCAGGGGGAGATAGTGGCAGAAAATAAATTCATGTGCAAAACCCTGAAGGAAATTAACGAGGGCAGTAATTTTTTAAATAGCTGGGTGTACGAACAAACTAAAGAATTGTTACAGGAAGGCAAGTTGGTGGGGTTGTTGGGTGGCGATCACAGCACACCACTGGGTTTTTATAAAGCCATTGGCGAAAAATACGGCGACTTTGGTCTTTTACATATTGATGCCCATTGCGATTTAAGAAAAGGATACGAAGGGTTCAAATATTCTCATGCGTCTATTATGTACAATGCGCTGGAAGAAATTCCGCAACTCACCAAACTGGTGCAAGTGGGTGTAAGGGATTTTTGCGATGAGGAATTTGAGTATATGGTAAACAGTAACCAAAGGGTGATCACTTATTTTGATAAAGACATCAGGGAACGCCAGTACGAAGGACAAACCTGGAAAACCATTGCCGATGAGATCATCAACCACCTGCCGCAAAATGTTTTTATAAGTTTTGATATCGACGGGCTGGACCCCAAACTTTGTCCGCATACCGGCACACCCGTACAAGGCGGCTTTGAAACCGAACAGGTATTTTATCTCTTTAAAAAAATATTGCAAAGCGGCCGCAAATTAGTTGGCTTCGATTTAGTGGAAGTAGGTGTAAGCCACAACGAATATGATGAAAATGTAGGCGCAAGATGTTTATTCAAACTGTGCAACATGCTGATGGCGGGAAATAGTTAACTGGTTTACCGGTTAAATTGTTAAATGGTTAATTGTTTTATTAATGCAGCAGTTTACATTTACGTTAAAGGATAATACACAAAAAGCTTTCAATTCTTTTT
>Ga0068859_100007317_pt1 | contig 11194 bp, 8 predicted proteins | sample KBSSwiS22_FD_66585 | JGI IMG/M metagenome (GOLD analysis project Ga0068859, IMG submission 66585) | Switchgrass rhizosphere microbial communities from Kellogg Biological Station, Michigan, USA - KBS Switchgrass S2-2 | ecosystem: Host-associated > Plants > Roots > Rhizosphere > Soil ... | reverse complement strand
GAGAGAACTGTCACTTTTGACAGGAGATGGTGAGTGATGCCGCGGGGATTACCGCGTCATGTCAATCACGTTATCCAGAATCAACTGGTACGGAGCCGGAGAGAGACTGGCGTAACCGTAGAAAGGTTTATCATTAATTGTGATCATGAAAAGGACTAATGCCAGGAAGCCCGACATGAGGATGACGAGCGTAGCATGAAGCCACGCGTCTTCAATGCGATAGAGATATGCCACGCCAATGCTGATAGCCGCCCCAAGCCAGATCACCGCCCACATCGTGTTTGAAAGCCCACTGTTCACGGCATCGACTCTTAACCTGCGACAATCCATAAACTGGTTGTAGGAGCGTAGCGTCTCCTGGTGCAGCGCCATCTGTCCCTGGGTCTTGGGTTCGAAAGAGTAGAGCGTCTCCTGGATACTATCCATTATGACAGTTCCGCGTTTGGGGGTTTCCCCCCTTTTCTGTGCGGGCCATACTTCGTCGATCACGTAAACCGTGTACCCGCGCACCTTCCCCCGCAGCTCCTCTCGCACTGGCGACGGGTACCCACTGACGTCGCGATACAACGCGCCAATCGCACTGGCCTCCTTCGATACCAGCGCTGCCGCAGAGGCATTTGTGTTCCAAACGGCGACGGCGATGAGACCTACCGTGATCCCGTAGAACACACCGATCGCTTGTACCGTGCCGCTGATTGCATCGTTGATACCGTCGCCGAAATGAAACCGGGGAAGGAGATAACGCCTTGCGGCAAACAGGCCCAATAATGAAATCAGTTCGATAACCGCAACTAACAGCAGGGCCGCGCGCAAAGATGACAGGTCATATAGCCAGATTGGCACGCTCACGCTCCGTTATTCTTGTTCGCTCACTTCTGGTTGGTTCGAGGAAACTGCTTGAACATCTTCTCGACCGCTTTCTTGATCGGCTTCTCCGCCGCCTTCGCGTCCTTCACCTTATCGCCCGACGGGTTCTGCTTCATGGTGTCAGTCGCCGTTCCGCGCCACACCTCGCTCTTTGTCTGACTGTCGGCCATCTGGACGACCAGAGTTCCCCTTGTCACTACCCAGCTTGTAGATCCGACTGCGACACCCGTGGCGATCGAGTTCAACGACGGCGACCAGCTCGGATTCGAAACCGCCATGTCGCTGTCGGTCCAGACAAGCGCCGACAACGTAAGCTCAGCATCCGTATCGACCTTCCTGACGCCCTTCGCCGCCATCTGCGCGTCGACCGCCGTAACGATCATTGCGTTAACTAGCGGGTTTGTACCCGTCGAGCCTTGTGACCACGCATAAGTCTTGTACTTCGCGACATCCACGCCGGGATCAGCCCCGACTCGCACCTTCTGCGCGTTCGCCGATAACGCGCCGGCAATAATCAAGCCACCAATCAACACGAAACTTCTAAGTGAACTTACAATTCGCATGGGGCCTCCACTAAACCGTAAAACTCTAGCGGCATTCTCAGTCCGTTGCTAAGTCTGAAGTACTGTTATTTTTAACAGGCGCAGCACGTTGTTGCATTCGCATTTGAAACAACGCATTGATAACCGCAAAGATGAAGCCCCCTGACAACCCACACATCAGCACCCCCGAAATCCCCTCAATCCCGCTCAGCAGGCGCCACCGCTCCGGCAACACAACGTCGCCAAATCCGATCGACGCATACGTGACCAATGAAAAGTAGAACGCAGTCTCAAAATCCTGGAAGAGGTTGCGCAGGTAATAGAACATGGCCCACAAAGCAGCCTCGAACAGATGTAAGCTGATGACGACGGTAAAGACAACTATGAGAAAAGCTGCCTGCCGAGTCATTGTCGTGACGCGTTGTATCTTCGGAAACCGGAAGATGATGAACTGCGCGAAGAGCACCAGGCTGGCAGTGTGAATCACAACGCAGATGGCGACGATCGCGAGGGCAATCAGCAACTCCCGCAACATACCTCTATTTCATTAAAGGACGCGGCAAACCGTTAACACTGTCAATTTTGCCAGTGTTAGCTATTTCCGCGCCGAACCTACAATGCGAGTCAGTTTCCAAATCGAATACCTGTCAGACTCGGTTGCAGAACAGAGAAGTTAGGAGTTGCCCCATGAACATCCTCCACTTGCGGAGTTTTTGGCTTGCAGTACTCGGTTTCGTTGCGCTGGCCGGGGCCCTCGGCGGCACCGCCTGCTCCGGAAAAGGAAAGGAAGCCAAACACGACAACACTCCGCCGCCGCCTTCCGTCGTCGTTACCGAAGTCACTCAGAAGACTGTGCCAATCTACAGCGAGTTTGTCGGCCAGACGCGCGCCGAAGAGACGGTTGAGTTGCGAGCGCGCGTCGAGGGGATTCTCCAGAAGGTCTACTTTCGCGAAGGCACGTTCGTTAAAAAGGGCCAATTGCTGTTCACGATCGACAGGCGTCCTTTTCAGGCGGCGTTACAGTCCGCCAAGGCGTTAGAGATCAAATCCATTTCCGATCTGGCGCAAGCCCAACAACGGACGGACGTCCTCCAGGCGCAGGCTGAACTCGCAGACGCACAGGCTGTAATGACCAGGGCTGATCAAGACGTCAATCGTCTCGCTCCACTGGCCAAGGAAAAAGCCGTCACCGAACAAGATCTCGACGCCGCATTGGCAACGCAGAAATCAGCTCGCGCTTCGGTCGATTCGCGCAAAGCAAACCTGACGAACCTCGAAGCCGCAGTGAAGTACACGATTGAACGAGCGCGCGCGGAAGTGTCCGCGAGCAAAGCAAGAGTCACTCAGGCTCAACTCGATCTCAGTTACTGCGACATCCAGGCGCCGATCAGCGGCGTCATTGGTTTTCTACAGGTCGATGAAGGAAACCTCGTGGGCCGGGGTGACGCCACACTGTTGGCAACGGTCTCTGCTTCAGATCCATTACTCGTCGACTTCAACGTCAGTGAAATCGAGTTCCTCAAACTCACCGATCCGCACACTGTCGGAAAGAAAGCGGGAGACTTGAGTTTTGATCTAATGCTTTCAGACGAGAGTGTTCACCCACATCACGGCAGGTTCCGTGTGTTGGATCGCTCCGTCGATCCCACGACGGGCACGTTGAAGGCCCAGGCTGCGTTTCCGAATCCGGGAAGTTACTTGCGACCCGGACAGTTCGCGCGTCTGCGCGTCGCGGTGTCGCAGGTGGAAAACGCGATCCTGATTCCGCAGCGTGCGGTCCAGGAACTTCAGGGCGCGAACACCGTCATGGTGGTTGACGCGCAAAACAAAGTCTCGCTGCGCACCGTCAAGCTTGGCGACAAAGCCGACCGCGACGTTGTGGTCCTGGATGGTCTCAGCAGCGGCGAGCGCGTGATCGTTGAAGGCATGCAAAAAGTAAGACCGGGCGGGCAGGTCAACCCCACCACCGGCACTCAACAAACTGCTGCAAGTACTCATGGAGGGTGAAAGCCCGTGTCGAACTTTTTTATCCAGCGCCCGATAGTTGCGATTGTAATTTCGATCCTGACGCTATTAATTGGCGTGATCGTTATTCGCGGGCTGTCCATCGAGCAGTATCCATTTCTCGCCCCACCGAACATTCGCGCCACTGCGACTTACCCCGGCGCGTCCGCTGAAGCCGTCGAACAATCAGTCGCCACTCCCATCGAACAGGAAGTCAACGGCGTCGATCGCATGATCTACATGAAGTCGTCGAATACCAGCGACGGCCGCATGCTACTCGACGTCAACTTCGAAGTTGGCACTGATCAGGATACGGCAAACGTGCTGACGCAGAACCGCGTTTCCACTGCTGCTGCGCGTCTGCCCGCGGAAGTCAACCAGCAGGGCGTCACGGTCAAGAAACAGAGTCCCAGCATCCTCATGGTGATTTCGCTTTACTCGCCTAAGGACGCTTACGACGCTAACTTTCTGATCAACTACGCTGGTATCAACCTGCGCGACCAGATCCTGCGCATCCCTGGCATCGCTCAGGTAGATCTGTTTGGCGGCACTGACTACGGCATGCGCGTCTGGATCAAACCCGATCGACTCGCCAAGCTTGGTCTAACTACTGCCGACGTGATCTCGGCCATCAAAGAACAGAACCTTCAAGCTCCCGCCGGAAAAGTTGGTGGCGCGCCAACACCAAAAGACCAGGAATTTACCGAAACGGTCAGCGCACCCGGACGTCTCATAACACCGGATGAATTTGAAAACATCATCATTCGCCAAACTGCCAACGCCGCGGTGGTGCGCATCAAGGACATCGGTCGTGCCGAACTCGGATCGCAGGACTACAACTCGTTCGGTCGTCTCAACGGCAAACCTGGCGGCGCCATGGCGGTCTACCTTCTGCCCGGCGCAAACCAGCTTCAGGCGGCAGAAACCATCTATCACACGATGGAACATGCCAAGTCGCTCTTTCCGCCTGACATGGATTACAAGATCGTCTACGACACAACTCCCGCGGTCGAAGCGTCTATTCACGAAATCATGAAGACGTTCGTTGAAGCGCTGATACTCGTCACAATCGTCGTGTTTGTCTTTTTGCAGAACATCAGGGCGACGATCATTCCGTTGATTACGATTCCAATCTCGCTCGTCGGCACGTTCATCTTCTTTCCGTTACTCGGTTTCTCAATAAACACCCTCTCGATGTTTGGCTTGGTGCTGGCGATCGGCATCGTGGTCGACGATGCGATCGTCGTCGTGGAGGCGGTGATACATCACCTCGAACATGGCTTATCTCCTAAAGAAGCAACTATCAAAGCCATGGGCGAGGTGTCAGCTCCGGTAATAGGTATCGCACTGATTCTATCCGCGGTCTTCGTTCCAGTGGCGTTGCTCGGCGGACTGGTCGGCAGCATGTACAAGCAGTTTGCTTTGACGATCGCGATCTCGGTCCTGTTATCCGCTTTCAACGCGTTATCACTAACTCCAGCGCTTTGCGCGATGTTGTTGAAAGAACCAAAGCCGATGAGAGGACCACTCGGCGCGTTCTTCCGCGGCTTCAATAAAGTCTTCGACAAAACGACAACCGGCTACGTCCACGTTTCGCGAATGCTTGTGCGACGCGGAATTCTAACGATCGGCATCGTCGCGATCGTTGTGTTTGGCGCGGTCATGTTCGCGAGAGCTATTCCGTCCGGTTTTATTCCTGACGAAGACCAGGGCATTTTTGGTGTCAACGTTCAACTCCCGCCCGGCGCTTCTCTCGCCCGCACCAGCGAGGTGCTGAAACAGGTCGAAGAAATCCTGGCAAAGACTGACGGCGTGGAGTCGTATCAAACAATTGGCGGCTACGGTGTTGTGACCAACACGTACCAGCCGAATTACGGTTCACTGTTCGCACGTTTGAAACCGTGGGAAGAACGGCACGGTGAGGCTTTGCACGTCAAAGGAATCATGGCGGGACTGCAGAAACAGTTCGCGGCAATTCCTGAAGCAGTCATCTTTCCTTTCAACATTCCGACGCTGAGCGGATTCGGCGCCGCATCGGGTTTCAACTTCCTGATTCAGGACCGCACCGGTTCGATGACCGTCGAAGAACTCGGCGACAAGGCGAGAGTGTTCGTCGCCGCCGCACGACAGCGACCGGAGATCGGTAACGTTTTCACTCCCTTCGATCCCAATTACCCACAAGTCAAAGTCGAGTTGGACCGAGAGAAGGCGCGCACACTTGGCGTTCCCGTCAATGAAGTCTTTCAAACGATGTCGACTGCGATGGGGGGTGCCTTCGTCAACGATTTCAACAGGTTCGGGCGCTTGTATCGCGTGTACGTACAGGCCGAATCCATTGATCGGCTGAAATCAAGCGACATCGGCAGGATCTACGTTCGTTCGAAGACCACGAACGCGATGGTCCCACTGTCGACGCTGGTAAATATCAAAGACGCCGCCGGAACCGAACTCACGACGCGTTTCAACCTTCTGCGGTCCGTGGAGATGCAGGGTTCGCCGGCGCGCGGTTACACATCCGGCCAGGCCCTGAAGGCACTCGAGGAAGTGTTCGAACGCGAGATGCCGAAGGAGATGAGCTTCGCTTACTCGTCGCTCTCTTACCAGGAGAAGATCGCACCCCCGCCGGCGCCGACGTTCATCATGGCGATCGTCTGTGTTTTTCTCTTACTCGCCGCGATGTACGAGAGTTGGCGACTACCGTGGGCCGTGTTGCTCGGTTCTCCGCTGGTTGCACTGGGGGCGTTAGCGGGCGTTTGGCTGTTTGGTTACGACAATAACGTCTACGTGCAGATTGGTCTGGTCATGCTGATCGGCCTCGCCGCAAAGAACGCGATCCTGATCGTGGAATTTGCGAAGGCCAAACACGAGGAAGGCCTATCGCTTGAAGACGCGGCGCTCATGTCTGCGCGACTCCGCTTCCGGCCGATTCTGATGACGGCCTTCGCATTCATTCTCGGCGTCGTGCCGCTGATGAAAGCAAGCGGCGCGGGTGCGGGAGCACAGAACGTGATGGGCGTCGGCGTGTTTTTCGGCATGCTCGTCGCGACTGCGTTGGGTGTGTTCATCATCCCGGGTAACTACACCTTCATTGAAGGATTAGGTCGAAAGGGCAAGCAAAAGGCTGCGGCTCCGCCTCAAGTGCCTGCAACGGCCGATGCTGGAGGTGAGCACTAATGAAGCGCTTAGTCGTCCTCTTTCTACTGCTGACTCTCGTTAGTCCTTCTGCACTTGGTCAGAAGGATCAACGACCACCGGTGCAGACACCGACCCTCTTTCGTGGCGATACGGCAACTCAACCCGATCGACAGTCCCTCGCGGATTTGAAGTGGTTCGAACTCTTCAAAGACGAAAAGCTTCAGAACCTGATTCGCGAGGCGCTGGCAAATAACTACGACATGCGTCAGGCCGTGGCGCGTATCGATGCCGCACGAGCGAACCTCGGGCTAACGCGCTCCGAACAGTTTCCGCAAATCGTCGCGAGTGGCGACATCATCAACCAGCGCCAGTCGCGCAGCGCCGCGTTCGATCTACCCGAACCGATCAAACGCGATCGATCTTTCGGCAGCGTGCTGCTCAACCTGCTTACGTTTGAGATCGACATCTGGGGACGATTGCGAAAGCAAACCGCCGCGGCGCGCGCCGATCTGGTGGCGACTGAAGAGGAACGAAGAGTAGTGATGACGACGTTGATTAGCGACGTCGCCAACGCTTACTTCACTTTGCGCGAACTTGATTTCGAACTCGACATCTCGCAGCGCACACTCACTTCCCGGCGGGAATCGTTACGTCTTATCTCACTGCGACAACAACGCGGCGTGGCAACCATGCTCGAGGTCCGACAGGCAGAAGAGCTTGTGTACGACGCGACTGAAGTCATACCGGCACTCGAACGAGGTATTCAACAGACGGAAAACTTCCTGAGTTTTCTCACGGGCAGGAATCCGTCCAGTATCGAACGCGGACTGACGTTGACGGAGCACAACTTCCCGCCAACGGTTCCCGCCGGTTTGCCGTCAGATTTGATCGAGCGCAGGCCCGACATACGAGCGGCGGAGAATACTCTGATTGCCGCGAACCTGCGCATCGAAGTAGCGAAAAAAGAGTATTTCCCACGTATCTCGCTGACATCGTTTCTTGGTTATGAAAGCGGGCAGCTGACCAGTCTGTTCAGCGGCAGCAGAAGTGTTTGGACTTTGGCGGGCCAGGTTACGCAACCGATCTTTACGGGCGGACGGATCAAGTCGAACATCCGCTTAACACAGGCCCAACGCGACTTCGTACTTATCGATTATCAGCAGAAAGTCCAGGGTGCGTTTCGCGATGTCTCTGATTCGTTGATTGCTTTTCGCAAAACGAGAGAGGTGCGCGAGCAACGCGAACTGCTGGTAAACACTCTGCGCGACCGTTCTCGACTTTCATACTTGCGCTACACCGGCGGCGTGGCCACGTTGCTCGATGCACTCGATGCCGACCGTGAGCTCTTTGAAGCCGAACGAAGTTTGGCCCTCGCGCGACGCGATGAACTGTTGACCATCGTCCAACTTTACCGAGCACTCGGCGGCGGTTGGCAGTTATAGGTCCATCGATGGCACGCGCTCTCCAGTCCACCGCATTTGAGCGAGCTTCGTTGCAGAGCGAAAAGTATCGCGTCATTGCCTTGCTCTGCGTACTGGTCGCCATCACGATCTTTGTGATCGCGCGCGGCATCTCGACGCAGAATTACCTGCTGCTGACCGTGCAGGCCGTCGTGCTGGTGTTCATCATCGCCCACGAAGCCGTGATGTGGAACGCGATTCGGATCGCGCTTCGCGACGATACGGACGTACTGCCGGAACTCTGGGTCTTCAACGTTTTGATTGAGAGTCAGATCCCGACAGTCGCGCTGTTTGTGCTTTTGCTGACGCGATGGATGACTCCGCATCAGGTGCTCGTCGCCCCGACTGTCGCGTTCTACTTTGTATTCATCACGCTCTCGACACTGCGGTTGCGTCCGAGTCTGACGTTCGTTACGGGTCTGCTCTCGGCTTTTGGTTATCTTTTGGTCGCCTTTTTCGTGCAACTCAGATTCGGCGATACAGAAGCGGCTGGCGGTGCATTTCCGTTGCGCGTTTACGTCGCGTACGCGGGACTGATCCTGGCGGGCGGCATCATCGCCGCTCTCGTTGCGCGACAGATTCGCGGTTACGTGCGAGCCGCACTGCGTGAAGCAAAGCTCGAAGCCGAACTCTCGCAGATCAATCACGATCTCGACATCGCGCGTTCAATCCAGCAGGACCTGCTGCCGACGAAGCCTCCTCGGCTGGACCACTTCGACATCGCCGGTTGGAACCAACCCGCCAACCAAACTGGCGGCGACTACTTCGACTGGCAGCTCTTACCAAACGGTCAGCTCGCGATCAGCGTGGGCGATGCTACGGGACACGGAATTGGTCCGGCACTCGTGAGTGCGCTTTGTCGCGCGTACGCACGCGCGAGTTTTCTCAACGGCAATGGACACGATCATGTGCTCGACCGGTTGAATGGTCTACTCGCAAACGATCTTGCTGACGACCGTTTCGTGACCTTCGCTGTCGTCTTTCTCGATCCCGTTAGTTCCGAGGTGAAAGTCCTTTCGGCTGGTCATGGACCGATCCTCTGGTACCAGCGCGCCACGAACAATCTCGAGAACTTCGAAGCCCAGGGAATTCCGCTCGGGATGATTGCCGGCGTGCCGTACGAAGACTCGCGCGTAAAAAGTCTGAATGCGGGCGACATGCTGGTCCTCGTCACTGATGGCTTCTATGAATGGCAGAACCCGCAAAAGGAAGAATTCGGACTGGAGAGATTGAGGCAGACGATACGCGACGCGAGGGATTGTCCGGCCGAAGAAGTGATTTCGCGTCTCTACAAGGCCGTCAAAGATTTTTCGCGCGGGACCGAACAGGCTGACGATCTCACCGCGGTTGTGTTGAAACGCAAGAACACGGTCCCCGCGCAAAGAGATGAAGCAGTTCAGAATGAACTCGTCGCGGTGTCATAAGTAATGTGCTTCTTTATCACCGCAGAGTCGCAGAGGAACGCAGAGATACGCCAAGGATAGAACGCGCTCGTTTCGGAAGGAGAACCCATGAGTAAAGCAGTGCAAACGTCGAAAGAGAATACATTGACTACAGTCGCGCGCCTGGTTGAGATCAGCGCGCTCGACACTCTCTTCAAAGATTTATATCTCCAGCGAGCGCGGTCGCTGCTGTCGACCGTCTTCAGTCGTGGTAGCTACGACGCGTTGAAACAAAACTCAGCTCAGATTCCGTGGGTCGAGCAACAATTGCGCGCGGGGGTTGAGCGCAGTGAGTGGAAACGCGTCAGTCAACTCACCGAACGTCTGCGTGAGTTGAAGGCCAGCGTCACTGCGGGATCGCAATCGTCGGGATTGGCAGAGATAGTTTACGAGCAGGCGTCTGACGTTTCGATCGATCTCTTCGCCACCGGGTTGAATGTGTTCGTCGGCGTTGATGCTGAAACGCTGCGTGCACGGCGTGATGAGGCGGCCAACGTTCTTGCTGCCCTGCAGCGCCTCGATCCGGAACAAGCCGACTTTTATTCACGCCGTATCGCCGACTTCAAACGGCTGTCCATCAAGGGCGGCGCGACACAGGAAGAAGCGAAAGATGAGAAGCTCGACGCGGCGCAACTCCAGAACGCCGCGCTCAGCGCACTCGATTCAGGAGACCTATCCAAACTCGAGCAGATGATTGCGAGCGCTGCGAAAGAAGCCGAAACGAAGAAACCGAAGACGGAAACCGCTGAAGTTGAACTCGCCGAGGCTGCCGAACTGGGCGACGATCTGACTTACACCTTCAGTGAAGCAACACTCGCTGCCGCTGCTGAACTCGGCCTGTCGCCGGTGCGCACCGAATCACGGCGTAGCTTCGCGCATCTCATTCCGCATGGTTGGCAGCCGTCGTTTCGCAAACAGGAAGTGAAGCAGTGGTCCAAAGACAAACTCTCGCGGCTCACCTTCTCTTCCGACACAACTGACAAGGCGAGAGAGGCGATTGAGTTTTACCTGCTGAATCCGTTCATCAATTCCGGTGGCACCCGTTATAACGTCTGTCTGGTCGCCGAAGACTTGTTGCTCGAGACTTTTCCGGAACCGGAATCGTCGAAAGACGAAGTTGATACGAAGCTGTTGAGCATGCTGAGACTCAACAGTCGCTGGGGCCTATCGCGCAACGACATCGAGGAAGCGTTACAGGAAAACGGGGCGACAGTGATCGAGGCGCTCAAACTGGATCCGGAGGCGTTTCGCCTGGTGGCGGTTCCGCCCGACATCTACACGACGCTGGCGGCCAAACAGGGATGGGGCCAGAAGGAGATGTGGACGCACTTCGATGGCTATCGAGTGCTCGAAGGTGGGAAATTGCAGGCACTTGCCGGCGGCGACAAGCGCTTCGGTGGGACTCACGACGTCGTAAGTTTCAGTCCCGACTATTCGAGCGCCAAAATCTTCGCCCGCTTCGCCGTGGTGCAAAGAAAGCGCATGGCTGACTGGCAGAAGTAGGTTGCGTTCGAGGACTGTGCGCTTGGCCGCCTCGAGTGTGAGACACAATCGCGTGCAGCGGCTTCACGTTTGTTGCGGCCTCGCCGCCTCGATGTGTGAGGCAGAATCGCGTGCAATGACTTCTCGTTTGTTGCGGCTGCGCCGCCTCGATGTGTGAGGCAGAATCGCGTGCAATGACTTCTCGTTTGTTGCGGCTGCGCCGCCTCGATGTGTGAGGCAGAATCGCGTGCAATGACTTCTC
>Ga0068859_100007316_pt1 | contig 11195 bp, 3 predicted proteins | sample KBSSwiS22_FD_66585 | JGI IMG/M metagenome (GOLD analysis project Ga0068859, IMG submission 66585) | Switchgrass rhizosphere microbial communities from Kellogg Biological Station, Michigan, USA - KBS Switchgrass S2-2 | ecosystem: Host-associated > Plants > Roots > Rhizosphere > Soil ... | reverse complement strand
AGGTCACCAGAGAGGGGCGTCCGTGCAAACGCTCGATCCCACCACCCTCGACCTCGACGCGATCGAGGAGGACAGGCTCGCGAAGGGAATCACGCTGAGCCTGCTGATTCCGGCGCGGGGGCCGGAGTCCGCGAGCACCCTGGGCACCATGATCGCGCGGATCCGAGATCGATGGATGCGGGACCGGCACGTCCTTGACGAGATCGGCGTCGTCGTCGACCCGACCTCCGACGGCGACGAGCACGGCCTGGTAAAGATCGCCGAGGAAGCAGGCGCGAGCTGGGCGGTGCGCGGCGAGAGCATCCTCGCCCGCCACGCCGGGCCTGAGACGGCGGCGTTCGGCGGCAAGGCGGGCGCCATGCGCAGCCTGGCCTTCCTGGCTTTCGGCAGCCGGCTGATCTTTCACGATTCGGACCTGGAGAACTACGACCCGATGACGGTCGGCCGGCTCGCCGCCGCGATGACGGCCGACGAGGGCCTGATGTTCGTCAACGGCGCGTCGCCCCGACTCACCGGCGGCGGGCAGCCCGGCGGGCGCACCACGGAGATGCTTCGGTCAGTCTACGCGAAGCAGCTCGCCGGCCATGTCCCGGCGATCACCCAGACCGTCCAGCCGTTGATCGGTGAGTTCGCGCTCGACGCGGACGTGTTCGCCGCGCTGGCCTTCTCCCGGGGCTACGGCGTGGAGACCTCCCTGAAGGTGCTGGCCATGGACCTGCTGGCACCGGAGGAATACGCCCAGATCGAGCTGCCGATCAAATACCAGGTCGGACAGCACTACCACGACCTGGTCAAGCAGTTCCACGAGATAAGTTTCACAGTCGATGTTCTGGAGGCGTTCTTCCAACGGCGACCGACGGACCCGTTGGTGACGGTCTCGGAGATAGCCGCGGACTACGGGCTGCTCTTCCCGGGACGGCAGTACGCACTGCACAGACCACCTGGTTATGACCAGGTCGATTTCGTGCCGCGGCTCGGCTTCTACCCGCCGCTCGCGAACTCACCGGCCTATCAGGCGCGGCTGCCCGAGATCGCTGCCGCCCGGCGCGCGGCGCTCGACACCCTGGGCCGCACGATGCGCACCTCTGCCTGACGACCGGCGGCGCCCGGCTGGATCGAACCGGATCCAGTCGGGTCAGACCGGGCCGGCGGCCGGGTGGGCGACGACGGGCCGGGCGCCGGCGGCCGTCGCCGGGTCGGGATCCGGCGCGGTCACGGCCATCAGGTCGATCGGCTCGCGGTAGCCGATCCTGACTATGACGTCGAGCATCTGCTGGTCGTACAGGTCTGTGGCGTCGCCGAGCGCCGGCGGCAGGTGACCGAAAAGCTCAAGGGAGAGGAAGCCGTGCAGCTGCGTCCAGACGAGCAGACAGCCGGCGAGGGCGCCCGTGGAGATCGGGGCCCCCTCCTCGACGCCCCAGGCATCCAGGCGCTCTCGCAGCTCGGGCTTCAGCCCGGCTTCCAGGTGGGACGGATCGATGACGCCCTCGGCAACCTGAGTGATCATGCACTGGAACAGCACGCCCACGGCCCGGCGCATCTCGGCCCCACACCGGCCCGACTTGTCGCGCAGGTCGTGCGACGACTGCGGCCCGAACAGCAGGCCGTACTCCGGCTCGTGTTCGTGGGCCCAGCGGCGGTACCCGCGCGCCAGCCGCAACCAGCGACGGGCATGGACCTCCTGCGCGCCGGCCGCGTAGGAGGCCTCGAGATCGTCGGCCAGTGAGGCGAAGGCGTCCGCGCAGAGCTCGGCCACGAGCACGTCGTGGCTGTCAAAGTAGCGGTACAGCGCGGACGGGGTCATCCCCATGGCCTTGGCCACGCCCCGCAGCGAGATCGCGCCCAGGCCGCCCAGGGCGATCTGATCACGAGCTACCTGCTTGATCTCGGCGATCGTCGCCGCGCGCAGCCGCTCGCGGCGGGGGGCCAGTGGGGTCATCCGAGCCATCTTTCCAGCAAGGACACGGTCGTTCCACGACCTGCCGTTCGACAACCGGCGACCGGGGGCGTCCCAGATCACCTCTTGACAGCATTCCCTTGAGAGAACACTGTTCACCTTAGTGAGTGTAGCTCTCAGGAGGCAACGATGTTCTCTCGTCTAGCCAGGGGTGTGACCGGCAGACCTAGGATCGTTCTCACCGTCACCGCGCTGTTCATCGTGGGTGCCGCGGTGCTGGGCGTCGGCGCCTTCGGCAAGCTGCTGTCAGGCGGCTTCGACGACCCGAAGTCCGACTCCACCCGGGCGGTGAACGAGGTGGACGACCGGTTCGGTGGCGCGCCCAACCTGGTGCTGCTCGTGACCGCGCGCTCCGGCACCATCGACGATCCGGCCGTCGCCACCGCCGGCCGGTCGCTGACCGCTCAGCTCGGCGCGCAGCCGGGCGTCCGCGGCGCGATCTCCTACTGGACGGGCGCCGGCGCGGCGCTGCGCTCCGACGACTCCCGCGCCGCGCTCGTCGTCGCGTCGGTCGACGACGACCACGCGAAGGCACTGGTCACGAAGTACGAGAAGACCCCCGACGAGGGGCCGATCACTGTACGGCCCGGCGGCCGCGCCGCCATCGACCGGGACGTGAACGCTCAGGTCACCAAGGATCTCGGGACCGCCGAGTCGATCGCCATCCCGGTGACGATGGTGCTGCTGATCATCGCCTTCGCCGGGATGGTCGCCGCGGCGCTCCCCCTCGGCGTCGGGCTGGTCGGCATCCTCGGCGGGTTCGCCGCGCTCTCCGTGATCGCCGACCTGACCGACGTGTCGATCTTCGCGATCAACCTCGCGACCGCGATGGGCCTGGGCCTCGGCATCGACTATGCGCTGCTGATGGTCAGCAGGTTCCGCGAGGAGCTCGCAACCGGAAAGGACAAGCGGTCGGCCGTGGTCGCGACCATGAGCACCGCCGGCCGGACGATCCTGTTCAGTGGCGCCACCGTCATCGTCGCGCTGGCCGTCATGCTCGTCTTCCCGCCGTACTTCCTGAAGTCGATGGCGTACGCGGGCATCGCCGTCACGCTGGTGACGATGCTCACGGCGATCATGGTGCTGCCGGCCGTGCTGATGCTGCTGGGCGAGAAGGTGAACGCGCTGCGGGTGACCGGCCTGATCGGCCTCGTCCGCCGGCGTCGGGCCGCGTCTGCCCGCGACGCCGGTCCCGCGGCCTCGACCGTCTCGGCCGGTGGCGCCGCCGGCACGCCGGCCGTCGTGACGCCGCGTGAGGCGACCGAGTCGCCGTTCTGGCGCGGGGTCGCGAGCCGCGTGATGCGGCGGCCGCTGCTCGCCGGCCTGCCCGTCGTCGCCCTGTTGCTCGTACTCGCCGCGCCCGTGCTGCACATCTCGTTCGCCACGCCGGACGAGCGGGTCCTGGGCGCGGCGCCCAGCCGGTCCGTCGGAAATGTGCTGCGCACGGATTTCGGCGCCAACATCAGCGGCGCGACGGACGTCGTCGTCAACGATCTGACCAGCGGCGGCCAGCTCAGCGACGCGGCGCTATCCGGCTACGCGGCGGCGCTGTCGCGGTTGCCCGGTGTCGGCCGGGTGGACAGCGCTGCCGGCACGTTCCAGCGCGGCGCACTCGCCACCCCGCCCGGCCCGGCGTCGGCCCGGTTCGCCGCCTCGGGGGCGACCTACCTGCAGGTCGTCCCGACGATCGACCCGATCTCCGGGGCCGGGGAGAAGCTGGCCCACGAGGTTCGCGCGCTGCCCGCGCCAGCCGGCACCGAGGTCCTCGTCGGCGGCGCGTCGGCCGGTCTGGTGGACGGCAAGCACGCGATCGGCTCGCGACTGCCGCTGGCGATCGGACTGATCGCGCTGGCGACGTTCGTGCTGTTGTTCCTGTTCACCGGCAGCGTGGTGCTGCCCCTGAAGGCGATCGTGCTCAACACGCTCGTGCTCGGCGCCGTCCTGGGCGTCGCGGTCTGGATCTTCCAGGACGGCCACCTGTCCGGCCTGCTCGGTTTCACCCCCGGTCCGCTGGACACGTCGATGCCGGTGCTGCTGTTCTGCATCGCGTTCGGGACGTCGATGGACTACGAGGTGTTCCTGCTCTCCCGGATCAAGGAGGAACACGACGCGGGCACCCCGAACACGGAGGCGGTCGCCGCCGGCCTCGCCCGCACGGGCCGGATCGTGACCACCGCGGCGCTGCTGCTCGCCGTCACGTTCGCCGCGTTCGCGACCGGTTCGGTGCGGTTCATGCAGATGTTCGGCCTCGCGACCGCGCTGGCGATCCTGCTCGACGCGAGCCTGGTGCGCGGCGTCCTCGTGCCCGCCTTCATGCGCGTCGCGGGCGGTGCCAACTGGTGGGCCCCCGCCCCCCTGCGCCGGCTGCATGCCCGCATCGGCCTGAGCGAGACCACCGACCCGGTCGCCCAGACGGCCGTCGAGATCCCCCGACCCGTCAGCGAGCCGGGTGGCCGCGAGTCACTGACGACGCCCCACTGACGGGGTTCGAGCCGGCCGCGGCCCCCAGGTTTCGGTCCGACAAACGGGGGCCGCGCCGGCTGACGCCTTCCCAAGGGCCGTGCACGGGCCGCCGAGTGTCGGGCCGGGCGGGTTCGTCGATTTCCCATATGGATTACGCAGTTCTGGGACTATCGGGGCGTGTGGGGAGAGAACGGTGCGCCGGCCGGTGGCGCACGGCGGATCTTTCTCAGCGTGGCCGGGCCGGACGAGGGCTGGGGCAGCTGGCTTGACCATGTGCTGCGCGACGCCGGCTACGAGGTCGACTTCTACCATCGGTCCTTCCCGCTCGGTGCCAACTTCATCGACCAGATAGACGCCGCGCTCACCCGCGCCGACCGGATGATCGCGGTCATCTCGCCGTCCTACCTCGACCGGTCGTCCTGGGTGCGGGAGGAATGGCAGGCGGGAATGCGCATCGCGCATGACCGGGACGGATTCCTGCTGCCGGTGCTCGTCGAGGCCTGCGAGCTGCCGCCGCTGCTCAGCACCATCAACATGATCGTGCTGGTCGGGCTGGACCGGGCCGCGGCAGTGCGGACCGTGCTGCGCGGTCTGCTCGAACCGCACGCCGGCCCGCCGGAGCCCGGCCATGAGCCGCCCTTCCCCGGCTACGGGCTCGTGCCTCCCCCGCCGCGGCTCGTGATGCCGGCCGCCGGCACGGCGGCGCCGGCCGAGGCAACGGTGCCCGTCCTGCCCCGCCAGGCCGCGCCGCCGGCCGCGGCCGGCGAGGCCGCGGCGCCGGGCCCCGCGCCGCCGGCGCCGCGGGCCGAGCCACCGGAGCCGTGGCCACCCAGACCCGGGCTGCTGCCGGAGGTCACCGACTCGGTAGCCGCCTCGCCCGGCCTCCGTCACCCGCCCGCGAGCGCGCGCGCCTCGGCGCGGCCAGCCGCGAGCCCGGCGGTGGAGCCGCCTGCCCGGCCCGCCGGCCAGGCGCCCACGACACCCGCGCCGGCCGCCGAGCGCACGTCGATCACCGTCCTGCACCTGCCGACGCTGACCGCGCCCGCGCGGCCTGGCCACACGCCGGACCCCGGCCCGGATCCGTTCGACGCCCCGCTGCTCGACGACCTCGGCGCGCTTGCCCGTAATCCCGGGATCACGCCGGATCTTCTCCTCGTGACCGGGCTCGTGCTGGAGGGGCGGCGCGGTGAGTACGAACAGGCGTCGGTCCGGCTCGCGGGGCTCGCCGAACGGTTGGGCCTGCCGGTGCACCGGATCGCGCTGGTACCGGGCCGCGGCGACGTGAGCGCCGCGGCGGCCCGCGCCTACTTCGCGGCGTGCGAGGACGAGGAGATCGAGCCGACCCCGCCGTACTGGCGCAAGTGGCGGCACTTCGTCGACTTCCACGCGAACTTCTACCGGGGGCTGGACGACCGGACGTTCGCCGTCGGACAGGAGTGGACGCTCTACCCGATGCCGGACCTGCGGCTCGTCGTCGCCGGGCTGAACTCGACGATGGCGATGAGCCACCGGCAGGCGGACGACCGCGGCGAGGTCGGCCAGGCGCAGGCCCGCTGGTTCGCCGAGCGACTCGCCGCCTACGAGCGGGCCGGCTGGTTCCGGCTCGCCATCGGCCACCACCCGCCGCTCGCGGCCGACCGGATCCACTCGGCCAAGGCGACCGACGCGTACGGCGTCGACGTGATCCTGGGCGGCCATGTCAACCTCATGCTCGCGGCGCACGGGCACGGCGCCCCGACGGCGGACGCGCCGCTGCCCGCGGTACCGAGCCGACTGCCGCGCTCCGGGACGTCGCTGATCAGCACACATCCACCGCATCCGGTCCCGACCGCGCAGGCCGCCCACCGCTACCAGCTGCTGCGGATCAGCCGCACCCAGGTCACCCGGCTGGACCGCCGGTTCGCGCGCCGCGCGGGCGTCTGGCGGGCCGCCGACGAGGCCGGCCCGGCGGGGACCGTCTCCTACCGGTGCCGCTGGGAGCACGCGGAGGCGACGTTCCCGCGCCCGGCCCGCCGGCAGCCGACCGGCGGGTTCACGTCGAACGGTTCAGGTGAGCGCCCAGGCACTGCCGAACCCGGGACCGGCGGCTCACCGGCGCAGGACGCGCGGGCGTCCCGCCGAGGCGAGTCGTTCGCCGACCGGATCGCCGAGATCGCTGAGATCTCGTCGCCCGGCGCGACCGTCACCCGGATCTCACCGGTCGGCCTGGCACCCGAGTACCTGCGGGTGACCGTGCCGCACGGACCGGTGTTCGAGCAGCGGCCGGTCGGCATCGCCGAGGAGGGCGTCGACGAGGGCGCCGTCGACCGGTTCGTCGAGCATGTGCACCACCAGTACGCGGCGACCGACCCGCAGCTGACCTCCGACCTCGTCTACGGCGGGCCGCTGCCCGCCTCGGACGGGCTGGTCCGCCACGCGGCCGCGCGGGGCGTACGGCTGCGCAGCTTCGTCGAGTACCAGGGCCTGCTGGACCTGCGGAGCTATCTGCGTCGTCAGGGCGAACGACTGGCGGCCGACCGGCTCTACCCGCCGGCGCTCTACCTGCCGCAGCGGTACCGCCTGATCGACGGCGTCGCTGGCCCGGCCGGGCCCGCCGACGGGCCGGCCGGCGAGAAGGGCGGGGACCTACTCGGGCAGGTCGTCGACTGGCTGACGGCCGACTCGGCGCGGTTCGTGCTGATTCTCGGCGACTTCGGCCGTGGCAAGACGTTCTGCCTGCACGAGCTGGCCCGCACGCTCCCCACACTCCGGCCGCACCTGATCCCGCTGCTGATCGACCTGCGCACCATGGAGAAGGCGCACAGCGTCGACGAGCTGGTGGCGGCCCATCTGGTCGCCTCCGGCGAGCAACGGGTCGACGTTTCGGTGTTCCGGTACATGCTGCGCCGCGGCCGGCTGGTGCTGTTGTTCGACGGTTTCGACGAGCTGGCGCTGCGGGTCACCTACGAGACGGCGGCCGAGCACCTCGGGCGGCTGCTGGACGCCGTCGAGGGCCAGGCGAAGATCGTCGTCACCAGCCGGACCCAGCACTTCCTCTCCCACGGCCAGGTCCGCGGCGCGCTGGGCGCCCGGGTGGAGCTGCTGCCGGCCAGCCGGATCGCCGAGGTCGGCGACTTCACCGAGCGCCAGATCGAGGAGTTCCTCATCCGGCTGCACCACGGCGACGTGGCCAAGGCTCGCGAACGGCTCGGCCTGATCCACGACATCCGTGACCTGCTCGGGCTGTCGCACAACCCACGGATGCTGGGATTCATCGCGTCCCTGGACACCGACCGGCTGCGCGGGGTCCAGGCCAGGACCGGGGTGATCAGCTCGGCCGACCTGTACGGCGAGCTGATCGAGGAATGGCTGCGCTACGAGGAGGCACGGGCCCGGCCGCCCGGCGCCGGCCCGACGCTCACGGCGGGCGAGCGCCGGGAGGCCGTGACCGCGCTCGCGCTGCGCCTGTGGCGGACCACCGACCAGGTGATCAATCTTTCGGAGCTGGCCACGACCACCAGCGCGGCCCTGGACGCGATGACGGACCGGGCCGACGCGGGCCAGCTCGACTCCGACCAGGCCGCGCACATGGTCGGCTCCGGCAGCCTGCTGGTCCGCGGCCAGGAGGGCGGCTTCACCTTCATTCACCAGTCGGTGATGGAGTACCTCGTCGCCGCCGCGGCCGCGCGCGGTCTGGCGCAGGCGCGTGGCCACGCCCCAGACCATGCCGCCACCTCCGGAGGTGCCGCCTTCGGAGGTGCCGCCTCCGGGAGCGCCGCACTGGACGGCGCCGACGTCCTGGCCGCGCGCGCGATGTCGCCGCTGATGGTGGACTTCCTGCGCGGGGTGGCCGGCGACGGCGCCTCGACGGCCTGGGCGCGCCGGACGCTGGCCGACCCGGACTCGGGGCAGGCGGCCCGGGTGAACGCGCTCGCGATCGCGCGCCGCGCCGACCCGGCGGCCGCCCGCGGCGCCCGCCTCGCCGGCGCCCACCTGGAGGGCGCCGACCTGGCCGGCCTCGACCTCACCGGCGCCGACCTGACCGGCACGAACCTGACCGACGCGACGCTCGACGACGCCATCCTCGCCGACGCCGCGCTGACCGGCGCCCGCCTGACCGGAGTGACCGCCCGCGGCCTGCGGCTCACCAGGGCCGACCTCACCGATGCGACGCTGAACCGGGCCTGCCTCAGCGACGCCGACCTCACCGGCGCCACCCTTACCGGCAGTCGCTGGGAGCGGGCCGCGCTGCTCGGCGCCATCCCCCCGGACCTGCCGCGCGAGGTCCCCGAACTCGCGGCCGCGGCCGTCCCCGGCCGCGACCCGGTCGAGGTCGTCGTCGACTCGGGCGTCCGCTGGACCCACGCCGTCTCGCCCTCCCACGACCTGGTCGCCTACGGGACCGGTCACCACGTCGCGCTCGCCGACCTCTCCGCGGGGCAGGTGCTGGCCGTGCTGCGCGGGCGCGGGGAGTGGATTCGCGCGCTCGCCTTCTCCGCGGACGGCGCCACGATCGCCGCCGGGGACGTCGCCGGCCAGATCCAGCTGTGGAACGTCACCACAGCCGAGGAGATCGCCAGCTTCACCGGGCACTCCTCCCGGATCCGGTCGCTCGCGTTCTCCCCGGACGGCCGGCTGCTCGCCGCCGGCTACTGGTCGGGCCGCACCCACATCTGGGACCTGGTCACGGGCACGCGGGTGGCGACGCCGCACGAGTCGCCGGACCGGGTGAAGTCGCTGCGCTTCTCGCCGGACGGGAGCCTGCTGGCGTACGGCTCCGAGGTGCGGCTGTGGGATGTGCGCGGCCACCGCGAGGTCGCCGTCCTCGGGTCGCCCGGCGAGAACGCGCGCACGCTGCGGTTCTCCCCCGACGGCACGCTGCTGGCCTGGATCGGCCAGGAGAGCACCGCCCGGGTCTGGGATCTGGCCGCCGGGCGCGAGGTGGCCCGGCTGCGCGGCGACGGGCACAAGGCCCGCGCCCTCGCCATCGACCCGAGCGGCGCCCGCGTCGCGATCGGCGCCGACGACGGCACGATCCGGGTCTGGGACCTGCACGGCGGCGATCCACGGGCGACGCTGCGCGCGGCCGGCGGCTGGGTGACCGTCCTGGAGTTCGTCGGCACCGACGGCGACACGCTGCTCGTCGGTACCGCCGGGGGGACCGTCCAGCTGTGGAACGTCGACGGCACCCCGACGGGACGTACGCTTCTCGCCAGCCGGACGACGGACGTGACGGCCACCGCGTTCGTGCCCGAGTCGCGGCTGGTCGCGGCCCTCAGCGAGAACGGCTCGCTGCGGCTGTGGGACACCACGACCGCGGCGCAGGTGCGGGTCGGCTCCGGCGAGCACGCGACGTGCTACGGGATGAGCCTGACCGACGACGCCACGCTGCTCGCCACCACCGGTGAGGACGGCCTGGTCCGGATCTACGAGCTGCCCGGTCGGGGTGGCGACGGCCCGGCAGATCTCGGCACGCCGGTGCGTCGGCTGAACACCAGGCGCTCCCCGGCGCGGGCGGTCGCGTTCTCGCCCGACACGACGATCCTCGCCGTCGGCCACCCGGACGGCACGGTCGGCCTCTGGGATCCGTGGACCGGCCGCCCGACGGCCACGCTGAAGGCCGGCGGCCTGCGGGTGCTGTCGGTCGCGTTCTCGCCGGACGGCGAACGGCTGGCGGCCGGAACCGACGCCGGGACCGTGCACGTCTGGGACGCGGCGGCGGCCCGCGGCCCGTCGTCCAGATCACCTGGCTGGACAACCGCTCGCCGCCTCGCCGGCCACTCCGACTGGGTCAACGCGGTGGCGTTCGCACCGGACAGCGCGACCCTCGCGAGCGCCTCCGGGTCGGGGTCGATCCGGATCTGGGACGCCGCCAGCGGGGCGTTGCGCCGCCGCCTGACTGGCCGCGGCGGCCGGGTGCGGACCATCGCCTTCGCCCCCGACGGCGGACTGCTCGCCTCCGGCGGCGAGGACGGCGTCATCCGGCTCTGGGACCCGGAGAACGGCGCCGAGCAGGCGCGCCTGGTCGGGCACACCGAGGAGATCCGGTCAGTGGCGTTCGCCACGGCCGCGTTTGCCGGAAATGTCACGGCCGCTTCTGCCGGAAAGGTCACGGCCGCTCTTGCCGGAAATGTCACGGCGGGCACGCTGCTGGTGTCCGGCTCCGATGACGGCACGACCCGGCTGTGGGACGTGGCGGACGGCGGCCACCAGCTCGCGACCCTGGTCGGGATGTCCGACGGGCACTGGATGACGCTCTTCCCCGATGGCTCGTACAAGACGTCCGACGAGCCCGGGGCCGAGGCGGGCCGACCAGTCTGGTGGTCCATCAGGCTGTACCGCTTCGACCCGGACGAGCTGACGCCGTACCTGCCCGAGATCCGGCGGCGCCCGGTGGACGCGCCGATCCCGCCGCCCGGCTGACGCCTTCCCCGCGGCGGTAGGCGCCCGTCGGCGCCGTCAGGCGGCCGGCGAGCAGCGGGCCGCGTCACCCTCCGCGATCTCGTCACGGGTGGGCGCCGACGCGGCGAGGACGCACCGGTCGCGGCCGGCCGCCTTGGCGGCGTACAGCGCGCGGTCGGCGCGGTCGATCAGTTCGGCCGGGCTCGCCGGCAGGGTCGTGGCCGCCGCGCCGACCGATACCGTCACCGGCAACGGGGCGCCGTCGTCGATGGCGACGGGGCTCGCGGCGACGGCGATTCGCAGCCGCTCGCCGAGGACCCTCAGGTCCTCGTGGCCGGCCTCGCTGGTCAGCAGCGCGAACTCCTCGCCGCCGTAGCGGGCCAGCACGTCGCCG
>Ga0068859_100007312_pt1 | contig 11200 bp, 12 predicted proteins | sample KBSSwiS22_FD_66585 | JGI IMG/M metagenome (GOLD analysis project Ga0068859, IMG submission 66585) | Switchgrass rhizosphere microbial communities from Kellogg Biological Station, Michigan, USA - KBS Switchgrass S2-2 | ecosystem: Host-associated > Plants > Roots > Rhizosphere > Soil ... | reverse complement strand
GGAAATCGACCGTGAGACGCTGGTCATCCTCGCGAAGCTCAAATCCCTTAACTGACAGAAGGTGGGGAGAACCGGCAGAATTGAAATCCAGCCTCAGTTTCGGCATAGTGCCCCCTTTTGGGACCTCGCGCGTCTCCTGGAACTTGGCGGGGTGGTCGCCCTCAAGCTCACGAAATTGGACGCCCATTTCGATGGTTCCGTGGAGCCCTTTCCATGTTTGGTTCTTCGGTTTTGACTCGTCCTTCCCGGGCGCCTGGCACCAAACGTTAGAAGTGATCAGGAGCACCGCGATCAGGGGAGCGATGAAAACGAACTCGACGCGCAGAATCGATTTGAGTCTCTCTGGTTGGATGCTCATCTGCCCTCCTACCGCGTAAGTGTTCTTCCTCCCGGATGATTCGAGCCATGAACCTGGCCGTGGCAATTCAAACAACCGCGATTGATGGAAAATATGTCCAGAGGTTTTCCGGCGGTGGTCGAATGGCGTGGCAACATATGAATGTGGCATTGCTGGCACACCATATGAACGCGAGCCGTTAGAAGCTTGGCATTGTTCGAACCATGGGGCGAATGACAGTTGAGGCAATTCTCGCGAACCGGTGGGTGGTCCCAGAGAAACGGCCCGCGTTTTTCGGCGTGGCACTTGTAACAGACGTTATTAACGGTCTGCTCTACAAGCATCTTTGCCCCCGGGCCGCCGTGCGGATTGTGGCAGGAGGAGCAACCAACCTTCATGTTGTTAAATTCGGTGCGAAACAGGTGGGTCGAGCGTTGATAAAAAGACTTGCGCCGGTCAAGGTGACAGCCGAAGCAAGTGTCTTCAACCGTTGGCGCCAACAACATGTGTTCAGGCAATCTGGTGTTAAGAATCTCCGCAACCTCGAGGTCGGTCTTCTCGGTAAGGTTCAGCGACATTCTTTGGATGAACTTCGTGTGATGAACATTGTGACAGGACAAGCAACTCATATCGCTTCGATCGTGCTGCGTGCCGCGCCACTCAAAGTGGCCACGGTCCCGAGCATGACAGAACAGGCACGTCTCGTTAGTCTCAGCCGTGGTTGGATTAGCGGGAGAGTCGGCCTTCTCGCCTGCCTTGGTTCGGCTGCTGGTTTCGGCGTGCTTCTCGCTGTTGCGGTGGCATTGCTCGCACTTGGCGGCCCGCGAATCATTTAGAAACGAGGCGCTCTTGCCGTGATTATCGAGCAGGAAGGTTTGCACCACGAGTTTGTGGCATTGGCGGCAGTCCCTTCCGATTAAGCTCTGGTCAGGTGTCTGTCGAGTTGCGGAGGTCTGCGTCGATTGTGCCGTTACCGGTGATTTGAGAGCAGAAAAAAAGAGCAGCGGAACAAGCGCGCCGGCTGCAATGATTAAGAGTGCCAAAACCCGCCGATCCAGTGGCGCAGGACCTTCCCCGTGGGGTTCGCTCATACAGTCACCTCGGAAAGAGAGACTCTGGTTCTTTATGCTAAGAAGTTAAGAATCAGTACGACAAACTATCGGCTGTCGTAGGAAACGAGCTAACGGGGGAATTTATGAGTCTGACAGTCTACACCCGCGTGGGGCAGTGTCAAGATTTTTTTTCCGCGCGTCTCGCGAATAACCTTCAGTCGCGCGAGTTCGCGTGTTTGGACCTTGCGGTGGAACCAACCTTGGCGGCCACCAGGAAGGGAAGTCTGAGCAGAGCAGAGAGCGTTTGGTTATTCGCCCCATCAAAGTCTTCGAGGCCGTAATGCAGGTTGCGAAAGTCTACGGCGGAAGTGTGACTGCCGAAGACTCGATCCCATACCGAGAATATGTTGCCGTAGTTGGTGTCGGTCTGAAACTGTTCTCGCGAGTGATGCACCTTGTGCATGTTCGGAGTTACGAACAGGATGCGCAGCACGCGATCGAGCGGTTCAATCAGTTTGATGTTGGCATGTTCCAACTGGGCGTTCAAGGTCGAAATCGTCAGGTATATGATCACGACCCACATGGGAATCCCAAATACTGCAATCGCCATCGCCTGCCATAGAATCCGCCAAATGGTTTCGCCCGGATGCTGACGAAACGCAGTCGTGACGTTGACTTCTCGATCACTGTGATGCACGCGATGAAACTGCCAACCCAACCAGGATTTGTGCAGCAGCACGTGAGCGAAGTAAGTAAGCAAGTCCATCGCCGCCAGACCGGATAAACCAATTAACCAGGGCGGAAGGTTGAATAGGAAGAAAAGCCCAAACCCGTTGTTCAGGCTGAACCGGGAAATCCGGACCGTCACGAATGACAGAACTACGTTGGTAAGGATTAGTAGTGCCGTCAAAGCAAGGTTCGGCAAGTCGCGAAGCCACCGGTTCGGGTCATAACGATAAAGCGGCACGCAAGACTCAAGCAACCAAAGCAGCGCAAGAAAAGCGATAGGTGGGAATACCCGCAGTTGATCAGGTAGCCACATGGGGATCTGTTTCGCTGACTTGCGTCATGCCGGTTGCTTTCGGTTTCAGTGCACTCAGCTTGGTTGGGGCAAATACGAAATGAAGCCGCCGCATCCGGCCCCTTTCGTTCAACTCACATTGCATCGTGAAGAAAGATGCGTGTCCAGGCTTGACCTTGCTGCGCGCTACCAGGATTGCCGGCTCGCCGTTGACCAGGCGCATTGAGGTGCTGGTAACGCGGCGATTTGCTTCGTACAACCTGGTAAGAAGTCTGAGCACCTTCGGGCGACCAATCATTGGTTCAGCCAACGCGTTAATCTCGCCGCCGCCGTCAGAAACCAGCACGACATCGGCGGCTAACATTCTCTTTAGCCCTTCGACATCGCCTTCTGCCAGGCGAGATAAGAAGCGTTGCAGGGTGCCGCGCAGTTCGTGAGCGCGCTTTGAAAGACTGGCGACCCGATTCTTGTTATATGCAACCATGATGCGACGCGCCCGATGCAGGGTAACCTTGACGTTGCTCTCGGTCATTTCAACTGTCGCAGCCGTTTCAGCAGTTGAATAATCGAACACGTCACGCAGCAGGAGCACCGCACGTTGAGCTGGAGTCAAAGCTTCCAGCGCCAACAGAAAAGCAATCGTCACACTTTCACGTAAGTCGTATTCAGCCATCGCCGATATTTCGTTTGCCGAAGGCTCATCAAATTCCAAAGGCGTATCGCCTTCGGTGTTAATGGGTGAGGGAAGCCACGGTCCGAAATACTCTCGCCGTCGTCTCCTGCGAAGTTGATCTCGACTTAAATTCAGCGCGATCTTAACCAGCCACGGTCGCAGAGGCGCTTCCAGATCGGCCGGCGGTTTTTCCAGCGCCTTAACAAAAGTATCCTGAACGATGTCCTCAGCGTCAGCAGCACTGCCGGTCATGCGGTAACAGATGCCCCACAGGAATTTTCGGTGCTCATCAAATGTCTGCGCTGAAATTGTCATCGACGGTCTCAATAGCTTGGGGCCTTGGCTGGTAACAGCTTTGCCTCAAAAGTCTGAGAGTCTTACGTTCATTCACACCGGGCTTCAGCCCGGTGATCAAAGACCAGTAAGAATCGTAGGAACCGTTTCAACGGTTTCTCCCGTGTCGTTTGCCACGCAAGTCCTTGGTACTCAATCGCCTGAGTGTTTTGAGAAGAAGAAGAAACCGTTAAAACGGTTGGCTAGTCTCCTCGTCTGCTGATCACCGGGCTAAAGCCCGGTGTGAATGAGAGTGCCAATTTCGGACTTTTAGGGCAAAGCTGCTCGTAACCTAACGATCGACGAGCGGGCGTCATACCGATCGCGGCGCTCTTCTTCATTTAACAAAGGTATTTGGTTCCCGTTTTTGTCGCCGCCGCTCCAGATTTGAAACAGGTAGAGCTTTTCCTGGCGGCGCATGAATATCAGAGTCGACACCGCGCTCGGGATCTCGCCTTCAACGCGATAAGTCAGCATCAAACGAACGATCCTGGCGCCGGCATTTTTGAACATCAAGACGTTTGGTTTGGCCGGATCAATTCGCTGCACCAGATATTTGCCTGCTGGCAACGTTCGATTCCCCAGGATAAATGGAAAAGGAATCTCCACCTCGAAGCTGTGTGCACTCTGGGCCTTAGCCGCACCCGTCAAAATCACAGCAAGACACAACACGATAATTAGCCGATTAGCAATTCGTCTTCGCATGTAACCTCCCATATAACCTCCTTAGCCTGCGGCGATCAGTAGCTTCTGCCGCAGAGCTTTTGCCAGTTAACACGCTGGAGGTCGTCAAAAGGTTACATCGCGACTTGTGCGTAAGTGTAACAGTAGTTACACTGCCCATATCGTTACCAAGAATACAACCCAGGCAGCCCGGAGCCAAGGGTGGCTGTTGCTGATCCATCAACTCCCGCCCAAACCTACTAATCTGCGCGTGCGTATCTGGCGCAAACTGCAGAAGCTGGGCGCGGTGGCGATCAAGAGCTCTGTCTATGTGCTCCCCGCGAATGACAAGACGAACGAAGATTTTCAGTGGTTGAAGCAGGAGATCGAATCAGCCGGTGGCGAAGCGGCGGTCTTCCGCGCGGATTCAGTCGCAGGAGCAACTGACAAGGAAATCATTGCGGCGTTTCGCCAAGCGCGGGACGAGGAATTTGCCGGGCTCACGGCCAGTCTCAACGGGTTAGCAGGTTCCATACGTGAGCAGACCAGGAGGAAACATCTTTCGGCCGGGCGTTTGGCGAATCATGAAGCGGAGATTGAGAGGCTACATGCCGAATTGGAACGCATAGTCTCAAATGACTTCTTTGGAGCAACGGGTCGAGCCCCGGCAGTTGCTGCCTACGAAAGGTGTCAGAATCTGATTCGTTCTTCGCAGAGACCGGCAGTCAAGGCTTCAGCTTCCGCAAAAATGCGCGCGCAACTCACCGTCGAGGATTATCAAGGCCGGCGTTGGGTTACCCGACGCAACATACATATTGATCGACTAGCTTCCGCCTGGTTGATCAAACAGTTCATCGACAAACACCCGCGATTTTACTTTGTCGCCGAAGGCGAAACGGTCGAGAACGCGATCCCCTTCGACATGTTCGGCGCGGACTTCACCCATCACGGAGAGGATTGCACCTTTGAGACGATGCTGAAGCGTTTCGGTCTGGCTGATATCAAAGGCTTGCGCGAGTTGGCGGAGATTGTTCACGACATCGATCTAAAAGATGACAAGTTCCAACGGCTCGAAGCTGGTGGTGTTAAGGCGATCGTCGATGGTTTGAACGAGACATTCGCTGATGATCGCAAAAGGCTGCAACAGGCAAGCGTGATCTTCGACGGCTTGTTCAGACTCCTGGATAAACAATCCCCAAAGAAGCAACGACGAACCCCCGCCAAACGGAATGTTTCCCGCAAAAAATAGTTATGGAGCAGGCAGCCAGTAGCGAAATGGAAAATGGCGACGGACATCGAATGCCTTCATGGCGGGAGGTGTTTCTGTACTTCCTGTTTCTCGGGTTCGTTAACGTCGGTGGTCCAGTTGCCCAAATCACCATGATGTTCAATCACATGGTTGAGAAGCGAAAATGGCTCACCAGGGATCGCTTCGTAAAGATCATGGCCTTTTGCCACATGCTGCCCGGTCCGGAAGCGCTGCAACTCGCAATTTACGTCGGCTATCTCAAGCGCAGACTTGTGGGCGGAATATTGGCTGGACTGACATTCATCCTGCCGGGCGCAGCCGTAATGATTCTGTTGAGTTGGCTCTATGTGAAGTACGGCAAACTGACGCCAGTCAACAACGCGCTGTACGTTCTCAAACCTGCGGTCCTCGGCATCATTGCGGCGGGAATTATCAAATTAGGCAAGGCAACGATTCGCAAGTGGTTTCTGGCGGTGTTACTGGTGGGCGCTTTTGTGGGGATGCGTTTTGCCGGAATCAACTTTCTGCTGATTTTGCTGATCGCTGGTGTCCTGAATCTATTAATTGAAGAGGGTTGGCCGAGATTGAGAAGAGCTGCGCAGTCTTCGGGCGTGACGATCGCAGGATTCGCCCTCTTAATTCCAGTTTTCGATTCGCGCTTGTTTCAGATTTCGTGGCTGTTCTTTAAGACGGGGTTATTCAGTTTCGGCGGTGCCTATGCATCTCTCATCTTCGTCCAGCGTGGCGCAGTTGCCGAATATCATTGGCTGACCGACGGTCAGCTGCTCGACGGCGTAGCTCTGAGCGTGGCGACTCCGGGTCCATTCATGTTGTTTAGCACCTTCGCCGGATATATGGCCGGCGGAGTTGTGGGCGCGATTCTCGCGACGTTCTTTGTGTTTCTGCCATCTTTTGTCTTTGTTCTCGGTGGCGCCCACTACGTGGAAAAGGTTCGGGACAACAAAACCATCCAGGCCTTTCTCGCCGGAGCCAGTGCGGCAGTAGTAGGCGTAATCATCGTTGTTTCTCTCGACCTGATCCCGGAAGCTCTGGTTGGCTGGCCTGCGCTCGTTATCTCGTTGGTTTCTTTTCTGCTGATTGTGTGGCTGAAGCGGGATGTCGCGCTGGTGGCCGTGGGAGCCATCGCCGGAGGCATCTTGTACGCGATCGCTCGCGCTTTCTTATGAGGACTGAAAGGAGAACATTAAGTTGACGTCTGAAAACAGTTCGAGACGAGTGCTACTGATCAGCAACTCGACGCTATACGGCAGCGGCTATCTCGATCACGCCGAATCAGAGATCCGTGACTTTCTTGGTGATGTGGGAAGTGTTTTATTCGTCCCTTACGCGCTTTATGATCGCGACGCTTACGCGGCACAGGCGCGGGACCGTTTTCAGAAGATGGGATATGACTTAGCCTCAATCCACAGCTCTCCGAGTCCTCAGGGCGCCGTCGCCGAGGCCGACGCAGTCTTCATTGGTGGCGGCAATACTTTTCGGTTACTGAAAGCTTTGTACGACTTTGGCATTCTCGATCCAATTCGAGATCGAGTGAACAACGGAATGCCTTACATCGGATCGAGCGCCGGATCGAATGTAGCCGGACCCACAATAAGAACGACCAAGGACATGCCAATCCTACAACCGCCGTCATTCGATGCGCTGGGCCTGGTTCCTTTTCAGATCAGCCCGCACTTCCAGGATCCCGATCCGAATTCGAAGCACATGGGAGAGACGCAGGAGGAGAGGATTCTGCAATTTCTCGAGGAGAACGACACGCCGGTGGCGGGATTGCGCGAAGGCGCGATGGTCCGAATCGAGAACGGTTCAACTACCTTGAAAGGATCTTCAGGCGCCCGAATCTTTCGCAAAGGACTCGAGCCGGTGGAAGTGCTGCCCGGCGCGCAGCTCGATGAGTTCTTCGCTCCTCAGAACTAGTATGAAACCAACTGGCACACTTGTCCTCTCCCGTCGTGATGTGGCCTCGCTGCTAACGATTGAGGAATGTACCTCAGCGGTCGAGCGAGTCTTTAAGATGTATGGCGAAGGCGAGACTTCACCTCCCGGCGTGCTGGGCGTGCATGCGCAGGATGGCGGCTTTCACATTAAGGCAGGAATTCTCACGCTGGACAGGCCTTATTTCGCCGCTAAGGTCAACGCCAACTTTCCGCTAAATCCTAAGCGCGTCGGACTACCGACGATCCAGGGCGTGATTGCCTTGCATGATGCCGAGAACGGTTACCCATTAGCGCTGATGGATTCGATTGAGATTACGATTCAACGTACCGGCGCGGCGACGGCCGTTGCCGCGAAGTATCTGGCCCGGCCTGAGTCGGAGGCGCTCACAATCTGCGGCTGCGGAAATCAGGGTCGTGTTTCTCTCAGAGCCTTGCGCAATCTGTTTTCGTTCAAAGAAGTGTTTGCGTATGATCTGGACGAGGTGCAGGCGCAAAAGTTTGCGCAGGGGTTATCGGGCGAAACGGCGAAAGTAACGACGGTTCCGGAATTAGAAACTGCGGTGAATAAGAGCGATGTAATCGTGACTTGCACTCCCGCGAAGCAATTCTTTCTGAAAGCGGCGTGGGTGCGACCCGGCACATTCATCACGGCCGTGGGCGCGGACAGCGAAGACAAACAGGAACTGGAACCGGCGCTGTTGAGCCGGAGCAAGGTGGTGGTCGATATCGTGGAACAGGCCGCGAGCATCGGGGAGCTACATCATTCTATTGAGGCCAATTTGATGACCAGGGCTGGTGTCCATGCGGAGTTGGGTGAGGTGGTCGCGGGACGTAAGCCTGGGCGCTCGACCTCGGAAGAGATCACCATTTTTGATTCGACTGGGATGGCCTTACAGGACGTCATCGTCGCGGCCGCGGTTTACGAGAAAGCCCTCGCAAATCGGGTGGGACAGTTAATCGATTTCGGCGGCGAAAACAATGTCAATCGAGTGAGTGCAGCATGATGGAGTTTCGAATGGAGATCCGACCAGCCCCGTGAATTAATCAAGGCTGAAGACAAGAAAGATAGGAAGGAAGTAATGAGCATTACAAAGTCATCGAAAGCAATTCTAACGCGAACTCGATCCTCGCGTTTCTTCAAGCGGATCACGCTGTCGGCCGTCGCAGCCCTACTGGCAACATTGTTTGTGCTCGCGGCATCTTCGGCGAACGAAAGCGTTCCAGTCAACTCAGCGCCAACACAGACCGCGACAGATTGGAAGGCGGTGGAGCAGGCGTTAGGAAAAGCAGGCTCAATGCAGGCCGGCGATGTTTACAAAGTGAGTTTGCCGCGCAGCGATTTGAAAGTAACTGTAGGAGGAGTTGAACTCAAACCTGCGCTGGCGCTCGGGTCGTGGGTCGCTTTCAAAAAGACTGGTGACATGACTATGGTCATGGGTGATCTGGTTCTAACTGAAGATGAAGTTACTCCGGTTCTGACCAGACTTCAGGAAGGCGGCGTCGAAATATCAGCTCTTCATAACCACGTATTGCGCGAGTCGCCCCGGGTAATGTACATGCACATTCATGCGATGGGAGACAGCGTAAAAATCGCCAAAGCGATTCATGATGCACTGACCCTCAGCAAGACTCCTTTCGCAGCTTCAACAGCGCCGGCGCAGACTCAGGACATAGGAATCGACACAAAGCAGATCGATCACCTCATGGGAAAGACCGGCAAGGCTAATGGCGATGTGTATCAATTCTCTATTGCCCGCGCTGAGAAGGTCATGGACAGCAACATGGAGATCCCGTCTTCAATGGGTGTTGCGCATGCGATCAATTTTCAGCCGACGGGTGGAGGCAAGGCGGCCATTACCGGAGACTTCGTGTTGATCGCCAGTGAGGTCAATCCGGTTATTCGCACACTGCGCGACAATGGCATCGAGGTAACAGCCGTCCATAGCCATATGCTTGTCGAATCACCACGCCTGTTCTTTATGCATTTTTGGGCCAACGATGATGCCTTGAAGCTAGCGCGCGGGATTCGCGCCGCGCTCGCTAGAACGAACTAGGTCGCCTACTTTCGTGAATTTGGAAACCGGGCCGCGACCCAGGGCCAGTCGATTATTATGCCGGTCACTCTCGCGACACCACACCCGTAAAGACACTTCGCTGCAAGAAGATCCGGAAGTTTGGTCGGAAAAAATCGAAGCTGCCGCGGGCCGTTGCCGCACATGGTTTTGGAACTTAAGATCTTCGGCGTCGACGTCGATTGCCTGGTTCTTTGATCTTCACCGGAAGCGCGTCACCAATCTCTTTGAGCTTCACCGGAAGCACCTTGTCAATTTCTTTGATTGTCTTTGGAATCGTCTTGCTAAGGCCGGTCGCGTCGGCTACATCCTGAACGGCCTTCTTTACGCCGTCGACAACTTGAGTCACGACGTCTGTCGTGGTGCCCACGATTTCCGTGGTCTGAGAACGCATTTTTTTGGCAGCCCGTTTAGTGGCGCGGGTTGGTTTCAAAGGCTTCGTGGCCCTCGCGACCGCCTTTCTCGCGATCGACTTTGCAGCTTTGCTTGAAGATTTCTTCTTCGCTTTGACTGAGGTTTTCCTTTTGGTGGATTTCTTCGTTGCCATTGGTGTTGTTCTCCCTGAGTTAATACGGGTTAACTCCGGCGCAAATCAGGTTGCTACGCCGCGCCTTTGAAGGGTTTCCCGTCTTCTTTCACATTCTTGAATTGACCTTTTGCGGCACGTGAGCTGATCCTCGTCGCTGGCCCCTGACTCGGATCAGCCCATGTCTTCCTTTTTTGCGTCGAGGCCGACAACCCTATTTTGCGTTTGCCTGGCTGTGTCCGTTTTCTTTGGCCGGCAATATCCTTCCCAGCCAACCGCCAATCCAGGCCATCGCCGCGGGCACCAGGACCTCTTTGGCTTGTTTTGAGATCTCATCGACAAAATGATTCCCGATTACGCCGGCTTCACTTCTCACCCGATCATAGGCGGGCGTTTCTTTCATTCTCTGAATTAGTCCCGGACCAGACGGCTCCGTCGCTCCATTCTTTGGTACCGTGCCTGCGTCGCTTTGCGAAGCTCTGGGAGCATAGCCCGTCGCTCGTCTGAGTCGGCCATCTCCATAGCTTTCAACCGGAATTTTTGTAGGGCCCTTTACCACGGCGGCTAACCCGTAGCCGACCAGGAAACCGGCTCCCACCGCGCCGGCGCTCCAGGCGACGGGACGTTTCTTGACCTGCTCGTGCCAATCGAGCGTCTTAGAAACAGACTCCTTCACCGATTCATACTGATTCACCACACTGTCTTTTATCTCATCGACTGTGTGCGAGATGGATTCGCGAGCCACTTCCATTCGGTGTTGCAGCTCATTCTTTGATGAATCCTCGTCCACCCTGGATAAATGCCCTGATGAATCGTCTATCCGCTCAAGTCCTAAAGTTCCTTCTTCAACCATTCCTTGTCCTTTCTGAATTCGTCGACGGTCCGATCAGGCACGATGTTCTGTTTTGCCAACCGCCCCTTCATTATTAATGCCACGGTGGTCCCGACTGCTACGTATACCAGTCCTACGATGGCAAAACCGAGACCGTATTTTCCCGCTTGAGAAAGATTTGTATTCGCCAACAGAGTTGAAAGGCCCAACGCCGCAGCGGTGCTGGCGAGGGCCAGACCAATGAGCGCGACCAGGGCGCCGATCGCAATCACAATACCACCGCGAAGAAAAGCACTTGCCTCCTCGCGAACTTCGACCTTCAACAAACTCACCTTGGCGTCGAAGAGTTGCATTACATCGTCGCCGAGCCGCGTGAAGAGCACCGGCAAATTTTCAATTTCCGCAGGGTGTTCGACTCGTTTGTTTATGGCTGTGCCCGCTGTTGCCATTGTTCGCTCCTTCAACTGTTAGATAAGTTTCTACC
>Ga0068859_100007310_pt1 | contig 11200 bp, 12 predicted proteins | sample KBSSwiS22_FD_66585 | JGI IMG/M metagenome (GOLD analysis project Ga0068859, IMG submission 66585) | Switchgrass rhizosphere microbial communities from Kellogg Biological Station, Michigan, USA - KBS Switchgrass S2-2 | ecosystem: Host-associated > Plants > Roots > Rhizosphere > Soil ... | reverse complement strand
GTGCGCGTCGTTCAGGGCCGCAGGGCGGCGGCCGTTCTTCGACTTCGCAAGGGCGGCGGCGGTCGCAGGCATGGGGTCCCCGTTTGCTGACGATCAAGACTAAGCGAGCTCGCCCAACCGCCCTCCGCCCCGAGCTTTCAAGGTCGGGCCAGTCGGAGGCGCACCCCGCCGTTTGGCGAAACGCACCTCGCCATGTCCGGGTTCCAAGCGCGCAGCTTGGCGGACGCGTCGCTGCGCTCTGGCGGCGGCGCACTGTAATGACTGGACATTCTGCGGCCGATCCTGGCTCGCCACCCTGCTCGCGGCTACTCCGCCGTCATCAGCATGGCGCCGGAAAACGAGCCCACCGCATTGGCCCACAGGGCCACCTTGGCGTCCGGCACCTGGCGGACGCCCGATTCGCCGCCGCGCAGCTGGCGGATCGACTCGATGCAGAAATTGGCGCCGTGCCGGCGGCCGACATTGCAGGCGCCGCCGTCGGTGTTCAGCGGCAGGCGGCCGCCCATCGCGGTGTGGCCCTCGGCGATGAACGGCCCGGCTTCCCCCCGGCCGCAGAAGCCCAGCGCCTCGAGCCACTGGAAGACGATGATCGTGAAGCCGTCGTAGAGCTGCACGCAGTCGACGTCCTTGGGCTTCAGGTCGGTGCGGGCCCAGAGGTTGCGGGCGCAGTGGTCGGGGGAGTTCTCGATGATGTCGTCGAGGTTCTCGAACGTCAGGTACTTGACCGACGAGAAGGCGGTGGATTCCGCGAACACCGGCTTCTTGGCGAAGTCGCGCGCGCGCTCTTCGGTCGTGTAGATGATCGCGGAAGCCGAATCGACCGGGTAGTCGCAGTCCAGCAGCCGCACCGGCTTGCTGATGTAGCGGGACGCGAAATAGTCGTCGAGGGTGAGCGGGGTGCGGAAGATGGCGTCCGGGTTGTGGCTGGCCCACTCCCGCTGGGCGACCACGTGGCGGCCGAAATGCTCCTCGGTGGTGCCGTAGAGGTCCATGTGGCGCTGCGCCGGCATCGAGGCGATCGCCTGCAGCGGAGAGATCGAGCCGAACGGGGCGACGAACTGGAAGTCGTCCTCCGCGTAGACACGGTGCGTATCGGTGTCCTTCGCCAGCATCTCCGCGCCGGTCAGGCGCTGGCGGATCACCCGCATGCTGAGCACGGTATGGCAAAGTCCGGACTTGATGGCCGAGACCGCCTGCACCGCCGGGCCGATGTAGGCGGGACCCGCCCCGGAGTTCCAGAAGTTCAGCGGGCCGATGCCCAGCATGAAGGCGATGTCCATGGAATCCACGACGTCGAGGCCGGGCGGCGCGTCGCCGGCGACGGCCCACAGCATCGTGGCGCCGTCAATGTCCTTGGGCGTCATGCCGGCGTCGCGCATGGCCGCCGTGGCGGCCTGCACGGCGAGCTGGCGCGAGGTGAGTCCGGTCTTGCGGCCGGTCGTGGAATAGCCGACGCCCACGGCGGCGACACGGTTGTTGCTGGCCATGTCTCTGGATCCCTCAGGCGTCGGCTTTGGTGAACATCGGCAGGACGACGTCGGGCGCGACCTCACGCCAGGCCAGCCGCACCGGCATGCCCGTCTTCAGGTCCGCCTCGGCGACGTCGACGATGTTGGTGGTGATGCGCAGGCCCGGCTGCTCCTCCAGCTCGACGACCGCGAGCGTGTAGGGAAGCTTGTCGACGTAGTACGGGTGAAAGGCCTGCATGGTCAGGGTGTAGGCATAGAGCGAGGCCCGCCCCGAGACCTCCTGCGGCGCGAGCTCCGTCGAGAGGCACTTGTTGCAGACCGGCCGGGGATAGTGGACGAACCAGCCGCACGCCTGGCAGCGAAGGATCTGGAGCTTTCGCGCCTTGCAGCCGTCCCAGAAGAACTGGGTCATGGGATTGGGCCGGGGCAGCGGCGGGTAGATTGCGGACATCTTCGCGGTCGATCCTTTCAAGCGTCGGCGCGCGCATGGACAGTTGGGTCCGGCGGCCTCCCCACAGCCCGGAGGAGCTGGACGAGGGACGTCCGGCGCGGCGTAGGTCAGGCGATCAGATCGCCTTGGCGCCGTCCCACACCAGCGGCAGGTTACGCAGGCTCAGGAGCCCGTCGGTGAAGTAGGTCGGCTTCGCGCCGGGCTTGATCCGGAACTCGGGGATCCGCCGAAGAAATTCCGCCAGCCCGATGCGCAGCTCGCGCCGCGCCAGGTGCGATCCCGCGCAGCGATGCACGCCGCCGCCGAACGCCAGGTGCGGATTGGCCGCGCGGTGAAAATCGACCTTGAACGGGTCGGGGAAGTCCTTCGGGTCCCAGCAGGGCAGCTCGGCGAGCACGACGACGCGGTCGTCCTTCTTCATCTCGACGCCATGGAAGTCGTGGTCGCGCTTGAGGACCCGGGACACCGCGATCCAGCTATGCACCCGCAGCAACTCCTCGACCCCGTCGCGGGTGAGCTCGGGGTTGGCCCGCAGTTCAGCCTGGTCCTCGGAATGCTCCGCGAGGTAGCGCCAGATGTGGCCCAGCGCGCCGTTCACGGTATCGAGGCCTGCGATGTAGAGCAGGAAGCAGAAGTCGTAGATCTCGTCGTCGGTGATCGGCCGTCCGTCGATCTCGGCCTTGGTCAGCATCGTGACCACGTCCTCGCCGGGCCTGCGACGCTTCTCTTGGATCAGCTCGGCCATGAAATTGTGGATTTCCAGGCCGACCTGGCGCTTCTCGTCGTTCGTCCCGTCGTGGAAGAACTTCTCTTCCCAATGGAAAAACTGCTCCTTTCGCTCGAGCGGCATGCCCATCATCAGCATGAAGACCGTGCCCGGATAGGACCGCGCGAACGTCTGCATGAAGTCCGTCTCGCCGGCCTTGGCGAACTCGTCGATATATTCGTTCGCCACGCGGTAGACGTCGGCCTCGATGCGGTCGATCGCCTTGGGCGAGAACAGCGGGGCCAGCACGGCGCGGTACTTGATGTGCTCCGGCGGATCGACCCCCAGCGGGAGCAGCCGGCGCGCGAACGTCGCGTCGTCGCCGCTGTACCGGACCGAGTTGCAGAACGGATCGGCGTTCTGAAGCACCTCGCGGGCGTAGTCGGCGGTGGTCACCACCCACGCCCCGCCGTCCTTCACGCGAAAATCCTTGGGCGTGTAGAAGAGCGGCGGCGCCTCCTTGGCCAGTTGGCGGAACACGCTGAAGGGATCGGTGTCGAAGTTCGGGCCCTCGCCCTCCTGGAAATTCAGGACGAGATTTCGCGGCACATGCGGCGGGACCTTCGCAAGCTCCGCAGACAGGTCATTCATCGCGCTTCCTCCTAGGGCGGCGCGGCCGCGTTCTCGGGCGACCGTCGGCCGACAGCCTGACCCGAGCTACGATATTCAGTAGGGGGTTTTGCGCAACGTTTCATGCGTCCGCCCGCCAGCAGCAACCGGCCCGGTCCGGGCGAACGAGCCTCTCGGCGGCGCCGTCTAATGTTCGAGCGGCGCCTGATAAGTCTCGGTGTATTCTAGGAACTGCGCGCGCACGTCGGCCGTGGTCAGTCCGAACGCCTCCAGCGCATAGCGATGCTGGCCGAAGCCGCCCCGCGGCCGCTCGGCGATACGGCGGCGCAGGTGATCCTCGAAAGACCTGGTGAACGGCAGCCCGAGCCGCCCGTAGAGGTCGCCGATCGTCGCCACCGGGTCACGTCCGACGTCGCGGTTGTAGAGATCCACGATCGGCAAGCTGAGCGCGGCGCGATCGCGCATCGCCCGCCGCACGGCCTCGGCGAGATACCCCAGGATCCGCGGTCCCAGCGAGAGCTTGTCCACCGCCTCGCCGCCGGCCTCGCGGATGGCGCTGACGAGGCTGCACATCGAACCGATGGTGGAGGCCGGGTCGCGATGCAGCCAAGCCAGGCGCGCATCGGGAAAGACCTTGAGGAAAGCCGGAAGGCTGAAGAGGTCCATCGGGTTCTTCAGGTTCCAGCGCTCGCGCGGCGCCTTCCATTGCAACAGCTTGAGCACGCGGGCGAGGTAGGCGTAGCCGGGGGCGATGTCCGCCTCCAGCAGCCAGGCCTGATAGGTCGGTACGGTGTAGAGCGTCGGCGTCTGCAGGTTGAGGAAGGTGAAGCTCATCGGGGCGTTGTGCTCCGACGGGTCCTCCGCCGACACCGGCAGCATGCTGCGATAGTGCGGCGTGCGCCGGTCGCGCTCCTCGAAGGCGGCGCGCGTCGCGGCGATCCGCGGATCGGCCTCGCCGATCGCATCGTCCGGCGGAGGCGACGGCGTGTAGAGCTCCCACCGGCGGATCGAACGCATCGACGGGTCTTCGGAGAGGAATTGCGACAGGGCCGTGGTCCCGCTGCGGGGAAGGCCGATGATGTTCACCGGCGCCGCGATCCGTTGGTCGAGGATTTCCGGATGGCGGCCTATCCAGTCTTCCAGTTTCAGCCGCTCGGTGAGCGTGGTCAGAATTGAGGTCCGAGCCGAATCCAGCCCGGCGGCGTCGAGGCCGGACTCCTCGTTCAGCGATCGGCAGAACACCTCCAGCGGATGGAGCAGCGGCGCGTCCCCGAAATCCGTGAAGCCCGTCGCCTTGCGCGCGCGGTCCATCAGGTCTTGCGCGTCGAGCCTCATGGGAGCTCGCCCTCCGCCGCCCCTATCGCCGGATCAGCTCCAGCGCCGTCGAGCGCTCGATGTGCCCATAGGCGGTCTCGCCGTCCCAGGTGTAGCGCGCGGCCCCCTGGTTCATCGGATAGCTGCCGGGATCGCCCCAGACCCCGAAGGCCCGCAGGTAGCGCCCCTGGCTGGCGTCGGTATGGATGGTGCGCCAGACGCTGGCGGCGATCTCGCACTCGATGACCGCCTCTCCCAACGCCGAGCGCAGCCGAACCTGCGACCGCTCCCCTGTCGGGGTGAAGGTGTCCAGCCAGGTGGAGGCCAGCACCTCGGCCGGATACATCCGGCCGTCCTGGACCACGAAGCCTTCGCTGAAACGCGGCGCCGAACGCCCGGCGGGACCGTCCTCGCCCGGAAAGCGCATCAGCCCGAACGCCCGTCCGCTGGGGAAGAGCGCGGTCTGCCAGCTATGGCCGTGCCAGCGCTCCATCTCGCGGGTTCCGCGGCGATGGGTGCGCATGCCCGTCCCGGCGATATGCAGCTCCTCTTGGTCGATCCGCACAAAGCCGGTCATCCGGTAGAGCTGCTCGTAGCGCTCGCCGCCCACGAAGCGGCCGGAATCCGCCGCCATCTCCGCCCCGGCGTCGGGATCAAGCCGGCCGATCGGCCAGGGCGGCGCGGCCATCTCGGCGTCGATGTGGAACTGCACGACGGCCCTGGGCCCCTCGACCGGACGGCCCCTGGAGAGCTCTTCCGCGCTGGAGATGCGCATGGTGCCCAGGAAGTCGATCGTCCAGGTCTTGAAGGGCTCCACGCACTCGAAGACCATGTTGGCGCCGGAGGGCTTGGTCGGCGTCGAGCGCCAGCCGTCGACGTAGTTGTAGAGCACGCGGCCGTCCTGCAGCGCGAACCAGTGCCGTTCCGTCCGCAGCGGGAAGGCGTCCTGGATGATGTCCAGGTGGTTGTAGCTGTGCAGCTTGCCGGCCTCGTCGAAGAACCAGAAGGCCTGGTTCTCGCCATAGCCCACCGTGCCCGGCGGCTGCTCGGCCAGGGCATAGTCGTCCTCGGGCCGCATGCCGCCGTCGAGCGAGGCGAAGTCAGGCTTGGCCGCAAGCATGGCGGGTCTCCTTCAGGCGCGCTGGACGGGCCGCCATCAAAGCCCCCCTCTCGTCCGAATTCCAGGGGGTTGGAGACTCGCAGGCGCCGGCCCGGATGGCCGCGTCGCAGGGCGCCTATCTGGGCATGGACCAGCAGTAGGCGCAGAGCTTGTTGCCCTCCGGGTCGCGGAAGTAGGCGAAGTACGCGCCGACCTCCTCCGGACCGCGGTATCCGGGCGCGCCCTCGTCGGTCCCGCCCAGCGTCAGGGCCTTGGCGTAGAAGGCGTCGACCGCAGCGTTGGACGCCAGGGCGAAGCCGGCCATCGTGCCGTTGCCGACCGTCGCGGTCTTCTCGTTGAAGGGTGTCACCACCGCGAACATCCCGGTGTTGGGATGGCCGTAGAAAGCGCCCCCGGCGGGATTGTCGAAGACCTTGTTCCAGCCCAGCGTGCCCAGGAGCTCGCCATAGAAGGCCATCGCCCGGGCCGGGTCGTTCGACCCCACGGTGGCGTAGAGCGGCGTTACATCGGTCATCTGCGGTCTCCTATTTGCCAGGCAGCGTCAGGGCGCCCTGGGCGTCGAGCGGCATGGAGGGGCTCCAGACCACTTCCCAGCTATTGCCCTCCGGATCGGCGAAATACCCCGTGTACAGCCCGCCGTCGCGGTCGCGCACGCCGCTGGTCTGTTTGGCGCCGTGGGCCAGGGCGCGCTGGTAGATCTCCTCGACCTTGGCCTTCGACTCCACGAACACCGCCAGCGAGGTCTTGGACCCTTCGGTCAGCGGCTCGCCGCGCTCCTGCGCCAGGTAAGCCCCATTGAGGAACACCAGCACCGAATGACCGACCCGGTACATCACCGAGGCGGCCGACGCCGGCGCCCACGGTTTCCAGCCCAGGCCGTCCTCGTAGAAGGCCCGCAGCTTGGCGATGTCTTGCGCTCCGGTCATGATCATGCTGACCCGTTGATCCATGCGCTGGCCCTTTCCACAAATTTGCGTGACGATGTCATGCGAAATATGAGGCCGCGCCATGGATGAAGTCAATCCGCCGCGTCGCTGGACGCAGCGCCGCGACGGGCCGCGCGCTCGAAAGGCCGAGGGAACCCGTGAGGCCCTGATCGAGGCTGCGCGGGAGCTGTTCGCCCAGCGCGGCTACCACGACGTGGGGGTGCGCGACCTGACCGCGCGGGCGGGCGTCACCCGCGGCGCCCTCGCCCACCACTTCGGCGACAAGGAAGGGCTGTTCGTCGCCGTCTTCGAAGCGGTCGAGCGCGACCTGATCGCCGAGATCGCCGAACACGGGCGCACCCAAGGCCACCTCGACGCCTGGGCGCAGTTCCGCATCGGCCTGCGCTTCTACCTGCAGGCGGCGACGCGGCCCGACGTGCAGCGGATCACCCTGATCGACGGACCGGCGGTCCTGGGCTGGCTGCGCTGGCGGCGCATGGAGGAAGCCCTGAGCCTGGACGCGCTGTGCGAGGTGCTGCAGGCGGCCATGGACCGGGGCCTGATCCGCAGGCGCGCCGTGGAACCGCTCGCTCACCTGATCCACGGCAGCGTCATGGAGGCGGCGCTGATGACCGCCCATTCCGACAATCCCGAAGCCCGCAGCGAGGAGGCCGGCGAAGCGCTCGACGACCTCCTGCAGGGTCTCGCCTAAGCCGATTTAAATGTTTTCAGCAGCGCCTTCTGCCGGTCGGAATCGAGATCGGTGAACGGGAAGCTCGTGCGGTCCACCTTGCCGGCGTAGAGCTTGACCAGCCGATCGGCGACCTGCTCGGCCGTGCCCACCACCGCGAAGGCCTCGACCACCTCGTCGGTCAGCAGGTCGGCCATTTCCTTCCACTTGCCGTCCTTGGAGAGCAGGTTGAGCTTGGGCTGCAGGTCGTACCATCCGTGGCATTCGAACACGCCCTTGTAGGCGGGCGTCGATCCGTAGAACGAGATCTGCCCGCGGATCTGCTCCATGCCCTTGGCGATCTCCTCGTCGGTGTCGCCGACCACGGTGAAGAGCTGGGCCACGATGTCGAACTTCTTGCGGTCCCGGCCAGCCTCCGCCAGCGTCTTCTCGATCTGCGGGATCGTCACCTCGTGCATGTACTTGGGCGTCGTGAACGAGTGGCAGAGCACGCCGTCGGCGACCTCTGCGGCGACCCTGGTCATGATCGGCCCCACCGCCGCCAGCATGATCCGCGGCCGGCCGTAGTCGCGGTTTTCCGGCACGAAATAGGGGGTCATCAGGGTGTGGGTGTAGAACTCGCCGCGGAAGTCCAGCGGCTTGCCGTCGTACCAGGTGTCCCACACCGCGTGCATGGCCGAGATCATCTCGCGCATGCGCGGCGCCGGGCTGGACCAGGGCATGGAGAAGCGCTTGGTGATGTGCGGCGCGATCTGCGTGCCCAGCCCCATCAGGAAGCGGCCCTTGGAGCCGGCGTTCAGGTCGTGGCCGACCTGGGCCAGGGTCATCGGGTTGCGCGAGAAGGCCACGGTGATGGAGGTCAAGAGCTCCAGCGTCGTGGTGGTCTGCGAGGCGACCGCCAGCGGCATGAAGGGGTCGTGCTTGACCTCGGCGCTGGCGCCGCAATCGTAGCCGGCCTCTTCGAGCGCGCGGGCGGCCGGACCAACCTGGTCCAGTTCCGAGGGGAGGCGGCCATCAATCTTCATCTCTCAAATTTCCTTTCCGTCCCGGCGAAATCGCGCCGGCGAGCTATAGAGCACAGCCCAATGGCCAGACCAACCTAGCGCCCCGCTGGGCGACGTGGATCGGAAAAATCGGCGACCTGGTGACGGCGCCGCGGGCTTGCTGGCCGTCAGGTCCTGACGGGCCCGCCAACCCAGTAATTCCATGTGAACAGCCGGTAAATCCTGGGTCCCGGGCCCGTTCAGACCCGTCATGCCACTGTCTGATCAAGGCTAAGGAGGCCCCAGATGAAAAAGATGCTTTTAGGCGCGGCGGCCTTGGCCATGACTTTGGTCAGCGGCGCGGCTTCGGCCCAGGGTTATGGCGGCTACTACGGGCGCGATGGCGGAACCTATGGTCGCAGTTATGACGGCGACCGGGGTGGACGGCACGACCGGTATGATCGTCATGACAACCGCGGCGGTCGTTACGACGGCGGGCGCGGCTACCGGGGCCACGGCGGTTGGCGCCAAGGCCAGGTCTATCCCCACTATCGCCAGCGGGACTACATGATCTCCGACTATCGGGCCTACAACCTCGCGCCTCCGCGGCATGGGTACCGCTATTACCGGTCCGACAACGGCGACGTGGTCATGGCCGCGATCGCAACCGGCCTGATCGGCGTGATCATCGCCAACTCTCTCAGCGACAACGACAGGTACGATCACGGCTACTACGGCCGCTGATCGCCGCATCCTAAGACGCGGCGGGGCGCCGTCTGACGGCGGCGCCCCAACCCATGGGGCAAGCGATCGGGCCACCGCTGATACGCGGGAAGCCAGATGTGGTTCGGGCGGCGGCGGCGCGCGACGTCGTCGCCGCCGACGGGCCTGGGACGCTCGTCAGTCTGACCCCGCTCTCTTCCCGTCGGCCGACTCGAACTGACGAATCTGATCGCCTTGGGCCTTCTTGAATGAGGGGCGATCGGTTACGCGGGTCACATAGGCCTCGGTCGCCGGCCGATCGCCGAAGGCGCGGACGTCCGGAACGCGGAGCACGTCCGCCATCAACAGGTCTGCGACGGTGAAGCGATTGGCCGCGAGCCATGCTCGCTCGCCCAATATCCGTTCGATGTGATCGAGGCGCTGCCTCATCCAGCCGGTAAGTTGGTTGTCCTCATCCCCGCATATTTTCAAGAACCACCACGGTACGGTGACCATCTCGATCGAGTTGAGCGCGGCGATCGTCCATTGCAGCGTTTCTGCTTCGCCGGCGGGATCGCGCGGCATCAGCTTGTCGCTTTTGCGCGCCAGATGCAGCAGCCCCGCACCACTTTCGAAGATCTCCAACGCTCCGTCGTCCAGGAACGGAACCTGACCAAACGGCTGGCGCGCGAGATGATTGGTCTCGCGACCATCGAACGGGATCGCTCGGACCTCGTAGTCGAGACCGGCTTCCTCGCACGCCCATCTCAGCCTTAGATCACGCACGAAACCACGCGGGCCCTCAGGCACCCAGTCATAGGTCCAGATGGTCAGTTCGCTCATCTTAGTAAGCCTTTCCTGTACTCGTCCCGGAACCGTTTTCGCCTTGGTTCGAAAGCAGACCTTGGCAAGTTCCGTGCAGGGTCGTCACCTCTTCCCGAACCGGAGCTCGCGAGTTCCAACCTCGTTCTTGTCTGCCCGGCGATGCCCGGGCGCGCATTCGCATTGGCCTCCGCGCCTGGAAGTTCCTAACATCGGCTCGCCTGAAGTCTCGAAGCCTGCGGCTTTCGTTCCGCACGGATGTCAACGAGACCGCGCGATGGGAGGTCGATCGTCATGCTCGCAGGAAAAAAGGTCCTGATCACCGGCCATACCGGCCAGATCGCCCATGCGGTGGCGAAATGGCTGGCGCCGCGCTGCGAACTCTGGGGGCTGGCGCGCTACTCCAAGCCGGGGTCCTGGGAGATGGCCGAGCAGATGGGGCTGAAGCCCGTGAAGGGTAGTTTCACCACGCCGGACCTGGGCGGCGTGCCCACGGACTTCGACTTCGTGGTCCATTTCGCCGCCAACACCTATCCCCTGACCCAGGACGAGGGGATGGTCGACAACGCCGAGGGTGTCGGCCTGCTGATGGCCCATTGCCGCAGCGCCAAGGCCTTCCTGCACGTCTCGACCACCGGGGTCTATTCCCGGAACCCCGACCATCTTCACCGCTACAAGGAAACCGACCGGATCGGCGGGGCGACGGACTATTCGCCCTTCTACGGCGGCTCGAAGACCGCGGGCGAAGGGGTGGTGCGGGCGGTGGGCCGCATCCTCGACCTGCCGACCACGATCGCCCGCATGAACGTCGCCTACGGCGGCGCGCAGGACGACGGCGGCCTGCCGGGGGGCTGCCTCGAACGGCTGGTCAAGGGCGAGAAGATCCGCATTCCCAAGAGCTGGCCCTGCCTGCACATGCCGATCCACGAGGACGACATTTCCGAACAGGTCGAGCCCCTGCTGGCGGCGGCCGACCTGCGCTCGAACGTGCTCAACTGGGGCGGCGACGACGTGGTCAGCGTCGAGGAGTTCACGGACTACATGGGCCAGTTGACCGGGCTCGTCCCCGACTACGACAGGACCGACGAGAACCCCTTGCCGCAAGGCGCGCTGGACAATGAGAAACGGCTCAAGTTCCTCGGGCCCTGCAAGGTGAAGTGGCGCGACGGGTTCCGGCGGATGGTGGAGGCCCGCCACCCCGAGCTGAAGATCCGGGCGACCTGATCAGCGCAGGGGCGGCCAACCGCGACCGTAGATGGAGCCCGCGGCGACCCGCATGATCTGCTCGTCGCGCAGGAAGCGGCGCCAGTGATAGCGGACATAATCCTCGTCGCTGACCTTGCGGTCCATCGCGGCCCTGTAAAGCGCCTGGCGGCCCTCGTTGAC
>Ga0068859_100007308_pt1 | contig 11202 bp, 4 predicted proteins | sample KBSSwiS22_FD_66585 | JGI IMG/M metagenome (GOLD analysis project Ga0068859, IMG submission 66585) | Switchgrass rhizosphere microbial communities from Kellogg Biological Station, Michigan, USA - KBS Switchgrass S2-2 | ecosystem: Host-associated > Plants > Roots > Rhizosphere > Soil ... | reverse complement strand
CAGGGTGCGCGCGCTGCACGCGCTGGTGGTGGGGGGCACGCGCTACGTCGGCCTGGAGTTCGGCATTCACGGGTTCAAGCCCTACAAGGTCTCGCAGGTGCTCTCGCGCCGCTTCGGCGATTGCAAGGACAAGGCGGCGCTGCTGGTGGTGCTGCTGCGCGAGGCCGGGATCGACGCGGAGATGGTCCTCCTGCGCACCAAGCGGGGCGGGCGGCTGGCGACCTTGCCGGCTTCGCTCGCCATCTTCGATCACGCGATCGTATTCGTCCCCAAGCTCGGGCTTTACCTGGACGGGACCGCCGAGTTCTCGGGCATGAACGAGCTGCCCGGACAGGACCAGGGGGTGATGGTGCTGCAGGTCGGTCCGCGCGGGGCGCGACTGGCCCAGACGCCCGTGCTGCCGTCGGCCCGCAACCGGGCGCAACGACGCTGGCAGGTGACGATGGAGGCCGACGGCAGCGCCGATGTGCACGAGGAGCTGACGCTGACCGGTCAGGCGGCCCCCGAGTGGCGCGAGCACTACCAGACCGCCGGCGAGCGCGAGGAGCGCTACGGCAAGGCGTTCTCCGCACGCAGCCCGGGCGCGCGGGTGCTGTCGGTGGAGATGCCTGGGATCGAGGATCGCAATCGCCCCGTCACGATCCTGGCCCACGCGGCGGTACCGGGGCTGGGCGAACGGACGGCAGGCGATGGCCTGAAGCTGGGGCTCGGGACGCGCGAGGTGGATCTGGCGCGGACCTACGCGCGGCTGTCGGCGCGCCGGTCCGCGCTGGTGCTCGCCTATCCCTGGCAGCACGCAGAGGAGATCGACTATCGGTTCCCGGCCGGGTTCGAGCTGACCCACGTCCCGGCCTCGCGACGGATCGACTCGCCCTTCGGCCAGTTCGACCTGCGGGTCGAGCGCCTCGGTCCGGGGGAAGTGCGCGTGACTGGCACGCTGGACGTCCAGCGCGATCGGGTGAGCGCCGAGGAGTATCCCGCGTTTCGACGGTTCCTGGCCTCCGTCGACTCGATGATGGCGGAGAAGATCACGGCGGGACCGGCGGCGAAACCGGCCGCGGCTAACGGGGCGACGGCCTCGACCGCGGCCGAGGCGACGATCGAGCCGGCGGCGCGACCGGCGGCCCCGTGAGCGACATGAGGCGCCCAGGCATTTCCCTCTCTCTCGTCGTCTATCGCCCGTTGGCGCCGTCGGCGTCTCGGCGTGCGGCGCTCTTGGTGACGGCGGCGCTCTGGGCCGTCTCCGGCTGCGCCGCCTGGAGAAGCGCGCGAGCGACGGCGCTGGCGGACCGATCGTCTTCAACGGAGAGCGGAGCGAGGGTCTGGGCGCTCCTCGTCGCCGGCGATGATCGAGCCGCCGAGGCCGCCGCGGCGGCCGGGCTGGCCGTCGATCCTCGTGATCGGCTCACGCGCCTGGCCGATGCGTCCTTGGCCTTCGAGCGCGGCGACAGCCAGCGCGCGATCGCCTCGTATCTGGCGCTGCTGGAAGCGGCGGGCGGCGGCGCGACGTTCGACCCGGCGGGGACCGACGGCGCGGCCGGGGCGGAGATGGCGGCGCTGGCGGCGGGGCGCCTCGGGACGCTCCTCGAGGAGCACGGCGGCTCGGAGGCGGCGCGCAGGACGATCGAGGACCGGATCTTGCGAATCCCGCCGCTTCCGCTCGCGTGGCCGGCGCGCCACGCGCTCGCCATGCTGGACGAGCGCATCGCCATCCGCCGGGGAGATCCCGCGGCGCTGGCGGCGGCCGCCGCTCGAAACGGCTGCGTGCGGACCTTCGAGGTGCGGCCCGCGACCGGGCGGCTGCCGCACCTCGACCTCGAAACGCCGGCGCGCGCGGCGGGTGGCGCGGGTCGCGTCGTGCGGCGCCCGGGCTGCGTCGTGGCGATCCCCTCGTACGAGGGACGGGCCGGCGCGCAGCGCGTGGTGAGCGAGGTGGACGTGCAGGTCGCGGGGGCCTTCGACATCGTGCTCGACTTTCACGGAGAAGCCCGGGTGCTCGCCGATGGGGTCGCGCCCCGCGTACACGGCGGCGAGCGGGCCTACGGACCCCGCGTCTCCGCCACACGCGTCGCATGGCAAGCTGGCCGGCACCGCATCGAGCTGCGCCTGGCCAGCTACGGCGGGCACCCCGAGCTGGCCTTGCTGGTGGTGCCGTCGGCGGGCGTGTGGCCCGAAGGTCCGGCCAGCCCCGCGCCAACCACCGGCGCACCGGTCGAGGCGGCCCGCGTCTATGCGCGGGCCTATGTCGCGAACCAGCTCGGCGACGTGGCAGGCGCCGAGCGGGCGGCCCGCGCGCTGACGGCGCTGCCGAGGCTGGCCATCGGGGCGACCTTGGCGGCGGCCCTTGCTCGCGACGATTCCAGCCAGCCGAGCGGTTTCGCTCGCGAGAGCTCACGCGTCCTGCTCCGCGCCGCGGTCGCCCTCGATCCGCGGCTGGCGCGCGCCCGGAATGCGCTCGCGGGGCTGGCGCTCGACGACGACCGCCCGCACGAGGCCCTCGACGAGGCCCAGCAAGCCGCGGCGGCAGCCCCGGCCTGGTGGTTGCCTCAGCTCACGTTGCACGGGGCCTATCGGCTGCGCGGCCTCGAATGGGACGCCGATCGCGCGCTCGACCGCGCCGTGGCCCTGGGTGGCGGCGCATGCGCCGTGATCGAGACGGCCCTCCTGCGGGCCGAGGCGCGGCGCGACGCCGCCGCCGTCCGTCGCCTGGAAGAGGCGACCATCGTCTGTGGCGCGTTGACCGATGATCGCGTCGAGCGGCTGCGCCGCCGCGGAGATCTCGACGGCGCCGAGGCCCTCTTGCGCCGCGGGGTGGCTCTCGGGTCCGATCCGTCGGCCTGGCTGCGGTCGCTGGCGCGGCTGGTGCTGGCGCGCGGCCGCCCGGCCGAGGCGGCGGCGTTGCTCGAGGCGGACCTCGAGCCCACCGACGGCGAAGGTATGAAGGACTGGATCGACGCCCTCATCGCCGCCGGGGACGCGCCCCGGGCGCGCGCGCGGCTGGCGGCCCTGCTGGAAGATCGTCCGGATCTGCCGCAGATCCTGCGGGCGGCCCGCGCGCTGGGGCTCCCCTTGCCGCTCGACGGCTTCCGGCTGGACGGCCGCGCCGTCATCCGGGAGTTCGAGCGTTCGAAGCGGTCGTACGCGGCGTCGTCACCGGCGGTCGTGCTCCTCGACCGCGCCGTCACCCGCGTCCTGCCGAGCGGCGCGCAGATCACCTTGACCCACGAGATCGTGCGCGTGCAGAGCAAGGACGCGATCGAGAAGTGGGGCGAGGTGTCCGTGCCCGAGGGAGCCGAGGTCCTGACGCTGCGAACGCACAAGCCCGACGGCACCACGCGCGAGCCCGAAGAGGTCGCGGGGAAAGAGGCCATCTCGGCCGCCGATCTGGCGATCGGTGACGTGCTGGAGAAGGAGACATTGGAGGTGCGCGGGCCGCAGCAAGCGTTCGAGGGCGACTTCGACGACGCGGACGCCCGACCGGACGCGAAGCGGCCCGGCGCGCGACAGCGGAGCGGCTTCCTGAGCGACCGCTTCTATTTCCAGTCCTTCGACGCGCCCCTCGACCGGACCGAATACCTGCTGGTGACGGACGCGGAGGTGGCGCAGAAGATGAGCCTGGACGCGAGGGCCGGCGCGCCCGCGGCGATCCGGGCCGCCGCGGGGCCGGGGCTGGTGCTGACCACCTTCGCCGCCCGGCAAGTCCCGCAGCTCTTCGGCGAGCGCTCGCCCGTGCCGGCCATCGACTACGTGCCTTCGGTGCGGGCGTCGTTCGGGGCTCGCTGGCCGGCCTGGACCCGCTTCTTGCGGGAGCAGCTCTACGGCACGGCCCGCGACGCGGGCGGCCTGGACCAGGCCGAGCGGCAGATCAGGGCGCTCGCCGGTAGCCCCGCTCCGTCGCCCGAGGCGCGGGCCGGCGCGCTGGTGGCGTGGGTCGGCGAGAACGTGGAGCCGAGCGAGGATCTGCGCGGTCCGGCCACCTTTGCGGTGGCGAGCGGTCGGGGCAACCGCGTGGCGGTGCTGCTCGCGTTGGCCCAGCGGCTCGGCCTGTCGGCGGAGGTGGCGCTCGGGCGCTCGCGCTTCACGGCGGAAGGCTCCGTCGCGGCCCCGGTGGAAGAGGCGGACGACTTTGCCGAGGTGCTGGTGCGGTTCACCTTCCCAGGGGGCCGCGTGCTTCACGTCGATCCGCGGCTCAAACACGCGCCGCTCGGTTACGTGTCGCCGGGCCTCGACGGCGCGCGGGCCGTCGTGCTCTCGAGCGGCGCGTTCGAGACCGTGCGGAGCGCCGGCGAGAACGCGCGGACCATCGACCTTTCGGCCCGCGTCGCGGCTGACGGCCGGGCCCAGGTGCGGGCCCTCGAGGTGATCCGCGGCTGGCCGGCCCTGGAGTGGTCGGAGGTCATCGACCAGCTGGGCGGCGACGAGACCAAGATGCGGCAGGATTTCGAGCAGCGCTGGCTGGGCGTACACTTCCCCGGCGCCGAGCTGAAGGACCTGCAGGTGGACATTCCATCGAGACCGAGCGGCGATTCACCGCGCCGGCCCTACGCGGCGGCCGAGGTGCGCGTGCGCTACTCCTTCACGAGCCCGCGCTTCGGCACCGCGGACGCGAGCGGGCTGCGCATCACGCCGCTGTTCTTTCGGGCGCAGCCCGGCCGTCGTTACGCCACCGAGTCGCGCCGCACGGTTCCTCTGCTCACCAGCTTCGACGTGCCCACCACGTTGCGGGCGCGCATCGAATTACCATCTGGCGCGCGCCTGGCTGGCGCGGCGGGAGGCGACGCCGAGCGGGTGGTCGCGCGCGACGGCGAATACCGCTTCCGCGAGCGGCGCCATCTGGACCCTGGCGCCGTGAGCCCGAGCGCGGGCCAGAGTGCGAGCGACGCTGGCCGCCGCGTGCCCGTCCTGACTCTGGAGCGCGAGGCCCGGCTGTCGATCCTCCGCGTCTCGCCCGATCGGTACCAGAAAGTGGCGGAGGATCTGCGACGGGTCGACGCTTTCGAGCGCGAGGACATCTCGGTCGTGGTCGGACGGAGCGAAGGGGCGTCGCGGTGAAGGCCGGCCCGCTGCTCGGATGCAGCGGCGGCGGGTGGCGGCCGGGGGCGCGAAGGCGAGGGGCGCCCGTGTCGCCCAGGTGGGGGCCCTCGGCCTTGGCGCGGGCGGCGCTGGTGGCCGCGGCGTTGACCGGGCCGGCCGGGGCCGCCGGCTGCGATTCCCGCCCCGATGGCTCGTCACATCTGCGCGACCGCCTGGTGGTGGCGCGGCCGAGCGACGCGACGAACCTCGATCCAGCGCGCGCCTCCGACCTCGAGTCGCTCGAGGTGGCGGAGCAAGTCTTCGGTCGCCTCGTGCGGTTCACGGCCGGGCGGCCCGAGCCCGAGCCCGATCTGGCGACGCGCTGGGAGGTGAGCGCCGACGGGAAGGTGTGGACGTTCGATCTGCGGCCAGGCGTCACGTTTCACGACGGCACGCCCTTCGACGCCGCCGCCGTCGTGTTCTCGTTCGAGCGGCAGATCGCCGCGGACCATCCGGCGCACGAGCCGGACTTCGTGTGGGCCAAGAGCTACCGCAACATCCGGCGCGTGGTGGCCATCGGCAAGCTGCGCGTCCAGTTCCAGATCGATCGCCCCTACGCGCCGTTCCTGGCCAACCTCGCCATCGGTCCGGCGTCGATCGTGTCTCCCACGGCGGTGCGCCGCTTCGGCACCAAGTTCGGGCGCCACCCGGTCGGCACCGGGCCGTACCGGTTCCTCGAATGGATCCCGGGCGACCGCATCACGCTCGAGCGCAACGACGCTTACTGGGATCAGCCGGCGCACATCCGCTATCTGGTGATGCTGCAGCTGCGCGACTCGCGGCAACGCATGCAGGCCATCGAGTCGGGGGCGGCCGACGTCGTCGAGCAGCTCGACCCCGACGACATCCCGCTGGTGCGCCTGGATCCCGACCTCCGGCTGGTCTCGGCGCCCGCCTCGCTGGTGTCGTACATCGCTTTGAACACGCGCCATCGCCCCTTCGACGATCCCCGCATGCGGCGGGCCGTGGCTCACGCCATTCGCCGCGACGCCATCGTCCGCTTCGTCTACCAGGGCCTGGCCACGGCGGCGGTCGGGCCGCTGCCACCCAACATGTGGTCGGCCCGCCAGGATCTGCCGTCGTTCACGTACGATCCGGAACGGGCGCGCCGTCTGTTCGCCGAGGCTGGCTTCAGCGGCGCGGCCTCGCGCCCGCTCAAGCTCTACATCCCGTCGCTGCCCCGCCAGTACGTCCCGGCGCCCGAGCGCGTGGCCGCCGTGATCCGCAGCTGCCTGGAGGAGGTGGGCTTCCCCGTCGAGATCGTGGCCCACGAGCCGGCCGAGCTGCAGCGCGCGCTGTGGGCGGGGGAGCACGACCTCGCGCTGACCGGCTGGTCGGGCACGAACGGCGATCCCGACGACTTTCTCTACAACCTCCTCGACGCGGACAACGCGCTGGGGGCGCACCCGTCGAACATCTCCTTCTTCTCGAACGCGACGGTGCACGAGACGATCCTAACGGCGCAGCGGACGACCGATCGCGCGGAGCGCGAGAGCCTCTATGCGCGGGCGCAGACCGTCATCGCGATGGAGGCGCCCTGGGTCCCGCTGGCGCACCCGATGGTGGTGTTCGCCACGCGCGCGGACATCGGCGGGCTGGCGGTTCAATCCTCTGCCATCGCGCTCTATCGCGGGGTGGGCCGGGCGCCGTGAGCGACGAGCGACGCCCCCCGCGCGCGCCCGGGTCGAGCACGCCGGTACCCCCGCGCGAGCTGCCCGTCGCGCCGCCGCGCGTGGCGCCGACCGTCCCCTTGCCGGGCGCGCGCGCCCCCTCACCGGGGCCGCCGGTGTCTTCGACGCCCGGGCCGACCCCGCTCGGGTCCATTCCGATCGTGCGCGCGCCGACCCGGCCGGAGATCCCCGCCGAGCGGTCGAGGCCCACCGGGAAAACTCCGGCCACGCCGGACGCTCTGCCCGTCGCCGCCGACACGAAGAGCCGCGCGCGGGTCGGGCTCGACCGGATCGCCCAGACGTTCAAGGCCGAGCCGGCTGCGGCGGCCGGCCGGCGGTCCCCACGCCGGCGCCGCGGCCTCCGGGTGCGCCTGTCGCTGTTCCTGATCGTTGCGACGCTGGTGCCGGTCATCGCCGTCGCCGCGGTCGCGGCCGCTCTGGTCTTCTCGAGCGTGGAGCAAGGCATCGAGTTCGAGGCTCAGCGCGGCCTGCAGGTGGCGCGCGCCCTGCTGCTCGGCGAGGTGCGCGAGCGCGCCACGGCCGCCGCCGCGCTCGGCAACGAGGGCGCGTTGCTGGACGCCCTGGCCCGCACGCCGATGGATGTCCGGCGCCGCCTCGCCGATCTGTCCGAGCGGCAACCGTCGGCCTTGCTGGAGGTGACCGACGCCGTCGGGCGGGTCCTCGCGCGCTGCGCCGCCGGCACCTGCAACGACGCCATCGTCAGCGAGCGCTTCGCGGCGTTCGACTCGGCCGACCGCTCGCCGGTCGTGCGGCGCGCGCTCGAGTTCGAGCGCACCATCAGCATCGAGTCGGCCGGTAACTGGCTGGTCGTCCGCGCGGCCTTTCCGCTGGTCGATCCGGCGCTGCGGCTGCTCGGGGCCGCGGTGGTCTCGGCCAGCATCAACGGGCCAGTCGCCGATCACGTCAAGGCCGAGCTGGGCGCCGCGCGTGAGGTCATCTTCTATCGCGGCACCGAGCCCAGCACGTCGACCTTCACTTCGCCCACCGGCGCCCGCTTCCCGGGCCCGGCCCTGCCGTCGGTGGCGATCGGCGCTGCCCGCGAGGCGCGGGTGCCGGTGGTGGCCCTCGACTTCGGCGGCAAGTCGTACTCCGTGGCGTTCGGCCCCATCCAGGACCCGGGCGGACGGCGCGTGGGGTTCCTGGGAGTGGCGCTCGATCGCGAGACGCTGGCGGCGGCGCGGCGCCGCGTGACGATCACGCTGGTCCTCGGCGCCATCAGCGTCCTGCTCATCGCGATCGGCCTCGCGGACGTCCTGGCGCGGCGGCTGACGCGACCGCTGCAGGATCTCCACGCGGGCGCCATGTCGATCGCGCTCGGGAACCTGGACACCAAGATCGGGGTCGACAGCCCGGACGAGCTGGGTGACGTCGCGGAGGCCTTCCGCGTGATGTTGCAGAGCCTGAAAGAGAACCAGGAGGGCCTGGCCGCGCGCGTGCGCGAGCTGGTCACGGTCCACCAGATCGGGCGGACCATCAGCTCGATGGTCGAGCTGGACCAGCTGCTCCGCGCGGTGACGAACGAGGCGCTGACGGTCCTGTCGGCGGAGACCGTCGCCATCGCGCTGGCCGTCGAGGGCGCCAGCCCGCCGGCGCGCAAATTCACCGTGCGCGCCGTGGCGGGCGAGCCGGTGGGACGCCGGCTGGCCGACATGGCCAAGGTGGTGGCCGAGCGCAGCCGCGCCATCCGCACCGCCGCCGTCGAGTCCGATCCCGATCTGGGACCGGCGGCCGCCGGCGCCGGCATGAAGGGTCCTCTCATCGCCGCGCCCCTCGGGCTGAAGGACCGCACCGTCGGCGTCATCTTGGTCGGCCGGCCCGGCGCCGAGGCTTTCTCGGAGTCCGATCTGCGCTTGCTGGTGACGCTCGCCGATCAGACCGCCACGGCGATCGAGAACGCGCGGTTGTACTCCGAGGTCCGCACTTTCTCGGAAGACCTCGAGATCAAGGTGCGCGCCCGAACCGCCGAGCTCGAGCGCGCCAAGGCCGAGACGGAGCGCGCGCTCGGCGAGCTGCGCACCGCGCAGACGCAGCTCGCGCACTCCGAGCGAATGGCTGGTCTCGGACAGCTCGTGGCGGGGATCGCCCACGAGGTGAACTCGCCCGCCGCGGCCGTGCAGGGCTCGGTGGACGCGCTGGAGCAGACCATCCGGCGCGTGGAGGCGGGCGCCCGCGAGATCTTTCAGCTCGGCCTCTCGGCCACCTCGCTCGATCGCTACCTGGCTCTGGTGGCGCGCGTCATGGCCGCCCAGGGCGATCGCGTGATGCCGTCAGCGGTCGAGACGCGCCAGCTGGGCCGCCGACTGCGCGTCATCCTCGGCGACTCGAGCGACGCCGAGGACGCCGCTGCGGCGCTGGCCGAGCTCGGCACCGTCAGCGAGAGCGTGGCCGAGGAGCTCCGTCAAATCGCCGGCCGCCGTCCGCTCGCGCCGCTGGCGGGATATCTGCGCGAGCTGGCCTTTCTCAACCGCGCCTCGGCAACCGTTCGGACCGCGATCCAGTCGATCCGTCGCATCGTGGGTGCGTTGAAGCGCTATTCCCGTCTCGACGAAGCGCCCCTCGAGAACGTCGACATCCACGCCGGCATCGAGGACACGTTGGTCATCTTGTCCCACCAGTTGAAGTCGAGGGATAACGGGATTAATCTCAAGCGCTCTTACGGCAATCTTCCGTTGATTGCCGCGTATGTGGGTGAATTGAATCAAGTGTGGACAAACCTCATCCACAACGCGATTCAGGCCCTGGGAACCTCTGGTGAGATCTTGATCGAGACCGCGGTACACGGCACAGAAATCCGAGTTGCCATTCAAGACGACGGTCCAGGAATCCCCCCGAACGTGCTGCCTCGAATCTTCGACCCGTTCTTCACGACGAAAGGGAAGGGCGAGGGGACTGGTTTGGGATTGAGCATCGCGCACAGCATCGTGGAGAAGCACGGCGGACGCATCACAGTGGAGAGCGCACCGGGACGGACCCGTTTCGAGGTCGCGTTGCCCGTGGTGCGTCCCGAGGCGGTGCCCGCTCCACGACCGTTCGCGGATCTGTCCACGGGCAGAGTTCCGGGAGCAGGAACGCCGGGGGTCGCGTCGATGCTCACCGAGGTGACTCGGCCCTTGGCGCCCGCGCGCGTGAAGGCGGCGCCGCCGCCGCGCGGGGGGCGAACTGGAACGGGAGGGAGCGAGGGACAGGATTGACTGCGACCGAGATCCGATCGCGCGAATACATCGTCTGCGTCGACGACGAGGAAGGCATCCTGAGTGCGCTGCGACAGCAGCTCTCCGCTCGTTTCGGCGGAGAGTGCCGCATCGCCGTGGCCAAGAACGCGCATGACGCGCTGGCCCTCATCGAGGACCTGAAGCACGACGGCGAGGAGGTCGCCGTCGTGATCGCCGATCAGATCATGCCCGGCATGAAGGGCGTCGAGCTGCTCGAGGAGATCAATCATCGCAGCCCGCGCACGGTGAAGATCCTGCTCACGGGACAGGCGGGGTTGGACGCCGTCGTGTACGCCATCAATCGCGCCGGTCTCGACCAGTACATCCCGAAGCCCTGGGACGAGCCCGATCTTCGCCTCACGATTCAGAGCTTGCTGGCCCGCTTCCGACTCGAGCGCGAGCGCGAGAACTTGCTCGCCGCGCTGCAGGCCAAGAACGCGGAGCTGGCCCTGCTGAACTCGACGCTGGAAGAGAAGGTCGCCGCCCGCACCCGGGAGCTCGGTGAGCTGAACAGCCGCCTCATCGAGCTGGCCATCACCGACGGGTTGACGGGCCTTTACAACCACCGGCACTTCCGCGAGCGCCTGACGCTGGAGCTGGAGCGCAGCAACCGGACCAGCTTGCCTTTGTCGGTGCTGATGATCGACGTCGACAGCTTCAAGCTCTACAACGACCTGCACGGCCACCTGGCGGGCGACAATGCCCTGCGCGGCGTGGCCAAGATCCTCCAGCACGGACGCCGCGCCAACGACGTGGTGGCTCGTTATGGAGGCGAGGAGTTCGCGATCGTCCTGGTGGATGTGCCGAGCGCGGCCGCCAAGGAGGTCGCCGAGCGTATCGTCGCGAACGTGGCCGAGTTCCCCTTCGAGTTCGGCCAGAGCCAGCCGCACGGTCATCTGACCATCTCGGCCGGCGTGGCGACGGCGCCCGCTGACGGCACCGACGCGGCCGCCGTGCTGGCCAGCGCCGATCGCGCCCTGTTCGAGGCCAAGAGCGCCGGCCGCAACACGGTCCGCGTGGCCGGGCGCTGAGCGCCGACGACGGCGGCGAGGCGAAAGCGAGGCGAGGCTCCCATGCGCGTGGCGGTCCTTGGAGCCGGCGCCTGGGGTTGCACCCTGGCGGCCCTGCTGCACGAGATCGGGCATCCGGTCGCGCTGTGGGAGATCGATCCGTCGATCGCCGCGCGGCTGGCGGCTGACCGGTGGCACGCCTACCTGGGCCTTCGA
>Ga0068859_100007306_pt1 | contig 11205 bp, 14 predicted proteins | sample KBSSwiS22_FD_66585 | JGI IMG/M metagenome (GOLD analysis project Ga0068859, IMG submission 66585) | Switchgrass rhizosphere microbial communities from Kellogg Biological Station, Michigan, USA - KBS Switchgrass S2-2 | ecosystem: Host-associated > Plants > Roots > Rhizosphere > Soil ... | reverse complement strand
GTCGGCGACGGCCGATCGCATCTGCTGCTGACGTCGCGCCAGTACGACGTCATCATTTCGGAGCCGTCCAATCCGTGGATTGCCGGCGTGGCCGCGCTCTTCACGCGCGAATTCTTCGAGGCCGCAAAAGCGCGGCTGACGCCCGGTGGCCTCATCTGTCAGTGGGCGCACACCTACAACATCGCCGACGCCGACCTGCGGTCGATCGTCGGCACGTTTACGGCGGTGTTTCCCAACGGCACCTTGTGGCTGATCGGCGGCGACGATGTGCTGCTGGTGGCGTCGAACGACGGCGGCGATGTCGCCGCGCGCCTGGGCAACATCGAACGAAACTGGACTCGACCGGGAGTCGCCGCGGATCTCGCGCTGGTTGCGGCGTCGGAACCATTTTCGGTGTCGTCGCTCTTCGCGGCTGGTCCGCGGGCGCTGGCGGATTACACCGCAGGCGCCATGGTCCTGACCGATGACCGGATGGCACTCGAGTTCTCGGGCCCGAGAGCACTGCACACGAGCAGCGCCGAAGAGAATGACGCCAGGTTGAGCGTGGTGTCGGGCGCAACCCACGCGTCAACCGGTGATCCCGCGAATGGCAGCGCCGACGACTGGCAACGGCGCGGTGCCATGCTCTTCAAAGCCGATGCGTACGGTGCCGCCTATCGCGACTTCATGAGGGCGCTCACCCTCGACTTCGCCAACCAGCCGGCCCTCGATGGCTTGGTCCGCAGTGCCGTGCTCGCCGGTCGTGCACCCGAAGCGGTGGGGTGGCTACAAAAGCAGACGTCGACGCGGCCGACGACAGCGGCCGTCCTCGTGGCCATTTCAAAGCTCCAGGCCTCGTCCAGCCTCGGCGCCGACGCGCTCGACTCGGCGAGGCAGGCCACTCGATTGTTCGCCTCAGCTCCGGAGGGCTACGAACAACTCGCCTCCGTGCTGGCCGACGGCGGCGACGCGGCGCAACTCGACGAGGCAGTCGGGCGCCTGCAGGCGCTCGCGCCAGAGCGCGCCGCCACGCTCTATTTCAGCGCGGTTTCGGCGATCACCCACGGACGCTTCGACGAAGCGGCCAGTCTTGGCGAACGGGCCATTGCCGCCGATCCGTCCTACGCCGCCACCTACGATCTCGTCGGCGCCGCCTACACCAAGCTCGATCGCCTCGCGGAGGCGCGAAAAGCGTTCGAGACGTCGCTCGGCTACGACGCCCATGACAGCACGGCTTACACGAACCTGGGACTTCTCGATCTGGCGGCCGGAGATCGCCACGCGGCAGCGAATCATTTCGCCGAGGCGTTGGGACTGGCGCCGAACTCAGAGACGGCGCGCGAGGGACTGGCAGTCGCTCGTCGCTAGTCGGACGGCCACAGAAAGATGTTGAACGTTCGCGCGCCTTCGAGCACGACTTTTTCCGAGAACCGGTGGTAACCCTCGCGGTCGGCCGTGAGCAGCGCCTCGCCTGGCTTCAATCCGGAAATCGCGTAGGTGCCATCGCGGCCCGTCCTCAGTGTCACCCCGTCGATGGCGATCACGACGCCCGACAGCGTGGTGTATGTGTCGGCGCGCACTACCGTGCCCTGCACAGTCGCAATCGTCCCGATGGTGGGCGCGACCGGAAGGTCATTGGCCGAATTGCCGCACGCCAGAGTTGACGCGGTCAGGAGAAGAAAGCAGAGAGCTCGAAACGTCTTGAACATGGGGACGTCTTCCAGTGTACCGTGAACGCATGCATGTGATGGTCGCAACGCTGCTCACAGCGGCACTCAATCAGGCCGCCCCCACCGCCCCCGGCGTTCACGAGTTGAGCTTTGCCACGCGCGGCGCCGGCATGATGCTCTACGCGATCTCGATTCCGAAAACTTACGATCCGCAGCGGCCGGCTCCGCTGGTCCTCGTCCTCCATTCGGGCGGAGAGCGCATGCGCTATTACGGCAGCGCGTTCATGCGCTTGCTGGTCGAGCCGGCGTTGGGAGATCTTCGCGCGATCATGGTCGCGCCCGACTGCCCGACCAACGCATGGACCGATGCCGCCGCCGAAGACGCCGTGATGGCGCTCCTCGAGGACGTGCTCGGCCACTACAACATCGATCGCCGCCGCGTACTCGTCACCGGATTCAGCCTCGGCGGCCGCGGCACCTGGTTCATGTCCGCGCGACATGCCGACTTCTTCACGGCCGCGATCCCAATGGCCTCAGCCCCGGGCGACCTTCCCATCGATCGTCTCGCGGCCATCCCGACCTATGTCATTCACAGCCGCGACGATGAAGTGAGTCCGTTCGCCGCCGACGAACGGGTGGTGAAGCAGTTGACGACGATGGGGCGGCCGGTCCGCTTTCAGCCGCTTTACGGACTCGGCCACTTCGAAATGTACCGCTACGTCGATGCGTTGAGAGGCGCCGGCCGTTGGGTGGCCGACCAGTGGCGGCGTTGATCGTGCCGCGAAGCTGGAGCCGAATGGCGCTAGACTGCCAGCTTGTCCTTGTTACTCGCGAGCCACTGATCGAACGTCTTCAGCTCGGGATTGAGTGAACGCGTCAACTCGGGGATCCGAGCACCCACGACTTCCTTCTCGAAGTCGCGATAGACCTGAAACATGTTGCCCATCTCGTCGGCGCCAGGAAACCCGGAGGCCCTGTACGCGTCGGGCTCGACAGCGTGATAGGTGATCGGTCCGATCCCGAGCGCGCGCGACATCTTTTTTCCCATCTCGTCGATGGTCAGGCTCTCGGCCGCGATGCCCACGCGCTTGCCGAAGTACGGGGCGCCGGCTTTGAAGATGCCATAGGCGGTCTTGCCAATGTCTTCTGACGCGATGCCGGCGAGCCGGCTCGTCCCCATCGGGAACGACCAGCTGTATGTGCCGTCCTCGCCTCTCTTGGGGCTGAGGCCGAACTTGTACAAGTTGTCCCAGTAGAACGACACGATCAAATAGGTCGCAGGCAGGTCGGCGAAGTGCTCGTCGGCTTCACCCTTGGCGTCGAAATGCGGCACACGGTAGCGTTCCTGCAGGATCGGCATCCGCGTGTCGTCGTCGGCCATCAGTGTGCGTGTGTCCTCGAGCGTGGACCAGATGATGTGCTTCACACCGGTCGCGCGGCACGCTTCGGCGAGGTTCTTCGCCTGCGCTTTTTCTTTTTCGGCCGAAAAGTGTTCCCAGAAATTCGTGACGCAGTAGGCGCCGTAGGCGCCGGCGAACGCCCGTTTCAGGCTTTCCACATCGTCAAGGTCGGCCTTGACGACTTCAGCGCCGCGCGCCGCCAGCGCGCGCGCCGGCTCCTTCGAAGGGTCGCGGGTCACGGCGCGGCAGGCAAAGCCGCCGGCTGGATCATTCAGAATCGCATCACACAGCCCTCCGCCCTGCATTCCGGTCGATCCAATGACAGCGATGACTTTCTTGTTGGCCATGCGTTTCCTCAATGTGTTGCCGGGTATGTTGACGACGCGGATTGACGGCCGGCATCGTGCTCAGCTGGACTTCGTCACTCGATACGCGCAGCGCCGCTCGCCGTTGATGATGTGCTCGGTGCGCGACACGTCGACGCCAGGGCCGAGCGCCGCCTGGAAGAGCTCGATTTCGGTGGCGCAGAACCCCTGACATGCTGTCGCCGCGGCGCAAATCGGGCAATGGTTTTCCACGAACGTGAATCCGTCCGGTCCAGCGGCCACCACCTCAGCCATGTAGCCTTCGTCGCTCCGGATCTTCGCCAGTTGCTGGAGTTTCTTCCCGAGCGGCGCGTGGCGATCGATGCGCGACGCATAGTCGCGCTTCTGCCGGGCGAGTCGGGTCTGCAGCAGCCGATCCACGCCCGCCGCCCCGAAGGTTTCGCCGACGGCGTCAATCAAGGCCACGCTGAGCTCCGCATACGCGTCCGGAAACAGTCGATCGGCCTCTCGGGTGAGACGCCAGAACTTGGCCGGACGTCCCAGAGGGACCGGCCGCTCCTCGGCGGCCACCATCTTTTCTTCCTGAAGCGCGTAGAGGTGCTGGCGGACGGCCATCGGCGTGACGCGGAGCTTTTTGGCGAGCCGCGACGAATCGAGCGCGCCCTCGGTCTTGAGCAACTTGACGATGGCGCGGCGCGTTTTGCTTTCGCCGGTCCGGCCGGGTGTAGGGGCCACGAGTCTTTTCTAAAGCAACTACTTTACAAAGTCAAGGCGCCGGATGTAGACTCCGACTTAGTAAAGTATTCACTTTATAAACTAGGAGCCTGGCATGGCGCAGCACAACCACTCAACCACGACCCCGACCGGCCGCTTCGCCGGCCTGAGAGCGCTCGTCACCGGCGGCACCTCGGGCCTGGGGCTGGCGCTGGTGAAAGAGTTCGCGCAGCGGGGCGCGCACGTCGCGTTCGTCGCGCGCGGACGTGAACGCGTCGAGCGCATCGCCCGCATGCCGGCCGCCCATGGCATCGTCGGTGACATCGCGGCCAAGGAAGACATTCATCCGATCGTCGTGCAGGCGCTCGGCGAACTCGGCGGGCTGGATGTGCTCGTGAACAACGCGTCCGATCTCGGGCCCACGCCACTCGCACTCCTTGGCGACACCGACTGCGAGGATCTCGAGCGTGCCCTCGCCACCAATCTGGTGGGACCGTTCCGGCTGACCAAGGCACTGCTCGGCGCCCTGTCGGCGTCGGCCCGGGAAGGCCGCGGCGGAGTGGTCCTGAACATCTCGAGTGACGCCGCCATCAATGCCTATCCGGCGTGGGGCGCCTACGGCGCCAGCAAGGCGGCCCTCCATCATCTCAGCCGGATCTGGGATGCCGAACTGGCGAGCGAGGGCATTCGGGTGTTGTCCGCGGATCCCGGCGACATGGATACGCCGATGCACGCGCTGGCGATCCCGGACGCCGATCCGTCGACCCTCAAACGTCCCGGAGTGGCCGCTCACGAATTGATTGAGTTGATTGCGGAAACCCTGGCGGCGCGACGGGTGCCGACCGAAACAGCGCATGCCGTCGGAGGTCTCGCATGATTGCCGCCGCCCGTCCCGTTCAGCGTCCGTCGACGGCGAAGTTGCTGTCGGTCGACGGTCACGGGGCGCTGGTGCATCTCGCGCGCGATCGGTTCGTCGATCTGCTGCGCCGGGGCGACCTCGTCATCGCCAACGACGCCGCGACGCTGCCGGCAAGCCTGCGCGGCATTCACGATCGAACGGGCGCCGAGATCGAAGTGCGCCTCGCCGGCTGGCCCACTGCGGGCGACGTGACTCACTTTGCCGCCGTGGTGTTTGGCGCCGGCGATTACCGCACGCGCACCGAGCATCGGCCCGCGCCTCCCTTGCTCGTCGCCGGCGATCGCCTCACGCTCGGTCCGCTCGCGGCGACGCTGATCGGGACGCTTGGACATTCCCGCCTGGTTTCGATCGAGTTTGACGGGTCGCCCGATTGCATCTGGGCCGGCATCGCTCGACATGGCCATCCCATTCAATACGCGCACATTGCCGAACCGCTGGCGCTCTGGGACGTGTGGACCGTCGTCGCCGGTCCACCGGTGGCGTTCGAACCGCCGTCGGCCGGTTTCGTGTTGAGTTGGCGGGCGATCGAACGGCTGCACGAACGCGGCATCGGATTCGAGACGATTACGCACGCGGCGGGCATTTCGTCGACCGGCGACGAGGAGCTCGATCGGCGGCTGCCGCTCGCCGAGCCGTACACCATCCCGAACGCGACGGCGGCGGCGATTCAGGCCACGCACGATCGGGGTGGAAGCATCGTCGCCATCGGCACGACCGTCGTGCGCGCGCTCGAGCATGCGGCGCAGGGCGACGGTATCGTTCGCGCCGGCCACGGCGTCGCCACCCAACGGATCGACAGCGCCACGACGTTGCGCGTCGTCGATGCCATCATCACCGGCACGCACGAACCAGGCACCAGTCATCACGATCTCCTGGGCGCGTTCGCGACCACCGAGACGCTGCAGCGGATCGACCGCGAGTTGACCGTGCGCGATTACCGCACGCACGAATTCGGCGATTCAGTGTTTATCGAGCGTGTCAATCGGGACGCCCAGAAGGACGTCCCCTACTCTTACAACTGCTGATTCTTGGTCTCGCGCGTGGCCAGCAGGCCGACAATCGAAAGCGCGGCGGCCGCCGACAGGTAATAGCCGACCCATTGCAATCCGTAGTTGGTGGCCAGCCAGGTGGCAATGTAGGGCGCGAGCGATGCGCCAAAGATCCCGGCAAAGTTGAACGTCAGCGAGCTGCCGGTGTAACGCACCGAGGTGGGAAAGAGCTCGGACAACACAGTACCAATCGGACCGTAGGTGAAACCCATCAGCGACAAGCCGACGATCATCATCGCCGCCGCCCCCATCGTTCCCGCTTCGAACATCGGCGCCATGACGAGGCCGAACAGCAAAATCCCGATCGAGACCCAGATGAGCGTCGCGCGCCGGCCACGTTCCGCCAGGATGGCCGAGATCGGAATCGTCAGCGCGAAGAACAGCACACCCAGAAGCTGGATCATCAGGAACGTCTCGCGGCTGTACTTCAGCGCCGTCGTGGCCCACGAGAGAGCGAAGACGGTCATCAGATAAAACAGGACGAAGGTCGCCAGGCAGACCAGGACGCCCATGATCAGCGTGACCGGATAATCGCGGAACACGATCAGCATCGGCACCTTGACGCGCTCTCGGCGATCGAGCGCCGACAGAAAGACCGGCGTTTCGGTGATCGTCAGCCGCACGTAGAGGCCGACCAGGACCAGGGCGGCGCTGGCCAGAAAGGGCAGCCGCCAGCCGAACGAGAAGAACTGTTCGTCGGTCAGCCAATTCGAGAGCAGAAGGAAAATTCCGCCGGAGAAGAAGAACCCGATCGGTGCGCCGAGTTGCGGAAACATGCCGTACCACGCCCGCTTTCCCGGCGGCGCGTTCTCGATGGCGAGGAGCACCGCACCGCCCCACTCGCCGCCAAGGCCGAGCCCCTGTCCGAAGCGGCAGATGGCCAGCAGCAGCGGCGCGAGGACGCCGATTCGCTCGTATCCCGGCAAGGTCCCAATCGCCACCGTCGACAGCCCCATCGTCAACAACGCCGCCACGAGCGTAGTTTTGCGGCCGACTCGATCGCCGAAGTGCCCGAACAGCGCCGAGCCGATCGGCCGGGCGAGAAATGCGATGCCGAAGGTGGCCAGCGAGGCCAGCGTCGCCGTGGCTGGATCGGAGGCGGGGAAGAACATTTTCGGGAACACCAGGACGGCCGCTGTCGCGTAAATGTAGAAGTCGAAGAATTCGATGGTGGTGCCAATCAGGCTGGCAAACAGCACCTGCGCGGGACTGTTGACGACGGACGCGGGGCGGTCCTGGGCCATTGCGACTCCGGGTTTCAAGGGATTCCGCGGTTCGGAAGCGTGTTCAGCATAAGCCATCCGGACGGTTTAGAATGACGCCACCTTGGAGTGGAACATCATCGGCTTGAACTTCGCGTACGCGGCCCTTGGTGTCGCGCTGATGTTTCTCTCCTACCGGCTGATCGATCGCCTCACCCCTGAAGTCGATTTCCCGAGCGAGCTGCGCAAGGGCAATATTGCCGTCGCCATCGTCATCGCGTCGATCTTCATCGCCATCGCCATCATCGTCGGCGGAGCACTGAACTGACGTGAACGCCATATCGAGCTCGTGGTCGAACGCGTGATTCCCAGAACGCTGCGAACGGTCGGCCTCGCCGGTGCGCTGCTCGCGACCGCAACACCAGTCGTGGCGCAAACGGCGCGTTACGACGACACCTTTCGCAAGTACTCGAAACGCTACTTCGGGCCGCTGTTCGACTGGCGGTTGTTCAAGGCCCAGGCGATGGCCGAAAGCAATCTTCAGATGACCGCCAGGAGCTGGGCAGGCGCGCGCGGCATCATGCAACTCATGCCCACCACCTTCCATGAAATCCGTTCGAAGAATCCGGAGATCAGCGGACGCTGGGATCGTCCCGAGTGGAATATTGCCGCGGGGATCGCTTATTCGCGGCGCCTTTGGGATGCCTGGACGAACGATTCCGTGGTCGAGCATCTCCGGGAATTCATGCTGGCCAGTTACAACGCCGGCCGATTGACAATGCTCCGCGCCCAGCAGGTCGCCAAGCAGCGCGCACTGGATCCCACGCTCTGGCCCAGCATCGAGCAGGTCGCACCGTCAGTGCCGCGGTGGCGCTACGACGAAACATTGTCGTATCTCACCCGCATTACGTCGAACCTGTCCGACATGGACACGCGCGGCAGAATCGTCCGCCACTAATCTCAGCTTTTCCCGTCACAGTCCGGATCAAGATTTGCAGACATTACTTCAGTCAGTGCGACCGAGTACCGCACAAATGGAGGATGTCGTGGCAAATAACGAGTTCGGATCTTCGGGTTTCAACAGCGACGCCGTGGCGGACGCCGCGGGCCGCGCGCAGGATGCGGCGAAACGCTACGGGCAGCGCGCCATGGATGCGGTGGAGTCTGGCCGTCAGTCGGCGGCGAGCTCGCTGGATAGCGCCGCGTCGGGCATTCGTGCGAAGGCCGATACGCTGCCCGGCGGCGAGGATGTCGGTCGTTTCGCGCGACGGGCGGCTGACAGGATCGGCGGCGCCGCCCAGTACCTCCGCGACCATGAAGTGAAGGACATGATGTCGGAGGTCCGGGAGTTCATCAAAGAACATCCAGCTCAGGCGCTGCTCGGCGCCGCGGTGGTGGGATTCCTCGCCGGTCGCTCGATGCGGAGCTGAGTGCCGTGGTATTCGCTGTGGTCGAGCGAACCGTCGCGTCGTTGCTCAAGGACATCATCGGCAACGTCCAGCAGATTATCCGCGCCGAAGTACGGCTCGCAAAGGTTGAGGTCGCCGAGGAACTCGGCAAGGCGCGCCGCGGCGTCGCGCTACTGGCCGCCGGTGCGCTCTTCGGCGTCATGGCGCTGGGGTTTCTACTGCTCGGCGCAGTGTACCTGCTGGCGCACGTCGTTCAGCCGTGGGTGGCGGCCATGCTCGTCGCGCTTGGGGCGGCCGTCATCGGCGGCGCCCTTCTGGTCGTCGGCGCCAGGCAGTTGAAGCTGGTCTCACTGACGCCGCCGCGAACGGTCAATTCAGTGCAGGAGAACATTCAATGGGCGAAAGCACAAGCCAGATAGAACGGGACATTGCCGCTGAACGAAACGAGCTTGGCCGCAACCTGCAGCTGCTCGAGAACAAAGCGCGGTCGCTCGCCGATTGGCGCACCCATTTCCGGAACCATCCATTCGCGATGGTGGGCCTCGCCCTCGGCGGTGGAGTCCTGCTCGGCGCGCTTACCAGCGGCGTGGCCGCCGGCGACCAGGACGAGGAATTCATCGACGAGCAGACCGAGGCGGAACCGCGATTCAGCCGGCCGTCGGCGCTGGCGTCGTCGGCGGCGCGGGCCCGTCGGCAGTTGGGCGACACCTGGGATCATATTGCGGACGCCCTTTTAGCGGTCGCATCGGCGAAGGCGATTGAATTCGTGGGCGAAAAGGTCCCCGGCTTCCGTGAGCAATTCTCGGCAAAACACCCGGAACGTGGCGGCTACGGGGCGGGCCGGAGCGTCTAATCTTTAGACGCCCCGGACCGATAGTCCGTACAGGCGGACTTCACCTGTGAACCTGGGAGAACTCCTCGCCACGGACGAACGGCAGACGCTCGAATTCTTCTTCGCGCGCCTGCAGGATGTCTCGGGACCTGCCGTCGATCGCGAGGAACTCCTCTATAACGCCAGCGTTCTCGCCCACTACGCCCTCATCTCGACCGAAGCCGACCAGGACATGCCCGCGCCTGCCACGTTGAGCGCGGTGTTCGATCACTTTGTCTTTGGCAGCAACCTCCTGAACGACGCCCTGATGATGGAAACCGCCGGCGCCCAGTGTCTGGTGCTGGCAGGCTTTTTCGAGGATCAGATGCGGCGGCGTCACAACATCCGCTGGTACGCGGCGCTGGGCGCGAGCTTTTTCAATCGCGCCGCGCTGCAGGAACCGTCGCCCCATAAAGCGCGTCTCCTCGACACCATCGCGCGCCGGTTCGAGCCGTGGCGTCAGCGCCACGCACGCCTCGGGCGGGAGCTTCGCGATCAGCCGTATTTGCTCCAGCCGCGAAAGCCAACCGACCTGATGTGAGGCCGCCGCATTACATCAGGCCAGTCGGCCCCTGGGCAATCCGTTTCAGATAATCGGCAGTCGCGCGCACCTTGGGATCGCGCCGGAACTCGGGATGCGTGATCAGCCACACCTCCGGATCCGCCACATCGTCTGAAACCGCGACCAGCCCCGGATCGCCGCGCGCGACGAGGCGCGGCAACACGGCGATGCCGGCTCCCGCACGGGCGGCGGCCAGCAGGGCGTGGGTGCTGTTGGTCCTCAAGGCGAACGGTGCCGAGGCCAGAATGGGTTGAAACCATTTCGCCGCCTGCAGCAGGTGAAAGGCCGGCGTATAGGCAAGGAGCGGCACGTCGGGAAAGGTTTCAACGCCGTCGATCCACAGTTTTTTGCCGGCGACGACGTCCGTGGACGCATACAGCGCCATCCGGCCGCGTCCAATGCGAACGCCGATCAACCCCTGCTGCCGCTGGTGCGGCGACTGCACGGCCAGCTCGGCTTCTCCGCGGGTGAGATCACGCTGCCGCGTGCCGACGAGAATCTGCAGTTCGATCTCGGGGTACTTCACGCGAAAGGCTTTCAGCTGCGGCGCCAGCCAGTGAGAGGCCATCTCAGGTGGAATGGCAATCCGCACCCGACCGCCGATGGCCGCGCTGCCTTCGCGGGCGCGGGCCGCGACGGCGAGCGCCGCCCGCTCCATCGTTTCCGCATTCGCGATGATGTTCTGACCGTGAGCGGTCAGCAGATATCCCCGTGTCGTCCGGTAGAAGAGTGGGACGCCAAGGTCTGCTTCGAGGGCGCTCAACCGGCGCGATACCGTGGTGTGTTCGACGCCCAGCCGCTTGGCCGCGGCTGAAATACGTCCGGTCCGGGCAACGGTGACAAAGACCTGGAGCGCATCCCAATCCACGTTGTGCATTGTTGCACAACGGCTGTGCGAGTTTTTGATTAGAGTAGGCCCGAGGAGTCGCGCGGCGGTCGGACCGCCGTGACGATCACGCGTGGAATCACCCGAGCAGCTGAAAGAAAAACAGAAACGGCATTGGGACGACGTCGCCGACGGCTGGGCGACGTGGCTCCAGTGGACCGAGCAGAATTTCACTCCGGTCACCCGATGGATGGCGGACGCGGTCCACTGGCAGGAGG
>Ga0068859_100007302_pt1 | contig 11209 bp, 14 predicted proteins | sample KBSSwiS22_FD_66585 | JGI IMG/M metagenome (GOLD analysis project Ga0068859, IMG submission 66585) | Switchgrass rhizosphere microbial communities from Kellogg Biological Station, Michigan, USA - KBS Switchgrass S2-2 | ecosystem: Host-associated > Plants > Roots > Rhizosphere > Soil ... | reverse complement strand
TCGAGGTCGCTCTGGAGCTCGGCGAAGACCGTCGTCGCGCCGAGCAGCAGCAGCAAGAAGCTCGCGATCGTCGCGAGCAGCCCTTCTTCGGGGTCGCTGCTGCTCTCGAGCAAGCCTTGCACCGCAGTGGCGCCGTCGTCGCCGAGGAGGCCTTGGAGCTGCGTGGCGATTTCGCCGCGCGCGGCCTCGGCACCCAAGAAGAATCCCGCGACCGCGATCACGATGATGAGCACGGGCGCGAGCGAGAACAGCGTGTAATACGCCAGCGCGCCGCCCATGCTCGACGCATAGTCCTTTCGCCACGACACAACCGAGGCTTTGATCAACGGCCAGATTCCAAGGCGCCTCATGAGTGCCCTACGTCCGCGCTCGCGCGACCAGAGATTCATGCAAGCCGTATGCCTTCGCTGGCACACGCCGTGCAGCAATGAGGTCCGGCCGTGAGAATTGCGACCTTCAACGTCAATGGCATCAATGCGCGCCTCGCGGCGCTCACGCTCTGGCTCGAAGAATCCGAGCCCCGCGTCGCCGGCCCGAGGTTCGGTCCGCGTATCGAACGTTGCTTCGACCAAGGCTGGGTCGACGCCGTGCGAGCGCTGCATCCCGACGAGCGCGGAGACTGATACGGGCGCGCCGTGGCATGGTTCGTGCTGCGTCGATCCACTTCGGACACAAGGAGGTGTCGCATGAAAGCCAAGACGCAAAGGAAGGCCGAGAAGAAATCCGCGAAGAACGACTCGCTGAGGGAGCCGCACCCGCCCTTCCCAAAGCAGCATCAAGATTCTCCGGGCCTCGAATCCGAGCTCGAGCCGAAGCCGCGCTTCGAGGCCGGCGAGTACAAGGCGGCCGGTAAGCTCGAGGGCAAGGTCGCTTTGATCACGGGCGGCGACTCCGGAATAGGACGCGCCGTCGCCACGCTGTTCGCGCGCGAAGGCGCGGCCGTCGCGATCAATTACCTCGACGAGGAGCAATCCGACGCCGAGGAAACGCAGGAAGCCGTCGAGGAAGCCGGAGCGGAGTGCCTGCTCCTGCCCGGCGACTTGAGCGAGGCCGAGACGTGCGACAGCCTCGTCGACAAGACGGTCGAGCGCTTCGGCGGCATCGACTTGCTCGTCTCGAACGCCGCGTATCAGCGGCGCAAGGAGAGTCTCGACGAGCTCAGCGACGAGGAGCTGCAGCACACGTTCGACACGAACATCTTCGCGTACGTGCGCCTCTCGCGGGCCGCGCTGCGGCACATGAAGCCCGGCAGCGCGATCATCGCGACGAGCTCGGAAACCGGAATCCTCGGCTCCGCGAAGCTGCCGGACTACTCCGCGACGAAGGGCGCGATCAACGCCTTCACGAAAACGTTGGCGCAATCGCTCGTGAAAAAAGGCATTCGCGTGAACGCCGTCGCGCCGGGTCCCGTGTGGACGCCGTTGAATCCGGCGGACGAAGGCCTGCCTTCTAAGGACGTCGCGAAGTTCGGCGAGCAAGCGCCGATCGGGCGCCCCGCGCAACCGGAAGAGCTGGCGCCGGCGTACGTATTCCTGGCCTCGAACGCCGACTCCTCGTACATCACCGGCACGGTTCTGCAAGTCATGGGAGGCGAAACAGCCGGCGGTTGATCGCGTGGAGCCGCTCGCCAGTCTATTGCTGCAAGCCGCCAAAGCCGGCGCTTACTACGTCGCGCTGATCGTGCTCGTCCGAATGGCGGGCAAGCGCATGGCCGGGCAAACGACGACGTTCGATCTAATCGTGCTGATCACGCTCGGCGTCGTCATGCAGAGCGCGGCGCTGGCAGAAGGCGCCGCCAATGCCGCGGTGTTCGTCGTGACCGTGTTTGCGCTGCACCGGCTCAACGCGTGGCTTTGCGCGCGCTCGACGCGCGTCCGCCACTTGCTGCGCGGCAAGCCGCGGCCGCTGATTCGCGACGGGGAGATCATCGAGAGAGCACTCGAGCTCGAGGGCGTCACGCATGCCGAGCTGCTCGCGGGACTGCGCAAGCTCGGTTACGCGCGCGTCGACGACGTTCGACTCGCCGTGCTCGAGGAAACCGGGCACATCTCGGCCGTCGGGCGCGACTCCGGCTGACGCCGCGGTCTGCTATCAGGTCGGGCCGCGCTTTGCGGCGCCCGCCAGCAGCCGGCTCGTGGTAACGATCGCGCGCGTGTGCTCGCCGTCGCCGATCGGGCCCGCGTCGTCGAACGCCTCGAGCTTGAACCGGAACAGCTTGCCCTCGGGACCGAGGTAGGTCGCGACCGTGCGCACGTTGCCGCCGACCGGCGTCGCGGCCATGTGCTTGATCGAAACCAGCACGCCGACCGAGTGCTGGCCCGGCTCGAGCAGCGGACGCATGAGCCGCGTCGCGGCCATCTCCATGAACGCGACGAGGCGCGACGTCGCGAACACGTCCGGGAACGAGTCGTCGGGCGATAGCTCGAGCGCCGTCGCGCTGTCGCTCGGCTGCACCGTGAAACGCGCCTCGCACGTGTCGCCGACCTTCATGCGGCCCTCGTGCGCGGCCGAACCGACCGCTTCGCTTCCTTCTTGCGTCGCGCGCCGATCGCCCCGCTCGCGGCGGCCTGCACGATGCGCCGAAACTTCGGGCACTCCATGTGGCTCGGGGCCTTGCAGTTGACGGCGTGCTTCAACCCGTCGCGCATCGCCGTGAGCTGCTTGATCGTCTCGTCGAGCTCTTTGGCCTTCGCGGCGAGCTTCTCCCGGTCGATGCGCACCCGCCCGTCGGGGGCGAACATCTGCGCGATCTCGTCGAGCGAGAAGCCCGCCGCGCGTCCGAGCGCGATCAGGGCCAGCCGCTCGGTGACCTGGGCCGCGTAAACGCGCCGCAACCCGCGCCGGCCGATCGACTTGATGAGCCCCTTCTCCTCGTAGAATCGCAGAGCCGAGGCCGGCAACCGGCACTGTTGGGCGACCTCGGCGATATCCAGATTTCGCACGGCTCTTGACCTCAAGTCGACTTGAATTGGCAGAGTGCCGATTCCGCAAATCGCAAGCAAGCCGAGGAGAAAAATCGTGAACGTTGAGCAGCAAGCAAACGCAGAGCAGATCGCCCTTTGGAACGGCGCGGCCGGGCAGGGCTGGGTCGATGCGCAAGAATCGCTCGATCGCGTGCTCGAGCCGTTTCAGCACCGAATCGTCGAGGCTGTCGCCGCACGCCGACCGCAAAGCGTCCTCGACGTCGGTTGCGGCACGGGCACCACGACACTCGCGGTCGCGCGGCTGCTCGCGAAACGCGGCAGCGCCGTCGGCGTCGACATCTCGGAGCCGATGATCGCGCTCGCGCGAGCGCGAGCCGAGCGCGAAAAGGCCCCGCCACGGTTCATTTGCGCCGACGCGCAGACGCACGCGTTCGAGCCCGCGAGCTTCGACATGATCGTCTCGCGCTTCGGCACAATGTTCTTCGACGACTCCGTGCGCGCCTTCGAGAACCTGCGGCGCGCGGCGGCGAAAGGCGCCGGTCTCGCCGTCATCGTCTGGCGTAGCGCCGCCGAGAACCCTTTCATGACGACGGCCGAGCGCGCCGCGGCTCCGTTCCTTCCAGACATGCCCGCCCGCCGGCCCGACGAGCCCGGACAATTCGCGTTCGCCGATCGCGGCCGCGTCTACGCGATTCTCGAGAAGAGCGGTTGGTCCGACATCGACATCCGGCCGCTCGATGTCGAGTGCACGCTACCGCTGGCGGAGCTGACGACCTATTTATCGAAGGTCGGACCCGCGAGCCGCGCGATTCAAGGGCTCGACGAACGTTTTCATGCGCGAGTCATCGAAACGGTTCGCGCAGCGTTCGATCCTTTCGTGCACGGAACGGAGGTTCGGTTCGTCGCGGCCTGCTGGACGGTAAGCGCTCGCAACGACTAGTCTGCGCCGCATACGACCCGGCCAGAGGGCCCATCGATGAGCACGAATTCTGCGGGCCGCCGCGTTGCCGTCACCGGCGCCGCGAGCGGTATCGGCGCCGCCACGGCGCGGCTCCTTAAATCTCAGGGCTGGCGCGTGGCCTGCCTCGACCGCAACTTGGCGGGCGCGCGCGCGACGGCGGGCTCGAGTGGCGTCGCCGTCGAAGTGGACGTCGCCGACGAAGCGTCGGCGATTCGCGCATTCAAGGAAGTCGACGCGGCCTTCGGCGGGCTCGACGCGCTCGTGACGGCGGCCGGCATCATCAACACGACGCCGTTCTTCGAGACGACGGTCGCAGAGCTCCGCAAGCTCTTCGACGTCAACGTCATCGGCTCCTTCCTGACCGTGCGCGAAGGCGCCAAGTACATGCAGAAAGGCGCGCGCATCTGCATGGTCGCGAGCATCTCGAGTTACACGGGCGGCGGCTACGTCGCCCGCGGCGCCTACGCGACGAGCAAGGGCGCCGTGCTGACGATGATGAAGAGCTGCGCGCGCGAGCTTGGGCCCAAAGGCATCGCAGTGAACGCCGTCGCGCCGGGCTTCATCGATACGCCGTTCGTCGCCTCCGCGATGAGCGACCCCAAGCGCCGCAAGGAAGTCGAGGCCGCCGTCGGCAAGGTCGGCACGGCCGAGCAGATCGCGGAGTGCTGCGCATGGCTCGTCTCGCCGGCCGCCGATTTCGTGCACGGCGAGACGTTGATCGCGGACGGCGGAATCTTGATGCGCTGATCGATGCGCGTCAGGTGCCGCGCCCCCGACGTCGGCGCGCGGCGAGCAACGGCAGTAGCAACAGTACCGACCAACCGAACGCGCCACCTCCACCGTCGATGAGCTCCGGCTCCGCCGGTGCGGGACTCGGCGGCATCGCCGGCGGCGGCGAGGAGGCGGGAGGCGCACTCGTCGTCGCAGGCGGCGGAGAGGCCGCCGGGGGAGGAGTCGTCGCCGGGGGCGGTGGCGACGAGGCCGGTGGCGGCGTCGAAGCCGATGGCGGCGGTGACACCGGCGGCGGCGGAGTCGAAGCCGGCGGCGGCGGAGTCGAAGCGGACGGTGGCGGAGGCGTCGCGGCAGGCGGTGGCGGTGCAGCCGACGGCGGCGGCGACACGGGCGGTGGCGGCGACGTCGGCGGCGGCATGGCCGGCGGCGGCGTGCTCGGCGTCGACGCGGGCTGCAAGTCTGCGCATTGCTCTCTGGCGTTGCCTTCCACTTGATTGCCGACGCCGAGCGGTTCCGGATCGTTGCCGTCGCATTTCAGGTCACGTGCGACGGAGTTTCCGGAGATCAAAGCGCCGCCGCTGTTCTTGGAAACCTCGAGGTTCCCGCCGATGTCGTTGTTGAGGATCTCCAAGCGCGATCGGTTGTTGCGGAACTCGGCATTGCTGCCGACCTCGGTCTTCTGAACGGTGCTCGAGTCCCCGACGAACTCTTCGATCCGCAGGTGGCCGCGGATGAAGCTGTCCTCGATGTCGACGAAGTTGGCGCGTTTTCCCTCGACGTCTCCGAAAATCAGCGCGTTGCGCGCCGTCAAGGAGCCGCCTTCGAACAGAATCACTTTGCCGGTGACCATCGTGCCCGTGAGCCGGCAACTCGCGGTGACGCGGAGATCCCCGCGGATCAACCCGATACCATTGTCGCCGCGGCAGTCGACGTCCTGCGCCGACGCGCGGAGGGCAGGCAAGCCGGCCACGAGAATTACGACGGTAAGTAACCAATGACGGTTGGGCATGGGGTCCATCCTGTGCCTCGGCACGTCACGCTTTTCCGTGCCAACCCATGCAAGAGACGAGCCACGGCTGCCCATCCGCGAGCCGCGTAACGCAATGATTGTGCTGGGGAGTGCCGCTGAGTCGGCGCTAGCTGCCCGCGCCGGTGCCCTTCGAGAACACGCCGGTCTCGAGCGCCTTGTGCGCGGCCGGATCCAAGACTTCGACGCGATTGCGGCCCATCGTCTTGGCTTGATAGAGGGCCTCGTCGGCGAGCTGAAGTGCACCACGGGCGCGGCGCTCGGGGCTCGGATCGACGACGGCCACACCGATGCTGATCGTGACGATCTGGCCGAGCCGCGAATCGCGGTGCTCGAGCCCCATCGCGCAAACGGCCTTGCGCATCTGCGCCGCGATCTTCTCGGCGGCGACGCCGTCGACGTCGTATAGCAGCACGGCGAACTCCTCGCCGCCGTAGCGCGCGAGCAGCTCGTTCGGCCGCGTCACGAACATCTGGAGAATCTCCGCCACGCGCCGCAGCGCGCGATCGCCGGCCTGGTGACCGTAGCGGTCGTTGTAAGCCTTGAAGTGATCGACGTCGATCAGAAGGATCGCGATGCCGCGCTCCTCTTTGATGGCGCGCTGCCAAAACGTCTCGAGATGCTCGTCGAACACGCGGCGGTTCTTGACCCCGGTCAAAGCGTCCTGCTGTGCGAGCTCGGCCATCGCGTGCGTCTCGATGAACCGCGTGCGCGCGGAGCGCTCCAGCGTGCGCGCGACGACGCCGCAGGCCGAAGCGACGACGATCAACAGCAGGCACGACCGCACGATCAACGGCACCGGCAGCCCGAGGATCGCAGCGGCGGTCGCATAGACGGTGATCGTGAGCGTGACGGTGACGGCCGCGGTACGAAACCTCAGACCGAACACGAGAAACGGCCCGACCATGAGCAGCGGCAGCAGCATCAGCGACTCGAGTTGCCCGCGCGCTGCGACGCCCGCGATCATGAACGCGATCAGCGAGCCGCGCAGCGGAATCAGCACCTGCGCGCACGGCAAGTAGAGCCGTTGGAACCACGGGCTCCAGGCGATCGCTGACAACACGACCGACGCGAACATCACGACGCCATAGACACCGAGCTGAAACGGCGTCCACGACCCGAGCAGGATCTGGTCCGCGCCGCGCAGCGCGGCCAAGAGCAGCGCGACGAGCGAAACGACGCGAATCAGCGTCCGGTTCTCCGCGAGCTGCTGGCGACCGAACTCGGCCTCGAGATCCGGGGCGAACGCGCCGGTGGCGCCGCGGCTCGGATCCGTGGCGGTCGTGGGTTTGGCGCCCGCCGTCGGGCGCACGGCCTGAGGTCGCGCGAGCATGACGCCACGATACGAGCCGCTCCACGCCGAAAATGTGACGCGCTCCGCGTATTGGCCTTTGGTCCGATCCAGCTGCGCAAGCCTCCGGAGTGGCCGGAAAGCGCGGAAACTATTTAGCAGTGTTCATCATCTGCACGAGCTGCATCCGGCTGTTGACGCCGATCTTCGAGTAGATGCGGTGCGTATGGTCCTTGACGGTCTGCAAGCTGATGAACAGCTCCTCGGCGATCTGCTTGTTCGTCTTACCCAGACAGATCTTCTGCACGATCTGCCGCTCGCGCTTCGTGACGCCATAGTGGTCGAGCACGTGCTCCACGCCCTGCTTCGTCGCGTGCTCGGCTTTGACGGGCGCGAAGACGCGATCCGCGTTCGCGCGCAAGTAGAGCAGCGCCGGCAGATTCGCGCCGTGGAAAGCCACCAGTGCGACGACGCCCAAACGGATGTCGACGAGCACGAGGGCCGCGAGCAGCGAGCGCGCGACGAAGGCGCCGCATAGCAGCGCCGCGAAGACGAGCAGAACGCGGCGCTTGTCTCCTTCCACGACGAGACGAAAGCGCCAGACGAGAACGAGGAACGCCGCGAAATACACGAGCTCGATACCGATCATCGCGGCCGCTTCGATGACGCCGAGAACGTCGAGCGGCGATGCGGAGCCCGCTTGCATTCTGCCCACGGCCGTCCACGCGCCCAGCAGCAGCAAGGCGAAGACCACGCCGTGAACGGAATGCCAAGCCGGCTTGATGGCCTTGCCGAACATCGAGCCGGCCATGTTGACGAGCATCGCCCACGAGACGAGCAGGAACGGCACGCCGAGCACCGGCACCAGCACGGCCACGAGGTTGACGACGGTTGCCTCGGTGGTGACGGCCGCCAACACCGCGCGCGTGAGGATCTGGCCCCACAGGCCGTAGAACGCAAAGGCGTGGACGGCGGCGAGGTAATAGAAGTGATGCCGCAGGAACGGGGAAGCGTAGCTCGAAAGCAGCTGGCGGCTGACCAGCACCGTCGCGACGGTCAACCCCAGGCAGAGCACGAACGTGACGATGAGGACCTGGGCGAACATCGCGGGATGGGACGATAAACCGAAGGGAATCAGAACACTACTTTGGTAGTGGGCGAGTAGTGTTTTGGTAGGAATCTAGAAAAACACTACGGAAGTTGGACGCTTTCCGCATTGCCGAAACATAGATTGGCCTTCGTCGATTCAAACATTCGGTCGGAGGACCAAGATCGTGAGAACTCCAAAAGCAACGGCATTCGGCAGCTTCGGCTACGGCTGGCAGCAGCTCTGGAAGTACTTTCTGCACCTGTTCCTGATTTTCCTCGTCGTCGCCGTCGCCGGCTTCCCGACGTGGGGACCGTGGGGACCTTTTCAGGGTGACGGGTTCCACACGGTATCGGCCGGCTTCGTGCTGCTGAACCTGGTCTCGGCGGTCTACTTCCTCCTCGTCTTCCCCGTGATCAAGTACGGCGGCGATTGGATGTACCTCCGCTTCATGCGCGACGAGCGGGCAAACGTCGGCGACGTGTTCATCGGGTTCAAGAGGAACTACCTGAATATCGTACTGGCGAATCTACTCGTCTTTGCGATCTGCGGCATCGGGTTCGTGCTGTTTCTCGTTCCAGGGATCATTTTCGCGTGCCGCCTGTCGTTCGTTCCGTTCCTCGTCATGGACAAGGGCCTCGACCCGGTCGCGGCGATCGAGAAGAGCTGGTTCATGACGCGCGGCCACGGGTGGCGCATCTTCGGGATGTATGTGCTGATCTTCGTGATGTGCATCATCGGCTTCGTGATGCTCTTCGTCCCCGGTTTGTTCGTGCTGCTGTGGGCCGGCGCGGCGCTCGCGTCGCTCTATCACGCGGTCGATCTCGAGGATCAAGTGCGCCTGAATCAGAACGGCGTCGCGGTGGCGACGGCCTGATCGGTTCGGTTTCGGGGAACGCGCAGCGGCCACTCTCCCCCCCTTTTCGGCCGATTGCGCACCCCAGGGCGCTCGCGATGCGAGCGCCCTTTTTTTTGACGGCCAGGGATGGCCGGCATGCCGCAAATGCAGGAGCGATTTGCGGCGCCAGCTCAGTTTCCTTGCGGCATCTCGTAGAGCTGATAGATCTCGCAAGTCCCCTGTCCGGCGACCTCGAGGAACCGCTTCGTGTGCTTGACGATTTCCTCCTTGGAATTCGCCTTCAGCAGCGCGTAGCCGCCGATGACCTCCTTGGCCTCCGAGAACGGGCCGTCGGTGACTGTCGCAGCCTTGGTACCGGCGCTCTTGTGCACGCGGAAGCCCTTGGCGCCGAAGCTGACGCCTTCGGTCTGGAGCAGCCATCCTTCCTTCATGGCTTCCTCGACCAGTTTGCCCATGGCGGCCATCTCGGCCTGCGTCGGCGCGCGGTTGCTGGGCTCGTGCGTGAAAATGCTGATGAATCGCATGGTCTACCCTCCGGGGTTTCATGGTTGTTCATCCATACGTCGAACGGCGGGGCGGCAGATCGACACGGAATTTCGAGTTTTTTTGCGAATCGGGCTCGCGCAAGCCCGTCGGAGGCGGCCGACAACTTGGCGCCCGCGGCCACGACCAGTATTCTCGACGCGATCATGGACCCGCGTAAGGCCAAAAAGAACGCTCCGCCCCAGCCCGGGGAGTATTGGGGCGTCGATCCCCAGGACGTGCGGCGTCACGCGCAGCGCATGCGCGAGGCGCGCACCGTCGGGCCGCTCGACAAGATCTTCCGCGGCGCCGTGGTGGCACTGGTGCTCGTGATCGCGTTCGCCGTCTACTGGAACTTCGACGCGCTGCGGAACCTGCGCCTCGATTTCTCGAGGGTCAAAGGTGCGTTCGGGGACGCCGCCGAAGAGGTCGAGGATGCGCGCCGCGGCGACGAGCCCGGCACCGAGGTCGTCGGCGACACGAGCGTCGCCGGCGTCAGCCTGCCGACGAGCATCAAGGGCGACGAGCCCGAAGCCGACGCGCCGGCCGTGCCGACAGACGCGCCCAATGCGGCGGCACCATCACGCGAGACGGCGCCGGCCGAAGTCGTAGCCGCGAACGAAACGCCCGCGCCTCCCCCTCCGCCGCCCGAGCCCGAGGAGCCGCCTCGTCCCGAGACGTTCGGCTTCGGCTTGGAGGTCATGAACGTCTCGGAAGCCGACGCCAGCGCGCGCGTGCTCGTCTTGCGCGACGGTGGGCGCCGAGGCGTCGCGCTCATCAGGTGGTGGACGACGGATGGAACGGCGCACGCGGGCTCCGACTTCGCGAGACTCGAGCCGCGCACGGAGCGCTTCTCGGCCGGCGAGCAGAACCGCACGCTGCTCGTTCCGATCATCGGCGACCGTAACGTCGAGGGCCCGGAGAATTTCTTCGTGGACATCGCCGTCGGCGAAGGTGCGGAGCCCACGTCCGTCGCGCAGATCGAGATCATCATCAACGACGACGACTGACGACGCGGCGCGCCTACTCCTCGTCCTCGAGCACGGTCTCGGTCTCGACGCCAGCGTAGAACACCCAGACGTTCTCGTCACCGGTCAGCAGCTCGATGTATTTCGGGTGCACGAACAGCGATTCGCGGCCCGCATTCAGCTCCTTCAAAACGCCGATCTCGGCCAACGACTTCAGGTACACCGAAGCCGTCTGACGTTTCGCTAGCCCCGCGTCGACGACGTTCGCGATGCGGCAATACGGCTGCTTGAACAAGAGCTCGACGAGCTCCCACGTGTAGATCTTCGGCAGCTGACGATGGATGTACTCGCCCGTGTGACGCATGAGGTCGCGGATCGACTTGATCTTCTCCGTCGTCCAGCCGCACGTGTCCTCGATGCTGTCGAGCATGAACACGATCCACGGCCCCCAGTTCTGTTTCGTCGTCACCTCGAGCAGCAAGCGGTAGTAGTCGCCCTTGTTGCGGATGATGTAGCGGCTCAAGTAGAGGATCGGCGAATCGAGCAGCCCTTGCTGCACGAGATAGAGAATGTTCAGGATGCGACCCGTGCGGCCGTTGCCGTCCGGGAACGGATGGATCGCCTCGAACTGGTAGTGCTGCACCGCGCAGCGAATCAGCGGATCGAGGTCGCCCTTGTCGGTCAGGAACTCCTGCCAGTTCGCGAGCTTCTCGCGAATCACGTCCTTGCCGACGGGTGGGGTGTAGATGACGGCGCCCGTCGCGCTGCTGCGCAGCGTCGTGCCGGGCTTCGAGCGCAGCTCGAGCTTCTCGTCCTTGATCGTGCGGCAAACGTCGAT
>Ga0068859_100007301_pt1 | contig 11209 bp, 8 predicted proteins | sample KBSSwiS22_FD_66585 | JGI IMG/M metagenome (GOLD analysis project Ga0068859, IMG submission 66585) | Switchgrass rhizosphere microbial communities from Kellogg Biological Station, Michigan, USA - KBS Switchgrass S2-2 | ecosystem: Host-associated > Plants > Roots > Rhizosphere > Soil ... | reverse complement strand
GGCGACATCGTGCGCGGCGGCGAGCAGGACCGCATGATTTCAGTCGATTTCATAGTGCCGCCGAAATCAGGTCGCATGCCGATCGCGGCGTTTTGCGTTGAGTCGGGTCGTTGGAACAAGCGAGGAAATGAAGAGGCTGCCGTATTCAGCACTTCCGAAAACTCAGTTGCGACCAGGGAGCTGAAACTCGCAGCCAAAAGCGCAAACTCGCAGCAAGCGGTCTGGCAAAATGTCACGGCGGCGCAGGAGAAATTAAGCCGCAATGTTGGTGGAAATGTTAGCTCGCCGGTTTCCAGTTCGAGCCTGGAGTTGTCGATTGAAAACTCGAAAGTTAAGGAAACAAGCGCGGCCTACATCAATGAGCTTGACGGAATACTGAAGAACAAACCCGACGTGATCGGTTACGTTTTTGCGATCAATGGCAAGGTGAATAGCGCCGATGTTTACTCGTCGCGGGCGTTGTTTGTGAAACTCTGGCCCAAGCTTCTCAAAGCGAGTGCCGTGGAAGCGATTGCCGAATTGAATAAGGACGCTGACAACGCCAAGCCGGTGGCGGCTGAGATTGTCGAAAATTTTCTGGCCGAATCTGAAAAGCCGGCGGCTGCGGCAAAAGAGGTAACGTCACGCGTAAGAATGGTGACCCGCGAAGACGACAAGAACGCTTTCTTCGAAACTCAGGACCGCGATCAGAAGGACGGCTGGGTCCATCGAAACTATATTCGGAAACAGTAGCCACCATAGGCACAAAAGACAAAAAAACGGCGAGCGGCGCTCCAATTTTTGCCGCTCGCCTTCTATTTATGAGGCATGCATTTAGCATGGAGGGGTGAGGGACTTCGTTTTTGCGTGGGGTGTTTTTTCTCTGCAAACGAGCGTCGTCGGCCTCATCCCCGAGGCTCTATTATCCGACGCCTCACTTGTTATGACTCGCTATAGTCAAACATTTCAGAAAAATCTTTGGCGTGGAACGGAGTGAGCGCTTACTTCGAAGTGACACCTACTTTTTGGTAACTCGGAAGGAATAGTTGTCGACGAATGCATCCGGTCCCGACTCGGCCACGCCTCTGAGCTTGATTTGATAATCTCCCGGGCTGAGCACTTCCCCGGCAATAGTCCAGGGAACAACGCGCTGCTCACCGTTTGGTTCCGCTTTTAACTCATCGGCGGTTTGCACGAAATTTTTCTCGCGGAAAAGTCCGGCCCTGTAATTTCGAAAATTGGTATTGGTTACTTCCAGGTTGAGCCGGACATTGATGCCTTTGGGAGGAGCCTTTACACGTTGAGTACCTGCATCTTCGGACCGCAACGAGCCGGGTGTCAGCGTGTATGGTATTGGATTGAGGGAGTTTTCCTGAACCGTGTCAAGTTTTCTATTTGCACGCCAGCATACCAGCGTGAGTATTACGAGGATGATGACGACTGCCGATGAGACAGTGAGCGTCGCACCTCTGGCAAAACTGCCGGTGGCAAACGAAAAAAAATTGGTCGCGGGAGCGTCTATTTTGTCCTGTCGAACTACCTGCGCCGGAATATCGTCAGGAGGAACGAAGACCGGTTGGGAGTCCAGGTATCGCCGTAGCAAACGGCCAAAACGCAATTTCTTTTGACGTTCAGCCGTGATCAGAAAATGAGTCTCAAACTGTTGCCTCTCAGAAGGTGATAGATTGTTTGTTATGTACTCGTCGATTAACTCTTCTTCAACTACCACAAGCTCTTCGTAAATCTCCGGATCACACAGGATACTTTCTTCAAGAGCCGCTCGGCGCTCTGCTTCTAAACTGCCAAGCAGATAGTTTCTCATCTCTTGCTTATCAAGCTTCGGGGTCAAATTTTGCAATCTCCAGGGGCGATACGGCCGCCTCTAATCTCTATGATTTAAAACTACCACTTATTTCATGCTTCTGAGCTTTCAATACATTTCTCCACACACTCCTGCAACCCCAGACGAATGCGATAGGCCCGGATGCGCAACGCATTCGGAGCAACCCCTAACTCTTCCGCCAGTCGCTTTCGCTGGTCGACTTTTGAACGTCCCTCCGCTCCATAGTACTTCAGGAGTAAATACCGGTTCTCTTCGCTGAGACTTTCAATACAGTGTTCGAGGCAGCGATATTCGAGTTCGACTTGATGTGAGTCAGTAGTTGAAGGGGGAGGCGGTTGAGGTTGTTTTCTCCTCATATACTCCATGTATACCTTGTTGGCGACGCCGAAAAAATACCGGGCTCGATCGCCCGTAAACCCCTTTTTAATCTCGCTCAAACGGCTGGTGACACGGTTGATGGTCTCGTCGGCGAGATCTTCGGCCTCGACGCAAGCGCGCCCCGTGAAGATTTTAATCAGGCGCCTGCGAATCTCCTCATACTTGATTCCCGCTTGTTCGCGATCCGAATCAAGCCAGTCAAGCAGGTCATCAAAAGCCTCCTGCGACAAAAACCAATCGTGCTTCATCACGCATTGCGCGGTGACAACTGGCCTGAAATTACTCCTTATGCTTCAACGGCCAGGTTATTGTGTAACTTTGATTTCCGCGGTTATAGATCATGCGGTGTTCGGTAATTCCATTTCGTCTTGAGAGAGACCGTTGTGGTCCCTGAGGGTCTGGACGCTAAACACTGTTACACGTAGATGTCAGAAAAAACTGACATACCTCCCCCCTAAACTACCCATGTAATCTGATCCATTGTTTGACTCGGGAACTCTGTCTGAGCAAGCCCCAGGAATACTCCGAAAGGATCGTAAGGATGTACTTAGAGCCTGATTAAACTTGCAGACAGTTAGCCTATCGTGGGCAGTATGTCAACTATAAAACCGTGGTGAAGGAAAACTGAGGCATTTTGCGGCACCATTCTGCGGTTCTCTGCGGTAGAACGCCCTTTACCGCAGAGAACGCAGAGATTCGCAAAGACCGCGGAGTTAATGCGTGATCTTTGTTGAGTAAAGAATTCCGTATAGCGCGTCTTTGTGACGTTCGAAATCTTTGCCCTGCGTTGCCAGCATTATGTTAATGCCTTGCACCTGACCGAGGTACTTTCGATAGGACAGCCACTGCAGTCGCCGGGAGTCATCAGGATGTTCCGTGTTTGCTTCACGAAATTGAACGCCTTTCAGCCCGTCAATCTCAACCCACTTCACTTCATCGACTTCACCATTCTTCGCGCGATCTCTCGCCTGTTCGTAAGCCGCATCATTGGCGGAGTCGGTTGGGAAACTCTCGGGCATTGGCGAGATGCTGACGATCAGTGATGCCGCGTCACCACCACCCGGCGAACGCCAGTGAAACGACTTCGACTCATTCTCCTGCTCGGTCCAACCCTTTGGCACGGTCCACGACATTCCCTGCCGTTCCCACTTCGCGGACTGTCCACCTGCAAGCGCAGCAATTTGTTCGGCAGTGGCCCTACCCGGTTCCGCTGAACTGGTTGAGCCGCCGGAGCCGGTTGGTCCAGCATTGGTATTTCCTTTTTTGAATCTCTCTGAAAGGTTACACAGCGAGAGGGCGAAGCCGATAAGTAACACTGCCACAATGTGTTTCATATTGGCAGTCTTCTACTAAAAAGGCACAGGAAAGTCTACAAAAAACAGCCACAAAAAAGCACACAAGGCACAAAAGCAAGTTGGACCAGTTTTAGTTCTTAATAATTTTGTGCTTTATGTGCCTTTTTGTGGGTAATCCTGTATTCTATCTGCCTTACCCTCTTCAACCCCCTTTTGGCCCCTGTTAAATGAACGCCGCGCGTGAGCGCGTGCCTTTGCGGAGAATCTCAACATGAAACTGCTTGTCTTAACTATTTCCATAATTGTTATTGCATCGAGTGGCTGTTCTCGTGGTCCAGTCGCTAACGCCAACATCAACACCAATATCAATACCAACGTCAACGCCAATCCAACGGGCGCGAACATCAACGCTACGAGCGCTCCGTCAACGTTCGCTGCACGCGAACCTGACAGTTACAAGGCCACCATCGTCTTCACTGCCGAGACTGAAGGAGGAGATAAAACCATTGGCATTCCGACTTTTTCCGCGGACGTCGCAAAGAATGGAGCCGACCGTCGACTCTCTTTCAAGTTACCCGACGGATCGGATCTGGTCTACCTGGAACACGGCGGCGTGCAATATGGAATTGCTCCCGCGCGCAAGCAGTATGCTGAGCTAACGCCCGAAGCCACCGGCTTTCAAATTCAGAAGCTGATGACACCGGGCCAGCTCGTGGCCTACCTCGATCGACTGAAGGGCATCGAGTTCGTCGGCGAAGAACAACAAGCAGGAAGAACAGCGCTGAAGTATCGTTACGCGCGGACGTCGGAAACAAAAACGTCCGCGGGCGAAGTCAAAACTGAGTCGTTTATTTTCGTCGACAAAGACACCGGATTACCTTTGCGCGCGGAACTCTTCAGCGAAGCAAGCGGAAACGTGCAGGGAGTGAAAGGCGCGAAAGTCGTAGCCGAAATGCGCGACATTCAGACGAATCCCGAGGCGAGTCTTTTCGAGATCCCGGCCGGTTACAACAAAGTGCCGGAGGCGCAGGTGAGAGCGCAGGTGAACGCAGTCACAAACACGGTTGCAGCCGTCTTGCGGGCGCTTTTGACGAACATGAACTCCGCGCCGCCACCACCATCACCGTCGCCGACTCTGTCACCAGCGACGAGTCCAAGTCCGAGTCCAAGATAGTAAGGTGAATTCATGAGATATGTTCTTATTCTCCTGTTAGGAATTGTGCTCGGCGGCGGCGCTGCGATCTTCTTTCTCGGCGCCCCGCCGGCAAAGGCGGTGCCGGGCCAGGCAGTGAAACCTCCCGACCAGGGAGGATCTCCGCCGGGCACAGTCGTCATCGCTCTAGAACAGAGTTTTATAGACGCGGTGATGGCGGCCACGTTCTCAGGCCTGGGAACGCCGACGTTCCATCTGGGCCAGAATCACGACGGCGTCGAGCGCTTCGAGCAAGCACTCTTTCAAGGTGGCTGCACCAACGAGATCACGCTTTTGCCTGAAGGCAGTGGCGCAAAGACCGGCGTGCAATTTCGCAACGGCACCATCTACGCGCCGATGGCGTTCACCGGCAACTACAACCTGGGCGGCTGCATTCAATTCAAAGGCTGGGCACAGACGAGCATCAAGTTACAGTTTGATCAGGAAAAGCAGACTGTTTTTGGATACGTGAATGTTGAAGGTGTGAATCTCGAGGGCGTCAATCCGATTGCGAACAACTTTGTTACAGTGTTTGTGCAGGGTGCGATTAATCAAAAAGTGAATCCACTCGTGCTCGTGGGTGAACCGCAGTTATCGTTGATGATTCCGGTCAAGGCGAGTAACGGCGCAGTGAAAGCGCGAGCGAAGGACGTTCGCGCCGAGATCCTCGACGGTTCGTTGAAGCTTTATTTAACTTATGAGTTTAGTGGCGTGAAAGACCAGGGTACTTAGGCTGATTCGCGTTTATCCGTGTAATCCGCGGCTAAAAGTCTCTGTCGTTCGAAGTGGCCTGCAATCTCTTCCGCAGTCTTGCGTCCGACGAACGGCGTTAACTCTGAAACTCCAGCGCGTGAGATGCGTTGAATCGATCCGAAGTGACGTAACAGCCTTCCTTTTCGCTTATCACCGACACCGGGAATAGCCGTGAGTTCCGACGTGAAGTCGCGCAACTCACGGCGCTTGCGATGATAAGTCACTGCGAAGCGGTGTGTCTCATCGCGCACCATCTGCAACAAACGAAGTATTAGTGAATGTGAGTCTAGGTAAATCGGCTCGTCTTCACGGCCCTTCATCAACAGGTAGGCGACGTCGTTGTGACGTTGCGGCGGCTTGACGATGCCCACCATCGGAATCGCTTCGAGCCCAAGCTCGCTCATCGCACTCGCGGCCGCGTTTAGTTGCGCTTTGCCACCGTCGATCATGATCAGATCAGGCAACGGTTTTCCTTCTTCAAGCAGACGACGATAACGACGTGTAACTACTTCGTGCATTGAAGCCACATCGTTCGCACCTTCGACACTTCTGATTCTGAACTTGCGATACTCGGAACGATTCATCTTGCCGTTGTCGCAAACAACCATGCCCGCAACGTTCTCGGCGCCCTGTATGTGCGAGATGTCAAACGACTCGATTCGCGCGGGGAAGTGCGGCAACTCCAGTGTTTCCTGTAACTCTTCCAACACCCGCTTCATGTCGGGCTTCAGAATGCGGAAGCGCTGTTCAAACGCGAGCTTCGCGTTCTTGTCGACCAGATCGATCATGTCGCGCTTCTCGCCGCGTTGCGGATCGAAGATCTTCACGCGACGACCTTTTCGCTTCGTCAGTGCTTTCTCGAGCAGTTCGCGATCGTTGAAGTCAACCGGCACGTAAATCTCGCGCGGCACGTAGTCAGAAGCGTAGTACTGCGACAGCACGTCACTCAAAAACTCAGCCGGATCAAACTCGTCTTCAGGCAAGTCTTCCCAGAAGAACTCGCGGCGCCCGACGATGTTGCCTTCGCGCATCGTGAAGAGTTGCAGCGCGAGTCGTTGGCCTTCGCGGTAATAGCCGAAGATGTCGATGTCGCTTTCGGAAGTGGTCGCCATCTTTTGTTGTTCCGAAAGTCGGATCACAGTTTTGCGCAAGTCGCGATATTTCGCGGCGAGCTCGTAGCGCGTCGCATCGGAAGCTTCAAACATGCGGCCCTCGAGCTCGTCAGCGAGTTCTTTGTTTCGTCCTTCGAGTAACAACCTCACGTCGCGCACCGCTTCCTGATACTGTTCGGGCGTACACAATCCCTTGACGCACGGACCAAGGCAGCGTTTGATGTGATACTCGAGACACGGCCGCGGCGCTTTGCCGTCGATCTCGATATCGCAAGTGCGTAACTGAAACGTGCGGTTGATCAGATCGATGGTCCGGCGCGCTAGACTTGCCGGCAGGAACGGTCCGAAATAGAGTGCGCCATCGCGTTGAATGCGGCGCGTGATGACGACCTTCGGAAACGGTTCGTTGATGGTGAGCTTCAGGTGCGGGTACGACTTGTCGTCTTGAAGTTTGATGTTGTAGCGCGGCTTGTGCTGTTTGACGAGCGACGCTTCGAGAATTAGAGCTTCGACCTCGTTGTCAGTGACGATGAATTCGAGGTCGGCAATCTGCCCGACGAGCGCATCGGTCTTGCGGTCAAACGGCCGGGCGCGAAAGTAGGAACGCACGCGACTGCGCAGGTTCTTTGCCTTACCGACATAGATCACCTTTCCCGCCGCATCTTTGTGGAGATAGACGCCGGGCGAAGCTGGAATTTCCTTGAGTTTTTCCTCAATCGACACGATCTTTAGATGCTATTCTAGCTGAGACAAATGCTTTTTCCACTTAGGCTTCCCGTAAACAAACCGTTTGACGCTGTTGGCTTCGGACTCAATGCCGTGGATCATCTGATCGTCGTGCCTGAGTATCCAGCGTTCGACACGAAGATGCGTCTGCTTCAGCACAAGCAATCCGCTGGCGGGCAAACGGCGAGCGCGATGGTTGCGTTGCGGCGTCTCGGACTGAAGACAGCTTACGCGGGACGTTTCGGATCCGATCCCGAAGGTCTCTTCGGATTTCAGACGTTGAAGGACGACGATGTCAACGTCGAGTTTGCTGAGATCGTCGAAGGAGCACGAAATCAGATCGCGTTCATCACGATTGACGCGCGTAGCGGCGAACGAACAATCGTTTGGGATCGTGACGACCGTCTGGCTTATAAACGCGAAGAAGCGCCGGTTGAGTTTGGACCATTAGGACGAGTTTTGCATCTCGATGCTCACGATCCACCCGCGTGTGTGCGCATTGCGCAAGCGGCGCGCGAGACCGGAGCAATCATTTCGGCTGATATCGACAACGTCTACGATGGTCTGCCGGAGTTGCTTCCGTTGATCGACATCATGATCGGCTCGAAAGAATTTGCCGGACGCGTCACGGGAATTGCGGACGCACGCACGGCGCTGGTGGAATTGAAGGCTCGCTACGGTTGCGCGATAACCGGCATGACCGTCGGCGCTGCGGGCGCAGTGGTTTATCACGATGGAAGTTTTATCGAATCACCCGGCTTCGCAGCGCCCGGTGGTTGCCGCGACACTACCGGCGCCGGCGATGCTTTTCACGGCGGCTTTCTCTACGGCTTTCTGACCGGCGAAGATCTCGAAACGAGTTTAAAATTGGGCAATGCGGTCGCTGCCATCAAGTGCAGCGCCCTCGGCGCGCGCACTGCCTTGCCCACGAAGTCTGAACTTGATTCGTTCTTACGCAACTAATCCGTTTATAATCCGCGTAATCCGTGTCCTAACATCCGAGGAAAACAATGAAACTCTTCTTGCTTTTGGCGAGTGTTCTACTCCTAACGCTGGTATCTGCACCACGCACCACCCAATCAGCAGCGGACATCGTCTTTCAAAATGGCAACGTCTACACGGCGAACGATAAAGCACCGCGTGCGCAGGCGATTGCCGTCAAGGGCGACCGTATTGTGTTTGTCGGCTCAAACACGGCGGCGCAGAAGTTCGTCGGCGCGAATACGCGTGTCGTCGATCTGAAAGGCAACACGGTGCTGCCGGGTTTTACGGATTCACACCAGCATCTTTCAGGTGTCGGACAACGCGAGATGACGCTCAATCTCGAAGGCACTACCAGCCTTGACGATCTGCTCGCGAAGTTGAAAGAACGAGTAGATCAGACCAAGCCCGGCGAGTGGGTAACAGGCCGCGGCTGGATCGAAACGCACTGGCAGCCAGCGGTGTTTCCGACGCGCTGGGATCTCGACAAAGTTTCGCCCAACAATCCTGTGATCCTCGGACGTGCCGACGGTCACGGCGCGGTAGCGAATAGTGCTGCTTTGAAACTCGCCGGCGTTGATAAGAGCACGTCCAATCCGTTCGGCGGCGAGATCTCGAAGGATAAACAGAGTGGTGAGCCGAACGGCATGTTGCTCGACGCTGCGCAGGGGCTCGTGCGACGTCGCGTACCGCCAACCTCGGCTGAAGACGCCGAGCGTGCGGTTGTATTGGGAGTGAAACGCGACATCGAACTTGGCTGGACGCAGATTCAGGATGCGGGCGGCAGTTACGCCGACGTTGACATCTTCAAAAAACTCTACGCGGCGGGCACGATCAAGCTTCGCATCTACAAAGCCGTTTATGGACCAGGACCAAACGCCACTCGCTTGCTAAACGAAGGTCCAACCATCGGCGCTTTTGGAAATCGTTTTAATGTCAGGACTATAAAAGTTGTGTCCGACGGTGCGCTTGGTTCGCGTGGCGCAGCGTTGCTTGGTCCATATTCAGACGCGCCTGATACTTCAGGGTTTTTGACAGTCAAAGCGGAAGAGTTGCGACCGATGCTGGTCGAGGCATTGCGCAAGGGTATTCAAGTGGAGACACATGCGATCGGCGATCGCGCGAATCGCTTCATACTCGACGAGTATGAAACGGCATTCAAAGCCGTGCCGCCGGGTCAGCGAAAAGTTGCTGAGCCGCGTTGGCGAGTCGAGCATGCCCAGATCGTAAATCCCGCGGACATTCCGCGCTTTGCGAAACTCGGAGTTATTCCGTCGATGCAGCCGTCGCACGCGATTGGCGATCTCTTCTTTGCGCCGAAGCGTCTCGGCATCGAGCGTCTCGCGGGTGCGTACGCGTGGGAGAGTTTTATCAAGTCAGGCGTGGTCGTGCCGGGCGGATCTGACGCTCCGGTTGAACGCGGCGAACCGATGATCGAGTTTTACGCCGCGGTGGCGCGCAAAGATCAGAAAGGGTTCTCGGGTGAAGGTTGGCATCCCGAGGAAGCCGTCACTCGCGAGCAGGCGTTGAAGATGTTCACACTCTGGCCCGCGTACGCTGCCTTTGAAGAGAAACTGCGCGGCACGATCGAAACCGGCAAACTCGCGGATCTCACGATCCTCTCCGCCGACATCATGACGATCCCTGAGCTGCAGATCTTAAAGACACGCTGCGTGATGACCGTGATCAACGGCGAGATCGTTTACGAAGGAAACAGTTAAATGACAAACACACGGCGTCGTGACTTTCTTTCGCTAGCCGGTAAGAGTCTGGGGCTGGCCGCGTTGACCGTGCCCGCGATTGGCGCGCTGTTGAAGGACGTGGAAGCGGCGAGTCGAAACGTCGCGCACCTTGCGCCGGAACAAGTCGCGATGGATGAAGACTACTGGTCCGTGATCCAAAATTCGTTCACCGTCACGCGCGGCATCGTGAATCTCAACAATGGCGGCGTCTCACCGAGCCCGCGCATCGTCACCGAAGCGCTCGTTCGTTACCTCTGGCAGCAGGAAGATGCGACTGCCTACACGATGTGGCAACTACTCGAACCGCAATCGGAAACAATTCGCACCGGGCTCGCCGAGATGTTTGGCTGTGATCCTGAAGAGATCGCGATCACTCGCAACGCTTCCGAATCACTCGAGATCCTTTTGATGGGAATGGATTTCAAACCGGGCGACGAGATACTCACGACCACACAGGACTATCCGCGCATGTTGACGACCTTGCGGCAACGTGAACGTCGCGAAGGTCTCGTGCTGAAGATGGTGAAGATTCCGATCCCACCGAAGAACCTTGGGGAGATCACGGCGGCGTTTGAAAAAGGGATCACAAGCCGGACGAAGCTGATCCTCGTTTCGCATCAAGTGAACATCACGGGACAGATCACGCCCGTAAAACAGATTTGCGAACTGGCGCGCGCGAAGGGGATCGAGACTATCGTCGACGGCGCGCATTCTTATGCGCAGTTTGATTTCCAACAGAAAGATCTCGGTTGCGATTACTTCGGCACGAGCCTGCACAAGTGGCTTTATGCGCCGAAAGGAACCGGGCTGCTTTACGTCAGGCGCGACAAGATCGAGAAGCTCTGGCCGTTGATGGCGGCGGAGTCGAAGCAGGCTAACGATATTCGCAAGTTTGAAGAGATTGGAACGCACTCGGCCGCGCCGCGAATCGCGATCGGTGAGGCGCTGCTGTTTCACAATGGCATCGGGGGCAAGCGTAAAGAAGCGCGGCTCAGATACCTGTCGCGTTATTGGATGAATCGTTTGAAAGACGTTCCGAAGATTACATTCAACACTTCGTTCGATCCGAGTCAGTCGTGTGCGATCGCAAACGTGAATGTTGAAGGGATCGAACCGGCGGCGATCGGAAGTTATCTCTTCAACAAACATCGTGTCTTCACGACGCCCATCGTGCATGAAGAGTTCAAAGGCATCCGCATCACGCCGAA
>Ga0068859_100007300_pt1 | contig 11212 bp, 11 predicted proteins | sample KBSSwiS22_FD_66585 | JGI IMG/M metagenome (GOLD analysis project Ga0068859, IMG submission 66585) | Switchgrass rhizosphere microbial communities from Kellogg Biological Station, Michigan, USA - KBS Switchgrass S2-2 | ecosystem: Host-associated > Plants > Roots > Rhizosphere > Soil ... | reverse complement strand
GCCGCCGTGCGCAAGCATGCGGGCATGCCGACAATGGCCGTCGGCTTGATCCGCACCACCGATGAGGCCGCAGAAATCGTGCGCGACGGCCATGCCGATATGTGTGCGCTCGCGCGCGGCATGCTGGCAAATCCTCGTTGGGCCTGGGACGCCGCAGAAAAGCTCGGCGCGAGCACCTTCTTCCCGCGACAGTACGATCGGGCGCACCCATCGATGCGCAACAACGACTCATTCGCGGTCAGGACCGCAGGGCGAGCGACGACGGCGTAGCCCATGCGCGCCGCTCATGATGAATAGCGCAGGGCTACCTAATCAACTGTTGACAGATGACAGGCAGCGCTTCACTTTCCGTTCGAGCGATGGCGGCCGCCGGGCGCGCCGTCCCAGGCAGTCAGTCGGAGGGATACTATGGCGTGGTCGGCGAGCTGGAATGACTTGCCTGAAGTGGAAATTCTCCCAAACAATTTCCGGCGGTCAGCCGCCGGGCTGAAATCCAGTGTCAACAAGATCAGGCTGGTTCATCCCTCCGAGACCCCGCTGCACAAGCACGACGACGAAGAGCAGGCGGTCTTCATGCTTACCGGCGAAATGAACGTCACGATCGGCTCGGATACGATCCTACTCAAGGCCGACCAGGTTTGCGTCATTCCCGCCGGGACGATGCACTGTTTCAAAAGCATGTCCGGACAAGCAGTTTTTCTTGAAACGTTTTCGCCGGGACGCATCCAGAACCTGATCGGGTTCCTGGGCAAGGTCTTCTAAAAGGAAAGAGCATGATTGAGATCGACAAGAACATCATCATCGAGACCGAGCACCTGGGATCCAACAACTCGATCATCGTGACTCGCGATGGCGTGGTGCTGATCGACGCGCCGCACCGTCCCTCGGACGCGATCCGCTGGCGCCGCACTGCGGAGTCATGCGGCAATGTCGTCTATCTGTTCAATACCGACCATCACATCGACCACACGATGTGCAACTGCTTTCTGCCGGGCATCATCGTGTCGCACGAGGGCACGCGCGAACGGCTGATGAATTCGGCGCCTACGCGCCAGTATGTCGACGATCTCCTCGATGTCATCGATCCGGCTGGCCGGGCCTTGATGGATGGGCACTACAACCGCCTGCCGACGGTCACCTACAAAAAGAACATGACGGTCCATCTCGGTGGGTTGGACTTCGAGTTCACGCATCTGCCCGGGCACACGCTCAACGGCTCCTTGATCTATCTGCGCCAACAGAAGATCGCGTTCACCGGCGACATCATCTGCTCGGCTGGGTTGCCCGCCTTCATCGATGGGAACGCATTCGCGTGGATCGAGGCTGTGAAGCATATCGAGGCCATGGATATTCGATATATTGTTCCGGGACACGGTAAAGTGTGCGATTTGGCATTTGCCCGGACGTTCCGGAAATGGATCGAGGATCTGGTTGCCGAGGTGGAGGCCCAGATCGACAAGGGCAACTCGCGCGAACAGGCGATGCAGGCAGTCACCTACGAGGACTACATCCACATCGCGACCGGCGAGAGCCCTGCCTATCCCAAGTATCTGATGGACATGTTCATTACCAAGAGCATCGGCGTCATCTATGATCAAATACTCGAAAGGCGTGCATGATTCGCGGCAGAATCGCGCAATAAACTCCCATCCTGAACTGCATCGAGATTGAACATGTCGGTTCTTCGCCCCATTTCGGTTTCGTCGCTGGCCGACGAGGCCTTTCAGAAGATCGTCGAGGCGATCACCACCGGCGAGTTTCAGCCCGGCGAGAGATTGTCCGAAGCGCTTCTGGCGCGTCAGCTCGGCATTAGCAGAGGGCCGTTGCGCGAGGCATTGGGTCGTCTGGAAGGCGTCCTGGTCGTTCGCAAGCCGCGCATCGGCGTCAGCATCATCGAACTGAGCCCCGATGATCTCGGAGAGCTTTTCGCCGTGCGCGAGGCGCTCGAGGGAATGGCCTGTCGCCTAGCGGCGGAATCGATCGGCCGCAAGGAAATCGATCTGCTCAACAAGGTGCTCGCCAGCCACGAGAAGAACTCGAAAGTCCTGAACGCCGGCGGATATTACCAGCGCACGCAAGATGAAGACTTTCATCGTCAGATTATGCGCTGCGCCCGCAATGACCGGTTGGAGCATCTTTTGATGCAGGGGCTTTATTTCCAGCTGCGCATGTATCGCTTTCGGGCGTCCTCGCGCGCCGGTCGCGCCGTCCAGGCATTCGAAGAGCACCGGGCGATTGTAGATGCACTCGAAAAGCGATCGCCGGACAAGGCCGAAAGTGCGATGCGCCTGCACATTCGCAATGCCTATAAGAGCCTGACCCTTACGATGACCAACCCGGCGGCTGACGAGCCTCGCGCGACCGGCACTTCGGGCAGATATCGCGGGTTCGCGCGCGGCTGATGCGCCCCATTCGCCGCATCTGCCAGTCCTGTCACCTGTTGACAGTTTGTAGTTAACGATCTAGTGTGGTGAAATGTTCCCGACGGTTGAGACGCGAAAGAAGCTCAGGACAATCGTCGATCGGCGCGAAGCCGTGATCGTGCCCGGCGCTCCCAACGCGCTGTTCGCGAAGGTGATCGAGGATGTCGGGTTCGAGGCGGTCTACGTCACTGGGGCCGGTATCGCGAATATGCACCTTGGAGTGCCCGACATCGGTCTCGTAGCAGTGACCGAGCTCGCCGAGATCACCTCCGCGATTACCGACGCGGTCGCGCTTCCCGTGATCGTGGATGCCGATACGGGTTTCGGAAACCCGGTGAATGTCGTTCGTACAATCAAATTGCTGGAGCGCGCCGGCGCGGCGGCCATTCAGCTCGAAGATCAGGTTTCCCCCAAAAAATGCGGTCACTTCAGCGGAAAGGATGTCATTCCGCTGAACGAGATGCTGGAAAAAATCAAAGCCGCCGTCGATACCCGCACCGACAGCAATCTTTTGGTCATCGCGCGCACCGATGCACGCGCGGTCCATGGATTTGAAGCGGCGATCGAGCGCGCGCAGGCATTCGCCGAGGTCGGTGCCGATATGACATTCGTCGAAGCGCCGACTGAAGAAGCCGAATTGAGAAAGATTCCCCGCCAGATCGCGGTGCCGCAGGTGGCCAACATCGTCTTCGGCGGTTTGACCCCCGAAATGCCGCGGGCCATGCTCAAGGACATGGGCTTCAGTGTGGTTCTCTACGCCAACGCCGCTCTCCAGGCTGCCCTGAAGGCGGCCTATGAGGTCATGACCGCGCTGAAGACGGACGGCTCGTTGCGGAACGTCGAGAGCCGCCTGGCATCCTTCGATGAGCGCCAGCGCGCAGTCGACAAGAACAAATTCGACGAGCTCGAGCAACTTTATCGCACAGGCGGGTTCAAGGTATCGTGAATCCCTGGGACAGCATCATCTCCGAAGAAGAGCAGCGGGCTTACGCCGCCGCCGGCTTCGGACGACGTTCCGGCATCGGATCGCGGCCTGCACTCCTCATCATCGACGTCCAGTATCGCACCGTCGGCACGAAGCGGCTTCCGTTCTGGGAGGCTGTCAAGGAGTTTCCCACTTCGTGCGGGGAAGTCGCGTGGGACGCGGTCGAGAATATCGTCAAGATCCTCACGCTGTTTCGCGAGCGCAACTGGCCGGTTCTCTATCCGTACGTTTCGCCAAAGGAAACGTTTGATCGCGGGCGCCTGTCCGACAAAGTCCCTGCGATCATGGATATCGCGCAGAAGGGCTACGAGTTCGTGCCGTCCATCGCGCCGCGCGAGACGGACACCCTGCTTCCAAAAAAACATCCCAGCGCATTCTTTGGAACGCCACTTGCAAGCTATCTGATCAACACGGGCGCCGACACGCTGGTCGTGACCGGCTGCTCCACGAGCGGATGTGTGCGCGGATCAGTCGTTGATGCCTTTGCCTACAATTTCCGGGTCCTGGTGCCGAGCGACGCCTGTTACGACCGCAGCCGGGTGTCGCACGCCGTCAATCTGTTCGACATGGCGTCGAAATACGCCGACGTGACGTCTACCGAGGAATGTATCGCCACTTTGCGCACGGTCCCGGCCAAAACCGGCACCTAACGAACGCAACACAGACAGGGGAAGAGCATGAAAAGCGAAGGCATGAAGATCAATCGACGCCAGGCTCTCAAGACCGGTCTTGCCGCGAGTGCGGCATTTCTGGGCACCCACAGGCTTCTCGCGCAGGACGCTCCCTACCGCTTCGGTCTCGCGCTTCCGCTGACCGGACCGCAAGCGTCCTACGGGGGTGATCAGATACAGGCCGCGCAATGGGCTGTCGTCGATATCAACAAGGCCGGCGGCGTCAATGGCAAGAAGCTCGAGATGGTCGTCCTCGACACGCAAGCGGACCCGCAGGTCGGCATTCAGGCCATCAACCGGCTGGTCAACGTCGAGAAGGTTCCGGCATTGATTACCGCCTGGAGCGTCGTCGTGAAGGCCGTCGCGCCGATCATCAACGACTCCAAGGTTACGGGACTGATTGTTGGAGCCAACTCTCCGTCGATCTCCAAGCTTGGTGACTATGTCTACACGACCTATCCGCTTGCCGACGTCGATATCACCGCTCTTGCCAAATACATGGTGAAGGAAGGCAAGAAGAAAGGTGCAGTCATCTTCGTCAATACCGAGGAAGGAATTGGCGCGTCCGAGGTCTACCGCAACGTGTTCAAAGCGTCCGGTGGTGAGATCGTCGCGTCGGAAACCTACGATCCGAAGGGCAGCGACTTCACCGGCGCGGTGCTGAAGTTGCGGGCATCCAATCCCGATACGATTCACGTGCAGGGCCAGGTGTCCGACGCGCCGCAGATCGTCGCGCAGATGCGCCAGCTCGGCATGCGGCAGACCATCACGTCGTTCTCCTCGATCTACAATCCGAAGTTCATCGAGGCTCTCGGGCCCGCCGCGGAAGGCGTCATTGTGACATCGCTCGCGCCGAACGCCGAAGACTCCGTCAAGGTTAAAGAATACGTCGCGCGCTGGAAGACCGAGAAGGGACGCGAGCCCAACGGACTTCCCTATACCCAGTATCTGTACGACGCGCCGTACCTCATTGCCGAGGTGTTCCGCCAACTCGATAAGGCCAAGATCGCTCCGACCGGAGATACGTTCCGCAAAGCCATGCTGGACAAGAAATCCTTCGAACTGCCGCTGACTGATGCGGTCGAAATTCTTCCGAACCACACGGTTGTGCGTCCGGTCTACCTGATGGTGGTGAAGAACGGCGTTTGGGTCCGGCTCGCGACGGTCTAGCCACTGGCCGGCACTACCGGCGAAACGAGGGTGAAGCCGGCCGCGCCACGGCGCGACTGGCCTTGCAGGTAACACCTGCGAAAGTCATCACGGGCGATCGACGCCATTTGGATAAGCAGACTCGATGTTCGATCTTGTCATCATCGGTCAGATCCTGTGGACGTCGCTCGCGACGACCAGTTACCTCGCCCTGTTTGCCGTTGCCTTCGCGCTGGTGCTCAAGGTCAACGGCATCTTCAATTTCACCCAGGCCGCTGCGATGTCGGTGGCCTTCTACACCGCATACTCGTGTGTTCAGATCTTCAAGCTTCCGGGCGCCGTCGCGTTTATCGCGGCCATCGTCATGACATTGGCACTTTGCTGGATCATTGAGATCACCGGTTTCGCCAGTCTGAGGAAACGCAAAGCTTCGTCTCTTTTCGTTTTCATCTTCACGTTCATCGTGTCGCAGTTCGCGTCCTACGTGATCACGCTGATCTTCGGAACCTGGTCCTACACGATCTTTCCGTCGATGTTCTGGAACGTGCACATGCTCGGCGAACTGGCGATCAGCGCCTGGGATGTCCCCGCGATGGCCTCAGCGCTCGCCGCCATCATGGGTCTCTTCGCCTTCCTGCGTTTCACGCGCTATGGTCAGTTCATGCTCGCCGTTTCGGATAAGCCCGATCTGGCGCAGTTTTACGGCATCGATACGCGCAAGGTGTTTCTGCTGACGATGCTGATCGCCGGAGCGCTCGTGACGCTCGGAATGTTTCTATTCGGAACGCGAAGCCTCGTTCAGCCGCGAACCTCGATGGAACTGATGCTGTTCGCCGCCGTCGCGACCATCATCGGCGGCATCGGCAATCTTGCCGGCGCCGCAATCGCGGCAATCTGCCTTGGCATCATCCAGAACGCGAGCATCTTGTTCATCTCCTCGGAGTGGCAGAGCTTCCTTCTCTACGTGTTTCTCTTCACGACGATCATATTCTTCCCGGAGGGCCTGAAGCTGACGAGGAAGCTGAAGGTCGGCGCCACGTCGACACGGCAATTGCCGCAAACCCAGTTGAAGCCGCAGGCCGCGGCCGAACGCACGGAGTGATCGTGTCGTGGAATTTATTTATCTGATTATCATCGTTATCGGCATCTACGTCATCCTCGCTTCGAGCTTTAATTTTGTCATCGGCTATGGCGGCCTGCTGTCGATTGCGCATCCGGCCTTTTTCGCGATTGGCGCCTATACGGCGGGAATTCTGGCGCGAGATCTGGGCTGGTCCGGCTGGATCACGATACCGATCGGCGCAATGATGGCGTTCTGTTGTTCAATTGTCGTCTCGCTGCCTGCGCTGCGCATTTCGGGTGACTATCTGATTATCGCGAGCATTGGATTTCAGCTTGGACTTATCGAGGTCCTGAAGAATCTGAAGATCACCGGGGGCGCCGGAGGCCTCTCGAATATCCCGGCGTTCCTGGTTCCGCAGATCGGGTCCGCCGGATACGCGGCACTCGTCACGGTGACCGCGCTCCTTGTCGTGCTCTTGTTACGATACGTGGCGCACGGGCCTTATGGTCGCGCCGTTACGGCGATGCGCGACGACGAAGCCGCGTTCGCGGCGCTCGGACGTTCGCCGATGTGGCTTAAGCTGTGGGTGCTGGCGCTGGGCTCCGGCATCGCGGGGTTCGCCGGCGGCATTTACGCGCTCTACTTTCGCTATGTCACACCTGAGCAGTTCGACGTCATGCAGTCGAACATCATCCTGACCATGGTCATGGTCGGCGGCATGCGCACGACCTGGGGGCCGGTTGTTGGCGCGGTGCTGCTCGAAATACTGCCGCAGGCCATCACGTTCCTGAATTTACCCCCAAGTGTGCTGGGACCTTTGCAGGGCATCATTTTCACGTCGCTTGTTCTCATTTTCATGTTTGTCCGCCCGGGCGGGCTGGTCTCCGCCGGCCAGCACTGGCACGGGTCGGACTATGGCCCAGCGCGCAGGGTGCCATGACGAAGGTTCTCGAGATCAAGAACCTCAACAAGAGCTTTGGCGGCATTCGCGTGGCCGACGACATCAATCTGTCGCTGACGGCTGGCCGGGTGCTTGGACTGATCGGGCCGAATGGCGCCGGCAAGACTTCGTTGTTCAATCTGGCGTTTGGCAACGTCAAGCCGGACTCCGGCAGCATTCTGCTCAACGGTACGCTGCTCGACGGGATGACCCCGCATCAGCGGGCGCGCTGCGGCCTTGCGCGGACCTGGCAACATGTGCGGCTGTTTCCGTCTCTCACCGTCCTTGACAATATCCTGATCGGCGCGAGGGGCTATCCGGGCGAGCACCTGACGCAGGTGCTGTTCCGGCCGAGCCGGCTCGCGGCCCATATGAAGGGCAGTCTGGAAAAGGCCTACGGCATCCTCGAGCGCTGCGGGCTTGGTTCGGCTGCGGAGCAGACACTCGCGGATTTGCCCTATGGTCGCCAGAAGCTGGTCGGTGTCGCGCGCGCGCTGATGAACGACGCGCAATGCTTGCTGCTCGACGAGCCGATGGCCGGCGTAGAGGGGCAGCTCTATTCCATTATGCAGCGCGTGGTCCGTGAGGTTGCGGAATCCGGCGTGGCGGTCGGTGTCGTCGAGCACAATGTCGCGTTCATTCGCGACCTTTGCGACGAAGGCGTGTTCATGTTCGCGGGAAAAATTCTGGCGCGAGGCGCGGTCTCAGATTTGATCGCCGACACCCAGCTCACTGAACTCTATTTCGGGACCTGACTGGCGTTATGCTTCAGATCGCACATATGAGCGCCAAATACGGGAGCCTTACGGCGCTTCAGGATATCGATCTGTCGATCGCGCCTGGTGCTCGCGTTGGCATCTTCGGGCACAATGGAGCAGGCAAGACAACGCTGTTGAAGTGCATGATCGGCGCTGTCACGGCCTCGGCAGGCGAGGTGCTGCACGACGGCGTGAAGATCGAAAGCAATGTCCCGAACAATGTGAAGCGCGGAATCGCCTTTGTGCCGCAAGGACATAACGTTTTTCCGAATCTGTCCGTTCATCAGAACCTGAATATCGCCGGGCTGCTCTTCGATCTGACCTTTATCGACCGCGTCTTCGAAATCTTTCCCGTCCTCAACGAGCGGCGCGGGCAGCGTGCCGGGTCGCTGAGCGGAGGCGAACAACAGATGCTGGCTCTCGGCATGGCACTCATGACGCGGCCTAAATGGCTCCTGCTCGACGAGCCTTCGACGGGTCTTGCGCCGGTCATCGTGCGAAATGTCATGCAGCGCCTGCGAGAGGTAAATCGGGATACCGGTACGAGCCTTGTGATCGTCGAACAGAACGTCATGGCGACGCTGAAGATCGTGGACCGGGCGATCATCATCAAATCAAGTCGCGTCGTATTTGACGGCACATCGGATGAACTCGCCTCGAACAAGGATCTTTGGCAATGGTTCTAGCTGCGCAGACTCCCAAACAGACGCAAGAGACGCGCGCCGCGATTGCGGCGGGCCTCACCGCGCTGTGCGAATGGGCCGTAAATGCGGTGAAGGCTCCCATCCCGCCCGCAATCTACCGTCGTGCGGCTATGGTGATTTCTGACGATATTGCGGCGATCGTCGCCGCGTCGACCGAGCCGCAGGTGCAGGACGCGCAGACGCTGGTGCTCAAGGGCGGCGGCCAGCAGGAGGCGAGCGTGTTCGGACCAAAGCGCGCGCGTGGTACGCGGGAGCAGGCAGCCGCAGCGAACGGCGTCGCGATAACCTGGGCGGAGCTGGACGAAGGCTATCGCCCGCTTCCGTGCCACGCCGGCGCTTACATTGTCCCCGCGTTGCTGGCGGAAGCGGAGGCCGAAGACGCCAGCGTCGATGAGGTCGTCGCAACTGTTGCGGTTGCGTATGAAGTCACGACGCGGATCGCGCAGACCTTTCCGTTTCCAAGGCTGACCGGGCATCCGCACGGCGTGTTCAACGCCATTGGTGCTGGCGCGGCGCTCGCCCTGCTGCGCGGCTACGACGCGCGCACGCTGTACGGCGTGCTCACGTCAGCTGCCACGATGGTGGCGGTCGGGCCGTTCAACCATGCGATCGAAGGTGCGTTGGTCCGCAACATCTGGACCTCTATCGGCGCGACCGCGGGATTCCGCGCCGCTGACTTCGCGCCGCTTGGGATCACCGGGCTCGATGGCGCGCTCTACGATGTCTACGCGGACTGCCTCGGCTGCGATGTGAGAACCGAGCAACTGACGCAAGGCCTCGGCGGCGCCGTGTGGCAGATCGAGTCCGGCTATCACAAGATGCACGCGTGCTGTCAGTACATGCATGCGGCGGTCGAGGCGAGCATTGAGCTCGCCAAGCGGCTCCCGGCCAATGGCGGCAAGAAGCTTCAGGGAATTGAGGTCGAAACGCACGCCCGTGGCCTTGCACTCTCCGTCCGGGAGCCCGACACGGTGCTCGCGGCGAAGTTCTCCATGCCGCACACGTTGGCGGCCGTGGCAGCACTCGGATCAGCCGGGCCGAAGTCGTTCGAATATTCGACGCTCAAGCAGCCGGAAATTTCCGAACTGCGCAGCAAGGTCTCGCTGGTGCCGCACGCCGAGGTGGGGCCGTTCCCGAACGACCGGCCCGCGCGCGTTCACTGGACCTTCGATGACGGCACGAAATGGAGTGCGGAGTGCATCAACGCGCGCGGCGGTGCCGATCAGCCGTTCTCGGAAGGTGAGTTGTTCACCAAATTCCAGGATCTGACAGTGGGCGTCTATCCGGCGGCAGGCGGGCTGCTGCGCCGTTTCGTGCAGAAGGCCAGTGATGTTCCGGCCTCGTGGGGTGGCTTTTTGCGCCAACTGACGGCGTAAACAATGTCCATCGCAGCCGTCGAACAAGCCTCACAGTTTCCTGCCGGCGTGCTCGCCGAGTTGCGCAGCCTGCTGGGTGACAGAGTGGTGATGTCGCGCGCGATCCGCGAGCAGCATAGCCGCGGAGAGGGGCGACCACTCTCGGCGCTTCCGGATGTTGTCGTTTATCCGGAAACGAACGAGGAAGTCGCCGCAATCGCGAAGCGCTGCTACGACAACTATATTCCCATCATTCCGTTCGGCACCGGGACCTCGCTCGAAGGACACGTCGCGGCGCTCGAAGGTGGCGTATGCATCGACCTTACGCGCATGAACCGCGTGCTCAGTGCTTCGCCCGAGGCATTGGACTGCCGCGTGCAGGCCGGCGTGACGCGAAAGCAGCTTAATGCCGAAATTCGCTCGCTCGGCCTCTATTTTCCGGTCGATCCAGGTGCCGATGCGTCGCTCGGCGGCATGGCGGCGACGCGGGCTTCGGGAACGACGGCGGTGCGCTACGGCACCATGCGTGAGAACGTACTCGGCCTGACGGTTATTACGCCGGATGGCCGGATCGTCCGGACTGGCGGTCGCGCGCGAAAGTCCTCGGCCGGTCTCGACCTGACGCGGCTCTATGTCGGCAGCGAAGGCACGCTTGGCATCATCACGGAAATTCAACTTCGCCTCTACGGCTTGCCGGTAGCAGTCACGGCTGCAATCTGTGCATTTCCGGATCTGGCCTCGGCGGTCGCGACATCGACCGCCGTCCTCCAGGCTGGCGCGCCGATCGCGCGGATGGAGCTGCTGAATGCGGATCAGATGCGAGCATCCATCAAGTATTCAAAGCTTCAGGGGCTCGATGAAAAGCCGACATTGTTCTTTGAGTTTCACGGCACGCAAAGCGCTGTCGACGAACAGATCAGGCTGCTCCAGGATCTGTCGGCGGAGTTCGGCGGTGGCAATTTCCAGTTCGCGCATCTTCCCGAGGATCGCCTGCAGCTATGGCAGGCGCGGCATGATGTGTACCAAGCGGATCTCGCATGCGTGCCGCATGGCGTGATGGTCTGCACAGATGCCTGCGTGCCGCTGTCCGAATTGACCGCATGCATTCTTGAGACCGAAGAGGACGTCTCGAGGTCCGGCGTGTTCGCGCCGATCGTCGGCCAC